>Ga0075429_100000902_pt1 | contig 23474 bp, 24 predicted proteins | sample RhiMetdeltSRZDD3_FD_75295 | JGI IMG/M metagenome (GOLD analysis project Ga0075429, IMG submission 75295) | Populus rhizosphere microbial communities from Tennessee, USA - Rhizosphere MetaG P. deltoides SRZDD3 | ecosystem: Host-associated > Plants > Roots > Rhizosphere > Soil | place: USA... | reverse complement strand
CTTCCGCGGTCATGGGAAGGTCATCCTAGCGTGCGGGCCAGCTCGCCCGTCACCAGTCGCGCCATCTCATCGCGCTTTCCCACGAAGAAGTGATCGACGCCGCGCACCTCGGCGACGCGCGCGTTCGGGAGACGTTCGCGCAGCTCGGTCGCCGTGCCGAACTGGTCGCGCTCCGCGGCGACGATGAAAGTGCCGTCGGGGACCGGTGCGAGATCGTTGTCGCGACCGCTGACCGATCGCAGCGGTAGGCCGACGAGGGCGAGGGCGTCCACGCCGCCGCCGGTCGCGATCCACCTCAGCGACATCAGCGCGCCGAAGCTGTAACCGACGAGGCCGACCGGGACCGTCGGGGCGAAGGCGCGGGCGTGCGCGACCGCCGCGCCGACGTCGTCCGCCTCTTCCCGACCGCCGCTCCACGTCCCGGCACTCGCGCCCACACCACGGAAGTTGAAGCGCAGCGCGTACCAGCCGCGGTCTGCGCACGCTCGCGCGATCGCGGCGATGAGCGGGTTGCGCATCTCCCCGCCGTGCGTCGGCAACGGGTGGGCGATGACGACGATCGCGCGCGGGTCGCCGTCGGGCACGCGCAGCGTGCCCTCGAGCCGCCCGTCGATGCGCTGGGCTTCCTCCCGCATTTCCGAGAGTGTCGCGGGAACCCGCGTCGAACGCCGTTGTATAGGCTTTCGATATGCGCGTAGGGGCCGCCGGCATCGCGCTGCTCGTCTTCGCAGCCGCTGCGTGCCAGGCGTCCCGGCCCGTGGCGCAGGAGCCACCGGTGGTATCGCCCTCGGCGCCTGCCGCCGGCGCCTCCGCGGCGCCGACACCGACGCCGTCGCTGACCGTGCCGCCGCAGAGCGCGCAGTGTGGCCAGCGGATCAACGCCAACTTCGTGCTGGCGAACGACCTGAAGTGCAACGGAGACGCGTTCGTCATCAACGCCGATAACGTGACGCTCGATCTCGGCGGCCGCACCATCACCGGCCCGGGCATGGGCCCGCAGACATGGCCACAGCCGCAGCTAGACAGCGTGGGCGTGCGCACGGGCGGCCACGTGAATGTCACCGTCCGCAACGGCACGATCAGCGAGTTCTCCACGGGCATCTATTTCGTCGACATGGAGAAGTCGTTGATCGAGGACGTCATCAGCCAGCGGAGCCGCTATGGGTTCTATATCCACGCGTCGAACGGCAACACCATTCGGCGGTCGACCGTCGTGGGCAACATCTACGGCCTGCACCTGCAGGACGCGAACGAGAACCTCGTCGAAGGGAACAACCTGATCCGCCAGACCTACAACAGCCCGGGCGGGTACGGCCTTTACCTGTACCGCAGCCGGAGCAACCGCATCCTCGAGAACACCATCGAGAACAACGTGAACTGGGGACTCTGGTTCAGCGACGCCCGGAACAATTCGATCTTCCGGAACAACGTGTCCGGCAACTCGCCGCAGGTGAGCGACAACAATCCCGATGCCAACCTCTGGTACGACGCGGAGAGGAAAGAGGGCAACTGGTGGGCGGACTACAAGGGCACTGACGGCGACAAGGATCTCATCGGAGACACGCCCTACTCGATCCAGGGCCCCGGCGGCGCGGTGGATGCGTACCCCTTCTCCGAACGCGACGGCTGGAAGAAGAAGCGCGGCGCGACCATCGACCATTACCAGCCTCCGCTCGCGCGGCCGGCGCGCGAAGTCCGTCTGGTCGTGATCGCCGGCGGCGCGGTCGGGCTCGCGAAGCCGCACGACGCCGGACTCGCGACCTCCGCGGTACGCGCGACGTCAGCGGCGATACAGACCGACGGCCGGACGCTTCTCGCTCTCGACGGCAGGACGCTCACGACGTGGGATCTGGTCGATGGCGAGACGAGCACCCGCACGGTCGCGATCGACGGCGGCATCGTCGGCGCGAACCGCGACGGCGTGTCCGCTCTGATCGTCGGCGCGCGCGGCGCCCAGCAGATCGATCTCAGCACCGGCCGGCAGGAATTCTTCTCGTACTCGAGCAGCCCGCAGGAGCTCGCGCCGAGCTACAAGCACAACCACATCTTCGTGGCGACGCCGCGCGGGATCGACCTGCTCTATCTGAACCTCGGCGGTCGCACCCCGTACACGATCCCCCTCGATGGTCCAGCGGGTGCGATGTCGATGAACGGATCAGGCACGCGCATCTACACGGCGATCCGTGGCAAGAACGTGATCAACGTCGTCGACACCGAGCAGTACGCGGTCGTGCAGCGCATCACCATCGACGGCGAGGCCACCGCGATCGCGGTCTCACCGCGGGAGGAAGCGCTGTACGTCGGTACCGCGAACGGCGTGCTCGCGATCGACCTCGGCAACGAACGGGTGCGGGCCCGCACGACGTTCCTCGGCTCCGTGGTCGACCTCGCGATCTCGCCGAACGCGGACGAGCTCTACGTGGCGCTCGCCGGCCTCGAGCATGCCGTCGCCGTGCTCGACACCGCGACGCTGCGCGCCGCGAACATCATTCCGCTCCACGCCGACCCGACCAGGCTCATCGCCGCGTCCTACTGATCGGCGGGGGGATCAGGGCGCGGGCGGCGGCCCGCGGCGGTCGATCGGCGGCTGCGCCGGCGCGCCCACCACCCTCGGGTCACCCTCGAACCGGCTGATGACCACCAGGTAGTAGATGACGAACAGGATCGCAGCGTTGACGATCCAGCCGACCAGACCGCCGCTACCCACCGCGACGATCAGGCTGCCGATGGCGCTTGCGGCCAGCCCGTAGATCGCGAGCCGCTTTCCGTCACGGTCGCCCTGGTACATCCGGTAACCGCCCCAGGCCAAGAGCGCCGAGCCGATCACGTTGATCACGCTGCCGACCATGAACAGGGCGCCCGTGCCTGCGACGGCGGTCAGCGCCGATACCCCGAGCAGGCCGATCACGCCGAAGAACGTGCTGATGCCGGCGAGGATCGCGCAGATGAGGCCGAGCGTCTTCGCCGGGATGTCCAGCTTCACCGGCGGATCCTTCATGAATGACGGGTTGAGCAGTTCGTCCATGGTTCTCTCCTCCCGACCTGCGCCGAGCGCGGCCGCTCGCACAGCCTATCCGCCCACGAGGATGCGCGGGCCGCGCGGTCAGTTCAGCGGAGAGCCCCGTCCATGCGCGGACTCGCTGAGGCGCGACGCTGCCGAGGCCCCGGGCACACGGGTGAGCCGGCCGTGAACGTCGACGACGCTCCTCGTACGCCGTCCGGTGTCCCTGAGACGGACGGGCTTCCACTGATCCTCGACGAGGGCCTCGATCGCGTAGTCGATCTCCCGCGCCTCATCGAGGTCCGCGACGAGGTCCAGCGGTGGCTCGAGCTGGAACTCGAGGTTGCCGTCCAGCGACACGATCGCCGTGCCACTCACGGCGACGATCTGACCGTCGCGATCCATGATGCGGATCCGCGTCGCGGTCTCGCCGGTCGCGGCCGTTTGAAGCTCGAGTCGCGCGCGTGGGCCGTCCAGATGAAGGCCCCAGGTGAAGTAGATCGCCTCGAAGGGCGGCGGCGGGGCGTCCTTGCCGGCCTGAGCCAGCGAGGCGGACATCGCGATCTCCGCAAGACGCTCGCGGAGCCGCGAGATCTGTCGCACGAGCTGCTCGTTCTGGTGCTCGCGCTCGCGAGCCCGGTCGGTCAGGGTGCGTACCGAGCTCTCAGCGACGTCGAGCCTGCTCCGGAGCTTGGCGAAGTCTCCGACCGTCCACTCGAATTGCCTGACCACAAGCTCGACGCGACTGTCGGCGTCCTGCATGACCGCCTCGAGCTCTCGGGCGTGCGCCTGGTGCGCGCTGCGCAGCAGGCTGCGGCGCCCGGACCATACGTAGACGGCGCAGGCGGAGATGCCGGCGGCGACGCCGGCGCCAAGCCACCGCGCCGGCCCACCGTCGAAGACCGCCAGCGCGAGACCCGCCGCGGCGGCGAGGGCCAGCGGTGCAACGTGGCGGAGCAGGCGCGCTGCCGGAGTGATGCCGTCATGGGGCGCACTCGTATCGGTGCACAGACGGCAGTCGTCGGTGCTCTTGACCGCAGCATGCCCGAACTGGACCGGGATCACGCCCATCCCAACACCCCCGGCGTGAGACTCCATCGGACCGCCCCTTGGCGTGTCGCGGCGGGGTATCAGCTGGTACCCGGTACGAATTTCTGATGACCGATAGCGACCGCTCCGTTACGCCCTGCGATACATGCCGTCACGCGTCATCACCACGCTCCCGTCGAGAAGATGCGTGGCGAGCGCCGTCTCGGTGGCCGCCCGCCCGCGTCCGGCGCGGCGCGCCAGCGCGTCGAAGTCGAGCGGTCCCGCTGCGAGCGCCTCGAGCACCGCGTCCGCCGGCGGGCCGATCGCCGCGCGCACGAACGGTCCGAGACCCTCGAGAAGCGCGTCGGCGCCGACGAGCGCTCGCGCCTGTCCGGACGCGATCAGCGCGTTCGTGCCGACCGAGGCGGACGAGTCGATCGGTCCCGGTATCGCGAAGAGCGGCCGCCCAAGGCGGCGCGCGTCCTGGGCGGTGATGAGGGCGCCCGAGCGCTCGCCCGCCTCGATCACGACGACCGCTTCGGCGAGCGCCGCGATCGTCGCGTTGCGTCTGACAAACGTCCACGGCTGCGCGCAGAAGTTGGGCGCGTACTGCGAGACGAGAGCACCACTCGCTCGGACGCGCGGCACCAGCGGCCGTCGCCGGCCGCGAACGGTGGCGACGAACAGCGCGATCCCCTCCCCGAGGACGGCGACGGTGCGACCGCCGGCGTCGAGCGCTCCGCGGTGCGCCGCGCTGTCGACGCCCTGCGCGAAGCCCGAGACGACGACCACGCCCGCGCTGGCGCACGCCGAGGCGAGCTCGCGCGCGACGCGCTCGCCGTACGCGGTCATGCGCCTGGTCCCGACGATCGCGACCGCTCGAGTGGCGAGCGCCGCCGGGTCGCCGTCGATCCAGAGCGGATCGGGTGGATGCTCGAGCGCGAGGACACGCGGCGGATAGTTGGCGTCGCGCGGCGTTGCCGCGATCACGCCTGTGCGCGCAGCAGGAGCGCGAAAGCGAGGTCGGCAGTGAGGATGTCGTCCCTGCCGGCGATGTCCGCGAGCGTGCGCGCGACGCGCATGACGCGATGGAATCCGCGAGCCGAGAGTCGGCGACCACGCATCGCCTCGGCCGCCAGCGTCTCGGCTTCGCTCGCGAGGCGGCAGTGACGTCGCACTTCCGCCGCGGTCAGCTCGGCGTTGCACCGGCGTCCCGTGCCGTCGAGCCGCGCGCGCATGCGCTCGCGTGCCGCGACCACTCGCTCGCGGACCGCGCGTGAGGGCTCGCGCCCGTCCTCGCGAAGCTCCTCGTACGCGATGCGCGGCACGTGCACGCGGAGATCGATGCGATCGAGCAACGGTCCGGACAGGCGTGCGTGGTAACGGTCGATGGCATCCGGCAGACAGGTGCACTGCTCGGCGGGATCGCCGGCGTGTCCGCACGGGCAGGGATTCATCGCCGCGACGAGCGTGAAGCGGGCGGGGTACGTCGCGGCCGTCCCCGCGCGCGAGATCGTCACCGCGCCCTCCTCGAGGGGCTCTCGGAGCGTCTCCAGGACCGAGGGCGAGAACTCCGCGAGCTCGTCGAGGAACAGCGCGCCGCCGTGTGCGAGGCTCACTTCGCCGGGCCGCGGCGGCGAGCCCCCACCGACGAGCGCGAGGTGCGACGCGGTGTGATGCGGCGCACGGAACGGGCGGGCGCCGAGGAGCGGGCGCTCGGGGTCGATGAGACCGGCCACGCTGTGTACCGCGCTCGCGACGATCGCCTCGTCGGGATCGAGCGCGGGCAGCAGCGATGCGATCGCACGGGCGAGGAGCGTCTTGCCCGTTCCGGGCGGTCCGACGAGCAGCAGGCTGTGTCCGCCCGCGGCGGCGATCTCCAGGGCGCGCTTGGGCGTCTCGTGCCCCCCGATGTCGGCGAGGTCGACGGCATGCGGCGGCCGCGCGGCCGGTGCAGGGGCAGGTGACGGCGCCTGTCGAGCGCGTCCTTCGACGTGCTCGACGACGTCCCGCAGCGACGCGAACCCGAAGGCCTCGACGCCGAGCGCGGCGGCCTCGGCCGCGTTCTCCCGTGCGACGAACGCGGTGCTCACTCCGGCGAGCGCCGCGCGTCGCACGCGCGCCATCACGCCGCGGACCGGCCGGAGCGTCCCATCGAGAGCGAGCTCGCCGAGACAGAGCGCGTCGGTGTCACGCGTGATCTGGCCCGTCGCGCGGAGCACCCCGAGCGCGATCGCGAGGTCGAATCCGGTGCCCTCCTTGCGGCGTTCGGCCGGCGCGAGGTTGACGACGACACGACGGAGCGGAAACTCGAAACGCGAGTTGCGGATGGCGGCGCGGACGCGCTCGCGCGCTTCCGAGACCGCGGCGTCGGGCATCCCGACGATGGTGAAGTGCGGGAGTCCATTCGCTACGTCTGCCTCGACCGTGACCATCGCACTTTCGAGTCCCCACAACGCACATGCGGCGACTCGCGCGACGGAGCGAGCAGTCTCGCGGGGCGCGACGACAGTGGCCATGGGCCGGAGCCTTGACCGCTTGGCCTCGGTCGTGGCACAGCACGAGCGAGCGGTACCGCGGTACCAGACGGCGGGGCGCGATGAGCGGCGCGGCACTCCTCGACGAGCATCTGCGCCCAGCCGGCCCGAGCAAGCCCGCGCGTTGCCCAGCGGGCCGGCGTAGCCAGCCGCGAGGAGAGGAGTGCCGCGCCGCTCGGAGCTCGCCCCGCGCGACGGTACCCGCAGCACCAGCGAGCGAGCCGCCACACTACGGCCCGATGTCGTGGCGGGTGGCGGGCATCTTCTTCGCCCTAGGCGTGCTGACGCGCGTTCCGTTTCAGACGGAGTTCCTATGGGCGCATGACTCGGTGCTCTATGCGCGCGCGATCGAGCGCTTCGATCCGCTCGACCAACGGCCACAAGCCCCGGGATACCTCTATTACGTGCTGCTCATCCGCGCGATTCACCTCGTTGTCGCCGATCCCAATCGCGCGATGACGATCGTCAGCCTCCTCGCGGGAGCCGCTGCCGTCGCCCTGATCTATCTCTTAGCGGCGCGTATGTATGACGAGCGGACCGCGCGCGCGAGCGGCGCTTTCCTGTTGACCGCTGTCACGTTCTGGACCTACGGAGGCGTGGCGTATCCATACACGCTGCTCGCCGCCCTCTCGATCGGCTGCGCGCTGCTGTTCTGGCTCGCGCTGCGCGCCGAGTCGGGGCGTGGACCGCGTCTCGCGCTCGCGACCGCGGCGTACGGCATCGCGATCGGATTCCGCACGGACCTCGCGGTGTTCCTCGCGCCGCTCTGGCTCATGACGGCGCTCGCAACGCCGCTACTGTGGGTCGTGACGAGCGCGGCACTCGGCGCGGTGCTGGTGTTCGTGTGGTTCTTCGCGACGGCCGCGCTCGATGGCGGCGTGGAAGTGCTTCTCGAGGCCATGCGCGTACAGGCGAAGTTCGTGGACGACCGCTACAGCGTGTTCGGCGACCTCGGCCTCCGTGCCATCTATGGGAATCTCTACGAGCTCGGGCGATTCCTCGGACGTGGCCTGTACTTCCTCGCGGCGCTCCTCGTGACCGTGCCGCTGTCGGCCGGTGCGCGACGGATCGAGCTCAGCGACCGTCGCCGGCTCGCGTTCCTGCTGCTGTGGACGCTCACGCCGCTCGCGATCTACATCCCGATCCATGTCGGCGAGTACGGCTACGTTTTCAGCATGCTGCCGGGCCTCTGCGTCATCGCGGCGCGCGGCGCGATCGCGCTCGCGCGCGGCGCGCGGATGCCCCGTCTGCTGCCGTGGGTCGTCGCGAGCGCGGCCCTGGCGAACGCGGCGGTGTTCCTCGTCAGCGACACGCCGCTCTCGGCTCGCGACATCGTGCGGCGGGATCGCGGCGTCGCCGAGCGGATCGAGCGCCTCAACCAGGCGGACCTCGCCGGCGCGACCATCATCTCCGCGTACGACAGCGTCATCGTCCAGTACTACCACTCCGAGGACCGGCGGCTCAGCACGAGCCATGTGCTCTTCCAATACGACCCAGCATTGCCACGTCGCGATCTCGTTTACGGCAACCAGTTCTGCAGCCGGCCCGGCGAGGTGTGCCGCGAAGGCGGACCGGTCATCGCCATCTGGGACGATCTCATCCGCGTCAGCGGTGGCGGCTGGCAGGAGCTACGCATGCCACACGGTGCGAAGCTGCGCGTCGCACGGGACGTCGCCGCTGGGACCAAGATCGTCATCGATGGACTGTCGGTGGAGCTCCAGCGCTAGGAGCGATCCAGATCCAGCAGATCCACGCGCGTTCCGTCCGCACTGACCGTGAGCGCGGCGATCACGATGCGCCACGCGGCGCGGCGCTCCCCACGGTGCGCGAGCCACGACTGCGCGAGCGCGGCCAGGCGCGCCGCCTTGCGCGCATCGACGGCCTCGGCGGCCGCGACGAAGGATCCGGCGCGGCGTGTCTTCACTTCGATGAACGCGTAGCCGCGGGCGTCGCGGCAGATGAGGTCGATCTCACCGAAGCGCGTCCGGACGTTCCGGGCCACGATGCGGAGACCGTGGCGGTCGAGCTCGCGCTCCGCTAGATGTTCGCCCGCGAGACCGAGGACGCGGCGCGGGTCCATGGGAGATGCATCGGACGTGTCTTGCGACTAGGGCTGCGTGGCGGTGATCCGGAGCACTCGGTCATCCGTCCCGTTGCTCGTCGTGACGTAGAGGGCGCCCTCCGGGCCGAACACAACGCTGCGCAAACGACCGTAGGTCGTGTCGAACAGGATGTTCGTCTGACGGACCGTTCCCGCGAACGTCTCGAAGCGCCGCAGGTCCTGCTCCTTGAGCTGCGCGACGAAGAGCGAGCCGCTCCAGGCGCCCCACTGCGGACCGAACACGAAGTCGGCGCCGGACGTCGCGATCGTGACGTTGCCGGACGACCAGGCCGGGTCGGCGTAACCGGGTCGGCCGACCGGTCCGCGGAACAGCGGATAGCCGTAGTTCGCGCCCGCGGAGAGGATGTTGATCTCGTCATGCGTATCGTCGCCATGCTCGACCTCGTACGGCGTGCCCGTGCCCGGCTGGAACGCGAGGCCCTGCGGGTTGCGGTTGCCCCAGGTGTAGATCGCGCTACGGCCCGCGGCTCCGGGGAGCACGGGGTTGTCCGTCGGGATCGTCCCGTCGGAGTTCACGCGCAGCACCTTGCCGTTGAGCGAATTCGGATCCTGCGCATTGCGCAGGTTGCCCGCGTCACCCATGGTCACCCACAGCTTGCCGTCGGGGCCGAAGCGCAGGCGGCACCCGTTGTGATTTCCCGCGGCGGCCATGCCACGACGAATGACGTAGCCGTCGAAGGCGATCTGGTTGCCGACCATCCTGTAGCGCAGGACCTGATTGCGGTATTGCCCCTCGTCATCGCGCGACGCGCAGACGTATATGGACGAGTTGGTCGGGAAGCTCGGATCGACCGCGATCCCCATGAGGCCGCCTTCGCCGTTCTGCCGCGTCCCGAGCACCTGATTGTTCGCAAGCTGCACGGCCCCCGGGGCCGTGCTCTGGTAGACGAGGAGATTGCCGACGCGCTCGCTCACGAGCATCCGGCCATCGGGCAGATGCGCCACGTCCCACGGCAGGATCAGTCTCGAGTGCAGGACCGTGACGGAGAGCCGCGGTGTCGCTCCGCCCCTGACGGTGACCGCGACGAACACGCCTTCGTCTTCCATCCACACGGTGCCGTCGATGACCGGACGCAGCGCAAGCACATAGGTGCTCGGCGTCGTCGGCGCTCTCACCTTGAACGTGAACGTCGCGCTATCCCCGGGCGCGACGGTCGCCTCGGTCTGCGCCGCCGGCCGCGAGCCGCTGAGCCAGCCCACGCCCAGAGATGCCCACGTGAGCTCGTCGTTCTTGATGCCGATGCGCGCTTCCTGCCCGAGCACGCCCTTCACCCACGGCTTGCCGCCGGTGTTGCGGAACGTGAGCGTGATGGGCTCGCTCGTCGCACCCGGCGCGAGCTCGGGCACGCTGCTCTGCGTGACCCAGCGACTGTGATAGCCGGCGTCGCTCGTGACGCGCACGAACACACCCTGGTGCTCGAGCCACGTCACGCCGTCCGCGACCGGCCGGAGCGGAAGCTGATACGCGCCGGTCCGTGCCGGTGCCCTGATCGTGAAGGTGAACGTTCCGATCGCGTTCGGCGCGACGACCGCCTCGACCGTGGTGGCGAGACGGTTCGCGCTGATCCACCCGACCGCCATTTCGCTGAACGCGGTCGAGTCGTCGACGACGCCGAGGTTGACCTGCCTGCCGACGACGCCGCGCTGCCACGCGGTCGTGCCGGTGTTGCGAAAGCGGATCGAGTAGCTGACGGTCATCCCGGGCGCGAGTGTCGGCCACGAATCCTGTCCGACCCATGCGCTGTGGAATCCGGTGTCGTCTACGGCGGCCGCGGGCAAAGCCGCAGTGAGCGTCGCGGCCACGATGACGAGCGCCCCCAGCGTCGATCGCACCACTACGGGGAACGAGAGGGAAGCGAGGGTGTTACTGAAATGGCCCGGACGGGCCATTTCAGTAACACATCCCGACCGTCAGGGAGGTGTGCAGAAACGCACACGCCGAGCGAAGCGAGCGTTGTGTGCAGACACTGAAATGGCCCGCGCGACCGGCTTTACGCCGCTTCGCGCAACGCGGGTCGCAGCGAGTTGACGAAGCGCGAGATGTACGCGTTCGTCCAGGCCGGAGCCTCGAGCGGAAGCATGTGACCGACACCGCGCGCAACGTGGATCTCCGCGCTCTGATGGAAGTCACGACAACGGATCGCGTCGCCGGCGCAGATCACGCGGTCCTCGTTGCCCCACAGGACGAGCGTCGGCACGTCGCTCAACTCCTTGAGACGATCGCCGACGGCGAAGGCTACCTGCTCGCCGCCGGGCGTGAACACCATCAACAGCTTGCGCCACCACGACGGCTGATTCGCCCACACGATCGCCCGCGATGACAGCGCGCGTGCGCGCGCCTTGTCCCCGTGCCGGATCATCATGTCGACGAACCTTGCGTCTTCGCGTCGCAGGCTTCCGACGAGGAAGCGGCGCACGAAGCCGCGCTGGCCCGTCGGTCGGGGATACAGGAGAGCGCGGCCGATGAGCGGTAGGCAGTACAGCTTGTAGATCCAGTGCAGGGAGCGACCGAGTGCTGCGGGCGCCAGCAGCACGAGACCGTCAACGAGGTCGGGTCGGCGTAGCGCGAGGTGCAGCGCAACGCCGCCGCCCAGGGAATGACCGACGACGATCGCGTCCTTCACGCCCAGGACGTCGGCCACGTGTGCGACCTGGTCCGCCAGCTTCGGGAAGCTCGCGTCCGCCGTCACGAGTGAGGGCGGCAGCGCCATTCCGGGAAGGTCGATCACATGCACGCTCGCCACCTGGCGTCGCAGCATGCGGATCTGTGGCGCGAGCGCGCGGGCGTCGGCGGAGAGCCCAGGCAGCACGATCGCGTGCGGCGCTGCCCCGCTGCCCCAGGTGGTGACCCGGAGCTTGTATCGGTCCCGCTGTACGGCGCGAACTTCCATGCCGCTGGAAATGCACTCCGCGTGCCGAACAGCGCGACGCTTTTCGGCCCATTTCTCAGGGGCGGAGGCGCAGCTCCAGCCCGATCCAAGCGGGCTGTCTGGCGAATCCCATCGCCACGTTGATGGCGAGCATCGGCTGGTTGCGCTGGTCGTTCCAGGTCTTGATGTGATCGACACCAAGGCGCTGCGCGTAACGGACCGTCATGACCTTGAGCGCCATCGCGAGGCCCCTTCCGCGCGCCTCACGCCGCACGCCGGTCAGCCCCTGCCAGATGAAGGACGGGTCCTCAATGGACCTTTGCAGGTTCGACATACCGAGCCAACGGCCCTGGCCATCGATGGCGACGAAGAACGCGTCCGGGAGGAAGCTCGGCGCATCGGTCCAGTCCTTCTTCCACTCTGCGAAGGTGACGTCGGTCGGCTGATCCATCGCGGGGACGTCGCGACGGCAATGGTCGGTGAGCTCGTACGCCTTACGAGCGGCATCCGGGTCGCTCGCGAGCTCGTCGGCGAACGTGCTGATCCGGATGCCTTGTGCGGCCACGCGTTCGGCGGCACCGGCGAACCTGTCGAAGTCGAACTCCGCGACGACCAGACGCGACTCCCAGTCACGCTTGATCTCGACCCACCCGCGCTTCCTGGTGAACTCGACGCCGTCGGTCATCGTCTCTTTCACTCCGGCGGTCGCCGCGAGGGCGTTCCGCTCGCGCAGGATCGCGACGGCGGCGTCGTGCAGCGCGCCTCCGTGCCCGCGACGGCGCCGATCGGGCAGCACCCAGACGTCGAAGCCGTACCGGTCGGGATGGAAGCGCGAGGGCCGGTGGTAGAGCTCGACCGCGCCGACCATCCGGCCGTCCTCTTCGGCGACGAGGCGCCTTTTGAAGAACCGGCCGTGGTCCCACTTGTCGTCGTCGTGACGCGCCTCCTCCACCGACCACGGGTAGTCCGGGTAGCAGCGGTTGGCGCCGGCCACCCACGCTGGGTAGTCGGCGTCCGTGAAGGCGCGCAGACGCGAGGTCGTGGTCGTCATTGGTCGCGCGACTTTAGCCGACGCGCGGCGTCCGCGAGTGTCATCTTCGTCACTCGGCGAGGGCGAGCTCCAGCTGGTTCTCCACGGCGCGCAGCAGCTTCACGGTGCCGAAGTCGTGACGGTGGAGCGGTGTGAGGCCGCGCGCGCGGAGCGCCGTTCGGTGATCGATCGTCGGGTAACCGCAGTTGTGCTCCCAGCCATATCCCGGGTACTTCCCGGCGAGGAGCGTCATGAGCCGGTCGCGCGTCACCTTCGCGACGATGGACGCCGCGGCGATCGCGAAGCTCTTCGTGTCGCCTCTCACGATCTCGCTGTGCCGGCCGGGCGCGAAAGCGGGGTCGAGGATCCGCCGGCCGTCGACGAGGACCCAGTCGTACTCGCCGATCTGCCGCAGGGCACGCGTCATCGCGACGTGGCTCGCGTGGTAGATGTTGAGACGGTGTATCTCCGAGACCGACGCCGCGCCGATGCCGACGCGCACGACGCGCGACCGGATGAGGTCGTACAGCTCCTCGCGTTGCGGGCGCGTCAGAAGCTTGGAGTCCTTCACGCGGCGGATGACTTTGGTCTCCGGACCGACGAGACACGCCGCTGCGACGACGGGACCAGCGAGCGCGGCCATTCCGACCTCGTCGACGCCGACGACGCGCAGCAGACCCTTGGACCAGAGCTCTTTCTCGTAACGGAGCGTCGGCACGCTCCTAGGCTAACGGTGCGGCGTGTTAGCGGCGCTTCTCGCGGATGGTCGCCGACTTGCCGACGCGATCGCGGAGGAAGTAGAGAGCCGCGCGGCGCGCGTGTCCGTGCCGCAGCAGCTCGATCTTCTCAACGCGCGGTGAGTGAACGAGGAAGGTGCGCTCGACGCCGATGCCACTGGCGATCCGGCGAACGGTGATCTGATGGTCGAGGCCACCGTTGCGGACGCGCAGCACCGTGCCCTCGAACTTCTGCAGGCGTTCGCGGTTTCCTTCGACCACGCGCACGCTCACGGCCACGGTGTCACCCGGCCGCACCTCGGGGACCTCGGCCTTTTGCTGCTCGGAGGCAAGCGTCTTCAAGACGTCGTTCATTGGCATGGTGATGGCTGTCACGGAGTCAACGAAGGATAACAGGAAAGCTACCGCTTCGCCTTCTTCAGTCGGGCGAGGATCGTCACGTGCGACACGCCGAAGTGTGTCGCGAGCTGCCGGACCGTGAGTCCCGCCGCCCGCATGCGGGTGACTTCCGCCACGCTCGGGCCGCGCTGGACACTGTGTGCGTCGCGAAGGCGGACGCCCGCGGCGCGCAGCCGGACGCGCACCGTCGCCGGCGAGATCCCGAACCGCGCGGCGATGCGGTACGAGCCGACGCCCGACCGATAGGCCTCGACGAGGTCGGCGTCGCTGACGCTCGCCCTACGAGCAGGCGCGCGTGGCAGGCGCGCTCGCTCGGCCGGAGTGAGCCTGGCGCCGCTGAGGAGGTCCGGCCGCCGCTCCGCGGTGCGGCGGATCGACTCCGCCCGGCGCCACTTCGCGATCGCGCCGTGATCCCCCGACACCAGCACGGGCGGCACGCGGCGTCCCTCGAACTCAGGAGGGCGCGTGTACTGAGGCCCCTCGAGCAGGCCGTCGGTGTGTGACTCGTGCGCCAGTGACTCCGGGTCGATGACATCCGGCACAAGGCGCGTTACGGCGTCGATCACGACCATCGCGGCGAGCTCTCCGCCCGTGAGGACGTAGTCGCCGATGGAGAGCTCTTCATGGATATCGGATTCCACGACGCGCTCGTCGACTCCTTCGTAGTGACCGCAGACGAGGACCAGGTGCCCGAGCGTTGCGAGACGCCGCGCCGCGGCCTGGTCGAAGAGCCGTCCCTGCGCCGAGAGGAGGACGACGTGCCCATCGGCGCCGCGCGCCGCCCGGATCGCGCGCGTCAGGGGCTCGGGCTTGAGGACCATGCCCGCGCCGCCCCCGTACGGCGTGTCGTCCGCGACATGGTGCTTGTCCGTCGTGTGCGAGCGGATGTCGTGCACATCGAGAACGAGGCGTCCGGCCTCTCGTGCGCGCGCGACGATGCTCTCCGCGAAAGGGCTGTCGAACATGCGCGGGAAGAGCGTCAGCACGTCGATCCGGAGCGGCGCGGTCATTCAGCCTCCTCCTGCGGCACCGCGACGATGCGACCATCGTCCACGTCCACGAGCTTGACCACGGACTCGAGCATCGGCAGGAGACGCTCACGGCCCGATCCGTCGGAGACCACGAGCACGTCGTTCTCGCCAGCCCGCAGCATGTCGCGAACGGTGCCGAGCCGCGTGCCCTCGGGCGTCACGACCTCCGCTCCGACGATGTCCGCCCACAGGTAGCCGCCGCCGGTCGCACGACGCGATTCGCTGCGAGCCACACGAAGGAAACGCCGGCGCAGTGATTCGGCGGCCACGCGCGAGTCGTATCCCTCGAACTGGACGATGGGCTTGGCAGCCTCGCCCCGCACGCCGGTGACGGTGAGCGGTCCGACGTCGTCGCACTGCAGGATCGCCCCCGCGCGGAAGCGGTCGGGGACGTCGGTGCGGGGATCGATACGGACCTCGCCACGCACGCCGTGCGGACCGAGGATGAAACCGACGACGAGGTCGTCGTCGCTAATCGATCTCGAGGTTGACCTTGGTCCCATCGCGCGTCGCCATCACCTTCAGCAGTGCGCGGATGGCCTTGGCGATGCGGCCGCCACGGCCGATGACCTTACCGATGTCCGCTTCGCCGACCTGGAGGTGGAGCTTGATGAAGTCGCCATCGAGCTCCTCGGTGACGACGACCGCGCTCGGGTCGTCGACCAGCTGCTTCGCGACGTGCTCGAGCATCGTGCGCATGCTTGAAGCCTCTGACGCCGCCGGACCGCTCAACGGACGGTCGGCGGGACCTCGCTGTCGGATAGCCCGCTGCGAACGAGGAGCGAGCGCGCCGTCGCGGTCGGCCGCGCGCCGTTCTTGATCCAGTGGCGGGCGCGGTCGGGGTCGATCACGAGGTTGTCGGTGTCACGCAGCGGGTCGTAGTGGCCGATGGCTTCGATGAATTTCCCGTTGCGCGGGGAGCGCGAGTCGGCGATCACGACCCGATAGCTGGGGGCCTTGGTCTTGCCGACGCGGCGCAAGCGAATGTGAACAGCCAATCTGTCGAATGTCCTCCTGGAATTGGGCGGTGGAGTGCGTGCGAATGTCCAGTGTACGGGGTACGCCGCTCGCGGGTCTAGCGACCCCCCTGGGCCTGGCGGAGCGTCCGCAGATAGCGAACGAGGGCGGAGTTGACCATGACCACTTCTCCGGCGCGCTCGAACTTCACGAAGCCACCCGCCGCGAGCTTTTCGGCGACGCTCGCGAGCGACTCCTCGACGATGATCGCGTCGTCCTTCGCGAAGATGATGCTCGTCTCTTCCGCCATACGCTCAGCCTAACCCAGGCATCCCCGGGCTTCGGGGATCCGCCCCGGATGCGGCGCTCCGACCGTGTCGGGCGCGCGGGAAGCGGCTTTCGGTCGACCTCGCCTAGCGGCTGTCCGTACTGAGCTCTGCGCGAGCCCCCGAAGCGCTGACGATGTAGGTCCCAGGCGGGGCGGTCGAACCGAACGTCCCGCGATACATCCCGAGGTCGTCAGTCGTCACCGTGAAGCGAAGCGTGTATGTGCTCGTGCCGGCGATCGTCACCTCGGCGGGCTCGCGCGGCTTGCCGGTGGACAGTGTCCACTCGACGCCCTCACCCTTCGGACGCGCGATGATGGCCGCCTCGACCGCGAGCAGTCGCGCCTCCAGGGCCGACACGGTCTCGCCAGATCCGATCCGATACGCCTCGGCAAAGGACTGCCCTTTCGACACGGCCTCCAGGAGCCGCAGGACGCCGCGCCACTCGATGCGCGAGCGCATGAGCGCGACGGCTTCCGCCGCATACGAGTACAGAGACTGGCCCACGCGCGGAGATACCGAGTGCCAGCCAACGAGAGTCTCGGTCTGCGCGAACGTCGCACGCCCCAGTACCGCGATGGCGCGACCTGTGAGGGCCTCCTGCTCAGCCCAATACGATCCGGGCTGCCGACGTTCGGCGAGCGACGCGATGCCTTCCTCGAACCAGGCGGGCAGGTCCCGCATCGCGCTCGCCTCGCGCACCATGTGGTGTGTGAGCTCGTGCTCGAGCACCGGCGTAACGCCATACGAGCCGAGTGACTCGAGGCTCACCATGATCGTCGCGCTGGCACGATCGAACATCCCTCCGTTATGCGTCGCGAAGAGGGACGCAGAGCCTTCGGAGTAGTCGAAGATGTCGGTCAAGCCTTCAGCGAAGGACGCGCGGGTAGCGAAGAGGAGGATCTTGGGCCTCACGGTGAACTTGCGCTCGAAGAGTTCCTCCACATAGGAGACCGAGCCTTCGATCTTGGGCTGGAGACGAGCGTAGTCGGCATCGCCCAGTGCGCGGTCTACCCGCGCGTCCGCGCCGCTGGCCGGCACCGCACGAAGATCTGAGAGCTCGCGTCCAAACCAGACGAATGCGGCTCCGCCCGTGACGAGGACGGCCACGAGGAGGGCCGCGGCGCGCGCCCCCCTTGTCCAGGTCACATCCGCATTCCAGGGATCTTCGGCAGCCTCCCGCTCTGCATCAGCGGCTTCAATTGCTTCATCTGCTTCTGGAGCGCCACAAACTGCTTCAGGAGCTGATTCACCTCCGACACCTTGGTCCCCGAGCCCGCGGCGATGCGCTTACGCCGGGAGCCGTTCATGAGCGACGGATCGGCGCGCTCCGCCTTCGTCATCGACGAGATGATCGCCTCGATCCGCTTGAGCTCGGCCTCGGCCTCGGGGCCTTCGGGCAGCTGCTTCGCGAGGCCGCCCATGCCCGGGATCATCTTCAGCAGGTCGCCGAGGGGTCCCATCTTCTTCAGCTGCTGCAGCTGCGTGTAGAAGTCGTCGAACGTGAAGCGCGCCTCCATGATCTTCCTCGCCTGCTCCTCGGCGGTCTTGCGGTCGACGTTCTCCTGGGCGCGCTCGACCAGCGTGAGGATGTCTCCCATCCCCAGGATCCGCTGCGCGAGCCGATCGGGGTGGAAGACCTCGAGCGCATCGAGCTTCTCTCCCACTCCGAGGAACTTGACGGGCACACCGGTCGCGGCGCGGATCGAAAGGCTCGCGCCGCCGCGCGCGTCACTGTCGACCTTCGTGAGCACGAGCCCGCTGACCGGCAGGCGCGCCTTGAACGCGGTCGCCGCGTCGACCGCGTCTTGACCGGTCATGGCATCGACGACGAGCAAGACCTCATGCGGCTTGGCGGTCGCCACGATGGCCTCGACCTCGCGCATCATCTCGTCGTCGATGTGCAGTCGGCCGGCGCTGTCGACGATCACGGTGTCGTTGTTGTCGCGCTGAGCGGTGGCCACCGCGGCTGCGACGTCCTCCGCCACACGACCCTTCTCGACCGCGATCATCGGGATGCCCAGCTGCTTTCCGAGCGTCCGCAGCTGATCGATCGCGGCGGGCCGGTACACGTCGGCGGCGACCAGTAACGGCCGGCGACCCTGCTTCCGCAGCACGTTCGCCAGCTTCGCGGCCGTCGTCGTCTTGCCGGAGCCCTGCAGACCGACGAGGAGCAGCACCGTCGGCGGACGTTCGGCGCGGGCAAGCGGCACCGCCGCTCCGCCGAGCATCTCGACCAGCGCGTCGTGGACGATCTTCACCACCTGCTGCGCGCCGGTGATCGACTCGAGGACCTTCTCGCCCAGCGCCCGCTCGCGCACCGTCGCGACGAGCTGCCGGACGACCTTGAAGTTCACGTCCGCCTCGAGCAGCGCGACGCGCACGTCGCGCAGCGCTTCTTCGAGATCGGATTCGCTCACGCGCGCGCGGCCGCGCAACCGCTCGAAGGTCGTGTTCAGCTTGTCGGAGAGCTGCTCGAACATCCCCTTAGGCTACGGGCTTGGCCGACGCTCCATCCGGCCGGATGGACCGGAGCACACCAGGCAGCTCATCTCCAGGGACCTGCTGAGACCACAGGTAACCCTGCCCGATATCGCAGCCGAGCTCGCGTACGCGGTCGCGGATCGCCACCGTTTCCACTCCCTCGGCGACCGTCGCCGCGCCGATCGATCGCGCGAAACCGACGGCGGCCGCGATGACGGTGTCGTCGTAGACCGCGCCGGCCCTCTTGACGAACAGCACCGGCAGCTTGACCACGTCGAACGGCGCGTCCCGCATGTTCGTAAAGTGAATGTTGCCCTCGCCGAAGTCGTCCAGCGCGACCCGCAGCCCGGCATCGCGAAAGTCCTGAAGGACCTTGAAGATGTCGGGTCCGTAGACCGCCTCGGGTTGTGACTCGATCTCGATGTCGCCGGGAGGGATGCCCGTGTCCGAGGCGGCGCTCAGCGTGTCGTCGATGAGGTCGCGGCCGATGGAGATGGGCCACACGTTCACGGCGGCACGGCCGAACGGCACAGACGCGGAACGCCAGCGAGCCATCTGGCGCGTCGCGGTCCGCACGATGAAACGCATGTAGTCACGCGCGAGACCGGCCGGCGGCACATCGTTGACGAACTTCATCGCATGCAAGAGTCCCTGCTCGGGGTGACGCCAGCGGATCGCACACTCGACGCCCACGGGCTTGCCCGTCCGCATGTCCACTTGGGCCTGGTAGATGAGGAGCAGCTCGTCGGCGTCGAGCGCTCGCTGGAGCTCGGTTCGCGTGAACACCTCAGCCTCGTCGCGCTGGCGGTTTCCCGAGCGTGTCCATGATCCGGCGAGCCGCCGGGCCTTCGTCGTAGGCCGGCGGATCGAAGTTCTGAGCAGCCAGCGCGACGCACTCATCGCAGATGAAGACGCTCTTCTGTCCGGCGACGAGCCACGCGACCTGGTCACGCCGCTTGCCGCAGAACGAGCAGCGGTCCTCCGCGCTCATGACTGCGTCCGCACCGACCCGCTGAGCAGGGTCTTCAGCTCATCGGCGGCGACCTCGGGTCCGTACAGCCGACCCTGAACGATCTCGCAGCCGAACTGCACCAGCAGATCCTCCTGGTCCTTCGTCTCGACGCTGTCGGCGACGACGCGCGCGCCGGTGACGCGGGCAGCTTCGACGATCGCCTGGACCGCCTCGAGGCTCTCGGTGCCGAGGACCGGCAGGTCGCGCGCGATCGGATAACCGATCTTCAGCGTGTCGAAGCCGGACGCGGCGTCGGCGATGGCCGGATCTCCGAATTCCTCGGACGCGACGCGCACGCCGAGCCCGCGGATGCCTTGCACCGGCTCCGCCAGCAACGGATCGCGAACGCTGCCGCGCGGGCATTCGATCTCGATGTCGCCCGGTGAGATGCCGCTCGCCGAGATCGCGTCGCGGACCATCCCGACCACATCCGGCTGTTGCAGGGTATGCGTCCAGAGATTCGCCGCGACCAGCGGCACCTGCACGCTTTCCTTGCGCCACGCGAGGATCTGCGCCGAGATCGCGCGCAGCACCCACCGGTCGAACTCGACGTGCAGCGAGCCCTGGTCGAGCAGCGGCACGATGTCGCTCGGCCCGATCATGCCGTGCGCCGGATGCGGCCAGCGCGCGAACGCCTCGATGCCCACGAGCCTGCCGGTCGGCACGTGCACCTGCGGCTGGAACTGGAGCGAGAGAGCGCCGTCGTCGAGCGCCTGCTTCAGCTCCTCGGGACGAAGACGGACGATGGCCATCGGCGGCTAAGGCTAAGGCCTAAGCGGCACGCGGAAGCAGCGCCTCGACGAACGCGCGCGGGTCCATCGGGACCAGGTCTTCGGCCTTCTCGCCCACACCGAGGAACTTCACCGGGAGCCCCAGCTCGTGCACGATCGCGAAGACCGCGCCGCCCTTGGCTGTCCCATCCAGCTTGGTCACGACGAGACCCGTGACGTTCGCGTCCTTCGTGAACTGGCGTGCCTGCTGGATCGCGTTCTGGCCTGCGGTCCCGTCCAGGACGAGAAGGACCTCGTCCGGCGCCCCGTCACGCGCGCGTCCCGCGACGCGAACGATCTTGCCGAGCTCGTCCATGAGGTGGCCTTTGGTGTGAAGGCGTCCCGCGGTATCGGCGATCACGATGCTGTTCCCGCGCGCCGCGGCGGCGTTGATCGCGTCGAAGACCACCGCGGCGGGATCGCCGTCCGGTCGGCCGGACACGATCGGCACTCCGACGCGCGACGCCCAGGTCTCGAGCTGCTCGATCGCTGCCGCGCGGAAGGTGTCGGCCGCGACCAGGAGCGGCGTCTCACCAGCGTCCTTCAGTCGCTTCGCGAGCTTCGCGGCGGTCGTCGTCTTGCCGCTTCCGTTCACGCCGACGACGAGCACGACACGCGGCCGCCGATCCGCGGCACGAAGTGCGTTGTCCTTTCCCGCTAGCTCGGCCACGAGGACATCGCGTACCGCGTCGAGCGCCTTCGGAACGGTCTTCAGCTCGCCCGTCGTGGTGAGGTCACGCACCTGCGCCATGAGCGGATCCACGAGCGACACCGAGAGATCCGCGCGCAGGAGCCCCTCCTCGAGCTCATCGAGGAACTCCGGCGTGAGCGGCTCCTCCTGTTTGCGGCCGAAGAGACGGGCAAGGAAACCACCTCGCGTCTTCGCGAGGCCCTGCTCCAGGCTCACCGTGCCACGCTAGCCGGCGCGCTCGCGCTGCTCGTCCAGCTCCGAGAGCTTGAGCGAGATCACCTTCGACACGCCACCGTCATCCATCGAGACGCCGTAGAGCATGTCGGCGGCCTCGATGGTCCCGCGGTTGTGCGTGATCACGACGAACTGCGTGCGGTCGGTGAGCTCGCGCAGCGCCTGGGTGAAGCGGCCGACGTTGCGCTCGTCGAGCGCGGCATCGACCTCGTCGAGGACACAGAACGGCGCCGGCTTCACGCGGAGGATCGCGAGCAGCAGCGCGGTCGCGGTCAGGGCGCGCTCGCCACCGGACAGCTGCGCGAGGCTGCCGATGCGCTTGCCCGGCGGACGCGCGTAGATCTCGATGCCCGGATCCTCGGGGTCCTCGGAGGTGCGGAGCGACGCCTGCCCACCGTTGAAGAGACGCTGGAAGAAGAGCCCGAACTCGCGGTCGACCGCCATCAGCGTCGTGCTGAACTGCTCGGCGATCGTCGCGGCGAGGTCGTCCGCGAGCGAGCGGAGGTCGGCCATCGCTTTCTCGAGATCGGCCCGCTGCGTCGTGAGGAACTCGAAGCGCTGACCGATGTCGGCGAGCTCCGTCGCGGCCAGCGGGTTCACCGGCTCGAGCGCGATGAGCCGGCGCCGCAGACGTTGGAGCGCGGCGAGCGTGCTCCCTTTCTCTTTCTCGTCTCCCTCGTCGTCGAGCTCGATCGACTCCGGATCCGGCAGTGGCTCGTCATCGGGCAGACCGAGCTCGGCGCGCACTTGCTCTTCCAGCAGGCGCATCGCTCCCGCCGCGCGCTCCTCCTCGACCGCCAGCTTGCCGCGCTCGCCGCGAAGCTCGGCCAGGCGCTCTCGCGCCTTCGCCAGTCGCTGCTCCGACTCGCGGCGTGATCCTTCCGCCGCCAGCGCTCGCTGCCGCGCCAGCTCCGCCGAGCGTTCCGCCTCGCGCGTGTCGGCCGCCGCTCTGCCGAGGTCGCCCTGCGCGGAATCCAGCTTCGTTCGCGCGTCTTTTTCCTGCGACGCGAGCGCGCGCAGACGTTCCTCATCGGCCGCGAGGCGACGCTCCGCGGCGCCGACCTGTTCGTCGAGCGTGTCGCGCAGGCGCACGAGCGAGCCGCGCCGCTCTTCGCTGGTCGCCGCGTCCAGCCGCGCCGCCTCGGCGCGCTGCGTCGCGCTGCCGTGGGCGTCGGCGGCGGTCTGCTCGCCGCGCTCGGCCTCGGCGAACGCGCCGCCGGCCTGTGCCCGGATCCGCGCGGCCTCCGCGCGCTCGGCCGCGAGCTTCTCCCGGCGCTCGAGGATCTCGTGCCGCTCGCGCTCGATCGAAGTCGCGCGCGCATCGGCGACACGCACGAGATCGCGCACGTCGGCATCGGTCGAGGCGAGCTCGTCGACAACGCGCTCGGCATCGCCACGCGATCGCTGCGCGAGATCGAGCCGCTCGTCGAGCTCGGCGGTACGCGTCTCCGCGACCGTGCGCTCCTGCTGGAGCTGCGCGAGACCGCGCTCGGCGCCGGCCAGCTCTTCGCGCAGGCGCGACGCCATGCCGCGCAGCTGCGCCCGCGCTTCCTGCTCGGCCTTGCGGCGGACATCAGCGAAGCGCACCAGGCCGGGAAGCACGAGCAGGCCGCTCGGCGCGACCACGATGCCGGCGCGGAGCGTCGACGCCGCCGCGATCGCCGCGGCGTCGTCCTCGGCGATGAAGATCGCGACGTCGGGCGCCAGACGACGGCAGCCGCGCGGGGCATCTCCCGCCGCCTTGGTCGGCGTCATGGCGACGTCGCCGAGCGCGGCCGCGACCGCATCCGGCACCGTCAGCTTTTCGTGCAGCCAGGCGAAGCCCCCGGGGAGCTTCGGGCGGGTGACGCCGGCATCGCGCGCCGCGAGCTCGCCCTCGGCCCGCTCCGCCGCCTCGCGCAGCGCCGTCGTTTGACCGCGCAGCAGCGAGAGATCGCCGTCGATGCGCTGCAGCTCGTTGCGCGACGCCGCCGCGCGCGCCGCCGCGGATTCGACCGACCGGGCGGCGGCGGCCACCTTCTCGCGCGCCTTCTCGAGATCGACCGCGATGCGCGCACGTTCGCGCTCTCGTTGCGCGCGCTCGGTCGCTAGCTGCGACGTGACGCCGGCGAGCTCTTCGTCGCGAGCGAGCAGGGCGCGCTCTTCGTCGGACAGCCGTATCTCGTCGTTCTCGCGCAGGAGATGTGCGCGCTCCGACTCGACGCGCGCCGCGCGCGCTTCCGCGAGGGCAATGCGCGTTCCCGA
>Ga0075429_100000901_pt1 | contig 23511 bp, 25 predicted proteins | sample RhiMetdeltSRZDD3_FD_75295 | JGI IMG/M metagenome (GOLD analysis project Ga0075429, IMG submission 75295) | Populus rhizosphere microbial communities from Tennessee, USA - Rhizosphere MetaG P. deltoides SRZDD3 | ecosystem: Host-associated > Plants > Roots > Rhizosphere > Soil | place: USA... | reverse complement strand
ACGTGCCGTTCTACAGCTTCAAGGACATCAACTTCCGCAGGGCCGTGCCGTTCTGGGCGATCCTGCTCGTGGTGCTCGCGTTCGTGCTGGTTTCGTTCGACCCGCCGATCGTGCTGTTCGTGCTCTTCTGCGCGTACGGGCTGTCGGGCTATGTGCTGTGGCTCTACCGCCTGCGCGGCCGGCCCGTCGTTTGACCCCTACAGATTGCGATACTGGGGAAGGAAGTCCTTCCAGCGTTGCGCGCGCACTTCGGTCGCGGCGAGGTCGAACGGCTTCGGCTTGAGGGCGAGCAGCGCCGCTTCGTCGACCGCGTCGAGCTGTTCCGGCTTGAGGAACTGCTCGCCGCATTTGCGGTACATGCCGCTTTGCACGAACAGGTCGAAGAGATCCGGATCGAGGTGGTTGTCGCGCTTCAGGAAGCCCATGATCTTCATCGTCTCGCTGAGCGTCTTCGGCTTCTTGTAGGGGCGGTCACTCGATGTTAGGGCTTCGAAGACGTCGGCGATCACCATGATGCGCGCCGGAACCGACATCTCGTCGGCGAAAATGCCCTTCGGGTAGCCGGTGCCGTCGCGCTTCTCGTGGTGCCCGCCCGCGTACTCGGGCACGCGCCGCAGGTTGCGCGGAAACGGCAGCTGCTCGAGCATCTTGATCGTCTGCACCATGTGGCCGTTGATCACGATGCGCTCTTTCTCGGTCAGCGTGCCGCGCGAGATGCACAGGTTCTCGACTTCGTCCGCGGTGAGGAGCGGCTCCTCCTTGCCGTGGCGCCGGTAGCTGCGCTTGCCGATGTCGCGGATGCGCTGCTGCTTCTCCGGCGGGAGAAACTCGCCGCCGACGTTCGTCGCTTCGAGGAACGCAAGCTCCTCTTCGAGCGCCGCTACCCGCCGGTCTCTCTCGGCCGCGTCGAACTCGCCGCGCAGGTGCGCGATCTCCAGATCGCGCTTCAGGATCTCGTAGCGCTCGCGCAGCGTGACGATGCCGTCGCGAATGCTCTCGAGCTTGGTTGCCTTGTCCATCACATGGACCGGCGTGATCACCTTGCCGCAGTCGTGCAGCCACGCCGCGATGTGCAGCTCGTACCATTCGTCGGGCGTGAGGTCGAACTCCGCGAGCGGCCCTTCCTTCACCTCGCAGGCGGCTTGCGCGAGCATCTTGGTGATGACCGGGACGCGCTTGCAGTGCTCGCCGGTGTACGGGCTCTTCGCGTCGATCGCGGACGCCATCAGCTCGATGAAGCTCTCGAGCAGCTTCTTCTGTCCTGCGAGCAGCAGCTGGTTGTCGAGCGCGATCCCGGCCTGCGAGGCGAGCGCTTCGACGATGCGCTGCCGCTCCGGCGCGAACGCGATCACGGTGCCGTGCTCGTCGCGCGCGTTGATCAGCTGCAGCACGCCGATCACGCGCCCCTCGTTGTTGACCATCGGACAGGTGAGGAACGATTGCGAGCGGTAGCCGCTGCGCTGGTCGAATTTCTTGGTGCCGGAGAAGTCGAAGCCCTCGGCGTGGTAGGCGTCGGCGATGTTGACGGTCTTGCCCGAATGCGCGGCGAAGGTGGCAACGTTGCGCTCGTTGGGCACTCCGTCGACCACGATCGGGATCGGCGGCAGCGTGATCGGCACCCCGGTGGTGCCGCCCTGCGCGAAGCACAGCGTATCGTTGCGCAGGATCTCGAACTCGAGCTGGTCGGCGTCGTTGCACAGGTACAGCGTTCCGCCGTCCGCATTGCAGAGCTGCTTGGCTTCCAGCAGGATCATCTCGACGAGGCGGTCCTTGTCCTGCACCGCCGAGAGCGAGATGCCGACCCGGTAGAGCAGCTCGAGCTCCGCGACGCGCGTTTCGAGCGATGGCGCGGCCGGCGACGCCGGATCTGCCGTCTTTGCTTGCTGAGGCAGGACCTCTCCCATGGCCTCTCCAGCATAGCACCGGATCCGGCGAGGCGCTGGACGGTGGCCTGGATCGGGGCTATAGTCCGGCCATGTTTGAAGCGCGAATTTCCCTTCTCGCGTGCCTGCCCGGCCTCCTGGCCGGCCTGCTGCTGCGCCCCGCGCGCACACACTAAATCCCACAATCTGGCAGGACCCCCGACCGCCCCACCCGGCGGCAAGGCTTTTTCGCATTCCCACGAGGAGCGTCTCATGAGCACCGAAAATCTGATCATCTTCGACACCACGATGCGCGACGGCGAGCAGTCCCCCGGCGCCTCCATGACCAAGGACGAGAAGCTGCGCATCGCCCGGGCGCTGGAGCGCATGCGCATCGACGTGATCGAAGCGGGTTTCCCGGCGTCGTCGAACGGCGACTTCGAGGCGGTGCGGGCGATCGCCAACGTCGTCAAGGACTCGACCGTCGCGGGCCTGTGCCGCGCCAACGACAAGGACATCCAGCGCGGCATCGATGCGCTGAAAGGCGCAAAGGCATGGCGCATCCACACGTTCCTCGCCACCAGCCCGATCCACATGGAGAAGAAGCTGCGCATGACGCCCGAGCAGGTGATCGAGCAGACCAGGCTCGCGGTCCGCTACGCGAAGAACGCCTGCCCGGACGTCGAGTTCTCGCCCGAGGACGCGAGCCGCTCGGAGCCCGATTTCCTGTGCCGCGTGCTCGAGGTCGCGATCCGCGAGGGCGCCACCACGATCAACATCCCGGACACGGTCGGCTACGCGGTGCCGCAGCAGTTCGGCGAGTTCATCCGCAAGCTGCGCGAGAAGATCCCGAATTCGGACAAGGCGGTGTGGTCGGTGCATTGCCACAACGACCTCGGAATGGCCGTCGCGAATTCGCTCGCCGCGGTGATGGTGGGCGGCGCGCGCCAGATCGAATGCACGATCAACGGCCTGGGCGAGCGTGCGGGCAACACTTCGCTCGAGGAGATCGTCATGGCGGTGCGCACGCGCGCCGATTTCTTCGACTTGCAGACGCGCGTCGACACCGCGCAGATCGTCCCGACCTCGCGGCTCGTTTCGCAGATCACCGGGTTCGTCGTACAGCCGAACAAGGCGATCGTCGGTGCGAACGCGTTCGCGCACGCGTCGGGGATTCACCAGGACGGCGTGATCAAGGCGCGCCAGACCTACGAGATCATGACCGCCGAGGACGTCGGCTGGACGACCAACAAGATCGTGCTCGGCAAGCTTTCGGGGCGCACCGCGTTCAGGCAGCGTCTCGGCGAGCTGGGGATCGAGCTCGAAAGCGAGGACCGGGTGAACAAGGCGTTCCAGCGATTCAAGGACCTGGCCGACAAGAAGTCGGAGATCTTCGACGAGGATCTCTACACGCTGGTCTCGGAAGAGGCCGCGGCGCGCACCGACGAGCACTGGCACCTCGTCCACATGAGCCAGGGCAGCGGCATGGGCGAGCGGCCGCACGCGAACGTCGTGCTGACCGAGGCCGGGCGGGAACGCAACGCCGAGAGCGAGGGCGACGGGCCGGTCGATGCGGTTTTCAAGGCGATCGAGAAGCTCGCGCAGAGCGGCTCCGAGCTGCTGCTCTATTCGGTCAACGCGGTCACCACCGGGACCGAGTCGCAGGGCGAGGTCACGGTGCGCCTGGCGAAGGGCGGCAGGGTCGTGAACGGCGTCGGCGCGGACACCGACATCGTGGTCGCCTCCGCAATGGCCTATATCAGCGCGCTCAACCGGCTCGCGAGCAAGGTCGAGCGGCTGAATCCGCAGCACCAGCTCTAGCGCCATGTCGTACATCCAGGAATCGCTCTCCGAGGGCGAACAGGTCGTTCGCGTGTTCAGGCAGCACTGGGTCACGCGCGTCTGGCTCGTGATCTGGATCCTGCTGATCGTCACGATCCCGATCGCGGTCTACGAGTGGCTGCGCCTGCGCACGATCGAGCACGGCGTCACAAACAAGCGCGTGATCTTCAAGCAGGGCATCATCAGCCGCCACACCGAAGAGATGAAGCTCGGCTCGATCGAGACGGTGGAGATCGACCAGGGCGTGTGGGGGCGCCTCCTCGGCTTCGGCGACGTGAAGGTGACCGGACGCGGAATCAGCGACGTCGTGTTCAGGACGATCGACGACCCGCTGGAGGTCAAACGCCAGATCGAGGGTGTAAGCCACCCGGTGGCGTCATGAGGTGGCCCCTCGTCCTGGCCGTTGCGCTGCTGCCGTCGATGGCTGCGGCGCAGCCGATGTACAAGTGCGTCGATGCGCGCGGCGTCACGCATTACACGGACAAGCCGCTGCCCGGCTGCAAGGCGCGCGAGTCCGAGCCCAAAGGACAGCCCCCGGCCCCCGGCAAGGCGGCGGCGCAAAAGGAAGCCCCGAAGCGCGAGCAGCGCGCCCAGCGCCCCAAGACCGCCGCGGAGAAGGCCAAGGAGGCGGAGCTCCGTGCGCTCGAGCAGCACAACCGCCGCTGCGCACTGCTGAAAGGCGAGTTGCGGCGCCTCGAAAGAGAGGATGCCGGGGGCGAGAGCCGCGCCACGGGGCTGAGGGGACAGATCGGGCGCGAGTGTCGCTAGCCCCACGGACGTGGTTGTTCGTCCCGGGCGCCGACGAGCGGCAGCACGAGATGGCTGCGCGCTCGGGCGCAGACGTGATGATTCAGGAGCTCGAGGACTTCACTCCGCCGGAACTGCGCCCGAAAGCGCGTGTGCTCGCTGCGTCGCTCTACGACCGCTGGCGCAAGGCCGGTAAGCTGGCTGCGGTACGCGTCAATCCGCTCGAGACCTGCGGACGCGAGGACCTCGCCGCGGTGATGAAGGGGCGCCCGGACATCGTGCTGATGTCGAAGGTGGTTTCGGCCGAACAGGTCAAGGCGCTCGAGCAAGCCAGCGGCGGCGCGGTGGATCTCGTGCCGAACGTCGAGACGGCGGCGGGATTGATGCGCACGTTCGAGATTGCGAAGGCGAGCCCGCGCGTGATCGCCGTTCTGGTCGCCAGCGAAGACATGGTGGCGGATCTCGGCACGAATCGAAGCCGTGCAGGCGAAGAGCTCGCTTACGTGCGTGCGCGGTTCCTGGTCGAGTGCCGCGCGGCAGGGGTCGAGGCGATCGACTGCCCGTACACGTTCAGCGACGTGCGCGGCGCGCAGGCTGATGCGAAACGGGCGAAGCGGCTCGGCTATCGGGCGAAGAGCCTCGTCGATCCGGCGCACGCCGCCGCGATCAACCGCGTGCTGACCCCCTCGGCGGCGGAGATCCGCGCGGCCGCACGGCTCGTCGCAGCGTTCGAGCGGGCGCGAGCCTCGGGCAGCGAGCGCGCCAAGGTCAGCGGCAAGCTGGTGGAGGTCCCGATCTACGCCGCGGCTAAGCGGCTGCTCGAGTCAGCCGCGCGTACGCCACCAGCGACGAAAAACAAATCACGCTGAGCGCGATCTCGGCGGCTGCGAGCACCTGCGAGACTCCGCTCTCGCTCCAGGCGCGCACGGCGCCTTCGGCGAAATACGCCAAGACCAGCAAGCTCGACCACTGATACGTATAGCGCCTCCCCGCGTAGATCCCGGCCAAGGGAAGCGCGAGCGGCGCAGCCTTGAGCGCGAGCAGCGACCCTCCCGGCCGCAGCGGCGCAAGCCAGAGCTCCCAGAGCAGGCATAACGCCAGGAGAGTGACCAGCGCGGCGAAGGCCGTGGAGCGAAAAATGGGGACGTACCCCATTTCCTAGTCGTCGAGCCGCTCGCCGCGGCCGGCGGGGTAGTGCTTCTCCCAGTTCTTGCCGTCGATCTGCTTCACGGTCATGCCCTGCACGGTCCCTGCGTCGAGGCAACGCGCGTTGACGCTGAAGCCGTCGGGATGCGAGCGCGGCACGTAGAACGACTTGATGCCGCAGACCGAGCAGAACAGATGCTTCGCGGTGCGCGTGTTGAACTCGTAGGTCGTGAGGACATCGTCTCCCGAGAGCAGCCGGAAGCGCGACTTCGGCACCATCAGGTGCAGATAGCCCGTCCTCGCGCACATCGAACAGTTGCATTCGCCGACTTCGAGGTGCGCCGGCGCGGTCACCTCGAATCGCACCTTGCCGCAGTGGCAGCTTCCGGTGTGCGTAATCATTGGCTCAAGAAATGGGGTACGTCCCTATTTTTCCAGCTTCAGCGCGACCTCGGCAAGGCGCTTGCCTTGCGCGACGCAGAGCGAGCGCTCGGCGTCGCTGACCGGTTGGTCGTCGGCGGTGCCGGCGAAGTGGCTCGCGCCGTAAGGCGTGCCGCCGGTGCGCGTGGCGTTGATCTCCGGCAGCGTGTAGGGCAGCCCGACAATCAGCATGCCGTGATGCAGCAGCGGCAGCATCATCGAAAGCAGCGTCGTTTCCTGTCCGCCGTGCAGGCTCGCGGTAGACGTGAACACGGTCGCCGGCTTTCCCGAGAGCGCACCGCGCAGCCACAGCGCGCCGGTGGTATCGAGAAAATGCTTCAGCGGCGCGGCCATGTTGCCGAAGCGGGTCGGGCTGCCAAGCGCGAGGCCCGCGCACGCCTCGAGGTCCTGCAGCTCGCAGAACGGCGCACCCGTCGCAGGGACCGGCGGCTCGATCTTCTCGGTGACGGTGCCGACCCGCGGCACGGTGCGCAGGCGCGCCGTCGCGCCGTGAACGCGCTCGACGCCTTCGGCGATGAATTCCGCCATGCGTCGCACCGAGCCGCCGACACTGTAGTAGAGGACGAGAATGTCGGGCATCGGGCGCACCGACTGTATCATAGCGATCGCAATGGAACGCCGCGCGCCCGAGTCTCGCCGAGCCGATTCGCTGCTCGCGCTGGCGAAAGCCGCGTTGCAGCGCTTCGACGGCGAGCGCTGCTTTCAGCTCGCCGGCAGCCTGACGTACACGACGCTGCTCGCGTTGGTGCCGCTGATCACCGTCGCCCTTTCCCTCGCGACGACGTTCCCGGTGTTCCGCGAATGGACCGGGCAGCTCGACGGCTGGCTGGCGAAGAACGTGCTCCCGGCGCAGATCGCAGAGGCGGTCACCGGCTACGTCGGCGAGTTCGCGACCGCGGCTGCGAAGCTGACTGCGTTCGGCGTCGTGCTCCTCGCGGTGACCGCCGTGATGCTGATGCTGACGATCGACCGCGGCCTCAGCCAGATTTTCCGCATCTCGCGTCCGCGCCCGCTCGCGCAGCAGGTTCTCATGTACTGGGCGGTACTTACGCTCGGGCCTGTGCTGATGAGCGCCAGCATCTCGATGACCTCGGTGCTCGTCTCGACTTCGTTCGGCTTCGCGAAGGAGCTGCCGCTGCTGCAATTCATGCTGCTGCGGGTAGCGCCGTTCCTCCTCACCACCACCGCGATCACGCTCGTGTACCTCGTCGTCCCGAACCGCAAGATCCACTTCGGCCACGCGCTGGCCGGCGGCATGGTGGCCGGGATCCTGTTCGAAGCGATGCAGCGCGGGTTCGCGCTCTACATCGAGCGCTTCCCGACGTACAAGCTGGTCTATGGGGCGTTCGCGGCCGTGCCGATCTTTCTCGTCTGGCTGTACCTCTGCTGGGTCGTGGTGCTCTTCGGTGCGGCGGTGACCGCGGTTCTTCCCGGCCAGCAGGTGGTCGACCGGCGCGGGCGCCCGGCCGGGCAGCAGTTCTACGAGGCGCTCGAGGTGCTGGGCGAGCTTGCCGACGTGCAGCGCCACGGGCGGACGCTGCGACTCGACGAGCTCGTCGAGAAGATCGACCTCGCTCCGGAGCAGTGCGAGCGCCTGCTCGAGCGGATGGAGCGCCTCGGATGGGTCGTGCACGCGGCCGCAGGCTCGTGGATCCTCGCCCGCGGCGCCGATAACCTGTGCGTGGCGGACGTCTACAAGGCGTTCGTGATGGAATCGCGATCGCTGCGCGCCGACGCGGGCGCCGAGATGCGCGCGCTGCACGATCTTCTGGCGGCGCCGCGCGCCGGGCTCGAAGCGAGCATGCGGATGTCGGTCCGCGATCTGTATGCCGAGCCGCCGCTCGCCGAAGAGCCGCTGCGCCGCAATCGAGTCCTCGAAATCATCAGCGGCAGCCGGGAGCAGAAATGAGCGCAACGACCATCGATACCCGCGAGCGCCTGATCGTCGCGCTCGACGTCCCGGCGCCGGACGCAGCGCGCGCGCTCGCCGAGCGAATCGGCGACGCGGCGTGCTTCTACAAGGTGGGGCTCGAGCTGCTCGCTTCCGGCGGCTCGTTCGAGCTGGTGCAATCGCTTGCCGCGCGCGGCCACCGGATCTTCGCCGACTTCAAGTTCTTCGACATCCCGGAGACGGTGCGCCGCGCGGTAGCGAACCTGCGCGGCCGCGGAGTGACGTTCGCGACCGTGCATGGCAGCCGCCCGATCCTGGAAGCGGCGGCGAGCGCGAAGGGCGACGTGCGCATCCTCGCGGTGACGCTCCTCACCAGCATGGGGCCCGACGAGCTGAACGAAATGGGCTACGGCGGCACGGTCGAGCAGCTCGTGCTTGCGCGCGCACGCAGCGCACTTGAATCCGGGTGCGACGGCGTGATCGCCTCGGGACTCGAAGCGCGCATGCTCAAGGCCGAGTTCGGCGACCGGCTGCTGGTGGTGACGCCGGGCATCCGGCCGGCGGCGCAGGGGAGCGCGGACGACCAGAAGCGCTCGGTGGATGTCGCGCAGGCGTTCCGCAATGGCGCCGACTATATCGTCGTCGGACGGCCGATCCGCGACGCGGCGGACCCGCGGGCGGCTGCGCAATCGATCCAGCGCACGATCGCCGCGACGTTTGCCGCGACATGATCCAGGCGCTCGCCGGCATCGCGGGATTGCTGGCGATTGCGTGGATCTTCAGTGAAAAGCGCTGGTCGGTGCCGTGGCGCGCGGTCTGGGGCGGTCTCGTTCTGCAACTCGCGCTCTGCGTGCTGCTCCTCAAGGTTCCGCTGGTCAAGGACGCGTTCCTTGCGCTGAACGATGCTTTGCTCGCGCTCGAAAAGGCGATGCAGGCCGGGACTTCGTTCGTCTTCGGCTACCTTGGCGGCGGCAAGCCGCCGTTTGCCGAGACCGATCCCGGCTCGAGCTTCATTCTCGCGTTCCGCGCGCTGCCGCTGGTGCTGCTGATCAGCGCGCTTTCGGCGCTGCTGTTCCATTGGCGCGTGCTGCCCGCAATCGTGCGCGGGATTTCATGGCTGCTCGAGCGCTCGATGAAAATCGGCGGCGTGGTCGGCCTGTCGACCGCGGCGAACGTGTTCGTCGGCATGGTCGAAGCGCCGCTGGTCGTCAAGCCGTACCTGGAGAAGGTCTCGCGCGGCGAGCTGTTCGCGATCATGACCGGCGGCATGGCGTCGATCGCCGGAACCGTGCTTTTTCTCTATGCGAGCATTCTCGGCAAGGTCATCCCGGATGCCGTCGCTCACCTGCTGATCGCTTCGATCGTCTCGGCGCCGGCGGCACTGGTGATCTCGTTCCTGATGGTCCCGCCGCAGGGCGAAGCGACCGGCGGGCGCCTCGAGCTGCGCTCGGACGCCGCGAGCAGCATGGATGCGCTGACCCGCGGCACGCTCGACGGCGCGCAGCTGCTGATCAACATCGTCGCGATGCTGATCGTATTCGTCGCGCTGGTAACGCTGCTCAACGTCGCGCTGGAATGGCTGCCGCACGAAGGCCGGCCGCCCTGGACGCTGCAGGGGCTGCTCGGATGGGCGCTCGCGCCGCTCGCGTGGCTCGCCGGCGTGCCGTGGAGCGAGGCGCACGCGGGAGGAATGCTGCTCGGCACGAAGACGGTTCTGAACGAGCTGATCGCCTACGTCGAGCTGGCGAAAATGACCGAGCTCTCGCAGCGCAGCCGGATGCTTCTCACCTATGCGCTCTGCGGCTTCGCGAACTTCGGCAGCCTCGGCATCATGATCGGCGGCCTGAGCACGATCTGCCCGGGCCGCCGCGCCGAGATCGTCGGCCTGGGCATGAAATCGATCGTCGCCGGGACGCTCGCTACCTGCCTCACGGCGGCGACGGTAGGATTGGTCCTGTGAGCAGCGCCCCCGAACGCGACGCACGCACCCCGTGGAAGCCCGCAGCGATCCTGGCGCCGGCGCGCGCGCTGATGGATCGTCTCAGCTATCCGAAGAAGTTCGCGCTGATCAGCATTCTGTTCGCGCTGCCGCTCGCCGTCGTGATGTACCTGCTCCTCTCCGAGATCAACCAGCGCATCGATTCCACCTACCGGGAGATGCTCGGCGGCCGCTACCTGCGGCCGCTGCGCAACCTGCATGAGCACGCGGGGGAAAGTCACATGCTGGCGAGGGCCTATTCCCAGGGCGAGATCGCGCTGCGGCCGGACCTGGTGCGCGCGCAGGCGGCGATCGACGAGGATTTTTCACGACTGCAGCAGGTGAACAGGGAGCTGGGCGAAACCCTGAAGACCGCGAGCAAGTTCGACGTGCTGATGGAGAACCGCAAGTTCCTGAAGGAACGGGTGCTCACGGTGAAGCTCGCCGACCAGGACGCGCTGCACGTCAAGTTCATTGCCGACGTGCGCAGCCTCTTTTCGCTCGTCGGCGATACATCGCGGCTGATCCTCGATCCGGACCTGAACACCTACTACCTGATGGATTCGGTGCTGCTCAAGCTACCGGCGGGCGTCGAGCTTCTCGCGCAGGCGCGGATACTCGGCCGCGAGATCCTCGGTCGCGGCATGCTGCGGCCGGAAGAGCGCGCCGAGCTGATCCGGCTCTCCGGCCTCCTTCAGGCGCACATCGAGCAGACGCGCTACGGCCTGAGCGTCGCGTTCGGGGCGAATCCGGCGCAAGTTCTCAAGCCGCGGCTGAGCGAAGCGCTGCAGTCGTACGACAACGCGATCTCGGACCTGCTCGTCGGCATCCGCAACGAGATGATCCAGTCGCAGCGGATCACGCTCGAGCGGGCCGGCTACGACACGCTCGTACGCAAGGCGCAGGGCGCAAACAAGAACCTGTGGGAACGCAACCTGAGGGAGCTCGATGCGTTGCTGCAGGAGCGAATCGACGGCTTCGCGGCGAAGAGGCACTTCATCCAGATCTTCGCCACGCTGCTGTTGCTGATCGTGATGTACCTGTGGCTCGGCTTCTATTCATCGGTCATGGCAACGGTCAACCGGCTCAAGGAGGCGTCGGACCGCATGGTCGGCGGCTCGATGGACCAGGTGGTGACGCTGGAGACCCGCGACGAGCTCGGGCAGGTCGTGTCCTCCTTCAACAACGTCGCCGCGCGGCTGCGCGAAGAGTGGTCGCAGGCGCAGGAAGAAAGCCGGCGCGCCCGCGCTGCCGAAGGCGAGCTGCGGCTGCGCGGCGAAGAAATCGAGCGCGCCAGGGAAGCGGCGGAGGAGGCGAATCGCGCCAAGAGCCGGTTCCTCGCGAACATGAGCCACGAGCTGCGCACGCCGCTCAACGCCATCATCGGCTACAGCGAGATGCTGCGCGAGGCAGCCGACGAATCCGGCCACAAGGACTTCGTCCCCGACCTGCAGAAGATCCAGACTGCGGGCCGGCATCTGCTCGCGCTCATCAACGATATCCTCGATCTCTCCAAGGTCGAGGCGGGCAAGATGACGCTGTACCTGGAAACGTTCGACGTCGCGGGCCTCGTCCGGGAGGTGGCGATGACGATCCAGCCGCTGGTGCAGAAGAATCAGAACACGCTCGAAGTCGAGGCGAGCGATGGGCTCGGCCTGATGCATGCCGACGTGACCAAGGTCCGGCAATGCCTCTTCAACCTTCTCAGCAATGCGTGCAAGTTCACCGAGCGCGGCACGATCCGGCTGCGCGGCACCCGCGAGCCGCTCGCCGGCCGCGACAGGATGCGTTTCGAGGTGAGCGACTCCGGCATCGGGATGACACCGGAGCAGATGGACAACCTTTTCGAAGCGTTCGCGCAGGCCGACGCGTCGACTGCGCGCAAGTACGGCGGCACCGGCCTCGGCCTCGCGCTCAGCCGGCACTTCTGCCGCAGGATGGGCGGCGACATCACGGTGTCCAGCGTGCCGGGAAAAGGATCCACGTTCACGATGGAGGTGCCGGCCGAGGTGATCGATGCGGCGCCCGCCGGGAGCGCGCCAATCTCGTCGGCGCCCGCGCCGTCGGAGACGGCGGTCGTCGACACGGCGTACGACGACACCCCGGTCCTCGTCATCGACGACGATCCGGACGTGCGCCAGCTGCTGGAGCGCTACCTTTCGGGCGAAGGCTTCCGGGTGGCGACCGCGGCCGGCGGAGAAGAAGGGCTGCGGATCGCGCGTGAAGTGCAGCCGCGTGCGATCACGCTCGACGTGATGATGCCGGGAATGGACGGGTGGTCGGTGCTGTCGGAATTGAAGAAGGATCCGCAGCTTGCGCAGATCCCGGTGCTGCTCTGCACGATCCTGGACGACAAGAACCTGGGATTTGCGCTCGGCGCGTCGGAGTTCCTGACGAAGCCGGTCGATCGGGGCCGGCTGGTTGCGCTGCTGCGCAAGCATGCCCACGGGCATTCGCCGAGGAAGGTGCTGCTGGTAGAAGATGACCCGGTCTCGCGCGCCATGCTCTCCCGTCTGATGCAGAAGGAGGGCTGGGTCGTCATCGAGGCCGAGAACGGCCGCGCAGCGCTGGAGCGCATGGCGCGCGAGCGCCCCGGGCTGATCCTGCTCGACCTGATGATGCCGGTCCTCGACGGCTTCGATTTCGTCAACGAGATCCGCAAGGACGAGGCGAACCGCGCGATCCCGATCATCGTCCTCACCGCGATGGACTTGACGCCCGAAGACCACCGCCGCCTCAGCGGGCACGTGGAAGCGATCCTGCGCAAAGGCGGGCGCAGCGCCGACGAGCTGCTGCGGGAAATTTCCGCGCTGGTCGTGGCATCATCGGGACAGGGGGTCCCATGAAATGCGCCGCGTGTAATACCGAAAATCCGCCCAACGCGAAGTTCTGCCTTTCCTGCGGAGCGGCACTCGTCGCGCCGCAGCCCGTTCCGCTTCCGCCTGGCGCGGTGGAGGAAGGCAAAAGCGCCGGCGTGCGCGTCACGCCGACCGCGATCGGGATCGTGGTGCTGCTGCTGATCTCCGCGGCGGGCGCCGCGTACGTCGGGTTGAGCTGGTACGAGGATTCGACCCGCCCCGGCGAAACCGCGAGCGTCGACGAGCGCGCCATCGAAGAGAGGCGCCGCAAGGCCGAGCAGGACCGGCTGGCGGAAGAGCAGCTGAAGGCGGGCGAGGTCGAGCGCGAGAAGCAAAGGCAGCAGGCCGACGCCGAGCAGGCGATGAGGCTGGCGCGCGAAAAGGTGGACGAAGACCGCAGACGCGCAGACACCGCGGTCAGGGAAACCGATGAGAGTGCGAAGCGCGCGCAGGCGAAAGCACGCGACGAAGAAAAGGCGAGGCAGGAAGCCCGGGCGCAGCAGGAAGCGAAGGCCCAGCAGGACGCTAGGACGCGCGAAGAGGCGAAAGCACGCGACGAAGCGAAAGCGCGCGAGCAGGCCAGGGCCAAGGAGGAGGCGAGGGCACGCGAGCTCGCGCGGCAGCGCGAAGCGCAGGCGCGAGAGGCGCGCGCAAGGCAGGCCGCGTCGAGCAGTGCGGCGCGACCGGCCGACACGCAGGCGTACACCCCTGCCCCGGCGCCTGCGCCCGTCCAACCCGCGCCCGTCCCGGTCGCGCAGGCGCCCGCAGCGGCTGCGCCCGCGCAGAACGAGCCCTGCGCGGGGCTCTCGGGGCTCAAGCGCGAGCAGTGCACGTCGTGCAACCGGCACGGGCAGGGAATCCGCCGGCAGGCGTGCGAAGACCGCGCGCTGGACCGCTATTGCGAAGGCAAGTGGAACCGGCCGGGGCAGCCGGAGTGCGTCGATCCTAGGAAGCGCTGACGTTCTGCGGCCCTGAAGCCGCTCGCGCCGCCGGCGGCATTCGCTCCCAGCAGAGCCGCGCCTGCTCCTGCGTCCAGGGATGGATCTGCAGAAGCTCATCGAGCGCCTCGAGCAGGTCCGTAACGCGCTGCGGGCGGTTCTCGCGCTTTTTTTCCACGCAGGCCTGCACCAGCAGGTCGAGCTCGAGCGGGATCGGCTGGCTGGCCACTGTCGAGACGCGCGGCGGCTCCTCGTTCAGCACTTTGCTGGTCAGGGCCAGATCGTCGGACGCTTCGAACATCTTCCGGCCGGCGAGCAGGAAAAAGGCGACTGCGCCGACCGCATAGATATCCGCCCGCGCGTCGACGTCGGCGGGATTGCGCAGGCGCTCCGGTGCCATGTAGAGCGGTGTCCCGAGGATGCGCAGCGTGCGCGTGAGATCCCGGCTGTGCGGATCGGCGATGCTCTTCACCAGGCCGAAATCGAGGATCTTCGCGAAGTCGTATTCGCCTCCGTGGCGGCACACCATGATGTTTTCCGGCTTGATGTCGCGGTGGACGATTCCCCGCGCATGCGCCTCGGCGAGGCCTGCGCATACTTGGCGCAGCAAATGCAATGCGCGCGGCACCGGCAAGGCGCCCTGGCGCGCGACCAGCTCGCCGGCATTGATTCCATCGAGGAATTCCATCGCGTAGTAGAAGAGGCCCGAGGCATGGCCGTAGTCGAAGATTTCCACCGTATTGGGATGCGAGAGCTGGCTCGCGAGCTGCACCTCGCGCTCGAAGCGCGCGATCATCTCGTCGGTCGCGCGCGCGGGCTTGAGCAGCTTCAGCGCGCAGGGCCGCTTCAGCCAGTTGTGCCGGGCGCGATAAATGTTCGCCATCCCGCCCTCGCCGATCTGCTCCTCGAGCACGTAGGGGCCCAGCCGCCGCGCCTCGCCCATCTGGCGGCGCAGCCGGATCACCGAAAGCGCCGCCCCCAGCGCTGCGATCACCGCGATCACGAGCGCGCCGAACACGGCGCCGAACGCGAGCTGCAGGAAGCGCAGCGGCGCGTAGACCTCGTCCTTCCCGACCTCGATCGCCACCCCGACGCCATAGTCGTCGAGCCAGCGCCACGCGCCGACGACTTCGGCGCCGCGATGATTCAGGTAAGGCTCGAGCACCTCGCCGCGCCCGTCCGCGATCTGCACCTGAGCGTGCAGCGGCGCGCGCTCGCCGAATCGCTGCGGCGTCAGGATCGCGCCCTGGGCGTCGAAAGCGAACGCTTCACCCGTGGCGCCGGAGCGGTTGCCCTGCAGGATCGAAGCGAACACGCCGTCCGCGGGTTGCGCGATGCCGAGCGCTGCGATCACGTTGCCCGAATCGTCGCGGACCGGCGCCGCGATCCACGCATACGGAGGGCCGGGCCGCAGCTGCGGCGCCGCGCCGACGCGGTCCGCGTCCGTGACCGGCCGCAGGAAGCGCGAAGTACCCGCGAAGACCGGTTCGAGCAGCGGGAGAAAACGCTCCCGGGTAACGGAGAGTCCGCAATAGTCCGGGTAGCGCGTCGCGAGCAGGCGGCCGGTACGGTCGGTGAGATTGAAGGTTGCGTCGCCCACGTCCCGCAACAGCGGCCGCAGGACCTCTTCTACCTTCGCGCGGGCCGGGCCGGCGCAGAGTTCATCGCGGGAGGCGCCGCGTGCGGCCGTGCGTGCGAGCCCGGTTACCGCCTCGCGCACGCGCGGGTCGCGTGCGAGCCGGTCGGCATCGGCAATCTCCTCGCGGATCCACACGCGCAGCGCATTCACCTCGGAATCGAGCAGGCTGCGCATCGTCGCGGCGCGGATTTCGCGCAGCGAGCCTTCGACCGCGCTGTACGTCCAGTACCCCAGCGCCGGCAGCAGCGCAGCCATGACCAGCACGCCGATCGCCCACGCCGGCAGCGAGATGACGCGAGCCCGGTCCCGGTGCGCATCCGCCGTGGGCGTCCGCGGCTCGACGGGATGAACCGTGTCGACGGGGCGCTCGTCCAGGGTGGCGCGCTTCTAGAGGCGGGTCAGGGAATCGGTACCGCTGCGAGCAGCATCGCGCCGATGTCGACGCGCCGCGCGGCGCCGTGCGCGGGACGCAGGCGATGCGTCGCCACTCCGGGCAGCACCGCCTGGACGTCTTCCGGAATCACCTTGTCGCGGCCCTCGACCAGCGCCCAGGCACGCGCCGAATGCACCAGCGCGAGCGCCGCGCGCGGGCTCAATCCGGCAGCGAAGTCGGGGTTGAGCCGGGTGTGCTCGACGAGCGCCTGCACGTAGTCGAGCAGCGCCGGCGCGACGTGCACCTGCTGCACGTTCTGCTGCAGCTCGACGAGCTCCGCTGCGCTCATGGACGGCTCGAGCGTCGCCAGCAGCGCGCGGCGATCGACCCCGGAAAGAAGCGCACGTTCGGCGTCGCGCCCCGGATAGCCGAGCTCGATCCGCATCATGAACCGGTCGAGCTGCGATTCGGGCAGCGGGAACGTGCCGACCTGCTCGCTCGGGTTCTGCGTCGCGATGACGAAGAACGGCTCGGGAAGCTTGCGCGTCTCGCCTTCGGCGGTGACCTGGTGCTCTTCCATCGCTTCGAGGAGCGCCGACTGGGTCTTCGGCGTCGCGCGGTTCACTTCGTCGGCGAGGATCACCTGCGCGAAGATCGGCCCGGGATGGAAGCGAAAGCCGCTCGTTTCGCGCTCGTACACCGAGACGCCGAGGATGTCGGCGGGCAGCATGTCGCTCGTGAACTGGATGCGCTGGAACTGCAGGCCGAGCGATCGGGCGAGCACGTGCGCGAGCGTCGTCTTGCCGACGCCGGGCACGTCTTCGATGAGCAGATGCCCGCGTGCGAGCAGGCACGCAAGCGAAAGCCGCACTTGCGCTTCCTTGCCGAGGATGATGCCTCCGGCGGCTTCGATCACGCGCGCGACCGGCGACTGCGCTGCGGGTTGCAACTGGCGCTTTAAGAGCATTCAGGGATTCTACTGGATCGGCTATGATGGACGCGCCGTGACGACCGCTTTCATCACGCACACGGATTGCCTCAAGCACGACATGGGGCGCGGCCACCCGGAGCGCCCGGAGCGCCTCGGTGCAGTCGAGGACCAGCTCATCGCTGCGGGCATCGAGAAGCTTCTCGTGCGGCATGAAGCGCCGCTCGCGAGCGACGCGCAGCTCGCGCGCGTGCACCCGATCGAGTACGTGCGCGCGATCCGCGACGCCGCGCCGGATCGCGGGACGGTTCATCTCGATCCGGATACGGCGATGAATCCGCACACGCTGTCGGCGGCGCTGCGCGCAGCGGGCGCCGCGGTGCTCGCCACCGACCTGGTGATCAAAGGCGAAGTGCAGAGCGCGTACTGCAACGTGCGTCCTCCCGGGCACCACGCGTGCCGCGCTCGGCCGATGGGTTTTTGCATCTTCAACAACGTCGCGGTCGCCGCGCGCCACGCGATGCACGCGTACGGCCTGGAGCGCGTCGTGATCGTGGATTTCGACGTGCACCACGGCAACGGCACCGAGGACATTTTCTCGGATGAGGAGGGGGTGCTGATGGTGTCGACGTTCCAGCACCCGTTCTATCCGTACAGCGGGACCGAGGACCCGGCACCGAACATGGTGAATGTGCCGCTCGCAGCGGGCGCGGGCTCGAAGCAATTCCGCGAAGCGGTGACGCGGCACTGGATTCCCGCGCTCGAGCGTTTCCGGCCGCAGCTGGTGATCTTCTCGGCGGGGTTCGACGCGCATGCCGAGGACGACATGGCGATGCTGCGCCTGGTCGACGACGACTACGGCTGGGTGACGGCGCAACTCAAGGCGGTCGCCGACCGCGACGCGGGCGGGCGCATCGTCTCGATGCTCGAAGGCGGCTACTCGCTATCTGCGCTCGGTCGCAGCGCGGTCCAGCACCTGCGGGTGCTCGCCGGGCTCAATGCCTAGGCGAACTTCAGCTTTTTCCACGCTTCGACCTTGCGCACCGTATCGAGCTTCGGATGGTCGGTGAGATCGAGACGCAGCGGCGTCAGGGAGACATAGCCCTGCTCGATCGCCCAGCGGTCGGTCCCTTGTTCCGTGGCGTCGACCGGAACGACCGTGTACCAGTAATGCGTGCGTCCCATCGGGTCCTTGCCCGGGACGACCTTGCCGTCGTAGTAGCGCATCGACTGGCTGGTCCAGGCGATGCCGTGCGGCGGCTTCGCTGGGAAATTCACGTTGACGAGCGGCAGGTCGGTCGCTTCCAGAAGCTTCGCCAGCACCGTCTCGGCCCATGGCTTCAGCGCTTCGAACTGGGGCTCGCCGTTGTCCGGGGACGGCGCGCTGAAGGCGATTCCGCGCAGGCCAAGGAGTGCCGCCTGCTTCGCGCCGGCGAGCGTCCCCGAGTGCCACAGCGCGTTGCCCAGGTTGCTGCCGATATTGACGCCCGAGAGCACGAGGTTCACACCCTCCCACAGCGTAGTGCCAAGCATGACGCAGTCGCCGGGGGTGCCGTTGACACGGTAGGCCTCGATGCCCGGGAGCGGCGTGCGCTTGCAGGTCAGGGGCCGGGAGGCGGTGATCGACTGCGCCGCCGACGACATCTCCACGTCGGGGGCTACGACGCGTACCTCCCCGAAACGGGTGGCTACCTGCGCGAGCGCGGCGATCCCTGGGCTGTAGACGCCATCATCATTGGTGATCAGTATTCGCATAGGTACCTCACAGATGTCGTTTGACTCGCAATTTCCGTGCTAGTTACGCTGATCCACAACCCCGGCGCCGGGGACCAGGACGAGGATGGCGTGAGCCTGCGCAAGCTGCTGCGTGACGCGGGCCACGAGGTGCGCTACCAGTCGGCGAAACAGGACGGGTGGAAGCGGGCGCTGAAGAAGCCCGCGGACCTGATCGTCATCGCTGGCGGCGACGGAACCGTCGGCCGCGTGGTCCGGCGGGTGGCGGACCGGGGGATTCCGCTCGCGCTGCTGCCTTCGGGCACCGCCAACAACATCGCGCGCTCGCTCGAGCAGGTCGAGCGGCCGTTCGAGGAGCTGGTGCGCGGCTGGGAAAAAGCGCGCCGGGTCAAGCTCGACGTCGGGGTGGCCAAAGGGCCGTGGGGCGAGCGCAATTTCATCGAGGGCGTCGGTTTCGGCCTTTTCGCCGGCCTGCTTGCGAGCACCGAGACTGAGAGGAAGACCGACAGGAAGTCCAAGTCCGGGAGCAGCGCTGACAAGGTCGAAAGCGCGCTGCGCCGGCTGAAGGAGGATGCCGAGCGCTTCGAAGCGGTAGAAGTCTCGGCCCGGCTCGACGGCAAGGACCTGTCCGGCCACTACCTGATGCTCGAAGCGCTCAACCTTTGCTGCGTCGGGCCGAACATGCGCCTCGCGATCGACAGCGTGCCCGGCGACGGCGAATTCGAGGTCGTGCTCGTCACCGAGGACGAGCGCGAGCGCCTCGTGCACTACCTCGAGTCGTGGCAGGACAATCGCGAGCGCCTGGCGGTGCTGCCTTCGCATCGCGGCAAGCGCCTGCAGATCGAGTGGACCGGCTTCCCGCTGCACATCGACGACAAGCTCTATCCGAAGAAAGATCCGGCGCCCAGTGAGATCGCGGGTCCGGTCGAGGCGCGGCTCGAAGGCGCTGCGGTCGAATTCCTGATGCCCGAGTAAAGGCATAAAAAAGGCCGCTGCTGGGCGGCCTTTTTTTGCGCTGCAGGGAGAGCCTTACTGTTTCTTGTTGTGCGAGGTCGACGGTTCGCCCGTCACTTTTTCCTTGACCGTCGCCGCAACTTCCTTGGTCTTGTCGACCGGCTTCTCGGCCGCCGCGCGCACGCTGCCTTCCATTTCCTGCTTCAGGATCTTGCCGTTGCCGGCGTCGACGAACACTTCCGTCTGGCCTTTCTTGGCAGGATCTTTCACGTGGTACGAGTACACGAGGCAGCCATCTTCGGTTTCGATGCCGCCCTTCACGATCTTCGCGCCCGGACCCGCGCTTTCAAGCGCGATTCGCTTGGCTTCCGCTTCCTTGATCGGCGCGGTCGCAAGCAGGTCCTTCTTCGGGGTCATCTTCGACGCCTTGGTGCTGCAGTCCTTGAACGCCGCAGAGGACGGTGGCGCTGCCTGAACCGCGAACGGAAAGGCCATTGCAACTGCGATTACGAGACTTCTCATCGGATCCTCCTATGGGGGCCACGATCTTGGTTGGACGCCCATTCTGCGGGCTAGGTTGCAATCGCCGTATCAGACAAACACTACCCGCTTGTCAGACAAACACTGACAGGCTCTTCACCCCGGAATGCGAAAAAGGTACATGCCGAATCCCATCGTCGAGCGACCCCAGCGCAGGTAGCCGTCGCGCCACACGCGGCCGCGGGCCAGCCTTGCAGCGAGCGCTGGGTCCCCAGGATCCGCTTCCGCCTCGCGCCGGATCTTCAGCAGGTGGGACCACTCGAAGTGATCCCACTCGTCGTCGCTGCTGACCGCCGCATAGAGCGGGATCAGCCCGCGCTGCTCGGCGAACGCGATGTTGCCGGCATGGTCCCGGTAGATGCCGACCGGATCGCCGAGCAGTTGCAGATACTCCGGCGCAGGTTCCTGCTTCCAGTAACCCTCGCCGAGGAGGATGCATCCGCCGGGTCGCACCCAGTGTCGCAAGCGCGCGATCGTGTTCGGATAGGCGGCATCGCCTGCGCCGAACGCGTGCGTGGACCCGATGCAGATGCCTGCATCGAATGCGCCGCGCGCGGCCTCGAACTCGTTCGCATCTACGGCGTGGAATTCGCACCTAGAAGCGAGCGCCCGCGCGGCTGCGCTCTGCCGCGCCGCTTCGATGCACTTCGGATCGCGATCGATGCCGACGCCGTGGCCGCCGTGACGCGCGACGACGCGCAACAGGAACTCGCCGGTGCCACAGCCGGCGTCCAGCGTACGGCTTTGCGGACCGAGCGGCAGCAGGCCCACCAGCCGGTCGGCTTTCTTGCTGCCGATCGGATTGTTGAACATCCGTACCCGTCGACTACTGCCGGATTTCCGGCTCGACCAATCTGGTCAGCAGCGCGAGCGATTCCTGCCAGCCGAGGTAGCACATTTCCAGCGGAATCACGTCGGGAACGCCTTCCTGGACGATGCTCAAGTCGGTCCCGCAGGAAACCGCTTTGAGCGTGACCGTAACCTGCATCGTGCCCGGAAGATTCGGGTCGTCGAATTTGTCGGTATGGCGAATCAATGCATTGGGGACCAGCTCCAGATACTCGCCGCCGAAGGAATGACTCTGCTGCGTGGTCAGGTTTGTAAACGACATCCGGTAAGTGCCGCCGACTCTCGGGTCCATTTGATGCACGGTTCCGATAAAGCCGTCCGGGGCCATCCACTTGGCCAGCGCCTCGGCAGTCAGGAACGCGCGATACACGCGCTCCGGTGGCGCACGGAGTACCCGGTGCAGACGGACAGTGTTGGTCGCCATGATGCTTGTCTCCTTTATTGTCGGGCGTCGAGCTCTTGTCGGATGATCGAGTAATCCATTCGATACGTCGCAGCGTGGACTCCTGTAGCGCCATGCTTTTCGAGTTGCACATTGCCGAGGCCGGCGTGCCCGAGACCTGCCAGCGCCTCTTGGCTGTATCCGGTGACCAGCAACGCCCAGTCAACGCCTGCGTCAGCGCCTCGCAGACGCTGTTCGTTCGTCATGCCGGGCGTCAAAGCGCCTTCGAACAGGTGAACGCTCCCGATCCCCGGTCTTGAAGGAAGCGGAGGAAGAATGTCCTGGAGCAGCCAGCGGCGCAGCGCAGACGCCGTTTCCGTCGCCGGCTTGAAACGGATCAACAGGGCCGAATGGCCCATGCCGAAACCGAAACTCCCCGCCACGGAACAGAAGCCTCTCGTCATGCCCCGGTAATGGGGCATCATTTTCGACGTCCACGGGCTCGGATTGTTCAAGCGCTCGAGGTAGGCGCCGGACGTCAGGGTAGCGAGTTGCTCTACCTCGTAGATCACGAAGTACCTTGGCTGCCCCCGCAATGCAACCCATCGGGTTCCACGCAAGAAGCCCGGAATCGAAAGTCGCTCCGGAAGATGCTCGTGCGTATGCCAATCGTCGTGCTCCGGAATCGCGTCCTGAACGATATCGAACGAGAGCAGCATTGCGGCTTTTCCGAGCAGCGGCATGTCGGTCAGGTCGGATCTTTGTCGTACGTCTTCATGCCTCGCGGCAGCTGCACCCACGGGTGCTTGCGGATCTCGTAGATCGAAACCTGAGGCGCCGCAAAGCCGGGGTCGGCAAACGCGCCTACGGCCACGCCCACCGAATCGTCGAAACCGTCTTCGCTGTGGAAGACGGTCGTGCCGCAAACCGGGCAGAACCTGAATTTGAACCGGGCGCCCTGATCGCCGACGCGGACGTACTCGGTGGCGGTGCCGAAAACCTTGAACGGAGCAGCGAAGCTTGCCAGTACCGAGAAGACACTGCCGGTCCTTCGCTGGCACGCGAGGCAGTGGCAGATGCCAACCCCAATCGGTTCGCCTTCGACTTCAATGCGCAGTTGTCCACAGGTGCAAGAGGCGGCTCGGGAAGGCATGGGTGTCCGTTTCGAGTGAAGAGTCAGGCGCCTAACGCGCCTGCAAGCGCATTGTCATGAATACACTGTTCGGATCGTCCACGTACTCGCCGAACGGCCCGCAATACGTGAAGCCAAAACTCTCATAGAGTTTTTGGGCCGGCCTGAATGCTTCATGGGAGCCCGTCTCGAGACTCAATCGCTCGTAATCCCGGGACCGGGCGACTTCGATGATATGAGCGAGGATCGCTCGTCCCGCGCCTTTGCGACGCAGCGCGACGGGAGTGCGCATGGACTTTACCTCGCCGTGTTTGGGATCAAGTTCCTTGAGCGCACCGCAACCAATCAGCAGCGAGCTCTCCCATGCGGACCAGAACGTAATCCCAGGCTCGCGCAGCTTCTCTAAATCGAGCGCGTGAACGCTCTCGGGCGGGGACAGCGCATACATGCTCTGCAAGTGCTCGTTCAGCAATGTATGGATTGCAGGTCGGGACAGGTCGTCGATTTCGATCTTCATGGCTCGGCGGTGCGGCTTAGCGTTGCAGTGAACGGCCGGATAGCCGATGCCCGGCGGCCAGCAGAAGAACTCGCGAATACAGCTTGTGAAACCCCAGCAAAGCACTGAATACCGGACCCAGTGTTGCTTGACCTGTCTTCAGGCTGCGCACTGGGACGACGGCGGAGCCAAAGTAGAGCCAGGTACCGATGAAATCCGGGTTCTCGGATACCGCCACCATCAACCAGGACCTTGTACGACCCGAGAGATCGCACAGGAGCAACTGATTGGGAGCTCGTCCCTCGACTGACCAAGCCGCGAACGAACTGACTTCGCCGCGCGCAAGTTGGCCCGCCTGAGCGTCCGTGGATGGGCGCGAGACGAATACGCGAAGGATCAGCCGCTCAAGCTTGAACACTGCCGTGGTGTAGAACGCTTCGACAAACTCGGCGTGCGAAACCCGATGCCCCACCTCGGTGACGTAGCAGTCCGCATAGGCACCGGACGCGAGATAGCGATTCAGCAGCGCATCCGGCGGCAACGGGCAGGACCGTATCACAGCCATGGGCCCTTCTTATTGATCTTTCGGCTCTTGCGGCACAACATCCTTATCCGTTGCGAGGACAGCGAGAGTTGCAGCAGCGCCAATGAACGGGACTAGCCAGATGAATAGGGCCTGACGCCACTTCTGTTGTCGGGTAAAGGACTTGCTCCGCACGAGGCGAATCGTGACGTACGTCTGATAGAGCACCAGTCCAACGAGGCCGTAGAGGATGAAGTC
>Ga0075429_100000888_pt1 | contig 23633 bp, 16 predicted proteins | sample RhiMetdeltSRZDD3_FD_75295 | JGI IMG/M metagenome (GOLD analysis project Ga0075429, IMG submission 75295) | Populus rhizosphere microbial communities from Tennessee, USA - Rhizosphere MetaG P. deltoides SRZDD3 | ecosystem: Host-associated > Plants > Roots > Rhizosphere > Soil | place: USA... | reverse complement strand
GCCGTGCTGGCCGGCGTCGGCGTGTACGTGGCAGTCCGCTCCCACGCCACGGCGTGGGTGGCGCCGGTGGGCGGCGTGCTGACCGCCGGCCTCGCGCTGTGCGCGGTGGCGGCCGGCGTGCTGCCCGACGTCCGTCCCGACGAGGACAAGTCCAACGTGGAGGGGGCCGACTTCAGCAAGTGGAGCCCGATCTTCCGGGTCGACACCGCCCACCTGCCCAACGGGCTGCTGCTCAACCACGACGGCATGCTCGGCTCGGTCATCAAGCCGTGGGACGGCGACATCGCGAGCCTCGACGACGACATCTACAACTTCGACGGCGACCCGCGCTCCTACCCGTTCGACCTGCTGGGCCAACCGCCCGAGCGGGTGATGATCATCGGCGCGGCGGGCGGCCACGAGATCCTCACCTCGCTGTACTTCGACGCCGGGAACATCGACGCCATCGAGCTCAACCCGCTCACCTATGACCTGGTGACCGACGTCTACGCGGACTTCGGCGGCCATGTGGCCGACCAGCCGGGCGTCAACTACGTCAACGGCGACGGGCGGTCGTTCCTCGCCCGCAGCGGCGACGAGTACGAGCTGATCTGGTACCCGGCTCCCGACAGCTACTCGGCGACCAACGCGGCCACGGCCGGCGCGTTCGTGCTGTCCGAGAGCTACCTGTACACCACGGAGACGATCGAGGAGTCCCTCGACCACCTCAGCGACGACGGCATCATCGCCACCCAGTTCGGCGAGCTGGACTTCGACGGCAAGCCGAACCGCACCACCCGCTACGTCGCCACGGTCCGGGCCGCGCTCGAGGACCACGGCGTCGACGACCCGTCCCAGCACGTGCTGGTGGCCACCTCGTCGAGCGGCGGCCAGTCGGTGCTGTCGACGGTGCTGGTGAAGAAGGCGCCGTTCACCCAGGAGGAGATCGCCTCCTTCCAGGCCAAGGGCGCCGACATCGAGGGCAACACGTTGCGCTACGCCCCCGGCCAGCCACAGTTCAACACGGTGACCGCAGTGCTGACACTGCCGGCCGACGAGCAGCGGGCCTGGCTCGACGACTACGGCTACGACGTCGACGCCATCAGCGACGACGGGCCGTTCTTCTGGCACTTCGCCCGGTTCGGCGACGTGCTGCGCGACTTCCCCGACCGCATCGTGCGGGCCGACCCCGAGGACTCGATCGGCGAGCGGGTGCTGATCCTGCTGCTGGTGATCGCGGCGACCCTGGCCGCGGTGTTCCTGCTGCTGCCGTTCGTCACGATGCGGAAGGTGTGGCGGGAGCTGCCCCGCAAGCCCACCTCGGCCGCCTATTTCACCGCGCTCGGCTTCGGGTTCATGTTCTTCGAGATCACGCTGATCCAGCGGCTCGTGCTTTTCCTCGGCTACCCGACGTACTCGCTCACCGTGACGCTGGCGTCGCTGCTGATGTTCACCGGCCTGGGCGCCCTGCTGAGCGCCCGGCTCAAGGGCCACGTCCAGTCGGCCGCCAAGGTCATGGCCGTCGTCGTGGTGGCGCTCGGGCTCGCCTACCTGTTCCTCCTGCCGGTGCTCACCGACGCGCTGCTGACGACCGCGCTCGGGGTCCGTGTGATCGTGGCGTTCCTCGTGCTCGCACCGCTCGGCATGCTGCTCGGCATGTTCATGCCGCTCGGCCTCGGGGCGGTGTCGGCGCTGACCGGGCACGGCGAGGAGTACGTGGCCTGGGGCTGGGCCGTCAACGGCTTCGCCTCGGTCATCGGCTCGGTGCTGACGACGATCATCGCCATGATGTTCGGCTTCAACGTCGTGCTGGCCCTGGCCATGGTCACCTACCTGCTCGCCCTGGTGGCGCTGTGGCGGCTCCAGCGGCCGGTGGCGGTCGCGCCGGGCGCGGAGGGCGGGGCCGGTCCGGCCGGCGACGAGGTCGTCGAGCCGTCCGAGGAAGTGGCCGTGGGCGCCGGTCCTGCCGGCGCCGGGCCGGTGGCGGCGACGACGCCCTGAGGGGGCCGGACTTCGGTCCTGAAGTGACCTCTCGGTAGGCTCGGAGGAGTCCGAGACGTCCGACTTCGGGGAGGCCACGATGGCTGGTTCCGTGATCCTGGCGGGTGCCCGCACGCCCATCGGCAAGCTCAGCGGTGCCCTGGGCGGGTTCGCCGCCACCGACCTCGGTGGCTTCGCCATCAAGGCAGCGCTCGATCGCGCCGGGGTGAGTCCCGACCAGGTCGACTACGTGTTCATGGGTCACGTGCTCCAGGCCGGTGCCGGGCAGATCACGGCCCGCCAGGCGGCGGCCAACGCCGGCATCCCCATGACGGTGCCCGCCACCACGGTCAACAAGGTGTGCCTGTCCGGCCTCAACAGCATCTTCCTGGCCGACCTGCTCATCGGCGCCGGCGCGGCCGACATCGTCGTGGCCGGCGGCATGGAGTCGATGACCCAGGCCCCGTACCTGCTGCCTGGCGCCCGCGAGGGCTACCGGGCCGGCGACAAGACCGTCGTCGACTCGATGATGTACGACGGCCTGTTCTGCGCCTTCGACCAGGTGGCGATGGGCGCCGGCACCGAGAAGTACGCGGCGTCGGCGGGCCTGGCCCGCGAGCCGCAGGACGACCTGGCGGCCAAGTCGCACGAGCGGGCCGCGGCCGCCATCAAGGAGGGCCGCCTGGCCGACGAGATCGTCCCGGTCGAGGTCCCGCAGCGCCGGGGCGACCCGGTGGTGGTCGACACCGACGAGGGCGTGCGGCCCGGCACCACGGTCGAGTCGCTGTCGGGCCTGCGCCCCGCGTTCGACAAGGCCGGCAACATCACCGCCGGCAACGCGTCGCAGATCTCGGACGGCGCCGCCGCGGTGATCGTGGCCTCGAAGGCGACCGCCGAGCGCCTGGGCGTCGAGCCGCTGGGCGAGGTCGCCGGCTACGGCCAGGTGGCCGGCCCCGACCCATCGCTGCTCACCCAGCCGTCCCGGGCCATCAAGGCGGCGCTGGCGGGCGCCGGGCGCTCGGTCGAGGACGTCGACTTGTTCGAGCTGAACGAGGCATTCGCAGCCGTGGGACTGGCGGCGATGCAGGACCTGGGCGTCACCGACGAGATCGTCAACGTGAACGGCGGCGCCATCGCCCTCGGCCACCCGGTCGGCATGTCGGGCACCCGCGTGGCGCTCACGCTGCTCCTGGAGCTGAAGCGGCGGGGCGGCGGCCTCGGCGCCGCGGCCCTGTGCGGCGGCGGCGGCCAGGGCGACGCCATCCTGGTCTCGGTCTGACGAGTCGGCGGCGCGTGCGGCGGACATCCGCGGCACGCGCCGCCGGATCAGCTCAGGTGGCCGTGCCGGTGGCCTGGAACGGGACGGTGCGGCCACCGGCGGCGTAGGCGGCCGTCGGGCAGGTGGGGTCGGTGACGGTCACGGCCATCGCGCCGGTGCCCGTCAACCCGGTGGCGATCCAGCGGCCGGTGACCCGATCGTGGGTCGACTCGGTCACCACCAGGTCCGCGGTGATCGAGGCCGTGCCGACCTGCGCCGTGACGTTGCCGCCGACGTCGAGGCAGCCGATCCGGCGGTCCAGCGTGATCGCCACGCGCCCGTCGTCGATCCGGACGACGCCCGCGCGGTCGGGACCGGTGCCGCCGCCCTGGACCCGGTCGAAGCTGCTGATGCGGGTGGTGCACGGCAGGGCGTGGCACCCGGGCGTGTCCACGGCGGCGTCGAGCGTGTGGCGCTCGCCCGGGTGCCAGGTGATGCCGGCGCCGAGGTCGCCGCCCTCGGCGGGGCCCGTGATGTCGAGGTCGAGGGCGTAGAACGTGGCGGGCACCGCCTCGCCGGCGACGCCCGCGGTGTTGCGGACCCGGGGTTGTGGCAGATCCAGGGTGTCTGTCGTCAGGTTCTGACGCGACCACGCCGACGGCCCGCCCACGGCCCGGACGACGACGGCGTCGCCGGCGATCACCACCTCGCCGACCGCGGGCGTCACGGCCACGCCGCGGCTGCGGACCGTCGCCCCGCCCGCAGGCGCCTCGACCTCGCACGCGGCGGTGCAGTCGACGGCGACCGGGTTGCCGCTCGACGACAGGGTGAGCGACCCGGCCTTCAGGGTCACGGCCGTCGAGCGGGTGTCGCCTCCCGGGTTGAACCAGAACCGCCCGTCCTCGACCGCGATGGTGGCCCGGGGCGGTCGGCGGGTGCCGGACCGGGCCTCGCCGGCGATGAACGTGACCCGGGCCCCGCCGCCGAAGCGCACCAGCCCGCCGCCCTCCAGCCGCAGCGTGCCGACGTCGCCGGCGGCCTCGAGCACCCACCCGGCCAGCACGGTCTCGCCCATGGCCAGCGGACGGGCGTCGGCCTCCTCGGACTCGCGGACCAGGGCCCCCGCTGGTCTCACGACCGTCCCGAACGGTTGGTCCGCGCGGTCGTCGCCCCCGAGTGCCACGAGTGCGGCGATCACGATCGCGGTCGCGGCCGCCACCCCCGCCACAACGGGCCAGCGCCGGCGGCGGCGCGGCTCCGCGTCCGGCGCCGGCGGCTCGGGCCGGCCGAGCCAACCGTCGAAGCGGTGGCGGCCGCCGATCCGGCGGGTCGGGTCACCGGGGGCGTAGGCGCCGCGGGACCGGGGGGCAGGCGTCGGCTCGGGACCGGCCGGCGGGCGCTCGGGCGGCTGGGGGGCGCGGTCGTACGACGTCGACATGGACGATTGGCTCTCCCTCCCCCGGCCAGACTGCGGCGCCGACGTTACTCGCCGTCGCCGCGCCGGTCGGCCGCGTGTCAGCCGGCCCGCGGGCCCCGCATGACCATCGTGGTCGTCGAGGTGCCGAGCGTCTCGCCGGGGTTGCACGGTGCCGTCAGCGTGGCGGCCACGGTGCCGCTGCCGTCGAGCTCTGTGGCCTCCCACCGCTCGCCGGCGAGGACGACGTCGGTGATGCGCAGCGACGCCTGGACCGCGGTCGTGCCGATGTCGGGCACCACGACGCTCGTCATCGTCTCGTCGTAGCAGTCGATCGGCTGGGTGAACGACACGTTGACCGTCCCGCCCTCGATGCGGGCGGTGCCGGTGGCGCCGTCGTTGGCCGTCACCGGGACGTCGCAGGGCACGGTGACGCAGCTGCTGCCGTCGACGACGAGGTCGACCGTGTAGGTCTGGCCGAGGGTGAACGTCAGCTCGGACGGGATCGGGTCGCCCGTCGGGTTGCCGTCGACGACCAGGTTGAGACTGTAGGTGCCGTTGGCGACCGCGGTTCCCTTGACCCCGGTCGACTCGACGGGGGTGGGCGGGGGCAGTCCGTCCTCGTTGTCGGCGCCGAGGTTCTGGCCGGCCCACGGGGACGCCGCGGTGCCGGTGGCGAGCTCGAGCGCGTCGGCGCCCTGCACGGTGACGACCTCGTTGGGGGCGGGCGAGGCGGCGAGGTCGGTGCTGGTGGTGAGGGTGACGCCGCCGGCCGGCGCCTCGACCGAGCAGGCCTGGGTGCAGTCCACGGCCACCGGGTTGCCGGTGGTGACGACGGTGGCCTCGGGGATCTCCAGCGCCACCGCCGAGGAGGCGGCCTCGTTGACGGGGTTGAGCCAGGTGCGGCCGCCCGCGATGTCGATCGCCGGCGCCGGCTCGCCGCCCTCGCCGGAGCGCTCGGCCAGGTCGACGAAGCTGAGCCTCGCCCCGCTGTCGGCCCGGACGACGCCACCGCCGGTCAGCTCGAGCGTGACCGCGTCGCCGCCGGCCTCGATGACCCAGCCGACCTTGACCGTCTCGCCCTCCTCGAGCGGCCGGGCCTCGTCCCCTCCGGTGCGGACGGTGGCGTCGCCGGTGGCGCTGCCCACCGTCCCGAACGCGTAGCCGTCGTCGCCGTCCCCGCCGCCCAGCACCACGAACGCCACGGCGGCGAGCGCCGCCACGACGACGAGCGCGGTGGGCACGAGCCAGCGGCGACGGCGCCTCTCCGGCCCCGGCGTCTCGACCAGCGGCGGGGGGCCCGCCGTCCGGTCGGGCGCATAGGCCGCGGCCATCGGGGTGGAGTACGCGGGCGAGGTCCCGGGCTGGCCCGGCGCCGGGGGGCCGGCCGGCGCCGACGGATCGGCGTGCTCGGCCCCCGGTGACGCCCAGGTGCCGGCCAGCGGTGCCGCCGGCGCACCCCCGGGCGGGACCGGCGGATCGGGCGGTGCGGTTGGCGCCCAGGGTGTGACCGGCTGCGGCTCCCAGTCGTCGTCGGGCGGCGGCGGCGGGATCGGCGGCGACCACGGCGCCGGCCGCGTTGACCAGCCGTCGTCGGGCGCCGGCGGTGGAGGTGGGGGCGACGACGTGCGCGCGGGCCAGGCGTCGGGCGCCCACGGCGGAGCGGCCCAGCCCGCGCCGGCCGGCGGGGCCTCCCGGCCGGCGGGCGGGGGAGGCGGAGGCGGCGGGCGCTCGTCGTCCGTGCCGTTCTCGCCGGGCGGCGGGGTCCACGCTCGGGGATCACGGTGGCGGCGACTCGTCATCGTGGCTCCCTCCGGCCCGACCGCTCAGGCGAGCGAGACCAGCAGACCCTCACACGTGCGGATGACGACCCGGGCGGCGTCGGCCACCTCCCGGGACGACATCGGGCTCTCGGCCCGGCGTTGCCAGCGCCCGATCACGTTTTGGAGCGCCCGGCGCACCTCCGAGGCGTCGGCCTCGGGCGTCAGGCCCAGACGGTCGTGCAGGACGGTCCCCTCCGCGCCCAGCAAACGCTCCATCTCCTCGGCCTCGGCCGGGCGCACCTTGAGCCCGCTGGCCCGGAGCGCGTTCAGCAGCCGGATCTCCGCGAACTCGTGGGCCGCCGAGGTGATCCGCTCGAGCTCCGACGCCAGGTCCTCCCCGCCCTGGACCGGAAACTCGTGCAGCACCGACTCCAGCGCCAGCAGCGCCGAGCGCGCCTTCAGCACGTCCCGGCGCTGAGCGAACTGGCTGAGCAGCACCTCCCGCAGCTCGACCAGCCCGCTGCGCCGCACCAGCTCGGACGACAGCGCCGTCGCCGTCGTGGCCGCCCCCTGGCGGATCAACGCCACCGCCAGCCGCACCCCGAACAGCCCGAACCGGTCGAGCAGGTGCTCCCGCTCCATCGACGTCAGCGCGATCGGCGTCGACGCCTGCACGAACCGGTCGGCCGACAGGAACAGCGCCTCCGCGTCGTCGCGGGGGGCGCTGGCGATGGCGTCGAGCGCCTTGAACTCGGCCTCCCGCAGCGTGGCGCCGGACTGCGCCAGCAGGCCCGCCACGGGGACCACCGTCTGGGCCAGCCGCCGGACCTTGGGGTCGTGGCGGTAGCGGGCCGCGATGCGCTGGGCCGACGCCATCGAGTCGATGCGGCCGACGCCGACCTCGTCGGCCCGCGACAGCACCGCCACCGCGTTGACAGGGGTCGCCTGGGAGAACTCCTCGTCGTGGAACGCCTCCAGGAAGTTGATGTCCGAGGCGTGGAGGTGCCGCATGAGGTACAGCACGGCGTCGGCCGGCGTCACCTGGTCCTCGCCGGGCGTGAGGAACGCCGTCGTGCGGGCGGACACGTCGGTGGACAGCGAGGCGATGCCCGGGGTGTCGATCAGTGTCATCTGCCGCAGCGACGAGGACGGCCACTCGATGACCATCCGGCGCACCGCGTCGGCGTCGACGCCGCCGAGGTCGATGGTGATCGCGCCGCCGTCGCGGGTGAAGGGGACCTGGCGTGGCTCGCCCTCGACGGGCTCCATCGTGGCCCGGTAGGTGATCCCGTCGCGGTACCAGGTGACGATGCGGGTGCACTCGCCCGCGTCGGTGGGGGCCAGCTCCTCGCCCACCAGGGCGTTCAGCAGCGTCGACTTGCCGGCCTTGACCTTGCCGGCGATCGCGACCCGCAGCGGCTCGTCGAGCCGGTCGAGGACCGCCTGGAGCCGGTGGGCGGCGGGCGGGATGGGCGCGTAGACCTGCGTGGCCTGGGTCAGCAGCCCCCGCACCGCATCGAGCAGCGGGCTCTGCCGCCGCCCGTTCACGACCGTGCCCCCTGGCCCGCCTTGGCCGCGCCGGCCGGCGTGCGCAGTTCGGGTGCCAGCTTCAGTGCCTTGTCCCGCAGGATGCCGATGCGCTTGAGCTCGGCGTCCACGTCCCGGACCCGCTTGGCCCGGGTGGCCTCGTCGGACCGGGCCGCCTGCTGGGCCGCGGTCAGCGCCTCGCTGGTCGAGCGGTGCAGCTCCTCGGCCCGGGTGGCGAAGAAGTCGCGCATGGTCCGCTGGACCCGGCGCAGCGTGTCCCGCGAATCCTTGCCGACCACGAAGCCGACCTCGTCGGTGTACTTGCGGTGGGCCTGGCGGGCCTGGTTGCGGCGCATGGCGAGCTGGCGCTCCTTCTCGCCCCGCAGCGCCTGTCGGCCCATGAACAGGCCGATGATGATCGTCGCCGGGTTGGCCATGGCCAGGCCGGCCATGCGGCCCAGCATGCCGAACATGAGCAGGCCGCCGTAGCTGCCCCGCAGGGCGGCCATGCCCTGGCCGCCGACGCCCAGCTTGGAGACCTCGATGTCGGTGTTGGCGTCGACACCGGCCAGGACCTCGGTGGGGTTGGCCACCTCCAGCTCGACGACGATGCCCTCGCCGTCCTGGCCGAAGTGCTCCGACACCCGCTCGGTCAGGTCCTTGGCCCGCAGGTGGAGGAAGGCGTAGTTGTGGACCACGTCCTCGGCCACCCGCCGGTACAGCCAGGCCTGGAACTCGTCCCAGGTCTCGGCCGGGTCGCTGGCCTCCAGCGCCTCGTCGGCCTGACGGGTCACCTGGCGCAGCCGGCCCCGTAGGTCGTGGTCGACGTCGGCCTGGAGGTCCTGGATGCCGTCGGACAGCGTCTGCTGCCACTTGGACACCCCGCTGCGCAGCCGCTCGGCCCGGGCCTTCACCTCGGTGAGGTTCTCGACCATGGCCCGAGCCTGCTCGGGGTCGTGGAGCGCCTGGCGCTCGGCCGCGAACTGGGACTGCAGCAGACCCGCCACGGACAGCACGTCGGACGCCGCCGCCTTGATGCTGAGCATCTCGGCGTTGGCCGCGATCTTGTTCTGCAGGTAGCCCGCCAGGGCCGGGAACCCGGACTCGCGGTTGAGCTCGCGGTCGTTGGTGCGCAGGGCGTGGACCCGCAGCGACGACGAGACGCAGAGCAGCTCGGTCTCGATGCCGGCCCGGCGCAGGTGCTCCACGTCGAGGTCCCGGATCTTGCGCCATGCCGGGTAGAAGTCGATCTTCGTCAGGACGCACACGACGTTGGGGCACATGCGCCGGGCGGTCTGGAGGAACTCCAGCTCCGGGCCCGTGAACTCCTGGCTGGCGTCGGACACGAACACGACCGCGTCGGCCATCGGCAGCGCACCGATCGTCGCCGCGCCGTGGGCCGAGCCGAGGCCGCCGACGCCCGGCGTGTCCACGATCACCAGGCCGTCGGTCAGCAGCTTGCGGGGGATCGACACGTCGACGGAGGTGACGATCCGCTCGCCCGACGGGTCGGAGGCTTCGGTCACGTGGCGGGCGACCTGGTCGATCGGGATCTCCTCCCGGATCGGCTCCCGTTCGGGGTCGCCGGGGTCGCCGCCCGGGTCGAACAGCACCGCGGCCGCCGGCGGGTCGCCGAACCGGATGGCGGTGGGCACCGCGGTGGCGATGTCGTCGTCGACCGGGCACACCGGGGCATTGAGGAGGGCGTTCACCAGGGACGACTTGCCCTGCTTGAACTCACCGATGACGAACACGTGGAACTCCGGGTCGGAGAGGCGCTTGTGCGTGATGGCGAGCCGGGACGTCAGGTCGGCGCGCGCGTACGCCTTCGCCGCCTGCTGCCCGAGCTCCACCACGGACAATGCCTGCTGCACGGTCGCCGATCGGTCGCCGGCATTGGGGTTCCCCGCCATCTGCGCAACTCCTTGTGCCGCGCAACGCTAACGCAGTTCTGCGCACGTTCCGGACGGGGGACCCCACCGCCCTGCCGGGCCTACAGGACGTCGATCCCGTCGTTGTCCTCGACGGTCGTCGTGGACTGATCGGGGTCGAAGCTGTCCTCGATGTCGAAGCTGTCGTCGATCGAGTTGTCGGTCTGCTCGATGTCGGTGTTGAAGCTCTCGTCGAGGTTGTAGCTGTCGTTCACCGAGTTGTCGGTCAGGCCCGTCTGGGTGCCGTCGTCGGCCACCTGGACGGTGCCCTCGTTGTGGTCGACGAGCGTCGTCTGGGACTCGGCCGAGGACTGGGCGCCGTCGCCGAAGGCGACCGACGAGCCGTCGCCGGCGTCGATCGTGACGTCGTTCGACTCGACCGTTCCGCCGCCGACCACCGACTCGCTCAGCACCGAGCCGTCGATCTGGGTCAGGTCGCCGTCGCCCTCGTTCAGCGTGACGTCGCCGCGGGTGTCGCTGACGATCGTGCCGTCGCCCAGGTTGGCGTTCTCGGCGTCGACGTTGGTGGCGTCGCCGTCGCCGAAGGCCGCGGCCCCGACCACCGAGTCGCTGATCACCTGGTTGTCGTCGCCCACCACCGAGTCGTACACGTCACCCGTCACCGAGCCGCCCACGTCGCCGGTGGCGATCGTGGAGTCGGCGATGGCGCCGCCGGCCTGCACCGCCTCGTCGCCGGTGTTGACCTGCGAGCGGTCGCCGGCCGCCACGGCTTCGTCGCCGGACACGACGTCGTTGTCGAAGTCCTGGTTCACGTCGCCGAAGGCGGTGATGTTCTGGTTCACCGAGGCGTCGACGGCAGTGTCCCGGTCGTCGATGACCGTGGTGTCGTTGTCCTCGAACGTCTGCCGGGTGATGTTCGTGACCGTGGTGAAGTAGTTGAGCTGCTGCAGCACCTGCTCCACCGGATCGCCCCCGGGGTCGATGGGGGGCGGCGGGGGCAGCGTGGCCAGCTGGGGTGCGATCGCCGCCGACGGGCTCGAGCCGGGGTCGGCCAGGCCGTAGGCGGCCCGGACGGACTCTGCCTGCTCGGGCGGCAGGGCGCCGCACAGGCCCGGCATCGCCTCGAGGATCTGCTCGGCCGTGAGGCCCTCGATCCCGTGCTCCTCCAGGTAATCGCTGGGGCTGGCGGCCAGCTCGTCGCGGCTCTCGTCGTCGCGGAAAAGGTCCAGCAGCATGTCGATGACGCTCATCGTGGGCACTCCCTGTGCTCGTTGACCTCGCCCGCTCGGGAGGCCGTGGACGCAACGTACGACGCCCCGCCCCCCGGGACATCGGGGATCCCCCCGGGGGACCCCGACCACGTCGGGGGTGGCGTGGGGGTCATGCCCGGTGCCCGGACGCGGCAGAGCCCCGGCGCCGTTGCCGGGGCTCCGCTACGGGGTTGGTGGCTCCGGCGGGGGAGCCGGCGCCACCGTTGGGGGAACTCAGAGGAGGTCGACGACGTCGTTGTCCTCGGTGGTCGTGGTCGACTGGTCCGGGTCGAAGCTGTCCACCACGTCGAAGCTGTCGTCGATCGAGTTGTCGGTCTGCTCGATGTCGGTGTTGAAGCTGTCCTCGGTGTTGTAGCTGTCGTTCACCGAGTTGTCGGTCAGACCCGTCTGCGTGGCGTCGTCGGCAACCTGGATGGTGCCCGTGTTCTCGCCGATCAGCGTGGTCTGGGCCTCGGCCGAGGACTCGGCGCCGTCGCCGAAGGCGACCGAGGAGCCCTCGCCGGCCAGGATGGCGACGTCGTTGGACTCGACGGAGCCGTCACCCACCACCGACTCGTTGAGGAGCGAGTCCTCGATCTGGGTCAGGTCGCCGTCGCCCTCGTTCAGGGTCACCTCGCCCGAGGTGTCGTCGACGATCGTGCCGTCACCCAGGTTGGCGTTCTCGGCGTTCACGTTGGTGGCGTCGCCGTCGCCGAAGCTGGCCGCGCCCACGATGGAATCGTCGATGACCTGGTTGCCGTCGCCCACGATCGAGTCGGAGACGTCGCCTGTGACCGAGCCGCCCACGTCGCCGGTGGCGATCGTGGAGTCGGCGATGGCGCCGCCGGCCTGCACCGCCTCGTCGCCGGTGTTCACCTGTGAGCCGTCGCCCGCCGCGACGGCCTCGTCGCCGGACACGACGTCGTTGTCGAAGTCCTGGTTCACGTCGCCGAAGGCGGTGATGTTCTGGTTCACCGAGGCGTCGACCGTGGTGTCCCGGTCGTCGATCGAGGTGTAGTCGTTGTCCTGGAAGGACTGCTCGGTCACGTTGACGACGTTCGTGTAGTGGTTGATGGCCTCGATGGCGCCGGACAGGCCGCCCTCCTCGCCGCCACCGCCGCCGTGGGCGGGGGGCGGGGGCAGGACGACGTTGCCGCTGCCGGCGAAGTTGGCCGCCCCACCCTGGGAGGCGCTGCCGCTGTTGCCCTGGAGGGCCTCGAGGACCCGGGGCATCTCGGCCTCGATGTCCTGGCTGGTGACGTTGCCGAAGCCGTTCTGGTTCAGGAAGCCCTCCGGGTTCTCCTGGAAGGCCTGCTGGGTGTCGTCGTCGGAAAAGATGCCGATGAGGGCGTCGAGGAGGGACATCGCTCTTGTTTGCTCCTGAGTCCGGGCCACCCGCCTCTCGAGCGACCGTCTGTGCCAGCAACGTACGGGCCGGTCGGGCCGGGTGAATCGGGGAACACCCCCGGCGCCGATCCGCTCCCCTAGGGGATCCGGGCCTCACCCCGGGGATCGACCCACACCCCACCCGAGCGCGGATCTGCCAGACCCCACCCGTTCCGCAGCGGGCGAAGTCTGGCAGATCGCGAGAGCCGTGTGAGCGCGCTAGAAGCTGCCGATGTCGGAGTCGTCGGGGCCGGGGATCGACAGCTCGTCCAGCCCGTCGATCTGGTCGAGCTCGCCGAAGTCGTCGTCCAGGCCACCGTCGTCGTAGCCGCCGTCGTCCAGCGCATCCTCGTAGTCGTCCGGCCCGTCGTCGAGCCCGTCGTCGTCGAGGCCGTCGTCCGCATCCAGGCCGAAGCCGCCGTCGTCGCCCGCCTCGTCGCCCGGTCCGGCCTCGGGCCCGAGGGCACCATCGCCGGGCTCGCCGTCGCCGGGCAACCCCTCGCCGGGGTCGGGGACGACGGCGTCCGGTGCCGGGGGGCCGTCTGCAGCCTCGCCCTGGCCGAAGGAGAGCGTGGTGTCGGTGTAGGGCTCGTCGGACACGGCCACGTCGGGCCCGGCCAGGTCGGCGGCCGGCTCCTCGGGTCCGCTGTCGCTGTCGAAGTCCGCCGTCACGGCACCGAAGGCGTCGCCGTCCGGGGTGGACGCGGCCTGCCACGCCACCTGGGCCTGTTCCGGCGGCAGGGTGTCGGCCACCAGGCCGAACGCCTCCGAAAGGTCCGCCGGGTCGACGTCCTCGTACCCGTACTGTCCCAGGTACGCGGCCGGATCCGCGTTGTAGGCGGCCTGTTCGGCCGGGTCGAGCATCACGCCGCGCAGCACGTCGAGCAGTGACATGCCGTCCATCCTGTCCTCCTGGGCTCCTGCGTCCACCGGTGGCGGTCGGGGGACGCCTCCACGCTACGGGCGGTCTTGCCCCGGGGCATCGGGGATGACCCCCACACGCCCCCGAACCGGCCGGCCCCGGGCGAGAGACTGTTTGACAGTCGGCGCAGCATGGCAATCAAACTGTCGCCGATGCCCACGTCGCTCGTGATCGTCGAGTCGCCGGCCAAGGCGCGCACCATCGCGCGCTACCTCGGCGACGACTACGTCGTGGAGGCGTCGATCGGCGCCGTCCGCGACCTCGAGCCCAAGGGTCTCGCGGTCGACGTCGACGACGGGTTCCGGCCCACCTACGTGGTGCCCCCGGCCAAGGCCGACGTGATCAGGCGGCTGCGGTCGGCGCTGCGCCACGCCGACCAGCTCTACCTCGCGACGGACGAGGACCGTGAGGGCGAGGCGATCGCCTGGCACCTCACCGAGGTCCTCAAGCCGTCGGTGCCGACACGGCGCATGGTGTTCCACGAGATCACCCGCCAGGCCATCGAGCAGGCCGTCGAGCGGTCGCGGGACATCCACGGCGGCCTGGTCGACGCCCAGGAGGCCCGGCGCATCGTCGACCGGCTGTACGGCTACCCGGTGTCGGAGGTGCTGTGGCGCAAGGTGTCCACGGGCCTGTCGGCCGGCCGGGTGCAGAGTCCGTCGATCCGGCTGGTGGTCCAGCGCGAGCGGGAGCGCATGGCGTTCGTGCCCGCCGGCTACTGGGACCTGGTCGCCGCGTTCGGGACCTCGCCCTCCTTCTCGGCCACCCTGGTCGGCCTCGACGGCACCCGCGTCGCCACCGGCAAGGACTTCGACAACCAGGCGCGGGCCGCCCGCGACGACGTGGTGGTGATCGACGAGACGGGCGCCCGCTCCCTGGTCACGGCGCTGGACGGGGCCACCTACACCGTCACCTCCGTCGACGAGCGGCCCTACCGCAGCTCGCCCAAGGCGCCGTTCATCACCTCCACCCTCCAGCAGGAGGGCGGGCGCAAGTTGGGCATGACCGCCGGGCAGGTCATGCGCACGGCGCAGGGCCTCTACGAGCGGGGCTACATCACCTACATGCGGACCGACTCGGTCACGCTGTCGGACGAGGCCCTGGCCGCGGCCCGGGCCCAGGTGCGCGAGCTGTACGGCGACCGGTACCTGCCCGACGGGATCCGCCACTACCGCTCGACGGTCAAGAACGCCCAGGAGGCCCACGAGGCCATCCGCCCGGCCGGCGGCAGCTGGCGCACCCCCGACCAACTCCAGGGCGAGTTGCGGGGCGCCGACCTGCGCCTCTACGACCTCATCTGGAAGCGGACCCTGGCGTCCCAGATGGCCGACGCCGTCGGCAAGACCGTCTCGGTGCGGATCGAGGCCCCGCTGGCGACCGCCCTCGACCTCGGCGCGGTCACCGAGTGGGCGGCGTCCGGCCGCACGATCACGTTCCCCGGCTACCTGCGGGTCTACGTCGAGGGCTCCGACGACCCCGAGGCCGACCTCGACGACCGCGAGCGCCTGCTGCCCGACCTGGCGTCGGGACAGGTCCTGCCCGAGCCGGCCGTCGACCCGGTCGGCCACACCACCCAGCCGCCGGCCCGCTACACCGAGGCGTCCCTGGTCAAGCGGCTGGAGGAGCTCGGCATCGGCCGGCCCTCCACCTGGGCGTCGATCATGCAGACCATCCAGGACCGGGGCTACGTGTGGAAGAAGGGCACGGCGCTGGTCCCGTCCTGGTCGGCGTTCGCCGTGGTCCAGCTGTTGGAGGGCCACTTCGCCGAGGAGGTCGACTACACCTTCACGGCCCGCATGGAGAACCAGCTCGACGAGATCGCCACCGGCAGCCGCGAGCGGGTCCCGTTCCTGCGCGCCTTCTGGTTCGGCAACGGCAGCGAGGGGCTGACCACCCTCATCGAGCACGCCATGGCCAACGCCGACCCGGCGATCGTGAACGCCATCCCGCTGGGCAAGGACGCGGAGGGCGAGCAGCTCGTCGTCCGCAACGGGCGCTACGGGCCCTACGTCAAGCGGGGCGAGGAGACGGCGTCGGTCCCCGCCGACATGCCGCCCGACGAGCTGACCGTGGCCCGGGCGCTGGAGCTGCTCTCCGCGCCGAAGGGCGACGTGCCGATCGGCACCGACCCCGAGTCCGGCCTGCCGGTGTACGCAAAGACCGGGCGGTTCGGGCCCTATGTCCAACTGGGCGACGCCGAGACACTTCCCGAGGGAGCGAAGCCCAAGATGGCGTCGCTGTTCAAGACCATGTCGCCCACCGAGATCACGCTGGACGACGCGCTCCGGCTCCTGTCACTGCCCCGCACCGTCGGCAACGACCAGGAGACCGGCGAGGAGATCGTCGCCCTCAACGGCCGCTACGGGCCGTACCTCAAGAAGGGCGACGAGACGCGCAGCCTTGGCACCGAGGAGGAGCTGTTCACGGTCACGGTCGAGACCGCGCGGCGGTTGTTCGCCGAGCCCAAGCGCCGGGGCCGGGCCGCGGCGGCCGCGCCGCTGCGGGAGCTGGGCGAGGACCCGGCCACGAGCCGGCAGATCGTGATCAAGGAGGGTCGGTACGGGCCCTACGTGACCGACGGCGAGACCAACGCCTCCCTGCGGGAGCGGGACGGCGACCGGGTCGAGGACCTGACCCTCGACAGGGCGCTCGAGCTGCTCCAGGCCCGGCGGGACGCCGGCCCGGCCAAGCGGGGGCGCAAGAAGGCGGCGGCCAAGAAGTCGACCGCCAAGAGGTCCACGGCCAAGAAGTCTGCGGCGAAGAAGGCCCCGACCAAGAAGGCGGCGGCCAAGAAGTCCGCGGCGAAGAAGTCCGCGTCGTAGCCGGCCGTGGGGCGGTTCATCGTCTTCGAAGGGGGCGAGGCGAGCGGCAAGTCCACGCAGTCGGCGCGCCTGGCGGACCGTATCGGCGCCGTCCACACCCGCGAGCCGGGCGGCACCGTGGTCGGGTCCGCCCTGCGGGGGCTGCTCCTGGACGCCCGCACCGCCGGGCTCGACGACCGCGCCGAGGCGCTGCTGATGGCCGCCGACCGGGCCCAACACGTGGCCGAGGTCGTCCGCCCGGCGTTGGCGGCGGGCAAGCACGTGGTGTCGGACCGCTACATCGGCTCGACGCTGGCCTACCAGGGGTTCGGACGGGGGCTGCCGGTGGCCGACCTGCGGCGGCTGTCGGTGTGGGCGGCCGGCGGGCTGTGGCCGGACCTGATCGTCCTGCTGGACGTGCCGCTGTCCGTGGCGCTGGGGCGGCTGGGGTCCGATCCCGACCGGCTCGAGGCGGCGGGGGAGGAGTTCCACGACCGCGTGACCCGGGGCTACCGCGCGCTGGCGGCGAGCGAGACCGAGCGCTGGGTGGTGGTCGACGGCAACCAGCCGGCCGACGACGTCGCCGAGGCGGTGTGGCAGTCGGTGGTGGCGCGGCTGCCCGACCTGGCCGACGTGGGGGTCCCATGAGCGTCTCCTCGCCGTCCGCCCCGGTGGCGCCCGACGACCCGTGGGCGTCGGTGGTCGGCCAGCCGGCCGCGGTACGCCAGCTGGCGGCGGCGTCCCAGGACCCGGTGCACGCCTACCTGCTGCTCGGGCCGACCGGGGCCGGGAAGCGGGCGCTGGCCCGGGCGTTCGCGGCGACGCTGCTGGCCGCAGGCGAGCCACCCGGGTCCGAGGAGCGTGCCCGCACGGTCCGCCTGGCGCTGGCCGAGCAGCACCCGGACCTGCGGGTGGTGGAGCCGGAGGGCAACACGTTCCGCAAGCTCGAGGCGGAGAGGCTGGTGCGCCATGCCACCCTGGCCCCGATCGAGGGCGCGCGGAAGGTGATCGTGGCCAGCGGCTGCGAGGCGATGGAGGACGAGGCGGCCGGCTACCTGCTGAAGACGGTCGAAGAGCCGCCGGCGTCCACGGTGTTCGTGCTCCTGGCGACCGAGGTCGTCCCCGAGCTGGTGACGATCGCCAGCCGCTGCGCCCGCGTCGACGTGTTCGCGCTGGCCACCGAGGTGGTCGTCTCGGCGCTGGTGGACTCGGGCGTCGACCCCGAGCGGGCGGCGACGGCAGCTTCCGCCGCCGGCGGCGACCTGGACCGCGCCCGCACGCTCGCCACCGACGACCGGCTGGCGTTGCGCCACGCCGCCTGGCGGGACACCCCCCGGCGGCTGGACGGCACGGGCGCCCGGGCGGCGGAGGTGGTGGCCGAGCTGCAGTCGATGATCGGCGAGGCGCTCGGCCCGCTGCAGGAGCGCCAGGCCGCCGAGGCCGCTGCCCTCGACGAGCAGATCGAGCGGTTCGGCCTGCGGGGCGCGGGCCGCAAGGACCTGGAGGCGCGCCACAAGCGGGAGGTCCGCCGGTTCCGCACCGCCGAGCTGCGCTTCGGTCTGGCCACGCTGGCCGCGGTCTACCGCGACGCCCTGGTCGCGGCGCCGACCCCGCGGCGGGACCTGGTGGACGGGACCGCCCGGATCGAGGCCGCGGCGGTGGCGCTCCAGCGTTACCCCAACGAGACCCTGCTACTGCAGGCGCTGGTGGCCCGGCTGCCGGTGCTGTAGGCGCGCGACCGTGGTTGGCGTGCCCGCCCCGTGCGTGATCGTGATCTCGGGCCTGCCGGGCGCGGGGAAGTCGACGACGGCCCGCCTGGTGGCGCAGAGGCTGCCCCGGGCCGCCCATGTGGAGGCGGACCAGCTCCAGTACATGATCCTGGCCGGTGGGGTGGTGCCCGACGGCACCGCGTCGCCCGGCCCGGAGGCGGAGGCCCAGCTGGCGCTCCGCCTCCGCAACGCGTGCCTGCTGGCCCGGTCGTTCGTCGAGTCGGGGTTCTCGGCCGTGGTCGACGACATCGTCGTCGGCGACCGCCTGGACGAGATGGGCCACCACCTGGCGGGCGTGGACGTGCGCTTCGTCATGCTCGCCCCGGACTACGACCACGTCCGCCGCCGCTGGGTGGAGGCGGGCAGCCCGTTCGCCGACGCGTGGCGGTGGATCGAGGACCTCCGGCTGCGCACGCCGCGGATCGGCCTGTGGCTCGACACGACGCAGCTGACCCCCGCCGACGCCGCGTCCGAGATCGTCGCCCGGCTGGACGAGGCCCGCTGGTCCCCGTGACCCGGCTGTGCGGGGCGCCGGCGGCGCGGCCAGACTCGGGGCCGTGATCGGCACACTGCGGGAGATCGGCCGGTTCCCGGTCAAGTCGCTGCTGGGCGAGTCCCCGGAGCGGGCGGAGGTCGTGGCCTCCGGTGTCGCGGGGGACCGGGCCTGGGCGCTGGTGGACACCGAGACGGGCAGGGTGGCGAGCGCCAAGCACCCCCGCCTGTGGGGAGGCCTGCTCGCGCTCCGGGCCGTCGCCCGCGAGAGCGCGGTCGAGATCCGGCTCCCGGACGGCGGCGTGGTCCGCAGCGACGACCCCGCGGTGGACAGTCGCCTGAGCGAGGCCGTGGGCCGGGAGGTCCACCTGACCGCGACGGCGTCCCCGGGCGGCCTGTACGACTACGTCTGGGAGGAGGACGACATCGCCCCCCGGGAGGTCGTCGAGGGCAGCCGGACGGGGACGGAGCAGGGTCGCCCGCTAAGCGCGATGCCGATGGCGTTCATGGCCCCGGGCACGTTCCAGGACGTGGCCCCGATCACGCTCATGACGACGGCCGGCCTGGCGACGATGGCCTCCCACCACCCCGAGGGGCGGTGGGAGCAGGCACGCTTCCGCTCGAACCTGCTGGTCGACGTCGACGCCGAGGGCATCGTCGAGAACACTTGGCCGGGCCGGCGGCTGACGATCGGCACGGCGACCTTCGAGGTCACGTCGGCCGCGCCGCGCTGCGTGATGACGACGCTGGCGCAGGGCGACCTCCCCCGGGACCGGGAGATCCTCCGGACGGTCTCGCGCGAGAACCGCCAGGAGTTCGCCGGCCTCGGCACCTGGGCGTGCCTCGGCGTCTACGCCACGGTGGTCTCCCCCGGCGACGTGAGGGTCGGCGACGAGGTCCGCCTGCTCTGACCCCGCGGCCGCCGGCTGACTCGACCAACCGGGTGTCGGCCCGAGCGATGCCGACGCGGGCGACGTACGCAGGCGTAGCCCACCCCGCCCGACCGGGGGACCGGGCCATCGGACGCGGCTAGGTGGGGGCGTCTGCTACTGCGGGCTCGGGGTTGAGGGTGAGGTTGTCGCCGCTCTCGGGGTCGAAGAGGTGGGTGGCCCGGGGGTCGAACCAGAGCTCGGCCTCCGTGGCATCCACGATCTTGCTGGACGGCTCCAGGGCCACGACGAGCTGGCTGCGCATCCGCTCGCTGTCGAGCTCGCGCTCCAGCTCGTGCAGCTCGGTCTCGAGCTCGTGCGGGACCTCGTAGGGGATGTAGGCGAACTGCTCGTTGCCGAGCCACTCGACGACGTCCACCGTGGCCCGGAAGGTCACGCCGCTGGCCCGCTTGGCCGCGTCGGCCAGGCTGGCGTCCTCGAAGCGTTCGGGGCGGATCGCCACGTAGACCTTGCTCCGGTCGCCCACCGCCTCGCGCGTGTCCGAGGGGAGCTCGTAGCTCACGAACGGCAGGCTGATCGTGCCCCCGTCGAGCGTCCCCGGGATGAAGTTCATCGGCGGCGAGCCGATGAACCCGGCCACGAACATGTTGACCGGCTGCTCGTAGAGCTCCCGCGGCGTCGCCACCTGCTGGAGCAGCCCGCGGCGCAGAACGGCTACCCGGTCGCCGAGCGTCATGGCCTCGGTCTGGTCGTGGGTGACGTACACCGTGGTGGTGCCCATGCGCCGCTGCATGCGCAGCAGCTCCGTGCGCATCTGGCCCCGCAGCTTGGCGTCGAGGTTGGACAGGGGCTCGTCGAACAGGAACGCGTCGGCCTTGCGCACGATGGCCCGGCCCATGGCCACCCGCTGGCGCTGGCCGCCGGACAGGTGGCCGGGCTTGCGGTCGAGGTGCTCGGTGAGCTCCAGGGTCGCGGCCGCGTCCTCGACCTTGGCTCGGATCTCGTCCCCGGTCATCCCGCCCCGCAGCCGCAGCGGGAAGGCGATATTCTCGAACACGGTGAGGTGGGGGTAGAGCGCGTAGTTCTGGAACACCATCGCCAGGTTGCGGTCCCGGGGCTTCTTGTCGTTGACCCGTTCGCCGTTGATCAGCAGCTCGCCGGAGGTGATGTCCTCCAGGCCCACGATCATGCGCAGCAACGTCGACTTCCCGCAGCCCGACGGGCCCACGAGGATCATGAACTCCCCGTCGCCGATGTCGAGGCTGACGTCGTTCACGGCGAGGAAGCCGTCGCCGTACTCCTTGACCAGGTTCTTGATGATGATCTCGGACATGACGGCGCGTGGCCCCTTCCGGTCAGCCCTTGACGGCACCTGTCGTGAGCCCAGCGATGATCCGGCGCTGGAACGCCAGCACCAGGATCACGATCGGGATCGTGACCACCACCGACGCGGCCATGATGGCAGTGATGGGGGATTCGAACTGCGACGCGCCGGTGAAGAAGGACAGCGCGGCCGGCACCGTGCGGGCCCTGTCGGTCGACGTCAGCGAGATGGCCAGCAGGAACTCGTTCCAGCAGAAGAAGAACGTGAGGATGGCGGTGGTGAACACCCCGGGCGCGGCCAGGGGCACGATGACCTTGCGGAACGCCTGCCAGGCCGTGGCCCCGTCGACCTGGGCTGCCTGCTCCATCTCCCACGGGATCTGCCGGAAGAACGCCGACATCGTCCAGATCGACAGGGGCAGGGCGAAGGTCAGGTAGGGGATGATCAGCCCGATCCAGGTGTCGTAGATGCCGAGCCCCCGCCACATGTTGAACAGGGGCCCCACCAGCGCGGCCTGCGGGAACATGGCGATGGCCAGCGCCACGGTCAGGATGAGGCGCTTGCCCGGGAAGTCGAGCCGGGCGATTGCGTAGGCCGCGAACATGGCGACGATCACCGACAGCCCGGTGGCGATCAGCGCGATGCCGGCCGAGTTGCGCAGGGCCGAGGTGAACAGCGAGTCCGAGAACACGGTGTCGTAGTTCTTCCAGGTCCACTCCTCCGGGAAGAACTGGGGCGTCGAGCCGCGGAACGTGCCCGGGTCCTTGAACGACAGCGACACCATCCACAGCAGCGGGAACAGCGCCCACAGCAGGATGAGCAGGCCCCAGAGGGTCCACCAGTTGGCCGATCGGCGGCTTGCCATCGCTCAGTCCCCCCTCACCTGCGACAGGTCGGTCTTGAAGCCCTTGATGAAGACGAAGGCGATGATCACCACGGTGAAGAACAGCAGCACGCTCACGGCCGAGCCGGCTCCCAGGTTCACCAGCGTGACGTTCTGCCGGTAGGCCAGGAACGACAGTGTCTCGGTGTCGTTGGCGCCGGCCGTCATGATGAACGGGTTGTCGAAGATCCGCCACGCGTCGAGCGTCCGGAACAGCAGCGCCACCATGATGGCCGCCTTCATGTTGGGCAGGATCACCTTCCACAGCCGTTGTGACGGCGTGGCGCCGTCGACCACAGCCGCCTCCATCAGCTCCCCGGGGATCTGCACGAGGCCGGCCAGCAGCAGCAGCGAGATGAACGGCGTGGTCTTCCAGATCTCCGAGAAGGTGATGACGAACAGGGACGACCAGCGCTGGCCGAACCAGTTGAAGTCGCCGAGCCCGAACCACTGGTTCACGAAGCCGGAGTCGAGCTGGAAGGCGTAGCGCCAGATGTAGGCGGAGACGACGGTGATGATCCCGTAGGGGATGAGGATCCCGGTACGGATGAACCCGCGTCCCCGGATGATGCGGTACATCACCCAGGCGAACGCGAACCCGAGCACCAGCTCGATGGCCACGCTGAACAGGGTGATGATCGCGGTGGTGCCGAAGGCGCCCCACCAGATGGGGTCGGTGAGCACCGTGAGGTAGTTGGCCAGCCCCACGAACTCCTTGCCCTCGGGGTCGGTGAGCCGGTAGCGGTAGGTGGACATGACCACCGCGTAGGCCAGCGGGTAGGCCGTGATCACCACCATCACGATGAACGCCGGCGCGGACAGCAGCAGCCCGAGGCGGCGCTCGTGCTGGGTGCGCTCGGAGTACTTGGCCTTCTGCGGGGCCTCGACGGGCGGCGGTGCGGTCTCGACGGTGGCGGTCACAGTAGCCGGTCCCCGCTCAGCACCTCGGACATGTAGCTGTCGGTGTTCTCGGGGGTGTCGGGCGAGTTGACGCCGGACGCGGGGTGCCAGGTGCGTTGCACCGAGGTGGACACGTCGCCGTAGTAGGGGGTGACCGGTCGCGGGCCGGCAGAGTCGATCGAGTCACGGATCAGGTCGGCCATCGGGTAGGCCGCCCGCACCTCGGGGTCGTCGTAGGCCGCCGACCGGGCCGCCGGGTTGCCGGACTCGATCATGTACTGGACGTTGCTGGGCAGCGAGGTGATGCACTTGGCTGCGGCAAGCGCCTCGTCGGGGTGGTTGGTGAAGTTGCCGATCGCCAGGTTGATGCCGCCGAGCGGCGGAGCGCTCTGCTCCCCTGCGGCCACCTCCGGGTACCGGGCCCAGCCGATGTCGTCCACCACCGACTGGTCGATGGCCCCGGCCGCCACCGACTCCTGGGCCGCGCTGTAGACGTACGGCCAGTTGACCATGAACGAGCCGTCGTCGCCCTGGAACACGGAGCGGGCCTCCTCCTCCCCCGCGGTCGAGATGTCGGACGGGGCGGCCGGCGAGCGGGCCAGTGTGCCCACGATGTCGGCGGCCGCGTCGCCCGCGGGCCCCGCCATCGACGGGTCGGCGTCGGCGCCCTGGTCGACGTTCTCGATGATCTGCCCGCCGCCGGACACGACCAGCGCGTTGATCCACACCATGTAGCCCTCGTAGCGCCGGCCCTGCACGCCGATGCGCTTGCCCTGGTCCTCGGCCGCCTGGATCATCTCTTCCCAGGTGAAGTCGGGGGCGGTGGGGTCGACGCCCGCGGCGCGGGCCACCGACGTTCGGTACCACAGGAGCTGGGTGTTGGCCCAGAACGGCGGGGCGACGAGTTGGTCGTCCCAGTACGCCGTCTCCAGGGGCGCGTCGAGCACCCCTTCGGTGAAGGTGGCGACGTCGTCCGGGTTCGTGATGGGCAGGAGATAGCCGGCGTTGGCGAACTCGGCCACGAACGGCGGGTCGAGGCTCATGAGGTCGATGGAGTCATCCTGGGCAGCCAGCCGGCGCACCAGCTGCTCCCGCTGGGCGTCGGCCTCGTTGGGCAGCACCTGCGTCTCGATGGTGAAGGCGCCCTCCGACTGCTCGGAGCACTGCTTGGCCAGCGTGGCCTGGCCCCCGTTGTCGGGGTTG
>Ga0075429_100000885_pt1 | contig 23658 bp, 21 predicted proteins | sample RhiMetdeltSRZDD3_FD_75295 | JGI IMG/M metagenome (GOLD analysis project Ga0075429, IMG submission 75295) | Populus rhizosphere microbial communities from Tennessee, USA - Rhizosphere MetaG P. deltoides SRZDD3 | ecosystem: Host-associated > Plants > Roots > Rhizosphere > Soil | place: USA... | reverse complement strand
TCAGGGGTCAGGGGTCAGGGGTCAGGTGCAGCAACTGACCGCTGACCCCTGGCCCCTGACCTCTACATCGTGGAGGTTGGCGTCACGAGACCATGCTTCTTCCCCATCATCATCCGCGCATCCTCGCGATCGCCCTCGTTCCGGTACACTGCGAAGAGCGTCGATCCCGATCCGCTCATCCGGCAGAGCAGCGGCCGGGTCCGGGCGAGCGCTTCGAAAGCATCGCGCACGGCGGGGAACCGCCCGAACACCACCGATTCGAAATCGTTGCCGGCCATTCGTGCGATGTCACTCCACCCGGCCAGCGCCGGCCCGTCGAGCACCAGTGCGCCGCGGCGCCCGGCCGTGGCGCGCGCGTCGTCCACCCAGGCATATGCTTGCGCGGTCGAAACCGGAGTGGCCGGCGTCACCAGCAGCACCGGAGCCCTGGGAAGGGGGGGAAGCGCGAGCATCCGCTCGCCATGACTCCATCCGAGTGCCAGCGACGCGTCACTGAGGCAGAAGGGCACGTCGGCGCCGAGACGGCTGGCGAGGTGCAGGAGCTCGGCTCGTGGTATCGCATTTCCACCCAGCGCGTTCACGATCTCAAGCGCCGCGGCGGCATCGGCCGAGCCGCCGCCCAGTCCGCCGCCGACCGGGATCCGCTTGGTGAGGGAGAAGTGGACCCCGAACCGCTCCTTGCTCGCGTCGAGGACCAGTCGCGCCGCCCGAACGGCGAGATTCTCCTCGGGAGGCCCGGTGTCGGCGCCCTCCACCTCGAGGGTCACTCCCGGTCCGGCGGTCCGACTGCCGGTCAGGGTGTCGGCCAGCTCCAGCCGGCAAAACAACGTTTCAATCCCGTGATAGCCATCGGCTTCCTTGGCGAGCACCCTGAGGAACAGGTTTGCCTTGGCAGGGGCCTGCCGGGTGACCGGGTCGGTCACGCGGCAGCCCTCGCGTCTCGCACGTGAAGCCCGGTCTTGCTCAGCGACACCAGGCCGAGGAGCACGATTGGGAGGAAAGTGGTGATGTGATAGGTCAGCGCGTACGCAACGCCGAGGTCATTGGGCACTCCGAACAGGGCGAGCGCCGCGGCCACCAGCAGCTCGAACTGACCGAAGTATCCCGGGGTGAGCTGGGCCACCAGACCGAATGCCAGGATGCTCTGCACCAGGAGCGCCCCCGCGAATCCGACGTCGATCCCGAACGCCGCAAAGGCGACATAGAAGCTCAGCCCGCCGAGGAGCCAATGGATGACCGACCAGCAGACGGCCGCGATCAGCCGAGCCGGCGAGCGGAGCGCGCCAAAGCCGAGGCGCAACCCTTCCACCAGGCTCACCAGCCGGTCGGCGAGACTCCTGACCGGAACCAGCGCGCGCATCAGCCGCTCGGTGGTCACCGGAAAGAGCACTACGAAGAGCGCGCCCGCGAAAATGACCGCGCAGACGATCGCCGACTTCTGGGCCAGGTCGCCGAGCCGATTGCCTCCGATTGGGGTGTCGGCCCGAAGGCCCGCGCCGAACAACGCCACGCCGAGCAGCGCGAGAAGGGTCAACCCGTCGAGCGCGCGCTCGACCGCGATGGAGGAGAACGCCGCGGTCAGCGGTACCCGGCCCAGGCGGCTGGCCGCGTAGGAGCGAAGCAGCTCGCCCAGGCGGAACGGCAGGGTGTTGTTGGCCATGAACCCGATCGCGGTGGCGTGCCAGAGCGCCCTCAGGGGAAGGGGTCCGCCATCGGGGGCACGCAACAGTGATCGCCACCGGATAGTGCGGATCACGAAGGTGAACGTCGCAATCGCGACCGCCAGGACGAGCGGGCCTTTGCGGGCCCGGTACAGGTGCTCGAGGATCTGCTTGAGGGAAGTGCCGTGCAGCACCCAGTAGAGCAGCGCCGCCATGATCAGCAGGCCGAGCACCGCGCTCAGGAGCCGGCGCCATCGGGCGCGGCCGGCGTCAGCGTTCGTCGTCAAGCGCGAGCGGCACCAGGTCGAGCAATTCCGCGATGAGGGTTTCCACGCTGTTCAGGTCGTGCCGAACGCGCCGCGCCGCGTCGAGCTCACGGCGGACCAGGTCGGCGCGCTCGAGCGCCCGCCGTCCCCGATACAGCAGCGCCTGGATGGGCACCGAGTCGGAGGGCGGATCCGGGGCCAGGGCGGCAATGGGAACGATCGGTCCCGCCTCGGCCTCGGCCGCTTCATTCAGCAGCCGGAAATAGGTCGTGAAGGTGCGCTCGAAGGGGAGAAGCCTCGGCGCGCCGGTGGCAGCTCCGTCGTAGAGGAGCGATTCGATCGCCACGATGCCGGATTCGCCGTCGGACTCCGGGGCGAGCGCTTCGATCGGCATGATGTCGACGTCTTCCGCTCCGTCGGTGCCCCGCATCAGGTCGAGCCGCTGCACCAGCGGAGCGAGCAGCCGGGGGAGCTCCGCGGTCCCTCCCGCATCCGCGGTGGTGGCGAGACAGTCCGCCGCGTCCCGAAGGATGGCGGTGAACTTGTCGGCCTCCACGACGGCCCGACCCGACATCGCTTCCCGGTCGAGGGCACGGAACAGCTCCGCTGCGCCGGCACGCACGGCCGGGGTGAGCGAGAGACCCCGCAGCGCGAGCACCAGCCCCTGCAGCTGGAGGATGCGCGCCGAGCGTGGCACATGCCCGCGGGTCTGCTCGGCGGCCTGACGCAGCCGGTCGGCCAGGCTGACCAGCTCGATGGCCGAGTCGCCGGCGGTGACGCGGGGCACCGGCGGCGCGCCGCGGAAGCGGATCGGCGCACTGTCGCCACTCGCGGTGAGGGTCGCGATCTCCACCACGTCGTCTTCCACCAGGAACGCCTCACGAAGCAGCTCGGCGGCCTGAACGACTTCGGTGGAGTCGTGCTGCGGAATCCCGAGCTCTGCGATGTCGCGCGCCATCCGGGCCAGCGCGGTTCCCGCCGCGCGCAATGCTTTGCCGGCCAGCGGCGACCAGGCACGTCCCTGTCCGGTCGTGGCGATCGCGAGGTCGAGGGTCTCCAGCATCTCGGGCAACGGGGAGAGTCCGGGCAGCGCGCCGAGACCGCGGAGAGGCTGCAGCCGCTGGAGCAGCACATCGGCGATGTCGGGGCCGTTCTGCCGGTCGAGGGTCGGGGCAACCTGATCGAGGGTACCGGCGACGGCGGCGGCCTCCCGCGCGACATAGGCGCGCACTCCGGCGGTGAGACCGGTGCCGGAGGCCGTTCTCGAGCCGGCGAGGCGCTCCCGGGTCGCCGGCTCGGCTTCGAGCTGCTCCGCGATCTGCTCGCATCGGCGCGTGTCGGTCTCCGACCACTCGCGAACCTTTCGGAGCAACGCCTTGCAGTCCTCGATCGCATGGGCCAGCCGCTCGGCCAGCGCGGGAGACCAATCGAGAGCGCCCTCGCGCACCCCCTTCGTGGTGCTCTCGATGGCGGCCGCGGCCGTCGAGAATCCTGGGGGGCCGGCCATGAGCGCCGCGCCGCGCAGCGCCCGGGCGTGCCGGACGAGGTCGTCGGGGGCAGGCGGGTCCATCGCACCGGTCAGCAGCGCGAGGCGCTCGAGGTATTCACCGGCCTCGAGGGCGAAGAACTCACGGCGGCCGACGGGTGGGGTCATTTGCTGGGGACGGAGTTGGGAGTTGGGGGCTGGGGAAGAGTACGGTCGCCGTCCACGGCGAGTCAACGCGGAGCACCCGCGGAGTCGACCAGTCTTCGCATCGTCTGCACCGCCTCGGTCATTCCCGTGAGCACCGCCCGGCTCACGATGCTGTGGCCGATGTTGAGCTCTTCGATCTCCGGAATCGCCGCGATGGGTTGCACGTTGAGATAGGTGAGGCCGTGCCCGGCGTGCACGGCGAGGCCGAGCGACCGGGCGTGTCGCGCGGCGTCGGCGACCTGTGCCAGCGCCGCCGGTCCGGTGCGCCAGTAGTGGGAGTATCTCCCGGTATGGAGCTCGATGGCCGGTACGCCGAGCGCCCGGGCCGCGTCGATGGTCGCGCGATCGGGATCGATGAAGAGCGAAACCCGGATGCCGGCGGCAGTGAGCCGGGCGATGGCGTCGGTGAGCCGCGGGTCGCGGCGGGAAAGGTCGAGGCCGCCTTCGGTGGTCACCTCCTCGCGGCGCTCCGGCACCAGCGTCGCCTGGAAGGGCTGGAGGCTAGAGACCAGTGCGACGACGTCGTGGGCCAGCGCCAGCTCGGCGTTGAGCACCGTGGCGGTCCCCGCCGCGAGGGTCTGGAGATCGGCGTCCTGGATATGGCGCCGGTCTTCCCGCAGGTGCGCGGTAATGCCATCGGCGCCGGCAGCCTCGGCCAGGCGCGCCGCCGCAGCGGGATCGGGCTCGTCGGTGCGGCGAGCCTGACGAATCGTCGCCACGTGATCGACATTGACGTACAAGCGCATCGTCTCGTTGCTCCCGAGGCAGGCGTCCGGTTATTTTCGCATCTGCGGGCGTGTCCCGCTCGAGGGGGCCTCCAATGCGACCAATCGTTTCCGCGAGCTCCGTGTTTCTTGCCGGTCTTGCCGCGCTCACCGCGTGTGGCGGCGGCGTGTCCGGCGGCGGAGCCGCTGTCGAGCCGGTCGGTACGGCCAGCCAGGCGATGCGCGCATTCTTTCAAGCCGCGGCCGACAGCAATCTCACCAGGATGGCCCAGCTTTGGGGCACCGCCGACGGGCCCGCCTCCAGGACCGGCAAACCCGACGGCTGGGAAAAGCGCCTGGTCGTGATCCAGGCCTACCTCCGCGGCGACAGCTCCCGTGTGGTCTCCGATGTTCCGGTCACCGGCAGCGACAACCAGCGCCGGTTGATCGTCGCCCTCTGGCGGTTCGGCTGCGTGAAACAGATCCCGGCAACCGTGACACGAGCGAGAGACGGCGGCTGGCTGGTCGAGGAGGTCGACATCCAGTCGGCCGGCAACCCGGCCCGCCCGTGCGAGCCGGACTTGGAGCTGATCGAGGCGCTCACTCGGTAAGCTCGAGCAGGATGCCGGCGGTGGCCGTGGGATGCACGAAGGCAATGCGTCGTCCCCCCGCCCCGGACCGGGGCACCTCGTCCACCAGGCGGTAGCCGCCGCGCCGGCAGGCCTCGAGGGCACGGTCGAGATCGGGTACCCGGTAACAGATGTGATGAATGCCGGGTCCTCGTCTCTCGAGGAATCTGGCGATGGGACTGTCGGGGTCGCGCGGAGCCAGCAGCTCGACTGCGCTTTCCCCGAGAGAGAGGGAAACGATTGTGGCGCCGTCGGCAATCTCGGGTGGATGGGGCGAGAGCCCCAGGACATCCCGATAGAACGCCAGGGCGGCTTCGATATCCGGCACGGCGACGCCCACGTGAGCGATGCGGGGCTGGTCGGGCATGACGAACAAGGTAACAGGAACAGGGGTTATCATGAGTGAAAATGGAACCATCGCGCACCTGACCGACGACAGCTTCGGCGCCGAAGTCGAGCAGGGCACCGGTCTGGTCCTCGTTGATTTCTGGGCCGAGTGGTGCGGACCGTGTCGCGCCATCGCGCCGATCCTCGAGCAGCTGGCCACCTCCTACGAGGGTCGGATACGAGTCACCAAGATCGACGTCGACCAGAACCAGAAGACCACCATGCGCTTCAACGTGCGCTCGATCCCCGCGCTGCTCTTCTTCAAGGACGGCAAGCACGTCGACACGGTGATCGGGTTGACCCAGAAGCCGGCGCTGGAGGCACGGATCGCCAAGCACCTCGCCGCGACATGACGTGCGGCGCGGCACTCTGTATGTCGTCGCGACACCGCTCGGCCACCTCGGCGACCTGACGACGCGGGCGGCGGAGCTTCTCCGCGCCGTGCCCGTGGTCGCCGCGGAAGACACCCGGCGCAGCCGGACTCTCCTCACCCATCTGGGCGCCGTGCGCCCCCGACTGGTTTCCTATCACGCCCACTCCGGCCCCGGAGCCGCGGCAACGGTCCTGCGCGCGCTTGGCGAGGGCGACGACGTGGCGCTGGTCACTGATGCCGGAACCCCGGGAGTCAGCGATCCGGGTGCCGCCCTCGTAGCAGAAGTGCGGGCGGCGGGTTTTGCCATCGTCCCTCTTCCCGGCGCTTCCGCGGTCAGCACGGCACTTTCCGCGGCGGGGCTCCCGGCCGATCGTTACCTCTTTCTCGGCTTCCTCCCGCGAAAGGGAGCCGAACGGACCCGGCTCCTCGCGCGCATCGCAGCGGAGGAGTGGACGACCGTGCTGTTCGAAGCTCCCGGCCGCGTGGGCGCGCTGCTCGCCGACCTGCGCGACCAGGCGGGGGGAGAGCGGCGGGCCGTCGTTGCGCGCGAGCTGACCAAGATCCACGAAGAATTCATCGCGGGCACCCTCGCTGAGCTGGCCGGGCGGTACGCGGGGGACGAGGCCGCAGTGCGCGGCGAGTGCACCGTCGTCGTGGAGGGTGCGGCGGCCCGGCCCGAGCCGGACGGCGACGATCGGGCGGGTCCCGCCGCGGCCCGGCTGCTGGCGGCCGGAGTCTCCCGGAAGGAGACGGCCAGCCTGCTGAGCGAGTGGTTCGGACTGTCCCGAAACGAAGCGTACAGAATAGCGGTGAACGGTGAACAGGACCGTGAGAAGTGAGAGGTGAGAGGTGAGACGTAACCAGCCCCCAGCACCCAGCTCCCAGCTCCTGACGGTTGCCGTGGCGCTTGCGCTATGGGCCACTTCGCTCCCCGCCCAGGCTCCTCTCACGATCGGCCGGCTCCACTACGACGGCGGAGGCGACTGGTACGCCAATCCCTCCAGTCTGCCGAACCTGCTCCAGGCCATCGGCGCGCGCACCACGCTCCCGGTGGCTGCGCGGGAGAAGACCGTCACCCTGGCGGACGCCGATCTGTGGACGTTGCCGTACCTCTATCTCACCGGCCATGGCAACGTGCGCTTCAGCGACGCGGAGCTGGTCGCCCTGCGGCGCTACCTGCAGCAGGGCGGGTTTCTTCATGCCGATGACAACTACGGCATGGACGAATCGATCCGCCGCGAGTTGCGGCGGGTGTTTCCCGACCGGCCCCTCGTGGAAGTGCCGCTCGATCACCCCATCTACCATTCGGCGTATGATTTTCCGCAGGGGGTGCCCAAGATCCACGAGCACGACGGCAAGCCGGCCCAGGGGTTCGGGATCTTTCTCGAGGGGCGGCTCGTCGTGTACTACAGCTATCAGACCGATCTGGGCGACGGGTGGGAGGATCCCGACGTACACCACGATCCTCCCGAGAAGCACGAAGCGGCGCTCCGAATGGGCATCAACCTCTTCGTCTACGCAGTAGGGGCCGGCCGATGACGCGATCCCGAACCGAGCAGGCACTCGCCGCCGCGGCCCGTCCGCTTCGGCGGTCGGTGGCATGGCTCGGTGCCATCGGCGCCGGTGCCGGTCTCGCGATGGTGCTCGCCGTCGCCGCGTGGAGCGCGCGGGCCGGCGTGGTGCATTCGCCGGTCTGGGTGCTGGCGGCATGGGCCGCCGCCCTGGTCGCTGCCGCGGTCTGTGGGCTCCTGGCGTGGCACACCGCTACCACGCTCCGCGCGCCACGACTGGCAGGCCGGCTCGAAGGCCAGGGCAGCTGGCGCGCCGGTGCGCTGCGCGCCTTGCTCGAGCCTCCGACCGAAGGCACCAGCGCCGGCCTCCTTGCCGCGGCCGATGTCGCTACGGCGCGGGATCTCGATGCCCGCGCCCCCGAGGCGCTGATTCCCGAGCAGCGAAGGCTCGGCCGGCTCCTGCGCTTCGCGATACTCACCATCGTGCTCGGGACCGGATTGCTCGGTGCCGCGGGCATCCGGCGCGGACCGGCGGCGTTGCTCTGGCGACCGGCGCATGCCCTGGCCATGGTGGTCAGCCCGCTCCGGCTCGAAGCAGGGCAGACGACCGTCAAGGCGGGCGACTCGGTGGCGCTCCTGATGACCGCGCCCGGTCGCCGCAGCGTCACGCTCTGGACCCGCTCACCGGGGACCACCTGGGCCGGGGTGCCGATCACCCTCGATTCAGCGGGCCGGGCAACCCGCTCGAGCGGCGCCCTGACCGAAGCGCTGTATGCGTACTTCACCGAAGGGAGCCGGAGCTCGGACACCGTCGAGATCGCGGTCAAGCGGGCCGCCTTTCTGGCCTCGCTCTCGCTCACGATCCGCTACCCGGCGTACCTGCGCCTCGAGGACGAACCCGCCCCGGTCGGCGGAGATACGCTGCTGCTCCCCGCCGGCAGCAGCCTCGAAGCCCATGGTGAAACCACGGTGCCGCTGCGCGAGGCGCAGTGGACCATGAACAGCTTGACGCGCCCGCTGACGACCTCCGGTGTCCGATTCAGCGGCCTGCTCACCCCTCTGGCCTCGGGCACCTACCGGCTGGTTCTCCGCACGGCAGACGGTGATGCCCTGAGCGGCGACGAAGTCCTGGTCCCGCTTCGCCTCCTTCCCGATCTCGCCCCGGTGCTCGAGATCCCGGTCCCCGGCGGCGATACCGTCGCGCCGCCCTCGGGTGCATTGCCTCTGGTGATCGATGCGCGCGACGACCATGGGCTCTCGGAAGTGGTGCTGGAGCGCCGGCTGATCAGAGGCGGTCTCCGGCGCGAGCTCTCCGACGAGCCGCTGCCTTTGCCGGGCCGGGTCCCCGATCGCGCCATCCTTCCCGCTTCGATCGATGTCGGTGCCCTCGCCTTGCAGCCGGGCGACACCCTTCGGGTGCTGGCCCGCGGCCGGGACAATTCGCCGGGGCGGCAAGTGGGACGCTCGCGAGAGGTGGCCATTGCGGTTCCGACGCGTCCGGAGCTCCGCGCCATCGAGCGGGACCGGGCCGACGACATCCGGAAGCAGCTCGATTCCCTGGTGGCGGAAAGCCGGAAAGCGCAGCGGCAGAGCGAAGACCTGGGACGCGAGCAGCAGCGGGGGACCGACGGCGCCCTCGATTTCGAAGCGGCAAAGAAGGCCGAGGCGGTGGCCGATCGGCAGGAGCAGCTGATCAAGCAGGCCGAGGAAGTGCAGCGGTCGCTCGACGAGCTGCGCAAGGCCGCGGAGAAGGCCGGGATTTCCGACTCGGCGTTCCAGCAGCGGCTCAAGGAAGTTCAGGAGCAGCTCGAGCGCGCGCTGTCGCCCGAGCTCCGGCGCCAGCTGGCCGAGCTTCAGGAAGCGCTCAAGGCGCTGGACCGGGAGCGGACCAAGGATGCGGTTCGGCGCCTGAGCGACACTCAGCAGAAGCTGCGCGAGGCTCTGGAGCGGAGTCGCGAGCTCTTCGAGCGCGCCGCGCTCGAGGGGCAGCTCGCGTCGCTGGAGCAGGAGGCCAAGGACCTCGCCGAGGAACAGAAAGCGTGGGCTGACCGGGTGCCCTCGGCGGACAGCGCCAAGGCGGCCGGCGACGAGCGCGCGCTCGCGCGCCGCGCCGATTCGGTCGCGGCGGGGCTCGAGCAGGCGGCGCGCCAGCTCGACGGCAAGGAACGGCGCGAGGCGATGGAGAAAACCTCGGCGGATGCCCGTGAGGCCGCCCAGGAGATGAAACAGGCCGCGCAGCAGGCGGAGCGAAAGCAGCAGGACAACGCGCAGCGCGCCGGTCGCCGGGCCGCGTCCAAGATGAGCCAGGTGCAGAAAGAGGTGCAGGAGCAACGGGAGAGTCAGCAGCAGGAGTGGCGGGAAGAAGTCGTTGCCCAGATCGACCGGGCGCTCCTGGAAACCACCCGGCTCGCGGAGCGCCAGCTTGCGGTGGCGGGGCAGTTCCGGCGCGGCGCCGACGGGGCGGGGGCACGGGCGGCGCAGGGAGCGGTGGAAGAAGGCGTGCAGAAGCTGCTGGAGCAGGTCGGAGCCGCCTCGGGAAAGAACGCGCTGGTCTCGCCCCAGATTCTCGCCGCGCTCGCCGAAGCACGGCAACAGATGCAGCGGGCTCGCGAGGCGGCGGCGAGCGCCTCGGGCAATCCCCGGGAGACGGTCGAACGCGCCGGCGACGCCGTGGACGCACTCAATGTCGCCGCGTACGGGCTGCTGCGGTCGCGCGAAGACGTCTCCGGGGCGGGGAGCGGCTCCGGCTTTGCGGAGGCGATGGAGCGGATGACGCGCATGGCCAACCAGCAGGGCCAGATCAGCCAGGATGCCAACGGATTGCTCCCCATGATGGGAAACAGCGGAGTGCAGCAGCAGCTGCAACAGCTCGCGGCGCGGCAGCGCGCGCTGGCGCAGGAGCTGGAGCGGCTGCGGGCGGAGGGGCAGCTGGACACCAAGCAGCTCGGAGACGAAGCGCGCGACCTGGCCCGCGCTCTGGAACGGGGTCGGCTCGACCGCGAGATGATCGCGCGGCAGGAACGGCTGTTCCGGCGCATGCTCGACGCCGGCCGCACGCTGCAGGGACGGGAAGAGGACCAGCAGAAAGAGCGGCAAAGCGAAGTCGCCAAGCCGGGTGAGATCCGGCTTCCGCCCGCGCTCCGGGCCGAGCTGCTCGGTCGCGACGGGCAGATTCGGCTCCCCACCTGGGAGCAGCTGCAGCGGTTGTCGCCCGAAGAGCGGAGGCTGGTGACGGAGTATTTCCGGCGGCTGACGGGCGGTACTCCGTGACGCTCTCTGCTATCGGCTATCGGCTATCGGTCATGCTCTCGGTCGTGTCGCCATTGGCGGCGCAGGATCCGGCGGCGCGGGCGCTCGACTTCGAGCGGCGCGCCGACCATGCGCGAGCGGCGGCGGCCTGGCGCGAAGCCCTTACGCAGAAGCCGGCCGACCTCGCGGCGCTCCTCGGGCTGGAGCGTGCCCTCACCTCCATGGGCCGGCTCGCCGAAATGACGGAGCTGCTCCGCGGGGTGATTTCCCGCGACGCCAATGCCGGTACGCTCGGGGTCGCGGTCCGGGTGTGGACCGCGGTCCGCGAGCCGGACAGCGCTCGCGCCGCCGTCGAGCGCTGGGCCTCGCTGGAGCCGACCAGCGAGATGCCGTTCCAGGAGTGGGGTCTCGCCGCCTACGCGGCGCGCGACCGGGTCGCGGCGCGCGAGGCCTATCTCCTCGGCCGGAAACGGCTGGGTCGCCCCGACGCGATGGCGGCGGAGCTGGCGCAGCTCGCCACGATGGAGGGGGACTGGCCCGCGGCCGCCCGCGAATGGATGACGGCGATTCGTCGGGTTCCCGGGTATCTCGGCGCCGCGGTCTCTACCCTGGGACAGATTCCCGTAACTGGGCGGCCGGCGCTGCTCGCCGCGCTCGGGCGAGCGGCCGATCCCCTCACTGAGCGCCTCGCCGCATCGCTCATGATCCGATGGGGCGATCCGGTGGCGGCGGTGCGGCGCCTGGTTGCCGCCCTGCCGCGGAGCGGCGGTGAATCCCTCGGGGCGCTGCAGGCGGTGCTGGAGGAATTGCGCCCGGGGCAGGGCCCGGAAAATCGGGTCGCGCGCGCCATCGTACTGGACGCGCTGGCGGACCGGAGCACGGGGCCGGAGCGCACCCGCTTCCGGCTCGACGCGGCCCAGGCCTTTGCCGACGCCGGCGACCAGGTTTCGGCGCGACGACTGCTCGCGACCCTCGCGGCCGACAGCGGGGCCACTCCGATTCTCGCCGCCAGCGCGACCTCGACGCTGGTCGGTGTGCTCGTGGACGAGGGAAAAGTGGAGGAAGCCGATCGCCGATATCGCGAGCTGGCCCCGCACCTGGGAAGTGAAGACCGGGAGCGTCTCGCGCTGCGGCTGGCCCAGGCGTGGGTCCGCGCCGGTCGGCTGCTGCACGCCGATTCCCTCATCGCGGCCGACAGCTCGGTGGACGCCCTCGCGGTGCGGGGACGTATCGCGCTCTTCCAGGGGGACCTCGCCACCGCTCGATCGATGCTCTCCGATGCCGGCCCTTTCACCGGCGAGCGGGCCGCCGCCACCGAACGGATCGGCCTGCTCGGGCTGCTTCAAGTGATCGAGGAGGATTCCCTTCCCGCGCTTGGGCAGGCATTCCTGCTGCTCGAGCGCGGGGATAGCGCGGGCGCGGCCACCGCCTTCGAAACCATGGCCGGCCTGCTCCCGCCGGACCACGGCGGGGCCGAGCTGCTGCTGCTCGGAGGCAAGCTGCGCGCGGGACAGGGACGGAACGCGGATGCCGAGCGAATCCTCCGTGCCGTGATAACCCAGGCGGTCCCGGCCAGCGCCGCCGCGGCGGAGCTCGCCCTGGCGGAGCTGCTGTTTCGGACCGGAAAGCGCGATCAGGCGATCGTGGCACTCGAGCATCTGCTGGTCACCTGGCCGACCAGCGCGGTGGTGCCGCAGGCACGGCGGCTGCTCGACGTCGTCCGCGGGGCGGTACCGGCGACGTGAGACGGCGCGACTTCGTTTCCTCGGTCGTGGGCGGCTGGACGGCTGGACGGCTGGACGGCTGGTTCCCACGGCGCGCCCAATGGTTGTTGGTGCCGATGGACGAGACGCAGAGCGATCACCTCAAGGCCTACGGGCTCACCTTCCGGGTGCTGGAGCGCGGGTCGAAAGCCGAATGGTTCCTGAATTACCGCAGCGGCTCCTTCCTGCTTCCGGGAGATGCGGTGACGGCCCGCGACGCCGCGATCGCCGGCGTGTCGGCGCTCCCGATGGATGACGGGCAGGTTGCGGAAATCCGGGCCCAGCTTTCGCAGGGGAACATGGATGCGGTGCCGCTGGAGAAGGCGCCCAAGGTCGCCGTCTATGCGCCGCCCAATGCCGCACCCTGGGACGATGCCGTGACGATGGCCCTGCAGTACGCCGGCATCAGCTTCGACAAGATCTGGGATGCCGAAGTCATCGGCGACAAGCTGCGGACGTACGACTGGCTGCACCTGCATCACGAAGACTTTACCGGCCAGTACTCCAAATTCTATTTGACCTACGCGGGCGCGCCGTGGCTGGTGGAAATGACCGAGCGGAACCAGCGGGTGGCGCGGCAGCTGGGATTCTCCAGTGTGCCGGCCGAGAAGAAAGCAGTGGCACGGACCATCGCGGCCTTCGTGGAGCGGGGCGGATTCCTGTTCGCGATGTGCACCGCGACGGAGACCCTGGACCTGGCGCTCGCAAGTGAGGACGTGGACATCGCGGCGAGCTTCGCCGACGGCACGCCGATGGATCCCCGGGCCGCCGACAAGATGCACTGGAACCGGGCGCTGGCATTCCAGAATGCCCGGCTCGAGCTGTCCCCGGCCATCGCGGTCTACTCGGAAATCGACGGACACCAGGTCAATTCGCCGGACCGGCGCCAGCCGCTGGGCGCATTCTCGCTGTTCAACTTCAGCGCGAAGATCGATCCCGTCCCCACCATGCTGGTGCAGAACCACCGGCAGGTCATTCCCGATTTTTACGGGCTCACCACCTCGTTCATGAAGGAAACCCTGAAGCCCGGTGTCACCATCCTCGCCGACGAGGCCGGGGCTCCGTGGGTGAAATACATCCACGGCGAGCGAGGGCAGGGCACCTGGACCTTTCTGGGCGGGCACGATCCCGAAGATCCTCAGCACCAGGTGGGCGATGCCCCGACGGATCTCTCCACCCATCCGCATTCGCCGGGGTACCGCCTGATTCTCAACAACGTGCTGTTCCCCGCCGCGAAGAAGAAAGAGCTCAAGACGTGATGCTAACCGCTAACCGCTAACCGCTAACCGCTAACTGCTAATCACTAACCGCTAACGGTCAGGATGGGCTGCTCCTGCTCACCTCTCACGTCTCACCTCTCACATCTCACCTCCGTCCTCTGGTAGATTTCCCGGTGTGAATCCCCGAATCACAGCAGAAGCAGCCCGGCGGATCGCGGCTGAGATCGCGGCCTCCGGCGGCCGTGAGGTGTGCTTTGTCGCAACCGTGGATGCCGACGGCATGATCACCGCGGCGCGCACGGTGGCGCGCGGGACCACCGAAGAGGTGCTCGCGCTGCCCGGCATCGCCGACCGGGGCGAGATGCTGCTGCACAATCATCCCGGAGGGTTTCTGGAGCCCTCGCCGGCCGACCTGTCGGTGGCGGCACGGCTCCACGACGGCGGGATCGGCTTCGGGATCGTGAATAACGACGCCACTGCCCTCTACGTGGTGGTGGAAGTTCCGCGGCGAAAGGCGGTGACCCGGCTCGATCCGCTCTCGGTCGTGGCGACGCTGGGGGAACGTGGCCCCATCGCGGCCCGCCTCGGGGCCTTCGAGGACCGGCAGGGTCAGCGGGACATGGCCGCGCACATCGCCGACGCGTACAACGATGGCGGCATCGTGCTGCTGGAGGCGGGCACCGGCATCGGCAAATCGTTCGCCTACCTGGTCCCGGCGCTCGCCTGGGCCAGGGCGAACGGCGAGCGCACCGTCGTCTCCACCAACACGATCAATCTCCAGGAGCAGCTCGTCGGCAAGGACCTCCCGCTGCTCCGCGAGGCGCTCGGTGACGAGACCCACACTCCGACCTTTGCGCTCCTCAAGGGATGGCGGAACTATCTCTGCCTCGCCCGGCTGGAATCGGCGATGGGCGCCCAGCAGTCGCTGCTGGAGCCGGACAAGCTGCAGGAGCTGCTCGGCCTCTCCGAGTGGGCCGCCCGGACCGCCGACGGCACTCTGGGCGATCTGGTTGCGCCTCCGAGTCCCGAAGTCTGGGACGAGGTTGCCGCGGAGCCCGACCTGTGCCAGCGACTCCGCTGTCCGCACTTCAATCCCTGTTTCCTCTTCCGGGCCAAGCGAGCCGCGGCGGAAGCCGATGTAGTGGTGGTCAACCATCACCTGCTGGCCTCCGACCTCGCGGTGCGGGGCGAGCAGGAAAACTGGGACGAGGCGGCGGTGCTGCCGCCCTATCAGCGGCTGGTGCTCGACGAGGCGCACCATCTCGAGGATGTCGCGGCCAATCACCTTGGGGCGCAGGTCACCAGCCGGGGCATTCGGCGGGTGCTGGGACGACTGGAGCGGAACGGAAAAGGTCTGCTGCCGGCACTCTCCTTCGAGCTCAGGAGTCAGCACGATCTCCTGAGCCGCGCGAGCCACGATCTGCTGATCCAGCGGCTGGTTCCCGCGCTCGCCGACGCGCGCCGCGCCACCGACGCGATGTTCGCCCGGTTCTCGGCCTTGCTCGAGTCCGGACCCTCGCCGCTCCGGCTCGACAGCGAATTCGCATCGTCGCCGGTGTGGGCCGCGGGGCTTACTGCCGAGCTCGACGGGGCGCTCGGCGCGTTCCGCCGAATGCGGGACGATGTGGAGACGATCGCGGACCGGATGAGCCAGTCGGAGATGACCGAGCGGCGCGGGCAGCTTCTCGGCGAGCTTCGGGGTGTGATTCGCCGGATCGAATCGGCGAGCGACGGGCTCAACCGCACGCTTCGGCCCGCGCCGGGCGGCGTCCCCACGGTGCGCTGGATCGACCGCGCCGGCACCCGGGGGCAGCAGATATCGCTTGCGGCGGTCCCGCTCGATCTGGCGCCGGTGCTGCGCGAGCTCTTGTTCGACCGGGTGACCACCGTCGCACTGACCAGCGCCACGCTCGCGGCCGGCGGCGAGTTCGACTTCCTGGAATCGCGCATCGGCCTCTCGATCGCGCCGAGCCCGGTGACGGTCCGGGAAATCCTCCCGTCGCCATTCGATTATCCGGAGCAGTGCCTCTTCGGGATTCCCACCGATGTGCCGGATCCCCGGGAAGACGAGCCGGGCCACGATGCCTGTGTGGTGCAGGCGATCACCGAGCTTGCCTGGGCCTCCGACGGAGGGATGTTCGTGCTGTTCACCAGTCACGCGGCGCTGCGCCGGGCGGCTGCCGAGCTGCGCGCCGGACTTCCGCCCCGCTGGCCGATTCTCGTGCAGGGCGAGCAATCGCGGGATCAGCTGCTGCGGCGGTTCCGGGAGGCAGGTAACGCCATTCTGTTGGGGACCGATTCGTTCTGGGAAGGGGTCGACGTGCCGGGTCGTGCGCTCCGCGTTCTGCTTCTCTGCAAGCTACCTTTCAAGGTCCCTTCCGAGCCGCTGACGGCGGCCCGGCTGGAGCGTCTGGCGGAGCTGGGAGAGGATGGCTTCATGGGCTACCTGCTCCCCCATGCGGCGCTGAAGCTGAAGCAGGGGTTTGGACGGCTGATCCGGACCCGCACCGACGTCGGTGTCGTGATCCTGCTCGACCGGCGGGTCGTTGCCAAACGCTACGGTCCGCTGCTGCTCAGCGGACTGCCCCGGGCCGAGCGGGTTATGGGGACCTGGGCCGAGGTACGGACCAAGTGTGAAGACTTCTTTGCACGTCATGGCATCGGAGCGAGCGTCTGAGATGACCGGACGGCCGTCGAAAATCGTCTGTGTGGGCCGCAACTATGCGGATCATGCGAAAGAGCTCGGCAACGACGTTCCGGCCGCGCCGCTGCTGTTTCTGAAACCGCCCAGCGCGATCATCGCGAACGGCGAGGCGATCGTGCTGCCGAAGGCCTCGGCGCGGGTCGAGTTCGAAGCCGAAATCGGGGTGGTGGTTGCGCGAAAGATGTATCGGGTCGAGCCCGACGCGGCGGAGCGGTGGATTCAGGGCTTCGTCTGCCTCAACGACGTCACCGCGCGGGATCTCCAGAAAACCGACGGGCAGTGGACCCGGGCCAAGGGATTCGACACGTTCTGCCCGGTGGGTCCCCGGGTCGTCAAGGGGCTCGACTGGCGCACGCTGGAAGTCATTTGCCGGGTCAATGGTGAGGAGCGGCAGCGCGCCGCCAGCGCTTCGATGGTGTTTTCGATCCCGATTCTCCTGGCGTATATCAGCCAGGTCATGACGCTCGAGCCGGGTGACCTGGTGGCCACCGGAACTCCCGCCGGTGTGGGACCGCTTCGGCCCGGGGACGTCGTGGAAGTCGAGATTCCCGGTATCGGTGTGCTCCGCAACCCCGTCCAGGCCGGCGACGAATGACAATTCAGTTCAGCGAGCGGCTCCGAGCCCTCCCCGGGTATCCCCTCGCCGAGATTCCGACGATCAAGCGCCGGCTCATCGAATCCGGTATGGATGTGATCGATCTGGGGGCCGGCGACAACGACACACCTCCGCCGGCGGTCGTGGTGGATGCACTGCGGGAGGCGCTCGGGAATCCCGCCCTCAGCAAATACGGTTTTCAGCAGGGACTGCCCGAGTTCCGTCAGTCCTGCAGCGCGTACCTGGAGCGGCGGTTTGGACAGCAGTTCGATCCCTTCACGGAGATCCTGCCGCTGATCGGCTCCAAGGAGGGTCTCGCGCACCTGCCCTACGCCGTGGTGAATACCGGCGACGTGATCATCTTTCCGGAGCCCGGGTACCAGGCGTATATCGGGGGCGCGATTCTCTCCGGCGGGCTTCCGCACGTCTATCCCCTGCGGGTCGAGGAGGAGTTTCTCCTGGAGCTCGAGCGGCTGCCGGCTTCGGTGCTCTCCCAAACCCGCCTGGTCTACATCAACTATCCCAACAATCCGACCGCGGCCATAGCACCCATGGAGTATCTGGAGCGCACCGTCGCGGTCTGCCGGAAGCACGACATCCTTCTCGCGTACGACAACGCCTACTGCGATCTCACGTACGACGGTTACGTTGCCCCGAGCATCTTCGAAATACCGGGCGCGCGCGATGTCGCGGTCGAATTTTTCTCCCTTTCCAAGAGCTTCTCGATGACCGGGTGGCGGCTGGGCTGGGCCGCAGGGCGTCGCGAGCTCATCGGCGCCCTCAACAAGGTGAAGTCCTACGTGGACACCGGGCCGTTTCTCGCCCTGCAGAAGGCCGGCGCGCTGGCCCTGGATCGGGCCGAGGAGCTGGTGGCTCCGATCCGGACGCTGCTGTGCGAGCGCCGCGATGCGGGCGTGGCGGCGCTTCGGAGTGCCGGTCTGTCCGTCCCCACGCCCCGCGCGGCGATGTACCTCTGGGTGCCGCTTCCCGCCGGGGTGCCGTCCGCGGGCTTCTCCCGGCGGGCGCTCGAGGAGCTCGGGGTAGTCACCCTTCCGGGCAGCGCCTTCGGACCCGCAGGGGAAGGATATTTCCGGATTGCTCTGACGGTGAGTCCGGCTCGTCTCACCGAGGCAGTCGAGCGGCTGGGACGGGCGCTCGAATTCGTACGAGAGGCCGGCGTTGTCGCGACGGCCTGAGCTCTGGCTTCCCCGTCCGCGACGGTGGTCCGGGTGGGCCATCGCGATCAGCGTCGCGGTCCACGCGCTGCTCTTTCTCGTGAAGGTAGGCGCCTACCTCCCCCCGTCCCGGCTGCCTCCCGCGCAGGTCTACCTGGTGCCACCGGGAGCCGAGGGAGAGCGGGCATTCGACATGAAGTATCAGGAGCCCGGCGGCGCGGCCAAGAAGGGCAAGGCTGCCGGGATCACTGCGCGCCCGCAGCTGGAGATCCCGACCCCGACTCCGGAGCCGGAGCGGATCGAGTCTCCTCCGGTCGAAGCGCCGGCCAACCTGCCGCCGGCACAGCCGGTGGACACCCCGTTGGCCCCTGCGCCCAGACCGCCGGGACGCACCGTCCGGATCGGTCCCGCGCTCGGAGAGGGAAAGCTCTGGATCCGCCCGCTTCCGGCCCCGCCGCGCGAGCTGGCGCGCGAGCTGACGCGCTCGCATCTCGATCTGGTCGATAGCGCGGTCAGCGCCATCGTGCAGGCCTACATCGATTCGGTGCTGAGCGCGCCCGCCGCCGCCGGGGCGGCTCCCCCGAGCTGGACCACGCAGGTGTTCGGGAAGACCTTCGGGATCGACAGCAAGTACATCTATCTGGGCGGGCTCCGGATTCCGAGTGCCGTGCTCGCGCTGCTCCCGATCAAGGGCGGCACGACCATGGAATACTCGCAGGCCAACCGGCTGGCCCTGATTCGAGAAGACCTGCAGCGGGCCTCGGCGCGGGCGCAGACCATGGAAGACTTCAAGCGCGCGATTCGCGAGCTTCGGGCGGAGCGGGAGCGGCAGAAGGAAATCGAGCGGAATCAGCGGCTGAAACCCGATACCACGAAGGTGCCCTGACGGATCGCTATCGGCTATCGGCTGACCGCTATCGGTCAAGCTCTCTGTAGTTCCCGTTCACCGTTCACCGTTCACTGTTCACCGTTCACCGTTCCCTGCTGTTCTCTCCGCCGCGGCGGTGAGCCGCGCCAGCGACGACGATCTCCCCACGACCTCCAGCAGCTCGTTGACCGGCTCCGACACGGTCGTTCCGGTGATCGCCACCCGAATCGGCTGCAACAGGTCGCCAAGCTTCAGTCCTTCCGCCTCGACGCGCTGCTTCAGCGCCTCCAGGATCGGCTCCGCCCGCCACTGCGATTCGTCGAGCGCGCGCAGGGTCTCGGCCGCGAAGCCCAGGCTTCGGGCGTACCCGTCGCCCATCTTCTCGATGAGTTTCCGGCCCTTGTCATCCAGCGTGGCGCGACGTGAATCGAGCCGGATCGCCACCCGTTCCGCGATCTCCAGAATGGTGCGGGCCCGGGACTTCACGGCGTCGATGTACGGCGGCAGCAGGTGTACTCCCCCGAAGTGCACATCCATCCGCTCCAGCTCGCGCGCGACCGCCGCGGCGAGCGCCTCGCCGGGCATCTGGGAGAGGTACTGCCCGTTCATCCACTCGAGCTTCGCGGTGTCGAAGACCGCGGGCTTTTTCTGAATCGCCTCGAGCGAGAAGAACGCGATCATCTCCTGCTCGGTCATGATTTCGCGGTCCTCGCCGGGGGACCAGCCCAGCAGCGCCAGGAAGTTGCGCATCGCCGCCGGGAGGATGCCGAGGTCCCGGTAATCCCCGACCGCGGTCGCGCCGTGTCGCTTGGAGAGCTTCTTGCCGTCCATGCCGAGAATCATCGGCAGGTGCCCGAACACCGGCACCGGCGCGCCCAGGGCCTGATACAGCGCGATCTGCTTCGGGGTATTCGAGATGTGATCGTCCCCGCGCAGGACGTGGGTAATCCCCATGGCGATGTCGTCGGAGACCACCGCCATGTTGTAGATCGGGGTGCGGTCGCTCCGGAGCACCACCATGTCGTCGAGGTCCCGTCCCTGGAACGCAATTCTGCCGTGCACCGCGTCTTCCCAGGCGATTTCCTCATCGGGCATCCGGAAGCGGACGACGAACGACATACCGCGCGCGATGCGCGCTTCGACTTCCGTGGAAGGAAGCCGGTCGCAGCGGCGATCGTATTTGTAGAGATCGGTTCCCCCGACGGTGGCCTGTCGCTCCGCCTCCAGCTCCTCGCGGCTGCAGAAACAGCGATACGCCTTTCCCGCCGCGAGCAGCCGCTCGACGTCGCCGCGATGACGGGCGATCTGGGCGCCCTGAAATACCGGACCTTCGTCCCACTCGAGGCCGAGCCAGGCGAGTCCGTCGAGAATCACCTGGGTGTGCGCGTCGGTACTCCGCTCGGCATCGGTGTCCTCGATCCGGAGGATGAACACGCCGCCGGTTTTGCGGGCATAGAGCCAGTTGTAGAGCGCCGTGCGCGCGCCGCCGACATGCAGATAGCCGGTCGGCGAAGGGGCAAAGCGAACTCTGGGGACCGTGATGCCCATCGGACTCGTGGGGAGGGAAACGGAGCGGGAGGGATTCGAACCCTCGATAAGGGTTTCCCCCTATGCCGGTTTAGCAAACCGGTGCCTTAAGCCTCTCGGCCACCACTCCAAAACGGGTTGGGAATATTAGGGCGGAGCACGGCAGATGCAACTGAGGGGGAGCGATCAGCGATCAGGGATCAGCTGTGGTATACATTGAATCAGCTCCGGGGGAGTGACTTCGAGGTGGTGCGCATGCAGGGAATCGTGACGCCGTGACAACCGGGAAGTGGCTGGCGCTGGCCGCGATGGCCGGCGTCCTGGCCTGTTCCCGCCGGGTCCCACTCCTGGCGCCGACGCCGCAGGACCTGGCGCTGACCGGGCCCGACAGCTTCCTGGTCCAGCTCGAGACCACCAGAGGAAACGTCGAGCTCATGGCGCACCGCGCCTGGTCACCCCTCGGCGTGGACCGGATGCACTTCCTGCTGAGTCAGGGCTATTACGACGGAGCCCGCTTCTTCCGGGTCGTCCCGGGCTTCGTCGTGCAGTGGGGGATCTCGCGGGACTCCGCGGTCAACAAGGTCTGGAATGACCGGGATCTTCCCGACGAGCCGGTCCGCCAGAGCAATACCCGGGGCCGGATTTCCTATGCTCGCTCCGGTCCCAATACTCGCTCGGTGCAACTGTACGTGAACCTGGCGGACAATGCGCGGCTCGATACCGCCAATGTCTTCGGTTTCCCTCCCATCGGTGAGGTGCGGAGCGGGATGGCGGTGATGGATTCGATGTACGCGGGCTATTCCTGCCGGAGAGGAAGTCCGGGAACCTGCCCAAGCCAGGACTCCATTCAGGCCAAGGGCGAGGCGTATCTGAATCGAGCGTTTCCGCAGCTGGACATGATCAGGAAGGTCAGGATCCTTCGGGAGTGGAAGCGCGGTGAGAGGTGAGAGGTGAGAGGTGAGAGGTGAGAGGGAAGCGGTTAGCGGTTAGCCCTTAGCCGTTAGCACCCCAATGTGTCGCATTCCTGCCTCAGGTGTCCTCCCGTAGCCTCAGTCGCCCAGCCCCGGTCCCACACTCCCGTTGCCCGAATTCCACGTTTCCCAAGTCAGCCGGCAGCGGCTTACGAAGTACTCGTCTGGGTGCCCGGACTGGCCGAGGAGGGTATGGAGCAGCTCGTGCCGGACCACCATTTCGTGGTTCTGGTAATTCCCCGCGATGATGACCCGGTGCGATGCGCCGTCGGAAATCCACTCGCCGACCTTGGCTCCGTCTTCGGTCGCAAAGGTCTCAACTCCAGGAACCACATAGAATTGCACCGCAGCAAAATCACCCGACCGGCCGCTGCAGGCCTCGGTTCGGTCGAACCATTCCCGGTACACGGCGGGAGTCGCGATCGGAACGGCACCGTCAGGCAGGGAGAGACCGCTGGGCGAGAGGGCGGTGCACCCCGACACGACGGCGGGAAGCCCGACGACCATCAGCAGATCGAGAACTGTCCGGATTCTCACGGCCTCTCCACGCCAAGTGTAAGGATTCTTGACTGTGGAGAGGCTAGAGGTGTGCCAGGCTAGGGGCTGGGGGTTGGGAGGTGGGGGTTGGGAAACCCTCAGGCGTCCGGTCGCGGCGCCGCCGTCCCGGTGGGCTTGGCCGGGGGCTTTGCGGCCGGCTTTGTGGCGCTGACGGTCGAGGGAGCAGCTCCTACTTTCCGGCGAATCGTTCCTTTGTCAACCGTTTTTCCGGTTCGGCTGATTGCCTGGAAAAACAGGTCATTGCCGGCAATCTCTACCAGCATGAAGGAGCGGTCCTCCGCAAAGCCGACCTCGGTAACCTTGCCCGGGCGGGTGTCGCCGGGGCGGAGTTTGGCCGATCCTCCGGCAACGAAGTAATGGATCCCTTGCTGGGGGTAGATCCGCTCGTAGATGTGCTCGTGACCGGTGAATACGACATCGACTCCGTACTTTACGAAGACGGGCTCCAGGATTTTTCGAAGCTCGATCTCGGGGCCGCGACGTGCCGTGGTGTACATCGGGTGATGGAAGTACGCGATCTTCCAGTCGGAGCCCGATGCGGCCAGCTCCTTCTCCAGCCATGCGACCTGCTCGGGATCCATGTAATTGCTGTCGAGCACGAAGAAACGCACGTTTCCCTTCTTGAAGGTCCGGTAGCGCTGTCCACCCAAATTGAACGGCTTGTAGAACTTCTGGTTCGGGTCGTCGTGATTCCCGAGTGCGGCGTTGAACTCCACTTTCGCGTCCAGCAGGGCCTTGTAGGGCTGCTCAAATTTCTTGGCAAAATCCTGCGGGCGGCTGGCGCCGTAGATATTGTCGCCGAGCAGGATCGCAAACGTGAACGGAAACAGCTTGTAGTAATTGAACATTTGCGCCGCGGTCTCGTTCTGGACCTTGTCGCCCGTCCCGGCGTCGCCGATCACGAGAAAGCGGACCGAGTTGGCGCGTTTGGGCAGGGCAAGACTCGCCGTGGCGGTAGTCGTCTGGGTCTGCTGCGCCGCGAGAGGCGCCGACCACAGGGCAGCGAGGACCGCGAGACGAATGCGAGTGCGTGTGTTCACGGCAGTCCTCCGGCTATGGCACCGCATTCGGGATGACGTCGATGATCAGGTTCGCCTCGACATCACGCAGAATGAGATAATGGGTGACGATGCGATACTCGATCTTGTCCGTCGGCAACGCCGGAAGCAGCTTCAGCAGCGTTGCGGGGAACGTCGCCAGCGGATAGGTCGTCGGATACAGCATGTTGACGGCCGGAACGAAATTCGGCAGCTCTTCCTGGGCATCATCCCGCTGCTCGACGACCGAGTCGATCTCCTGCTTGTACTCGGTCTTGATGAGGGTGACGGTGACGGTCGCAAACTCCGGAGTGAAGATGTCGCCCTGCTTGGCCGAATCTCTCGCCCGCTGGATGAGCGTTGCCAGCGTGGTCGCCCGGGCGGCGATCTCGGCCTGGCTCTTGGTCTCATCCAGCGCCCCCATGTTCGAGGCGAGGCTGTCTCGCAGCTTGACGTAGGCGTCGATCCGCTGGCCGAAGTCGGCATAGACCGCCGCGGTGGGATCAGGGCGCTCTTCGTAGGGTTCCTTGCATCCGAGCGCCGTAGCGGCGAGCAGACCCGCGATCCCGGTACGAACGAGAGAGCCGCGCCATTTCGTGAGTGACACGGGGTCCTCCTGAAAACGAGACCCGGGAGCCGCTGAAGCGCCCGGTAACGACTGCGTCACATCTTGGTAGAAAGGCGACGAGGAGCAGACCGATATTTGCACAGGGAGGGACAGCGGCGTGGGTGAGATTCGAACTCACGAAGGACTTTCGCCCTTGGCG
>Ga0075429_100000876_pt1 | contig 23757 bp, 23 predicted proteins | sample RhiMetdeltSRZDD3_FD_75295 | JGI IMG/M metagenome (GOLD analysis project Ga0075429, IMG submission 75295) | Populus rhizosphere microbial communities from Tennessee, USA - Rhizosphere MetaG P. deltoides SRZDD3 | ecosystem: Host-associated > Plants > Roots > Rhizosphere > Soil | place: USA... | reverse complement strand
GCAGTACAAGTCCGTTCGCGCCCGCGCTCATCACGACCCGCAGGTCGGTGGCGTCCGCGCGCAGCTCCCCCGGCGCGAGCGCGGCCAGCCGGAGTGCCGCTTCGAGCGTTGCGGGCTCGATGCGCTCGCCGGCCGTGTGGGGAGCCCGCTCGTCGAATACGCGGAGGTCCGGTGCACCGGTCCGATCCACGGACGGGAAGAGGACCCCGTTCGCGTCGATGAACCACTCCACGCCGTCGCTCGCGACCCACCGTCCCACGGCCTGCCGCTCGACGAGCGTGATGCGCGCGGTCGATGGCAGGAGGATCTCCACCCTCGCGTCGCGGACCGCCGCGAGCGTGCGAAGCTGCCCGCGAGCATCGGCCGCGCTCGCGAGGAAGGAGGGCACACCGTCCAGGCCGCTCCGCGTCCGCGCGGCGTCGCGCGACACGTGTCTGGCGCCGACCACGACGACATCCTCGACGCGCGCGACGTCCGCCAGCGCGACGACCAGTAACGTCGCGGCGCACGCGGTCGCGATCAGCGCGGCGCCCGCGCGGGCCGGGTCTTTGATGCGGAACGCGGGCCGCCGCCGGCGAGGCCTGCCGCGGGTCGAGCGTCGGGAGCGAGTGCTCAGCGCGCGCGCCGGCGCGCGTCCTCGAGGGCCCAGTCGACGAATCGCGCGAGCAGGTCGCCGAACTGGATCCCGGCGGCGCGCGCCGCCTTCGGCAGCAGGCTGTTCGCGGTCATGCCGGGGATGGTGTTCACCTCGAGCGTGGCCATACGGTCGCCGGACCACATGAGATCGGTCCGCGACATCCCGCGGCAGCCGAGCGCCCGGTGCGCGCGGACGGCGATGTCCTGCGCGCGGCGCGCGACGTCGTCCGGTATGCGCGCGGGGACGATCTCCTCGCTCTCCCCGGCGCTGTATTTCGCGGTGTAGTCGAAGAACTCCCGCTTCGTCACGATCTCGATGACCGGAAGAGGAGTGAGGTCGTCGTTGCCGATCACGGCCACGGTGAGCTCCCTGCCTCCAAGCAGCTCTTCGACCAGCGCGCGTTCGTCGTAGCGCAGGGCATCGACGATCGCGGGCGCGAGCTGGTCCGCGGACGTCACGATCGCGGCGCCGACACTGGAGCCGCTCGCCACGGGCTTCACGAATGCGGGGAGCCCGACGGACCGCGCCTGGCGGAGGTCGTCGCCCGCCGCGGATGCCACCACGACGCCGCGCGGGACATCGATGCCGTCGGCTGCGAGGACCTTCTTGGCCATGACCTTGTCCATCGCGAGGGCCGACGAGAGAACCCCGGAGCCGGTATACGGGATCCCGATCGTGTCGAGCAGGCCCTGGATGCGGCCGTCCTCGCCCCACGTGCCATGCAGCGCGACGATCACGACATCGACGGGTCCGGCGCTGTTCGACATCGCCGCCGATGCGGGGACGATCGCCTTCTCGGCGCTCGCGATGTGGTCCTCGAGTCCCTTTGGCAGCTCGCGCGGCCGCTGCACGATCCCACCGGTCCCCAGAAGCTCCGCGGCCTGCTCGCGCAGCTCTTCGCTGATCGTCGGATTGCGGGACATGAGGGCGAGCGGGTCGAGCAGCACGGTCTCGTACTTGTCGGAGGGGAGACTGGCGGCGATCTGTGCGCCCGTGGCAAGCGAGATGTCGCGCTCAGCAGAGGCGCCGCCAGTCAGGATCCCGACGCGGATTCGTTTCGTCGTCATCGATCGTGCTCGTCACGCGCCGCGGGTCCTGCCGCGGCTCGCACTGCTCGCTCGCGAGTTGGCCTCCCCGCCTGCAACGCTCGCTCGCCGTTCCTCTGCCGGCGGGGCCCCTCCACTCTCGCTCGCGAGCATGTGTCTCGCCGCGTCACCCGCGGCGCCGGTGTCGTCACCATTCGCCGACAAGCTCAACTTCAGGAACGAGATCGACGCCGAACTTCTCTCTGACCTCATGCTGGCATCGCTGCATCAGCCTCCAGACGTCCATCGCGCTCGCATCGCCGACGTTCACGATGAAGTTCGCGTGCTTGGTGCTGACCATCGCCCCGCCCTCGGTCGCCCCCTTCAGGCCCGCGGCTTCGATGAGGCGTCCGGCGTGATCCCCCGGCGGGTTCCGGAAGATCGACCCGGTGTTCGGCTGCGCGAGCGGCTGCTTCGCGATCCGCTCGTTCGCGATCTCCTTGATGCGCTTCACCGCGGTCGCGCGGTCGCCCGGCTTCCCGCGGAAACGAGCGCTGACGACGATGATGGGCGTCTTCTGCAGGCTCGAGGTCCGGTACGCGAAGCCAAGCTCCGCGTTCGGCACGGTCCAGCTGTCGCCGTTCAGATCCATGAGCCTGGCGTCCACGAGGACGTCCTTCGTCTCGGTGCCGAAGGCTCCGGCGTTCCCGTGGACGGCCCCGCCGACGGTGCCGGGCACCGTGGCCATCCATTCGAGCCCGACGATGCCGTTACGCGCCGCCACCGCTGCCACCGACGCAAGCGGCGTTCCCGACGCCGCGGTGATCGTCGTCCCATCGACCGACGACTCGCTCCAGAGGTTCTGCAGCACCACACCGCGGACGCCGCGGTCCGAGACGAGCATGTTGGTCCCACCGCCCAGCATCAGCACCGGCAGCTCGTGCTCACGCGCCACCGCGATCGCGCCGACCAGATCGCGCTCGCTCGTGACGCGCACGAAGTAGTCGGCCGGCCCGCCGATGTGGAGCGAGGTGTGCTTGCTCATTCGCTCGTCCCGGACGCCGAACGGGAGCAGCTTCATACCGGGGTCCGGAGCAGCTCGAGCAGCCGCTCGCCGACAGGACGGACGTCGCCCGCGCCCATGACCAGCACGACGTCCCCCGCCGACACGAGGTCGGCCGCCATATGCGCGGCCTCCTCGGCGTCCCTTGCGTACCGACCGTCCACCGCTTCTGCCAGCGCTCGGGCGCGGGACGCCACGTCCGCGTGCTCGCGCGCCGACGAGAAGGTCTCGACGATCACGACCGCGCGCGCCCGGCGGAGCGCCGCGACGAACTCGTCGAAAAACCGTGCGAGGCGGCTCGGCGTGTGCGGCTGGAAGACGACGACCGCGTTCTCGAACGCGCTTAGGCCGACCGCGATCTCAGCCGGCATGTGGGCGTAGTCGTCGACGACTCTCACGCCGCCCGCGCTGCCCAGTGGCTCCAGCCTGCGCTCCACACCGGTGAACTGCGACACGCCTATCGCGGCGTCCTTCTTCGTGACGCCGAACGTGTGCGCGGCCAGGACCGCGGCCGCCGCGTTGAGAGCATTGTGCTGACCGGGGATCTGCAGGCTGACTTGTATGTCGCCGCCCAGCGAGTACACCGTGTCGCTGTCGCGATCGACGGGCAGGTCCGCGCCTCTGTCGGTGCCGTAGGTCACGACGTCGCGCTCCACCTCGGTGCGCGTATACGCGGCCAGGTCGCGCGCGCCCTCGTCATCCACGCACGTCACGAGAGTGCCGCGCGGGACGATGCCGCGCACGAAGGTGCGGAACGCCTCACGGTACGACTCGCGCGTCGGGAAGATGTCGATGTGGTCGTGATCGACCGTCGTCACGACCGCGATGAGCGGCCGGAGCGCATGGAACGTGTTGTCGTACTCGTCCGCCTCGATCACCAGCACGTCGCTGCTTCCGGCATGGGCGTTCGAGCCGATGCCGCGCAGGACCGCGCCGCAGATCAGCGAGGCGTCGACGTTGCCCGCGCGCAGCGCGGACCACACGAGCGCGGTCGTGGTCGATTTGCCGTGCGTGCCGGCCACCGCGATGACGCGCTTCCCGTCCGCCAGGAAGCGCCAGGCGTCCTCGCGCTTCCACACCGGTACGCCGCGGCGCAGCGCCTCCGCGACCTCGACGTTGTCCTCTTTGTACGCGCTCGAGCGCAGGACGACCTCGGTCCCCGGCACGTTCTCCGCCGCGAACCGCTCGTGGACCGCGGCGCCCTCACGCGCCAGTGCCTCCGCCAGCGGCCAGCGGCCGTTATCGGAGCCGGTGACCTCGTGCCCCGCCGCGAGGAGCAGCTTCGCCACCGCCGACATCCCCGCACCGCCGATCCCGACGACATGGATCCTCAACCGCAGCCACCGAGCGTGAGAAGGTCGCGCGCGATCTCCGTCGCCGCGTGCGGGCGACCGGCGGCTTTGGCCGCGTTCGCCATGCGGCGCAGCCGGTCGGGACTCTGCAGCAGTCCGACCACTTGAGAGGTGAAGCGATCGCCGTCGAGCTCTCCCTCGCGCATGCTGAGCGCGGCGCCCGTTTCGACCATCGCGCGCGCGTTCGCCTCCTGATGCCCCTCCATCGCGGCGCCGAAGGGGATCACCAGCAGCGGCACGCCGAAGGCGAGCGGCTCGGCGATGGACGACGCGCCGGCGCGGCCGATCGCAAGGTCAGCGGCCGCGAGCGCGCCGCCCATCTCGTCACCGAGGTACGCGCGGACGATGTAGCGGTCACGTAGCTCCGCGGCGAGATTCGCGCGGCGCGACTCAGCGCGCGCGCCGTGCTTCTCTCCGGTGATGTGGAGCACGTAGGAGCTCTTCAGGATGCGACCGAGCGCGGACCAGAGCGCGTCGTTCACGCGCTCGGAGCCCTGACTTCCTCCGCTCACCACGACGAGCATCGCGTCGGCCGGGACCGCGAAGGTCTCGCGGCCCTTCTCACGGGTCCACTTCAGGAGCGACGCGCGGATCGGCGTGCCCGCGAGGACCGTGCGACCGCGGGGCAGCGCGTGGCGCGCCTGCTCGTAGCTCACCCCGATCCGCGAGCTGAACGACGCGAGCAGACGTGTCGCTCGGCCCGGGAGCGCGTTCCCGTCCCACAGGTAGACCGGCACGCGTATCAGTCGCGCGGCGAGCGCTACGGGGATCGCGACGACGCCACCGGTCGTGCAACAGACGTCGGGCCGGAATCGCACCAGCTGCGCGAGCGCGTCGAAGAACGCGAGCGGGACACCGACGAGCGTGCGCAGCAGCGCCAGCCGCGACTGCGGATCCCTCAGCGACGGCATCGGCGTGGCGTGGAACGGGATTCCCGCGGCCGGGACGAGCTCAGCCTCTTTCCCGCGTCGCCCACCGAGGAAGAGGAACCCCACCTCTGGATCGATCTCGCCCAGCGCCTCCGCGATCGCGAGCAGCGGGCTGACGTGCCCGCCCGTCCCGCCTCCGACGAGGAGCACGCGGCACGGTCGATGGCGCCGGCGCGGCCTGTCGTCCAACGTTAAGGAGGATACCGACCGCGATGAGGCCGACGCAGAGAGACGAACCGCCGTACGAAATGAACGGCAGCGTGATGCCGGTCATGGGGATGAGGCTCGCGACGACGGCCATGTTCACCCAGGCCTGGAAGACCAACCAGGTCGTGATGCCGGTGGCGATGAGCGCGCCGGTGGCGTCGGGGGCGCGCAGCGCGAGGCGCACGCCGCGGTACGCGAGAACGAGGAACAGCATGATCACGGACAGGGTGCCGATCATTCCGAGCTCGTCGCCGAGGATCGCGAAGATCGAGTCGGTGTATGGGAACGGCAGGAAGCCGAACTTCTCCCGCCCGGCGCCGAGTCCCTCGCCGGACAGTCCACCGAGCGCTAGCCCGTAGAGAGCCTGGATGGCCTGGTATCCGGCATCGCGTGGGTCCTTCCAGGGATCGATGAATGTCAGCAGACGCTCGACACGCTCCGGGTGCGCCAGGGCGCCCGCGACCGCCAGCACGCTGGCCAGCCCCGCCAGCGCGGCGAACATCCACAGGCGCGCGCCGGCCGCGAAGAAGATCGTGAGTGCCACGGTCCCGATGACGATGGCGGTGCCGAGGTCCGGCTCCGCGAACACGAGGCCGACGACGAGACCGGTGAAGATGACAAAGCCGATAGCGGTCCCGCCGCTCGCGATCCGGTCTCGACGCGCGCCGAGCCAGAACCCGAGGTAGAGGATGAGCGCCAGCTTCGCGAACTCGGCCGGCTGGAGTCCGACAGCGCCCAGACGCAGCCAGCGCGAGGCGCCGTTGACGTTCGTCCCGATGCCCGGAATGAGGACCGCCGCGAGCAGCACGATCGCGACGACGAGCAACGGGAGGGCGAGCACCCGGTAGCGGTGATAGTCGAGGCGGCTCGCGGCGATCATGCCCACCAGCCCGATCGCCGCCCAGACCGACTGCCAACCCAGGAAATAGCGCGGATCGTCGAGCGCGTCGAGTGCTTTGATCCCGCTCGCGCTGTAGACCATCGCGATCCCGACGAGCGTGAGCGCGAGGACGACGACGACCAGCACGAGGTCGTACGAGGTCCGCCGCGGGAGGCTGGGCAGCAGTCTCACGGTCGCATCGGCTCAATGAACGCACGGACGAGCGCGGTGAAGCGGTCGCCGCGCTCGTCGGCGGACGAGAACATGTCGAAAGAAGCGCACGCGGGCGACAGCAGCACGACATCGCCCGGCTGAGCGAGCTTCCTCGCCGCCGCCACGGCATCCTCCAGGGTCGCCGCGCGCTGGACGGTCACGCCGGCGCGCGTCGCACGAGCTGCGTCGAGGGCCGCGGCGATCTCGTCCGCTGCCTTCCCGATCAGCACCGCGGCGCGAGCGCGCCTCGCGACCACGCGACCGAGCTCGCTGAAGTCAGCACCTTTGCCGACGCCGCCGAGGATCACGACCGCCTTCCGATCGAACGCCTCCAGCGCCTTGATCGTCGCGTCCGGCGTCGTCGACGCGGAGTCGTTGACCCACAGCACGCCGTCCTTCTCTGCGACCGTCTCGAGGCGCCGCGACACGCCCTCGAAGCTCCGGAGCTCCTCGCCGATCGCGTCCGGCGGGATGTCGAAGACACCACCAACGATCGCGGCCGCGAGAGCGTTCGCGACGTTGTGGCGGCCGGGCACGCGGAGCTCGCTCGCGTCCAAGATCGGCGTGCGCCGGTCGCCGTCGGTCAGAACGAGGCGTCCGTCGGCGTCCAGGAAGCCGCCCTGACGCGGCTGCAGGGCCAGCGAGAAGCCGCGCACGAGCGACGGCGCGCCGGTATGGATCGCGAGCGTCGCCGGGTCATCGAGGTTGAGCACCGCGACGTCGTGAGCGCCCTGCCAGGCGACGATGTTGCGCTTGGCCGCGATGTAGTTCTCGCGCGTGCCGTGATGGTCCAGGTGGTCCTCGCCGATGTTCGTGACGACCGCCACGTGCGGGCTTCGGCCGAGCGTCTCGAGCTGGAACGAGGAGAGCTCCAGGACGACGATGTCGTCTTTCTTCAGCGTGTCGAGCTCCTGGATGACGGCGCGTCCGATGTTGCCGCCGACCACCACCCTCTTCGGTCCACGCGAGAGGATCCGCTCGATCATCGTGGTGGTCGTCGTCTTTCCTTTGGTACCGGTGATGCCGACGACGGTCGCGGGACACAGACGAAAGAACAGACCCATCTCGGTCAGCACGGGTATGTGCCGCCCCAGCGCACGGAGGATCGTCGCCGAGCGAGGCCGAATGCCGGGGAGGACGAACACCAGATCGGGGTCCGCGAGCGCCGCATCGTCGCTCGACGGACCAAGCACGAGCTCGACCGGCGTGTCGCCAAGTCTGGCCAGCCCCTGCGCGAGCTCCTCGCGCGGCTGCGCGTCGGTGACCGTGACGCGCGCGCCGCACGACACGAGGAAGCGCGCCAGCCCGGATGCGGTGCGTCCCTTACCGAGTCCGACGATCGTGACGCGCTGGCCGCGGAAGTCCTCGCGGCTCACCTCGTGATCGAAGGTGAGGCTCACGACGGCCTCCCGATGAACCCGAGCTGTGTGCCGTACATGCCGTCCGGATCGCGACCGCGGTACGACCAGAGATCGGCGCCGCCGGAGAGCGTGCAGACGGCGGACATCTCGATCCGCGTCACCCCGACCGATCGCAGCTGCGCGGTGTTCGCCGCCCAGAGATCCATCACGATCCGATCGTTCACCTTGCGCAGACAGGCTTCGCCGATCCGCTCGTTCACGATCGTCGCGCGCTCCATATCGATGACATAGCAGCACGGCCCGATCGCCGGCCCGAGCGACGCGACGAGCCGCTCGCGAACGGCGCCGCCCGCCACCATCGCCTCCACCAGCGCCTCGGCGACGCGCTTCGTCGTGCCTTCCCACCCCGCATGCGCGGCGCCGATCGGTCCTTCGGGATCGGCGACGAGCACGGGCACGCAATCGGCCGCCGCCACTCCCAGGAGGACGCCGCGACCTTCGGTCCAGAGCGCGTCGCCCGCGGGCCATGGCTCCCCTGTCGGCGAGCCCGGGCGGGCCTGGGGGCCATCGACGCGGACGACGTCCCTCCCGTGCACCTGTTTCACGCGCGCGACGCCGGGGAATCCGAGAGTCTGCGCCAGCGCCGCGCGGTTGCGGGCCTGCTCCTCGAGCGGGTACCGCGAGCCCGCCATGCTCCCCTGCGCCCGTGTCGTGAAGCCGGCAACGAGACGCAGCGACGCGAGGAGGGGCGACCAGAGCAGGCCGTCGCGTTCCAGCCACGTGCCGCGCCACTTCCGACGCGGTCCGTGCGAGGGGGGTTGCAGGGGGTTCTCCCCCTGCGATGGACCGGCTCTGGTCATCGCGGCGTCGCGTACGCGAGGACCGCCGCCGCGATCCCCGCCACGGCACCGATGAGCCAGAAGCGGATGGTGACCTTCTCTTCCGCCCAGCCGATCAGCTCGAAGTGGTTGTGCAGCGGCGACATACGGAAGATGCGTTTGCCGCGAAGCTTGAAGCTGCCGACCTGGATCATCACCGACACCGTCTCGGCCACGAAGATCACGCCGAGCACCGGTAAGAGGAGCGCGAAGCCGGTCGTGAGGCCGATCGTCGCGAGCATCGCGCCGAGCGCGAGGGCGCCGGTGTCGCCCATGATCACTTCCGCCGGGTGCACGTTGAACCAGAGGAACGCCAGCAGCGCACCGACCATCGCGGCACACAGCACGACGAGCCACTCGAATTCGCGCGCCGCCGCGATGAACGCGATGGAAAGGAATGCGAAGACGGCCGTGCCGCCGGCGAGCCCATCCATGCCGTCGGTGAGGTTCACCCCATTCGACATCGCGACGATCGCGAAGAGCGCTAGGCCGACGAACAGCGCGCCGCCGATCTCGAGCTCGCCGACGAGTGGCAAGTAGACGCCGGTGACGCCGAAGTGGCGCTGGATGTAGATCGCGGCGACGAGACCGACGATCACCTGCCACACCAGCTTGTGACGCCCGCGGATCCCGAACCCGTAGCGCACATTCACAAGGTCGTCGATCGCGCCGAGCATTCCGACGAAGATGAGCGTTCCGATGGGAACGATCGTCTGCGGGATGAACTGGTCTCGCTGATCGGTCGGCAGCAAGAGGAGCACGAACAGCCAGAGCGCGAACGTGACGCCGATGAACAGCCCGCCGCCCATCGTGGGGATGCCCTGCTTGACGTAGTGGGTCTGTGGCCCCTCGGGTCGGATGTTCTGGCCGATCCGGAACCGGCGTAGCAGGCCGATGTACGGAGCGCCGAGCACGAGACCGAGAAGGAATCCCGAGAGCAGCACGCCGAGCGCGAGGATCTCCACCTAGCGACGCGACACTAGTCCGCGACCGGGCGCACGAGCGCGTCCGCAAGCCGGTCGAGGCCGAGCGAGTGGGAGCCCTTGACGAGGATCGTGTCACCGGGCTGCTGAAGGCGCCGCAACACGACCAGCGCCTCGCCGAGCTCGCTGGCCCAATGCGCCTCCCCCAGGCCGGCCGCTCGCGCCGCGTCGACCGCGGTGCGCATGAGCTCACCGATGCCGATCAAGACATCGGCGCTGCGCGCAGCATCGCTCCCGAGCGCTTCGTGAGCCCCGGCGGAGAACGATCCGAGCTCGAGCATGTCGCCCAGCACCGCGATGCGACGACCCCTGACGCCACGCAGCACCGCGAGGGCGGCCTGCATCGCGATGGGACTCGCGTTGTAGCTGTCGTCGATGACGGTGGCGCTGGCCCCGCGCCGTATCTCCATCCGATGCGCGGGCTGCTCCAGCGTCCCGAGGGATACGGCGGCCTCCGCGAGCGGGACGCCGAGCGCGTGCGCGGCACCTAGCGCGCCCAGAGCCGCGGGCACAAGCTGCCGACCCGGGATCGGGAGTGCCACCTGCACGCGTTCCCCGTCATGCACGGCCGTGAAGCGCAGGCCCGCGAGACCGTCGGCGCGGACGTCGACGGCGCGGAGCTCCGCGTCTTCGCTCTCGCCGAACAGGATCACCCGCGCTCGCGTACGGGGCGCGAGGGCTCGGACGCGCGGGCTGTCGGCGTTGAGCAGCGCGACGCCGTCGTCCGGCAGTGACTCGATGAGCTCGGCTTTGCCCGCGGCGATGGCTTCGACGTTCGGGGTCCGCGCGAAATGGACCGGGATGGCCGGGATCTCGGTGATGACCCCGATGCGCGGGCGGACCAGGCGGCAGAGATCCGCGATCTCGCCGGGAACGTAGAAGCCGAGCTCGATCACCGCGACCTCGTGCGTCGGTTCGATGCGCAGGAAGGTGAGCGGCACGCCGATCTCGTTGTTGAAGGACGCGGCGGTGCGCAGAACGCGAAAGCGCGCCCCCAGCGCCGCGGCGGTGGCTTCCTTCGTGGTCGTCTTCCCGACATTCCCGGTGATCCCCACAGCGGGGATCGGATGGGCATCGCGAAGCGCCTCGGCGAGACGGCGCAGCGCATGGAGCGGCTGCGAGACCTCGATGAGGAGCGCGTCGTCGGGCGCCGGCACCGCGCGCTCGACGACCGCGGCCCGCGCGCCGCGGGCGAACGCGTCGGCGACGAACTCATGACCGTCCCGCTGGTCGCGTAGCGCGAAGAAGACCTCGCCGGGCTGCACGATCCGCGAGTCGAACGCGCCGCCGCTGAATCGATCTTCCTTTCGCGGTGTGCCTTGGATGACTCGCCCGCTCGTCGCCGCGAGCAGCTGGTCGAGCGTGAACACCAGCGAATGGTACCGACCGATCAGGGCCGGTCCGGTTGCACGCGCGCGCTGCGTAACACGTCGACAGCGAGATCGTGGAACGCGCTCATCGCGGTGACCGTGCCAAGGAGCTTCGACTGCGGCCGCTCGAGCACGATGACCGCGACGAAGCGCGGATCGTTCGCCGGCGCGAATCCGGCGAACGAGGAGATGTACGCATCGTCGACATACCGACCGTCTTCGCTGGGGATCTGCGCGGTGCCCGTCTTTCCGGCGACGCTGTAACCGGCCACCTTCGCCCCCCCGGCGATGCCACGGTCCACGGTCGACACGAGCATCGTGCGCAGCGTGTCGGCCGTGTCGGGCGAGATCGGACTGCGGACGGCGACGGGTGCGGTGCGGTGCTCCCCGTCCGCATCGCGCGTCGCCGCCACGACGTACGGGCGGTACAGCGTGCCGCCGTTCGCGATGGCACCGTACGCCATCGCGAGCTGCAGTGGCGTCACCGCGATCCCCTGCCCGTACGCGACCGTCCCGACATCGACCGGGTACCACTGCGCGAGAGGACGGACGGACCCCGCGGCTTCGGCCGCGAGGTCGATGCCGGTCGCGGTACCGAATCCGAATGCGCGGAGGTATTGATACAGCGGATCCTGTCCGAGCTTCGCCGCGACGAAGACCGCGCCGGCGTTCGCCGAGCGCTCGAGGATCTGCGTGACCGTCGTCGTTCCATACGACTTGCCCTGCGCGTTGCAGAGGCGACGTCCGCCTATCACCGCACAGCCCTTGTCCTCGTAGGTGGTGGTCGGCGTCACGACGTGCGTGTCGATGCCGGCCGCGATCGTCACCGCCTTCATCGTGGAGCCCGGCTCGAAGGCCCAGGAGACCGCGCGGTTGCGAAGCGCCTCGGGGTCGGCGACGGCCACGCGCGCCGGATCGAACGTCGGCCACGAGGCGAGCGCGAGGACCGCGCCGTCGCGGGGATCCAGAACGAGGAGCGATCCGCTCGGTGCCTTCTCCTTCTCGACGGCCCGACGCAGCACGCGCTCGGCGGCAGTCTGCACTTCGAGGTCGATCGTGAGCACGAGGTCCACGCCGTTCCTCGGCGGCACCGCGGTCCGCAGTCCGACCGCGAGCTCGCGGTCCTTCGGATCGCGCTCGACGGTGAGGCGTCCGGGAACGCCACGGAGCAGCTTGTCGTACGCGCCCTCGATGCCGTACTGACCGTGGCCATCGTCGTTGACGAATCCGAGCACCTGCGCGGCGAGCGCGTCGTTCGGATACATGCGTTTGGGCTCCGGCTCGAAGCCAAGTCCGGGGATCGCGAGGGCCTCGACCGCGCGCGCGGCCGGCTCGGGCAGGCGGCGCTTCAGGTACAGCCACTCGGCGCCGGAGCCGAGCGCTGACCGGATGGTCGCCGCCGGCGTGGCGAGGATCGGCGCGAGCTTCGCGGCCGCTTCGGCGTGGTCGGGGACCCTCTTCGGGATCGCGTAGAGGGAACGGAGGTCGACCGTGGTCGCGAGCACCCGACCGCTCCGGTCGCGGATCACGCCCCGCTGCGCCTCGACGACGAGGTCGCTCTGCAGCTGATTCGTCGCGCCCTCGAGCAGAGCCGCACGTCCGACCGTCTGCCAATAGCCGACGCGGAGCGAAAGCAGCAGCGTCGCGGTGGCGAAGAGGGCGAACAGGACGCGCAGACGCGTTGGCGAGATCCCTTCCGTCACTCTTCCTCCGTGATGAGGCGCTCGCTCCCCAGCAGCGCCTCCCGCGACGTCAGCGCTTGGCGGCGATCGGCTCCGCTTGGACCACGGGAACGCTCGCGGCGCGCACCAGGCCAAGTCGCTTCGCTTCGGCCTCGATGCGCGCGGGGGAATCCAGCCGCGCGCTCTCGACCTCAAGGAGAGCGTTCTGACGCCGCAGCTCGTCACGCACGCGCTCGAGACGCTGCGTCTCGTAGCCGCTCGTCGCGACCGTGGTCGCCTGCGAGAGGTAGAGGACGACCAGGAGGAACACCGCGCAGATCGCCGCCGACACGACGACGAACGTGCGCACCTCCCAGGTGGTCCCGACGCCGCTCCGGCGGCGCGGAACGGCATGGCCGCCCCGCGGGCGTGCCTGAAAGGGGCGGCGCATCGGCGCCGCCCTGACCGCCTGTGCGGCGATCAGGAGATCTTCTCCGAAACGCGGAGAACTGCGCTGCGGGCGCGCGGGTTGCGTGCGACCTCCGCCGAGTCCGCACGAAGCGGACGCCGGGTAACGACACGCAAGCCCGCGCGGTGCCCGCAGACGCAGGTGGGGAGGTGGGGAGGACAGATGCAGTCGCGCGATTCCCGGACGAAGAACTGCTTCGTGATCCGGTCCTCGAGCGAGTGGAAGGAGATGACCGCGAGGCGGCCGCCGGGGCGCAGCGCGCGCATGGCGGCCTCAAGGCCTTGCTGAAGATTCTCGAGCTCGCCATTGACCGCGATGCGCAGCGCCTGGAAGACGCGCGTCGCCGGGTCGATGCCGCGCCGGCGCTGCGTCTTCACGCCAGCGATGAAGCGGCCCAGATCGTCCGCCGAAAGGAACGGCTCGGACGTGCGCCGGCGCGCGATCGCGGCCGCGATGCGACCCGCCTCGGTCTCCTCGCCGAGCTCGCCGAACGTACGGCGCAGCTCGCGCTCGTCCCAGCTGTTCACGATGTCCGCCGCCGTGACGCTGAGGTCCGGGTCGGCGCGCATGTCCAGCGGTCCTTCTGCGCGAAAGCTGAAGCCTCGCCGCTCGTCTGCGAGCTGGAGCGAGGAGAGACCGAGGTCGAGGAGGATCCCGTCGAGTGGCGCGAGACCGTGGTCGCGGGCCACGACGTCGAGAAGCGCGAAGTTGGCGCGGACGAGGATCGCGCGGTCGCCGAAGCGCGCGAGGACGCGGCGGGCCTCCGCGAGCGCAGCAGGGTCGACATCGAGGCCGATGAGGCGCCCGCTCGGACCGGTGCGTTCGAGGATGGCCTCGGAATGACCACCCGCGCCGACCGTGCCGTCGAGAAAGCGGCCACCTTCGTGGGGATCAAGCTGGGTGAGTACTTCGGCCAGGAGAACCGGCTCATGAAGCCTCCCATCGCCATCAGTTGGAGCTCCACCGCTAGATCCCGAGGTCCGCGAGGTCATCCGCGATCTCGCTCTGGACGGTCGCGAGGTTGGTCCGCCAGCGTCCCGGCTCCCAGATCTCGAGGTGATCGGAGTTCCCGATGACGACGGCGTCGTTCTTGAGCCCCGCGTACTCGCGGAGGTGGGCTGGGATGGTGAGGCGCCCCTGCGCGTCCGGGTCCGCTTCATGTGCTCCTGCAAGGATGAAGTGCCGGAAACGGGTCGCCTTGGGATCGGTGCGCGGGCGCCTGGTGATGTCGGTGTTCAGGGCGACCCATTCGGACTCCGGAAAGACCGCGAGGCATTCCCCACCGCTCACCCAACGAGTCACGACGGCTCCTTCTTTGAAGCGGCCGCGGAACTTCGCCGGGATGGCGAGCCGGCCCTTGTCGTCCATTGAGTGGGCGAACTCGCCCGCGAAGAAACCTTCCAATTACCCTTCTCGTCCTGGGGGAGGATGCCCCACCCTTCCCCACTAGTCACCACGCAGTGGGCATTCTCCACCACTCGCCCACTCTGTCAATAGCCCAACTTGCGTCGCGACACCGCTGAGACCGTGCGAGCGCGCCGCGATGCGACGACCAACAGCTGCGTCGCCGTGCGATCGGGCGGCGACGTGGCTCGCGATTGCAGGGTGCGCAGGACGCGCAGGAGAAATGCGCTGCGGGCTCTAGCCGGCTCTCCAGAGGTCGATCTCCGGCAGGCCATTCGCGCCGAGGATCTGCGAGATCTCGCCGGAGTGATAGGCGTCGTGCGTGATCATCCGCACGAGCACCGACTGCCGCGTGTGCACTTGGGTCTCCCCGCCGATCTCGCGCCTGAACTCATCGTTCAGCATCGACGTGGTCCAGGTCCCGAGGCATCGCTCGACGATCGCCCAGGACGACTCGAGCGCGTAGACGAGTTCGGCGGACCCGCGTGGCCTGCTCTGATCGTCTTCCCATCCGTATCCGCTGGCGGGATCGGTGAATGGCGTGCTCTCCGCCCCGCTCTCCTTGAACACGCCGCACAGCCAGTAGACGCGGGCACCGGCCGTATGCGCCGCGATCGCCCAGACCGGCCACTGGTCATCGGCCGCTCGCAGCTTCAGCTGCTCGTCCGACAAGGAGCGGATCGCATCCACGAGACGCCCGTTGTGCTTTCTCCAGCCTTCGAAGAAGGCCCCCACGTACTCATTCCGCATGAGACGGGAGAGCGTACGTCGAGGCCGCTCCGCGGCGCGACCGCTACGCCGGTCGAACTCGCTCGACGACGTCTTCGAGGGCGTCGCGCGCACGCGCGAGGGGACTCGGCGGACGCACTCCGTCGTGCGCCCCGAACCACTCCAGGACCGACGCGCCCCAGGTGAAACCGCCGCCGAAGGCCACGAGCAGCACCTTGTCCCCGCGGCGTAGCCGTCCCGTCGCCTCGGCTTCGCAGATGGCGATCGGGATCGACGCCGCGGAGGTGTTCCCGTAGCGCTGGATGTTCACGAACACACGCTCCATCGGGAAATGAAGCCGCTTCGCGACCTGCTCGATGATCCGGATGTTCGCCTGGTGCGGGATCATCAGCGCGATGTCGTCGAGGCCGAGCCCGGCCTCGGCCAGGGCCTCTTCGGCCGCATCGGCCATCGACTTCACCGCGAGCTTGAAGACGTCGCCGCCCTGCATCGTGATCAAGTGCTGACCCTTGTCGAGCGTGTCCTGTGTTGCGCGGATGCGGGCGCCGCCCGCAGGGATGAGGAGCTTCTCGATGTGCGATCCGTCGCTGTGCAGGATCACCGACTCGATGCCCACCGAGGCGTTCGTGGCCTCGAGCACGACCGCGCCCGCCCCATCGCCGAACAGCACGCAGGTGGTCCGGTCTTTCCAGTTCAGGAAGCGCGACAGCGTTTCCGCGCCGATGACGAGCGCGTTTTGCACCGCGCCCGAGACGATCATGCCGCGGGCGACCGCGAGCGCCGACACGAAGCTGGTGCACGCCGCCTCGATGTCGAAGGCGCCGGCCTTGGTCGCGCCGAGATCGTTCTGAACGACGCACGCGGTCGCCGGAAACACGTAATCCGGCGAGCAGGTGCCGACGACGATGAGCTGCAGGTCCTGTGGACGCAGCCGCGCGCGATCGAGCGCGACGCGCCCGGCGCGAGTCGACATCGAGGACGTCGTCTCCCCGTCTGAAGCGATGCGGCGCTCGCGGATGCCCGTGCGCGTCGTGATCCACTCGTCAGAGGTGTCGACGATCCGCTCGAGCTCGGCGTTGGTCATCACGCGCGAGGGCGCATAGAACCCCCATCCGGTGATGACCGCGTTCTTCGCCACCTTCTAGGTCTCGGTCGAGCCGACGACCTTTCCTTTGCCTGCGAATAGCGCGCGCACGTCACCATCGAACCGCTCGAGGAATTCGTGCGCATCGATCACATCGTCCAGCGACAGTGGCGGCTTCTTCGCGCGCGCTGGGGGCTCGCTCATCGGCGCGAGCGCGGCGCGCTCGCGGTCGGCGTAGACGAAGAGCTTGAACACGGTCTCGCAGCGCAGGCACGTGACGCGGACGATCCAAGCGGCTTCGTGGCGACCGAGAAGCCGGATCTCCGAACCCGCGTGGTTGGCGCCGCACACGCTGCAGTCGTAGTTCTTTGCCTGCTCCCGAAGGCGCCGGAGAATGTTCATCGTCTTTCGAGCATAGTCGCTACGCTCGTCCCGAGCCCGCGGGCTCCAGGCCGAGGCGCCAGGCAAGGAACGAATACTGGTCGGAAAGATCGTCGACCTGTTTGTCGAGCGGCTTTCCGATCCCGTGCCCGGCGTCACGGTCGACGCGCAGGAGCACCGTCGCGCTCGGGTCCTCGGCGGCCTGCGTCTGCATCAGCGCCGCCATCTTGCGCGCGTGCATCGGATCGACGCGGCTGTCGCCCTCCGCGGTCGTGAACAGAACCGCCGGGTAGCGGACGCCGTCCCGAACGTGGTGGTACGGCGAGTACGCGCGCAGCCAGCGGTACTGCTCGGCGTTTTCCGCGCTGCCGTACTCGGCGATCCAGAACCTGGCGATGAGGAAATTCTGGTAACGAAGCATGTCGAGCAGCGGGACCGCGCAGTACACGGCGCCGAAGAGCTCCGGCCGCTGCGTGAGCGCCGCGCCCGTGAGCAGCCCACCGTTCGACCCGCCCGCGACGCCGATGCGCTCCGGCTTCGTCCATCCGCGTTCGATGAGCGCCTCCGCCGCGGCGTGGAAATCATCGAACACGTTCTGCTTGCGCTCGAGCATGCCGTCCCGGTGCCAGCGCTCGCCGTACTCGCCGCCACCCCGCAGGTTGGGAAGCGCGAAGAGACCGCCGGCCTCGACCCACGCCGCGGCGCCCGCGATGTACTGGGGCGTCCGCGAGACATTGAACCCTCCGTAGCCGTTCAGCACCGTCGGAACGGCTCCGTTCGGCGTCACGTCGCGGCGATGCACCAGGAACATGGACACGTCCGTGCCGTCCTTCGACGCGTAGCTTGTCTGCTCGACCACGATCGTCTCCGGATGGAAGCCGACAGGAGCCGGAAGACGAACGACCTCGCGCGCGGCGCCGTCACGAGCGTCGACGGCGAACGCGATCGGCGGCACCGTGAACGACTGGTACGTGAAGCCGACCAGATCGCCCGCGTGATCGCCGAACACGAATTCGACCATCCCCAGGCCCGGCAGGGCGACATCGCGCTCACGGCGACCGTCCTTCGACCAGAGCGACACATGTGAGGTCGCTCGCTCGAGCGTGACGACCGCAATGTGATCCCGCGTGACGTGGAATGCCTCGAGCGCATGCTCGCTCTCGGGTACGACCTTCTTCCACCGCGCGCGTTCCGGTCTGTCGAACTCCGCACGCACGACCTCGTAATTCGGCGCGTCGAGATTGGTGCGGATCCAAATGGCGTCGTTCCGCGGAATTCCCTCACTGATCCCCGGCTCCCCCTCGGTGACGACCCGCAGGCCGCGCTGGGGGGCGCGACGATCGAGCAGATAGACGTCGCTGCGCGTCCAGCCCTTGAAGGCGTGGAACAGCACCCATCGGCCATCGGGGGATGTCCTCGCCCACACGATGTCCTCCTTCGGCCGACCTTCACCGAAGACCGTCTCGTCGCCCGATGGATCGTCGCCAAGCCGATGAAAGCGGACCCGCCGGTGATAGTGCTCGTCGCCGGGCGCGACCGACCCGGGCGCTGGGTGCACCGCGTAGTAGAAGCCGTCACCGGCCCACGCCACGGTCGAGCGCTGCGTATGCGGGATGCGATCGGGGAGCTCGCGGCCCGTCTCCACTTCGATGACGTGGAGCGTCGACATCTCGTCGCCGCCGCGCGACAGCCCGTACGCGACGTAGCGCGCATCGTGCGAGGGGTAGTACCAGTCGATGGTGACGAGGCCTGCCGCGTCCATCACGTTCGGATCGACGAGAGCGCGGTCGGCGCCGTCGACCGAGTCCCGGACGTACAGGATCGACTGCCGCTGCGTTCCGCCGCGCCGCGTATGGAAGATGCGGCCGTTCACCGGGCGCGGGGTGTCCAGGAGCCCGACCGAGAGAAGCTCCCGCAGCCTCGTCGCGAAGTACTGGCGCTGTGGCAGCGCGTCGAGCACCGCCCGCGTCCGGGCGTTCTGCGCGTCGGTCCAGGCGCGGGTGCGCTCGCTGTCCGTGTCCTCGAGCCAGCGATACGGGTCGACCACACGCTCGCCATGCCACACGTCGGACACGTCCTCGCGCGGGGTCAGCGGCGGCGGCAGCAAGCGCATTCCCTGAGATTACCGGCCGTCGCGCGACGGCGCAGTCGCCCTGCCACCGCAAGGAGCGCATCATGCCGTCGTGTTCGACCTCAACACGATCTTCTTCCTCTTCTTCATCGCGCAGTTCTTCATCCCGCTGGTGCAGAAGAGGATGCTCGAGGCGCGGCGCCAGGCCGCGATCCGAGCGATCGAGCAATCACGGAAATCGCGCCTCATCACGATGATCCATCGCCAGGAGACCATGAGCTTCCTCGGGTTCCCCATCGCGCGGTACATCGACATCGAGGACTCCGAGGCGGTGCTGCGGGCGATCAGGCTCACGCCACCGGAGATGCCCGTCGACATCCTTCTTCATACGCCGGGTGGGCTTGTTCTCGCGTCCGAGCAGATCGCGTTCGCGCTGAAGAGGCGTCAGGGCAAAGTGACCGCGTTCGTCCCCCACTACGCGATGTCGGGCGGCACGCTCGTGGCGCTCGCCGCGGATGAGATCGTCATGGATCCGAACGCGGTCCTCGGGCCCGTGGACCCGCAGCTCGGCACGGCTCAGTCATCCTTCGCGGCCGCGTCGGTGTTGAAGGCGCTGAAACAGCCGAACCCCAATCGCGACGACACGACGCTGATCCTCGGCGACCTCGCGGAGAAGGCGCTTCGTCAGGTGCACGAGACGGTGCGCAAGCTCCTACTGGAGCATCACACCGAGGCCGAGGCCGACCGTATCGCCACCGCGCTCGCCGGCGGGCAGTGGACGCATGACTACCCGCTCGACGTCGAGGAGCTGCGCGAGCTCGGGATCAAGGTCGGCACGGACCTGCCCCGCACGGTCTTCGACCTCATGGATCTGTATCCGCAGACGAGCCAGCGTCGCCCGGGCGTCGAGTTCATCCCGATCCCCTATCCGCCGCGGACCCCGGAGCCGGGCAAGACCGAGCGCTGAGCGCCGGCCGTGAAGGGCGGTCAGGTGCCGGCTCAGGTGTCCTTCAGGAAGTTGATGTTGCCTACCCAGGACTGGTATCCCATGGTCGCGTTGATGTGGAGGATCGGATCGTTGGCGGCGTCGTTGCCGGTCCGGACCCTGTCCACGCCAAGCGCGAGCGCCTGGATCAGCGTTTCGCACTTCAGCGCGCGCGCGATGCCGCGGCCACGCACGCGCCGCGCGGTGGCGGTCCATTCGGTACCGACGATGCCGCGGACCGGCGGATAGCCGAGCACCGACGCGCCGACGATCTCATCGCCTTCGCGTGCGATCCAGAAGCGATCCTCGCGCATGCTCGGCGAGCGCAGCCAGCGCATCGTGTCCTCGAACGACTCCTCGACATTCGGGAGCGTCGTCGGCACATCCCGCGTCGCCTCCTCATTCAGTCGCCATAGCTTTCGGTACTTCTCCGGGTCGTCGTCCTGGTCGAGCGTGAGCAGGCGGATGCCTTCCTTCTGCATTCGCCCGCGGCTGTCCGCGGTCATCGCCGCGATGCGCTCGCGGTTCCCGACGAGATCCAGCAGCCAGCGCCGTCCGCGGCGGTCCTCGCGAAAGCCGCGAGCGGCGATCGCGGCGAGGCGCACCTCGTCGTCCTCGTTCGCGCGGACCGCGACGCGTTTTGCGCCATCAGCGGTGAGACGGCGCTCCATCTCGGCCAGCATCGCGTCCAGCGTGGCCAGCTCGCGGTGCCTCGGCAGGATCTCGCCACCGATGTCACCGTGCGGGATCTCGAGCCGGTCCCAGGCGGGGTGCTCGAAGTAGGCGACACCGATGTCCGAGCCGTCCCTTCGCACGACCCAGCGGCGGATCACGAACGTGTCGTCCGGCTGCGCCCACCAGTACCGCTCGATGACCGGATCGGTCGGCCGCTCGGGGAACACCTCGGTGTGCACGTCGGCGCTGAAGGCCGCGTCATCCGCCGTCGCCTCGCGGAACTCGAGCTCGCTCATCACCCGCTCCGCTTCAGGCGGCCGGTGCGCTTTGCGTAGCGCTCGACCGCGACGAAGAGGCGCAGGCCGAGAGGCACCGAGAGCACGCCGACGACCAGCGCCGGCCACACGTTCGGCCACAGCGTCAGAAGGTCGGCGCCGTCGAGCAGAGCCATGCGCATTCCTTCGATGACGTAGGTCGCCGGCGAGATCGTCGAGAGCACCTGCATCCACGCCGGCAGCACGTCCGTTGGGTAGTACACGCCGGACACCAGGAGCACGACGGCCTGGACGATGTACGCCATCTGCAGGCCCTTCTCGGTCCAGAGCAGCGGGAACGAAGCCGACGCGATACCGAGTCCCACGAATGCGAGTGCGCCGACCGCGAGGAGCACGAGCGCGGAGAGCACGTTCGCGTTCGAGAGGTCCACCGGCACGAAGAGCGTGACCGCCGCGAGGATCGCGATGCTGAACGCGGTCGCGCGAACGAGCGTTGCGCCGCACATTCCGATGAGATGCGTGAAGCGCGGCACCGGCGACATGAACGTGTACTCGATCGTCCCTTCCCACCGCTCCCAGGCGATCACCTCGCCGATGTTCTCGAAGATGATCCCGAGGAAGCGCCAGGCGATGGTGCCGACGAGGAGATAGAGGACGGTGCGCGACACTGTCGCATCGTCGACCGCGACCCCACTGATCTCCGACAGGGCGAGGCCGATGTAGGCGACCGATAGCGACGTCACGATGCCGTAGACGAGCCAGACCAGCTCCCATGCCCAGTAGCGCTTCGAGAGCGCGATCTCGCGCTCGACGAAGGCGTAGGCAAGTCCCAGCTGTCCGCCCATAGCGGTCATCACTTCGCCTTCTCCTCGGCCGCCGCATCGGCCTCGTCCAGCCGCCGGCCGGTCACCGACATGAAGACGTCCTCGAGCGCCGTGGCGCCGTGGCGCGCGCGGAGCTCGTCGGCCGTGCCTTCGGCCACCAGACGCCCGTCGTGCAGGATCCCGATACGGTCGGAGAGACGCTCGGCCTCGTCGAGGTCGTGCGTCGTCAGCAGGATCGTGGCGTCGTGCTCGTCGCGGAGGTCCCGCACGAACGTCTGCACCTCGCGCTTGCTGCGGATATCGAGACCGGTCGTCGGCTCGTCGAGGAGCAGCAGCGTCGGGGCGGTGAGGAACGCCCGTGCGATCGCGACCTTCTGCTGCATGCCGCGCGAGAGCTGCTCGAGCGGCTCGTTGACCCGAGCGACATCGACGCCCAGTCGGCGCAGGATCTCCATGGCCTTCGCACGGGACTCCTCCGGCGCGACGCCGTACAGGCGCCCGGCATACACCAGGTTCTCCATCGCGGAGAGCTTCTTGAAGAACGACGCCTCGACGGAGACGCGGTTGATGAGCCGCTTCACCGCGTCCTCGTCCCGGCGCATGTCGAGACCGAACACCCTCACGTCGCCCGCGTCGGGCGTGAGAAGCGTCGAGAACATGCGGATGAGCGTCGACTTCCCCGAGCCGTTGGCGCCGAGCAGGCCGTAGATCTCACCGCGCACGACGCGCAGCGAGACGGCGTCCACCGCGCGGCGGACGCCCTCGCGGGAGGACTTGAATGTCTTGGTGACCGACCGGGCGACGAGCGCGTCGCGGCCGGCCGTTGGTCGGACTTCTGGTCTTGTCGCTGTCAGCGTGGCCACTTCGTACTCCCGTCGTTTCTTCCTAGGAACCAAAAGACCGTGGGTTCTGCCCACGGTCCGAAGGTCACGAAGCGGGAGTCGAGTCCCTAGACCAAACGGAGAGTGGGCAGGCTCCGGCGAGGCATTGCCCCGACGGCGCCGGTGCGTGGATCGACGTTGGTAAGCACAGGCCCACTTCCTTTCAGCGAGTCACGCGCGAGCGTGCGGTTGCGGACGATAGCAAGCGAGCGGCGTTGTCGTCAACGGGAAAAGTCCGGACAAAGAAAACGGGCGAGGGTCTCCCCTCGCCCGTCTCAGTGCGTTGCTAGAGCGCGGTTCGTCGGCCGCTGAGCATCTGCAGAACGAGCACGACGAGCGCGAGCACGAGCAGGATGTGGATGATCGAACCGACCGTCGGCAGTGCCACGACGCCGAGCAGCCAGAGGACGAGAAGGACCAGAACAATGGTCCACAGCATTGCCCGCACCTCCTTTTCACCGCATTCGCTCGCAAGGTCCGTGCCATGGGCGATGCGGCCCTCGCTCGCCCGCGGCCCGTACGCTCCTACGCGTGCCACGACATCGTCGGTCGCATGGGCTCGGTGTGATCGTCGCCTCGTTACTAGTCCTGCTCCTCGTGATGGCGGTCTCGATCCGCGCCGAGCTGGTCGGTCATCTGTACGCGCACGCGGCCGGCGCGCCCGGTACGCCGGTGGCGCTCATCCTCGGCGCCGAGGTATATGCCGACGGTCGACCGAGCCCCGCCCTGGCGAATCGGCTCGACGTGGGGATCGAGCTACTGCGCCTTGGGCGCGTGCGCACGCTGCTCATGAGCGGCGGAAACGGCACGTTCGAAGTCGGCGCGATGCGCGCGTACGCGATGGCGCGTGGCGTCCGATCGGACGCCATCCTCCTCGACGCCGCCGGCGAGCGCACGCTCGCGAGCTGTCTTCAAGCGCGCGATACCTTCAGCGTCCGTCGGCTCGTGGTCGTCAGTCAGGAGCTGCACATGGCGCGCGCCGTCTACACCTGCCGGCGCCTCGGCATCGACGCGGACGGTGTGGTCGCACCGGAGTTCACAGGCGACCGCCTTCTCATCTATCAGCTACGCGAGCGCCTCGCGCTCGTGTTCGCGTGGTTCGAAGTGAACAGCCAGGTGATCCTCAGCCGGGTGTGAAACGCGAACGCCCCTCGGCCGAAGCCGAGGGGCGTTCCAGCGGAGGACGGACAGGCGTTAGCCCTTGACGAGCTGACCTCGAAGGATCCCGCCCGGATTCAGCGTGGAGTGCCAGTTCATGTAGTAACCCGCGGGGTTCGCGATGATGTCGGTCGCGAGGGCCGCGGCGGTAAGCCCTCCGGCATCGACGACGGTCGCCGTCTTGTTGATCTTCCCGGCACCGCCGGTCAGCGTCAGCTCGCCCTTCGCGAGGCCGGAGTTGACGACGACGCCGCCGTTCGCG
>Ga0075429_100000873_pt1 | contig 23784 bp, 21 predicted proteins | sample RhiMetdeltSRZDD3_FD_75295 | JGI IMG/M metagenome (GOLD analysis project Ga0075429, IMG submission 75295) | Populus rhizosphere microbial communities from Tennessee, USA - Rhizosphere MetaG P. deltoides SRZDD3 | ecosystem: Host-associated > Plants > Roots > Rhizosphere > Soil | place: USA... | reverse complement strand
CCGACGAGATCCTCGCCCTCCTGCCCACGCTCAAGCGCCTGGCGGTCCCGCTGGTGGCGATGACGGGCAATCCGACCTCACCGCTGGCGAGCGCGGCGGACCTCCACCTCGACGTTTCCATCCGTCAGGAGGCGTGCCCGCTCGGTCTCGCCCCCACCGCCTCCACCACGGCCGCCCTCGCCCTCGGTGATGCGCTGGCGATGGCGCTGCTCGAGGCCCGCGGCTTCACCGTCGAAGACTTCGCCGTGCTCCATCCCGGCGGCCGGCTGGGGCGGAAGCTCCTGCGGGTCGAGGACCTCATGCACACGGGCGACCGGATTCCGCGCGTCGCGCCGGAGGTCAAGATGAAGGACGTGCTCTTCGAGATGACGCGCAAGCGGCTGGGCTTCACCACCGTCGTCGGCGCCGACGGGAAGTTGGCCGGCATCATCTCCGACGGTGACCTGCGCCGGCAGATGGAGCGCCACGGCTACACGCTGCTCGACCGCACCGCCGAGGACTGCATGACCCGCACGCCCGTGCTCATCGGCCGCCGCGAGCTGGCCACGCGGGCGCTCGCCGTCATGGAAGACCGCAAGATCACGTCCCTCGTCGTCGCCGAGGAAGGGGGTGCCGTCGACGGCGTCCTGCACCTCCACGACCTCTGGGAGACGGAGATGATCTAACCAGGCACGACCCGTGATCTCGCCGACCAGGCGAGGGCGAGCAACAGCGCCGTCGCCGTGATCAGGCTGCCCCACAAGACGGGAACGGGAAAGTAGTCCATTTCCACTCGGTGTGCGCCCGCCGGCACACGCACGGCTCGGAAGGTCCCATTGGCACGTACCAGCCGGGCGGGATCGCCGTCGATCCGCGCCCGCCAGCCCGCAACCATCGTTTCCACGAGCACCAGATACCCCACGTCGCTCGCCTCGACATCGATGACGACTCGCCGGAACGTCCGGGCCACGATACGCGCGCTTCCCCGGAACGCTCCCCCGGCCCCGACCCCATCCCCCTCCGTCAGCAAGACCTCGGCGTGTGGATCGAACGACGGGTCCAGCAGCGTGCGCAGCGGATCCTCTCCCGCCCGCACGAGGCGCGAGCGGCCCACCACGTACGCACGGGGAAGTGCCGCCGCCACCCGGTAGAGCTGAATGGGGTCCGGGTACACCGAGGGTATTGCCGCCAGGTGCTCGAGACCGGGCCGCTGGACCGGCACCAGTGAAACGAAATAATCCACCGCGCCGAGCTCCAGCAGGCGGGTGCCGATGGATCGGTCTCCGGCGCCGCTCAACACGTCGGCCATGAGCGGCAGCGGGGCGGGTGTGAGCCCGGTGAAATCGCCGTCGAAGGCCCCGGCCAGGCGCCAGCGCGCACCATTCGGCGCGATCAGGCTCTGCTGCGCCGCGAAAGCCCAGCTCTGATGAAGGTCCCACCCCGGCGCGCCGACGAAGCGGTCGAACGCCGAGCGCGGCATCGACGGAGAGGACTGCACGCGCCTATGGTCGACGGGGGGCTCGAGATGGCTCAGGACCGCGGGGCGCGTTTCGAGCAGTTCCCGGGGCGCGTAGAGATTCGTCTTCTGGGCGATCGCACAAAGATCCACCAACGCGACGGCCCCAATAGCGGCCCCCGTCCATCGTCGGCCGGCCTCGCGAGATGTCCGAAGCAGCAACAGCAGCGCGGTCAGCGCCGCGCCGGCCGCGGTGATGCCCAGCCGAAAGGGGGCGGGCCCCGCCCCGCCGTGCGCGGCGGGCTGCGCGAGCAGCCCATCGAGCCGGCCGGAGCGCAGAGCCTGCGCTCCCGCCCAGGAGCCGGCGGCCAGCAGCGCCATGAGCACCGCCGCCCCCATTGCCGCGCGCCGCTCGGCGCGCCCCCAGTCGCGGGACCACAGATCCATGCCGAGGCCGGCGAGGATCCCCCAGAGCACCGCCGCGGCCATGGCCGCCTTGACCGGGTAGCGAAAGATCGCGACCACGCGGATGTGCAACAGCCACGGAAGCACCGGCGTGTGCCGGCCGAGCGCCAGAACCATCAGGAAGACGAACAGCGCCGCGCAGACACCCATGAGCCGATCCCGGCGACCGAGCACCGCCAGGAGCACGAGGCCGGCCGCCGGAACCCCGAGGAACACCGACGGCAGGAACGGCTCGCGCGCGTCGAACAGATGCTCCTGGATCGCGGGGGCCAGGCTCATGTCGGCCGTCAACCGCGGCACGAGCAGGTCGAGCAGGGACACCGGGTGCAACGACCAGCGCATGTTCTGATCGGGGGTAAAAGACAGGCGCGACCCCGCGGACCAGACATAGGCGAGAGTCGGCAACCACTGCACCGCCGCGACCGCCGCCGCGAATACGACGGACACGGCCAGAGCGCGTCGAACGCGGCCATCCCGCAGCCGCACCGGCCGCATCAAGAGCAGGCCCGTGCCCACCAGCGCCGTCATGGCGGCGACGTCGGCGGAACCGCCCAGGGAGAGCATCCCCGCCGCGGCACCCAATCGAAGCGCGGCCCCGGAGCCCGGGTGCTCGAGTAGCTTCACCAGGGCCAGCAGCACCCACCCGATCCAGGATGCGCTGGCGTAGTGATGGAACAGGCTGACGGCGGAAGTGAGGGGACCGCTGAGACCCCACGCCGCGCCCCCGAGGAACGCGCCCGCGCGTCCGGTGCCGGTCGCGCGCAGGAACGCGTACACGCCCCAGGCGGCCAGCCAGCAGTGCGCGACCGCGAAGAGCTTGTAGTAGGTGGCCGGCAACAGGACGAGGTTCAGCCAGGTGGGCGGATAGGCGATCTGAACGGCCGGGTCTTCCCAGAGAGGGAGCCCGAAACTGAAGTAGGGATTCCAAACGGGCCAGGTCCCCTCCGCGACCGATCGGACGAAGCACTCGACCTGCGGATACCACCACCCGTTGATGTCGCGCTCGAACAAGATCACGCCGGGCGACAGCGCGGGGAGGAAGACGACGACCGCGAGGAGAGCCAGGGCGGCGCTCGCGGCCAGCTCACGCGCACGGAGCTTCTCCATGAAGAGGGATGTGTGCATGACGTGCCGCGCCGCGGCAGGATTGTACCCTGGCAGGATACCCGCAGGTGGGATACGATTCGGCGTTCCTTGACGCCTCTATGAAATCCGAAGCGCTGGCGCATCGCTGCCGCGACATCCGACTCATCCTGAGCGATGTCGACGGCGTGCTGACCGACGGCACCGTCCTGCTCTTCCCCGACGGCCGCGAGGCCAAGTCGTTCCACATCCGTGACGGTCTCGGCATCGTCCTCGCGCATCGCGCCGGCCTGCGCACCGGCCTCGTCTCCGGGCGCCGCTCGGAGGCGGTGGTGCGCCGCGCGTCCGAGCTGGGAATGGCGATCGTGCTCCAGGGCATCGAGGACAAAGGCGCCGCCCTGCGCGAGATCCTGGCCGGCGAGCACGTCCAGCCGCACGAGGTCGCCTACATGGGGGACGACGTCAGCGATCTGCCGGTGATGACGGAGGTCGGCCTGTCCGCGGCGCCCGCCGACGCGCCGATGGAGGTGCGCAACGCCGCCTTCATGATCACCACCGCCGCCGGCGGCAAGGGCTGCCTGCGCGAGTTCATCGAGGCCATCCTGAAGGCGCGCGGCGACTGGGAGCGCGTGATCGCCAAGATGAACGGCGTCACCGCCTGATCGGGTCTTGACCGACACTGCCCTGCTGGCGGTGCTGCTGGCCACGATCGCCGGCGTCCTCGCCGGCCGCGCCTGGGCGGCGGCACTCCGCCGCGGCGATCTCAAGGAGCGCCCGTCGTTTCGAACCTCGCCCCACTACACCCAGGGCCTCCACTATCTGACCGCGGGCCAGCTCGAGCTCGCCATCAGCGAGCTGACGAAAGTCACACGTGAGGATCCGGATGCCGTCGAGGTCTCGCAGGTGCTGGGCAACCTGCTGCGGGAGGCCGGCCAGGTCGAGCGCGCGATCCAGGTGCACCAGGGCCTGCTCGACCGCGAGGACCTGACCCGGGCCGAGCGCGCGCACGTGCTCGCCTGCCTCGGGATGGACTTCCGCAAGGCCGGCTTCCTCGATCGCGCCTCGCGCTCGTTCGCCGAGGTCCTGGACCTCGACCCGCGCAACATCCACGCCCTCGTCGGCATGCAGAAGCTGCACGAAGAGCAGCACCTGTGGATGGAGGCCTACGAGGTGCAGACGCGGATCTCGCGGCTGCGCAAGACGGACGACAGCGTCGTCCTCGGCCACCTGCAGGCGGCGATGGGACAGCAGGCCGCCGCCGCCGGCGACGTCGAGGGCGCCGAGAAAGCCTTCAAGACCGCGCTGTCGCTGGACCGGCGCGTCCTGCCGGCGCACATCGGCCTGGCCGACCTGTGCCTGAAGAAGGATCCCCGGCGCGCGGCCGCCCATCTCGAGGACGCCACCCAGGCGGCACCCGAGCGCGCGTACGCGGTGTTCGACCGCCTGGTGAAGGCCTACGACGCCGCCGGGGAGCCGGCGCGTTTCGCCGCCCTCTGCGAGCGCATCATCCAGCAAGACCTCCGCGACTGGCGCGCGCGCCTCGCCCTGGCCCGCCATCTCCGCAAGGAAGGCAAATACGAAGAGGCCTACGGCCTCCTGCTGCGGGCCATCGAGGCCAACCCGCAGGTGCTGCTCGTGCACCTCGAAGCGTGGTACACGCTGCGCACGATGGGACTCGTCCACGGTCCCCTCGACCGCTACGTCGATACCGCGGAGCGGGCGATCTTCTACGTCGACCCGCACGTGTGCACGGTGTGCCGCTATCGCGCCAACGACCTGTTGTGGCGGTGCCCGCACTGCCACGAGTGGAACACATTCGTCGAGGAGCGCCTGGCGACGGTGGGTCGATAATGCGCCCTCACTCGATCAGCAGACGCGACTGGACCAGGGAGTCGGCCAGGGTGCGGGCGACGAAGGCGTGCCCCTGCGGATTCCAGTGCGGATCGTTCGGGAAGACCAGAGGGAACTCCCGCGTCCCCCGGAAGTCGGGCAGGAGGTCGACGATCGGGAAGGGCGCGGAAGCGCGCTTCTGCTCGAAGAACCGGAAGAGCTCGAACTGGTAAGGCTCGTCGATCCGATACGCGCCGCGCTGCCAGTCGTAGGGGCACTCGCGCGGGTTCCAGTGGTGATAGCGCGGGGACACGACGAGGACGAAGCGCGCGCCCGCGGCCTGGCTGGCGGCCGCGGTCGCCTCGATATGGCGATAGGTCTCCTCGAAGTACGGCGCCGTCCGCTCGAGGGGATGGCGATAGATGAAGAAGCGATTCTCTGGCTGCCCTTCGAAGCTGACGTAGTTCAGGTAGTAGTTGGGGCTGAGCGCCGGCGTCCGGCCCGACGCGGCCTTCGCGAGCTCGACGGGATACCACAGCCGCTCCGCCGTCCACGCCAGCGCCGGCCGCAGCAGCTCGTAGACCGCCCCGTAGTGGCGGACTCGGGTCTCACCTTCGAGGGGAAACACCGGCGGCGACGCGCCGCGCTCGGCTTTTTGCCCGTAGATGAAGTCGTCGCCGATGTCGGTGGCGTCCAAGAGCATCAGCACGAGCGTCGGACGATATCCGGCGAGCACGTCCGCGACCTGGATGCGCTCCAGCCGCGGCGAGTAGCTGATGACGCCCGCGTTCAAGACGGCGACGTCGCGACGGTCGAGCCGCCGCTGCAGCTCGCCCTCGAGGCGAGCCGGAAACGTGTCGGGCTCGTTGACCCCGGCGCCGAAGGCGAAGGAGTCGCCGAGGACGGCGACGCGTAGGCCCTGGCTCGTGAAGGACGCGCGGGTGTGGCGCGTCCGAAAGCCGTCCTCGTTCGTCTCGACGACGACGGGCACACCGCCGACGTAACCGGAGAACATCCGGCGGCTCGGAGGGTTCACGTGGTGCAGGCGGCGCGAAGCGATCCAGCGGAAGCGCGGCAGCGATTCGTACGGCCGCAGCAGGCGCAAGGCGACCTCGACGACGCCCACCGCCACGACGAGCGATCCCGCGAGCAGAAGACACTCACGCCATCGCCGGCGAGCGAGAGGAAGGCCGCGCACGAGGCTCCACACGCCCACGCCATGGAGGGCGACGGAGACCGCCAGCTTCACCCCGTCTATCGTCATACCGCGGAGCGGTCCGGGCGGCGGCCGGCCACGAGGAGGCCCACCAGCGCGGTGAGGCCGACGCCGAAAGCCGCGAGGGCGGGGGCGCGCCAGCGCGGAGCGAAGCGGGCGGTGATCACCTCGTGGCCACTCGTGGCGAGGGCCCAGTAGCGATCGCCGACGCGCTCGATCGGCCGCGCCCGCCCGGCGGCGTCCTTGGCCGCCCACGAGGGGTGAAACCCTTCGGTGAAGACGACGTACCCCTTGGGCGCTTCCACGTGCAGCCGAACGGTGTGGGCGTCGACACGCTCCCACGACGCCCGGCCGTCGCCGCCTGCCCTCGGAACGGCGAGGTCACTCGTCCAGAACACCCGCGGCCAGGCGTCGGGCAGCTCGTAGAGCTTCACGCTCTCGGGAAATCCCGGCAGCTGCGCCTCGCCGCGCAGCCGGACCAGGTCCGCGGGCAACGGAAGGAACGAGACGACCCACCGCACGCTCGCCTGGCGCAAGCGCTCGTGATGAAGGCGGAACGCCGCGGGTACGCGTTCGGCTCCCGCCAGCGTCGAGCCTGGCGGCGCCCAACCCACGCGGTCCTCGTCGAACGCGCCGTCCACGCCGTCGAGCACGTGAGCGCGCGGCAACATCGTCTGCCGGTCGGCGTAGTAGAGCCAGACGTCCGCGTTGCGCCGCAGGATCTCGTCCGGCCAGCGCAGGCCGGGGGCGCCCAAGAGGCCGTACGAGAACCATCGCGCATCGCTGCCCGTCCGTGCCGGCTCGACGAGGGCCCTCATCTCCGGCCGCAGATCGTAGAACCCCGATTCGGCGAAGCGATTCACCGAGCCGTTCGCGAGCATCAAGTCGAGGCCGACGAGAACGCCGGCGAAGGGTGCGAACCGTGGCCGCCGCAGCGACAGGGCCGCGCCCAGCAGCACGGCCCCCGCCGCCCCGAAGGCGGCCGGCCAGGCGGTGGCAATGACGAAGCGCGCTCGCGGGTCGAGAAGCTCCGGCACCAGCCGGCCGAACACACGCGACGGGAAGTCGGGGACCCGAGACAGCACTGGGTACGAGGCGATGAGAAGGAGGGCGGGCACCCCCGCGACCCAGGTGCGTCGCACCGTTCCCGCCGCCGCGCGCTCGAGACCGTGGGCGGCCAGCAGGCACAGCGCGAGGTCGGCAGTGAGCAGGAACTTGGCCGGCACGCGGAAGTGCCGCAGAACGAAGGAGAGCAGCGGCGCGAGTGGCCCGTAGGTGCCCAGGGCCAGCAACACACCGAAGGCGGCGAGAGTCCAGAGACGGATCTCCCATCGGCCCGCGCCGGCGAGCAGGGCCAATGTCACGACGCCGGCACCCACATACAGGCTCAAAAGGTACGGATAGCCGTCCGGGAACAACGGCTGGCCCCAAAAGCCGCGATCGGTGAAGGTGTGCGGATCGCCAAAGAAATGCGGCAGCACCATGTCGGCGAGGGTGACGGGATGAGCCGACCACGCAAGGGCCTCGGATGCGCTGAGCCCCTCCCCGCGCCGAGTGCCTTCCACCAGAGCCCGTGCGCCCAGCCACGCCGGCGCGGCGAGAAGGAGCGCGACGGCGGCGGCGATGGCCAGACCGACGACGCGCCGGCGGTCGGGACGCTCCCGCAGCAGCGCCGCACCGACGACCGCGCTCTGCAGGATCGTCTCCGCGCCGAGGGTACTCACCTGCAGCGCCGCCGCGAGGGCGAGGCGGCCTGCCGTGCGCGGCCCGGGAGCGCGCCAGGCGGTGACGATGGCCGCCGCCACCCAGGGCGCCCAGGCCGTCGCGTGGAAGAGCTCGAACAGGTTCGCGGTGGAGAGCACGTATCCGGAGAGGCCGAAGAACAGACCGGCGGCCCACGTGCCCCAGACGCCCAATCCGAGAGCACGCGCCAGCACCGAAGCCCCACACATCGCGAGCAGCAGGTGCAAGGGCCCATCGAGACGCAGAGCCCCCTGCGGTCCCAGCACCCACACCAGCAGCAGCTCGAGCGGATAGGCCATCAGGAACGGCGCGCCGGCATCACTCGTCGGATTCCAGAGCGGCCAGACTCCGTCGCGCAGGGAGCGCGCCAGGAAGACGTAGTTCGGGTAGTAGTACGCGCCGATGTCACGAAAGTACGGCAGACGTCCGCCGAAGATCGGGGCGCCGAAGAGCCACAGGACCGGCGGTACGTGGGCGGCGAACGGAAGCCAACGCCAGCGCACGCGTGTCTAGGCGCCGGCCGGCGCGCTCGGCAACCGACTCCGCGCGGCGAGCAGCAGCGAGCTCCCCATCGGCGGGCGGCGCCACAGCGCCGCCTCCCCGCGCGCCACGGCGCGCAGGACGCCGTGTACGAAGGGGCCGGGCGGCTGGAATCCCTGTCGGATGCAGTCGTTGTTGGAGGCCGCCGTCCGCACCAGCCACTTGCGCAGCAGCAGCAGCGGCACCATCGACATCCCCCAGTAGCGCATGTCGAGGATCTCGAAATCGGTACCGGCCATCTCCGCGGCGAGCGTGGCCTTCCGATATCGAAGGACGTGCCCGGCGGCGACGTCGTAGGCGCTGTACAGGAACTGCCAGGCGGGGACGTTCAGGAGGAAGTGGCCACCCGGCTTCACGTGGCGCAGCGTGGCCTCGAGGAAGGGCCGCCGCGCGACGATGTGCTCGAGCACGTCGAAGAGCAGCACCACATCGTAGGCGCCGACCAGATCCGCCTGCGGCCGCAGCACGTCGTAGCAGAGGATCCGGCCGCGGCCCGGGCGCGCCTGGACGAGGGCGGGGCCGTTGAGATCGGCGATGTCGATCGTCCACGACGTGTGTTGTTCGAGCTGCTCGCGCAGCACCCCGCTCCCGGCCCCGACGTCCAGGACTCGCAGCGGCCGATCGAGCGGGAGCCCGATGGCCGCGACCTGCCGGACCGTGGCCGCCAGCCGCCACTGGAACCAGAAGTGGTCGGCGCGGCCGAGCTCGTACCACTCCTCCGGGAACTCCGACTCGTGGGCCTGTGCGAGATACTCAACCATCGCCGTCGCGCCTTCCCACCACCTCCATGATGAGGTACGAAGGCCGCCCTTTCGCCTCGAGGTACGTCCGCCCCACGTATGCGCCGAGGATGTAGATGCAGAACACCTGGACGAAATTGCCGGACAGGATCAGCAGGTAGATGACGAGCGCCCACGGTGGGATGCCGAGCCCGGACGGGAACCGCGAGAACGCGAGCAGGCCCAGGACGAGGATCAGGACCAGGTAGCTGACGCTGAAGACCTGCGCCACCTGCAGCGGCCGCACGCTCGCGGAGACGACGCCGTCCGTGGCCAGCCGGTAGAGCTTCGCCAGGGTGTACTTCGCGCGTCCGGCCTGCCGCGCCGGACGATCGTAGTCGACGCCTGTCTGCGGGAAGCCGACCCAGGCCCGCAGCACCCGCGGGAAACGCAGCGTTTCCGGCAGCTCGGCGATGGCGCGCACTACGCGGCGATCGAGCAGGCAGAAGTCGCCGCTGTCCAGGGGGATCTTCACGTCGGAGAGGAAGGCGACGATGCGATAGAAGAACCAGTAGCCGGCACGCTTCACGATGTTCTCGGCGCGGCGACGCCGGCGGCCGTAGACGACGTCGAAGCCGGCGCGCCAGCGCCCGATCATCTCGAAGACGAGCTCGGGCGGGTCCTGCAGATCGGCGTCGATGACGGCGACGAGGTCGCTTCGCGACTCGGCGAGGCCCGCGCTCACCGCGTTCTGATGTCCGAAGTTCCGCGACAAGCGCAGCAGCGTCGCCGGCAGCCCGGCCGCGATCGCCTGCGAGACGCGGTTGGCGGAGGCATCCGTGCTGCCGTCGTCGACGAGAACGTAGTGCACGGTCGAGACGCCGCGCTCGGCCAACCGGAGGGTGGAGAACGTAGCCCGCAGCCGCTCGAAGAGCAGGTCGAGGGCGTCTTCCTCATTGAAAATGGGGATGACGACGTCTAACGTGATGGGCGCGCTCCGGTCGGGCATCCCGTTCATCTGGCTAGGCTTGGGCGAACCGCCCTTCGCGGCCGAATCGTAGCATGACTCGCTTCCGGTCCCCGGGGCGAGACGAGCACCGTCTATACCCGTGAGCCCTGACCGAGCAGGCCGGCGGCGGCGGCCGCGATCTCCGCTGGCACGTCGGCCAACGCGACGCCCTGCGCGAGGCCGTCCAGCGCCCCTTGCAGCCCGCCGCCCCACGGCGGGGGTGGTGCGCCGCTCCAGCGCTCGATGCGCGCCGCCTCGGCGTGAACGCGGGCGACGAGGTCGGTGGGCACGCGTCCCGCTTCCGCCACCAGGTGGAGCGCGAGCGCGAACGCCGCGGCCGACGCCAGCGCCGAGGGCTCCGCGTGCGTGAGGCGAGCGGTCGACACCGCCGCCGCCAGCAGGCACTCGATATCGGGACCATGGAACGCATGGCTCCAGAGCATGACGGGGCCCATGAGGGCCTCCGGCCCGCCGCCGGGGCCTTCGGTGCGGCCCGCCTCGTACCACGGACCCGAAGCCGGTGGCGTCAGCTCTCGGGCCAGCGCCGCGAACGGCGGCGCGCCGTGCGTGCCGATGGCTCGAGCCAGACGCAGAGGGGTGAGCCCGCGCGGCCCGTGCTGCGGACCGCGGGCCAGGCAGCCGACGGCGCGGGACAGCTCCACGGGCGCCGGCCCTCGCCAGGAGGCCGCCTCCGTCCGCAGCTCGTCCGCCAGCGAACGCGCCGCGCGATCGGTCTCTTCCTCGCTGACGGAGGTGTCGACGACGCGGTGCGCGTACCGCGCCTTCTCGTCCACCGGCATTTGCGCCGCGATCCGCGCGCCGGCGTCGTCGGCGCTCATGCCGTCGCGCTTCATCAAGCGCTCGAGCTGCTGCGTGGCACGACAGGACGTCGCCACGAGGCGCGCGTAGCGTACGTGATAACCCGACTCCACGAGCAGAGTGGCGTCGGTGACGACGACGTCGCGGCGATCGCCGGGCAGCTCCGCCACCAGCCGCTCCTCCTCGTCGAACACCCGCGGGTGGACGATGGCGTTCAGGTCCTGGCGCGCGGCGGCGTCGGCGAAGACGATGCCGCCCAGCACGCGGCGGTCGATCCGCCCGTCGGCGCCGACGACCGACGGACCGAAGAGCCGCACGATGTCGGCATGAGCGGGCCGGCCCGGCTCGACGACGGCGTGGGCCACGCGGTCGAGGTCGAGGGTGGCCAGGCCGCACTCCGCCAGGCGCGCGCGTACCCGCGTTTTCCCCGACGCGATGCCGCCGGTGAGGCCGACGCGCAGCACGTCAGACCGCGCGGGAGGGGGCGAGCCCCGCCGCCTTGACGGTGTTCTTCATGAGCAGGGCGATGGTCAGCGGCCCCACCCCTCCCGGCACCGGAGTGATCTGCGACGCGCGCTCGCGTACCGATGGGAAGTGGACGTCGCCGACCAGCGCGTGGCCTTTGGTATTGAACTCGGCGAGCCGACCGTCGTCGAGCAGGTCGCGCGCTTCCGCGGGGTCCGTGATGCGGTTGATGCCGACATCGATGACGACGGCGCCGGGCTTCACGTGCAGGGCGCGCACGAAACCGGCACGGCCGATGGCGGCGATCAGGATGTCGGCCTCGCGCGTCACCGCGGGCAGGTCGGCGGTCCGGGAGTGACAGATGGTGACGGTGGCGTCGGCGTGCAGCAGCAGCATCGCCATCGGCTTGCCCACGATGTCGCTGCGCCCCAGCACCACCGCCCGGCGGCCGGAAATGGGGATGTCGTACCGCCGGAGCAGCTCCATGACCCCGGCCGGTGTACAGGCCACGAAGCGCGGCTTCTTCTGCACGAGCAGGCCGACGTTGACGGCATGGAAGCCGTCGACGTCCTTGACGGGGTCGACCAGGGCGAGGATACGCTCGGCGTCGACTTGCGGAGGCAGCGGGAGCTGCACGAGGATGCCGTGGATGTCCGCACGCCGGTTGTAGTCCTCGACCCTGGCCGCGACCTCGGCCGTCGTGGACGAGGCGGGCATCTGCGCCGTCTCGTGGAACATCCCCAGCTCCTCGCAGGCTCTCGTCTTGTTCCGCACGTAGACCGCCGACGCGGCGTGGTCGCCCACGAGGACGACGCCCAGCCCGGGCTTTATCCCCCGCGCACCGAGGGCGGCGACTTCCGCCTTGAGCTCGTCGCGGATCTTCCGCGCCGTCGCCGCCCCGTCCAGGATCTGCGCAGTCATGCCCGCATCTTATCCCGCCCGGAGGGCCGCCTCGAAGTCGCGGACGGCGGCGCCCAGATCGGCGGACTGCAGCAGGTCCGAGATCACGGCCAGCCCGTCCGCGCCGGCGGCCACCACCGCCGCCGCGTTCGCGCGGCCGATGCCGCCGATGGCGACCAGGGGAAGGCGCGTGCGCGCCCGCGCCGCCGCCAGCCCCGGCAGGCCCACCACCGGATCCGGATTCTGCTTGCTGCGCGTGGCGAAGATCGGCCCGAAGGCGACGTAGTCGATCGGCTCGGCGCCCGCCTTGTCGATCTGCTCCAGGCAGTGGGTGGAGAACCCGACGATCGCGTCCGGCCCCACCACCGCGCGCACGTCCGCCGGCGACAAGTCGTCCTGGCCGACGTGCACGCCGTCGGCCTCGACCAGCCGTGCCACATCCGCGCGATCGTCGATCACGAGGAGGGCGCCATGTCCGTGGGCGGCGCGCACCGACTCCCGCGCGAGCTCGAGCAGCGCGCGGTCGCTCGAGGTCTTCGCCCGGAGCTGCAGCAGGCGAACGCCGGCCGCGGCCAGCGCCTCGACCACCGCCGCCACCCGCGATTTCCCCACGGTGTCGGCGTCGACGATCGGATACAGGAACGGCGCGGGCGGAAGGCGCACGGCAGACACCCTAGGAAACGGCGGCCACCTTCTTCGGCACCTGGTAGCGGTCCATGAAGCCGGTGTGGACGTTGCCGGCCAGGAAGTCGGGATCGTCCATGATGCGCCGATGCAGCGGGAGCGTCGTCTTGATCCCTTCGACCAGCATCACGTCGAGGCAGCGGCGCATGCGTGCGATGGACTCCTTGCGGTCGCGCCCCCACGTCATGAGCTTGGCCACCATGCTGTCGTAGTACGGCGACACCTCACAGCCCTCGTAGGCGGCGGTGTCGACGCGCACGCCCGGCCCTGTCGGCACGTAGAAGTGGCGAATGACGCCGGGCGAGGGTACGAAGGTGTGCGGGTCCTCGGCGTTGATGCGGCACTCCAGGGCGTGCCCGGTCACGATGATGTCTCCCTGCCGGAACGACAGGGGCGCTCCCGCCGCCACGTTGATCTGCTCCTTCACGAGGTCGCGATCGGTGACGAGCTCGGTGACGCCGTGCTCGACCTGGATGCGCGTGTTCATCTCCATGAAGTAGTAGTTGCCGTCCTTGTCGACGAGGAACTCGACGGTGCCGGCGTTCACGTAGTTGACGGCGGCGGCGGCCTCGACGGCGGTGCGGCCCATGCGGCGCCGCAGCTTCTCCGTCACGATCGGCGAGGGCGCCTCCTCGATCAGCTTCTGGTGGCGCCTTTGGATCGAGCACTCGCGCTCGCCGAGATAGACGACGTTGCCGCGCGCGTCGGCCATGACCTGGATCTCGATGTGGCGCGGCGCCTCGACGTACTTCTCGATGTAGATGTCCGGCACCCCGAAGGCCGCCGCCGCCTCCGCCGAGGCCGCGCGGAACGCGTTGGTGAGATCGGCGGCGGTACGCACGATCCGCATGCCGCGCCCGCCTCCGCCGGCCGACGCCTTCAAGATCACCGGGAACCCGATGTCCTTGGCGATCTTGAGGGCCTTCTCCTCGTCGTCCACGATGCCGGGCGAGCCCGGCACCACGGGGACGCCGGCCTTGATCATCGCCTTCTTGGCCTGGCTCTTGTCCCCCATCAAGCGGATGGCCTGCGGCCCCGGTCCGATGAACTTGATGTGGCACTGCTCGCAGATCTCGGCGAAGTAGTGCGACTCGGAGAGGAAGCCGTAGCCGGGATGGATGGCGTCGGCGCCCGTGATCTCGGCGGCGCTGATGAGGGCGGGGATGTTCAGGTACGAATCGATGTTCCGCGGCGGCCCGATGCAGATCGCCTGGTCGGCGAACTTCACGTGGAGGCTGTTCTGGTCGGCTTCGGAATACACGGCGACAGTCTTGACGCCGAGCTCCTTGCAGGCCCAGATGACGCGGAGGGCGATCTCGCCCCGGTTGGCAATCAGGATTTTCTTGAACATGTAGGAAAAACGGGCCGGCTAGGTGCGGATCGAGAACAACGGGTCGCCGTACTGCACGGGCTTTCCGTTCTCGGCGTGGATCTTCACGATCTCGCCCGCCACCTCGGACTCGATCTCGTTCATGAGCTTCATCGCCTCGATGATGCAGACCACCTGGCCGTTCTTCACGCGATCGCCCACCTCGCAGAACACCGGCGAGTTCGGGTCGGGCGAACGATAGAACGTCCCGACGATCGGGCTCTTGATGACGTGGAGCCCGGCTTCCGCCACCGCCGCCGCCGGAGGAGCCGGCGCGGCCGCCGAGGGCTCCCCCGAGGCCGCTACGGGCGCCGAGACCGCCACGGGCATGGGCATCACAGGGGCGACGATCGGTGTAACCGGCGCCGACGAAGCCGCCGTACGCCGGATACGGAGCTTCACGCCCTGCTCCTCGAGCTCGAACTCCACGATGTCCCGCTCGTCGAGGATCTGCAGGATGTCCTTCAGCTCCTTGAGGTCCAATCCTTGGTTCTCCTTCACCTTGACGTGTTTACGGCCGCTCAGGGAGACGCGTATTCTCCGTCCCCCTCCTGGGGGATGTCAACCCGGATGATGCGGAGAATGGCCGCCGGAGGCGATGGCCTAAAGGAACTCGCGCTCCAGCGAGGCGCCCGCCATTCGCAGCGCGAACCGGGCGCGACCGAGCAGGGCCCCCGGCGCGAGAACGGCGAAGAGAAAATAGTCGCGGGTGATGGCGACGATCAGCGTGGTCAGGTTCTGCGTGACGACCGAGAGCTCCTGCAGCTCGCCCAGGCCGGTGTCGAGCGAAGCGGCCAGGCTCGATCGGAGGAGCGTCGTGTACTCGGCGGCGATCGTCTCCAGGTTGGGGTCGTGCTGCAGGATGAGCCTCTCGATCGGGATGCCGTCGGTGCCGATGATCATGACGACGCGCATCTCGGGGACGCGGGCGGCGACAGTCTCGAGCGCCTGGGCGAAGGCCACAAACTACTCCTTCCGAATGACCGACAAGAGCGCTTCGAGCCGCGCGATCTGCCGCTGGATCACGGCACGGCGCTCGTCAGGAGAGGGACCGCCGGCTTCTTCGCGCATCTTGCGGTCGAGTGTCTCGAGCTCGATCAGGCGCACGCGCGCTTTTTCGTTCTCCGGGCCACCCCGCAACAGCTTGCGATAGACGTCGACGGCCTTGTCGATGTGGCCCTGGCTGAAGTACAGCTCGGCCATCGTCGACGAGACGATCTCGGGGGACGCCGCCGGCGTGGGCGGTACGGTGGCCGGAGCGGCGACGGGAGCCGGCGGCGGTGCGACGGGCGGTGGCGCGACGGACGGCGGCGGAGCGGTCGGGATCCCGGGGCTCAGCATCGCGGGCTCCTGCTCCTGCCCGGCTGAATCGCCGTCGAACGCGGAGAACCGGAACAGCGTCTCGAGGCCCGGCCGCCGCGGTGCGGACTGCGGTACGGGCGTAGTCTGGGGTACGGGCGTCGTCTCGGGTACCGGCGCGACGTCGGGCTCCAGGTCGGGTTCGACCTCTACGGCGCGGGCACCTCGGGAGCCCTCGCCGGCCTCATCGTCCAGGGCGGTGAAACGCGCTGTCCGCTGCTCGTCCGCGGCCTTGCGTGCCGCCGCCATCAGCTCCGCCGCCTCGAGCGGCGGGAGCGTGGTGCCGGCAATGTCGGTCTCCTCGAACACGGCTTCCGCGTGGCGTGGCGGAAGCGGTGCCGGCGGCGGCGCGGGGACCGGTGCGGGAGCGGGAGGCGGCGAGAGTGATTGCCGTTCGAACTCGCGGGCCAAGGCCTCCTCGGCCGTGCTCCGCATCGGCGCCATCGCTGGGGGTGCTGGTGCCTCGTACGAACGTTCGAGCTCGAAGTCTTCGTCGGCGTCCACGAGCGGGATCGGGGGCGGCTCCGGCGGCGGTGCCGCCGGGCGGGTCATGGGGGGCGGTGGTGGCGCCGGTGCCGCCACGGGCCGCGGCGGCATCGCCGTCGCGGGAATCCGCGGGAGCGACGGGCTCGAGGCCGCGGTCGCGGAGCGTGCGGCCGCGGCCGGCGGCGCCGCCGCGGCACGGATCCCACCCTGGCCGAGGGCTTCCAGTCGCGCCGTCACCTGCTTGTCGCCGGGGGCCAGAGCCAGCGTATGGCGATATTGCGCCTCCGCTCGCGACCGGTCGCCGAGGTTCTCGTAGCATTCCGCGAGGAAACGGCTCGCGAGGATGTTGTCGGGGGCCGCCTTCAAGACGACGTCGAACTCGGTGGCCGCTCCGCCGAAGTCGCCGGAGTCGAGCAGCGCGCGGCCGAGCGTCATGCGCGCCGACGGGTAGTTGGGGTGCTTCTGGAGGCCTTCACGGCTGACGCGGATGGCCTCCGCCAGCTCACCCTCCTTGCGCAGCTCCTCGGCCAGCTGCGAAAAGAGCCGCGAGGCCGGCTCCTTCTCGAGCCGCTTCCGAAGCTCTTCGATTCGTGGGTTCGGCGCCAAGTTGCCTCGATCGTTAGTGCGGCCTCAAAAAAACGAAGATCCCAGGTCGGCCGGGCCGCCTGGGATCTTCGCACATCGATAGGCCTTCCGCTACGAGATGACTAGATGACCGTGAAGGTCGTGGCGCACGCCGCCTGACCACCGTCGTCGTCGGTCACGATGTGAGTAACGACCCACGATCCGGCCCGCTGGAAGACGTGTCCGGTGTCGGGGGCGTACTCGACGCCGCCGTTCGTCAGGTCGCTGAAGAACCACTCGTACCGTATGATCGTGCCATCCTGGTCGTTCGACGTCGTGTTGAGCTGGACGAACACCGGCGCTCGGAGCACCCCGCCCGGCGAGTTCGGCGTCTCCCAGAGGAAGTTGCAGAACGGGAGAACGTTGCCGGGTACCTGCGGGAAGAGGCGCGGCTCCGCGGAGCGCAGCTCGATGCGGACGTACCGGTAGGTCTCGGCGTTGAAGTCGGTGCCCACCGGCCGGCCCATGATCAGAACGGACTGGTTCGCGGTGGCGTCCGTGCGCGGCGGCGAGGTGTAGATGACCTGGGCGACGCCGTTGTTGTCGGTGTTGGTGTTGCCCTTGCCGGCATCGCTGCTGAGCGTGCCGAGACTGATCTCGTTGCCGCTCTCGTCCGCGATCTTGAACAGGATCGCGCGGCCGCGGATCGGCTGGCCGTTCCGATCGCGGAAGATGGCCTGGACGAGGGAGAACGAGCGCCCGTCGGCGACGAGGACGTCGGGCGAGGCCGTGATGACCAGGGACTCTGCCCGCTCCGACGGCCCGAAGAGGTCGGGGATGTCGACTTCGTTCACGCCGCATCCCGAGAGGGCGAGACAGACGACGGCGGCCGCCGCCTTTGCGCTCCTCGTATACATCCCAAGTGTCCTCATGATCTCCTCGCTCGTTTAGGCATCGCCGAAGTCGGCGAACACGATCTCGAGACGACCCGACGCCGTGACTTTGCGGTTCGCGATCGTGCGACCGTAGACGGTGACCTCGGCAAACATGGTGACGATGTCCTGTCCGCCCGCGCCGGTCAGATTCCGAAGAGGCGGCTCCAGCTTCGCCTGATGGCGCACGACGATGATGCTGGTGGTGAGCTCGCCGTCGGGCGTGATCCGGCCCGACATCTCCCCGGAGATGTCGTAGGGCACGTCTACACCAGCGACGCTCCGGCCGTCCGCACGGTAGTACCGCACCGTGTAGCGCTCGAGCAGCACGTCATTCAGGCCGGTGTTCGCGAAGGTCCCGGTGAGGAGCGGGTTCTTGCGAAACACGCGCAAGGTCAATTGGGCATTGTCGTTGAACACCGACCCTTCCGTCCGCACGTCCGACAGAAGCTGGGTGGTCGCCGCACCGTCCGAGCCGCCCTTCTGGCCGAGCACGCTCGCCATCATGAGGACGACGTCGGCGTCACCGGCATCGCGTGCCCACTGGGGCGTACATCCGGCCATCGCCAGAGCCAACACGAAAATCGTCAGGCTACGCGCTCTCATCGCGACCTCCACTAAGTCTTCACGATGCGTGGCGTGATGAACACGATGAGCTCCGTGTTCTCGTCCCGCACCGTCTTGCTGCGGAAGAGGTAACCGACCACCGGCAGGTCGCCGAAGATCGGCGTCTGGTTACGCGCCACCTGCTGGTTCTGTTGGTAGATCCCGCCGATCACGGCGGTGGCGCCGTCCGCGACGAGGACCTGCGTCTTCACCGCCTGGACGTTGACGGGCGGGATGCCGTTGACGGCCCGCGAGAAGTCGGCCGAGTTGTTCTCGACCTCCAGCTGCAGGATGACGGTGCCGGCCTCTGTGATCTGCGGCGTGACCTTCAGGGTGAGGTGGACCGGCTTGAAGGCCACCGTCGTGCCCTGCGTCGCCGAGAACGTCGAGTAGGCGATTTCCACGCCCTGCTTGATCTCCGCCACCTGGTTGTTCTGCGTGGTGACCTTCGGCGTCGAAAGGATGCGGCCACGGCCGCGGCTCTCGAGAGCGGTGAGGGCGAGATCGAGGTTGAAGTTGCCGGCGAGGTTCGCGGTCGACAGGCCGATGGCCGAGTTGACCGCCGCCGCCGGCAGGTTGACGGCATAACCGCGCTGCAGCTCACCGATGCCCGAGCTGCTCGACAGCGTGCCCATCTGCTGCGGGCTCAGACCGCCACCGGGGACGCCGCCGCCGTTCAGGATGATCGAGTTCGGGTAGTTCATGCCCGTCGTGTTGCCGAACCGCGGGGTCATCTGATTCATGAAGCCCCACTGGATGCCCATGTCCCGCGTGAAGTTCCGCGTGGTGACCACGATGCGTGCCTCGATCTCGACCTGCGGCGTCGCGGTGTCGAGGTCCATGATGAGGTCCTTGGCCTTCTCGAGATACGAGGGCAGATCAGTGATGATCATGACGTTGGTGCGCTCGTCGAGGGTGATGATGCCGCGCTCCGACAACGCCACCTTCGTAATCGTGGGAGCCAGCACGCTCGCCTTGGCATACGAAAGCCGCTTCGAGAAGGTGACGAGATCGCCGGCCAGGCGCTTCTCGTGCTCGAGCTTGGCACGCTCGTTCTCTTCCTTCTGCAGGTCCGCGAGGCGCGCGATGCGGATGACGTTGTCCTCGAGGGTGTAGCCGAGACCGTTCGTCTTCAAGATGAGGTCGAGGGCCTGGTCCCAGGGCACCTCGTTGAGCTTCAACGTGACCTTGCCGCTGACGCCGGGGTTCACCACGACGTTGAGGCCGCTGATGTCGGCGAACAGGCGGAAGACGTCCTGGAGGTCGCCGTCCTTGAAGTCGAGGGTGATGGGCTCGCCCGTGTACTTCTTCTCGCCGGGGCCGACCGTGCGGGGCTGGAATGTCTCGCCGCTGGCGGCCTGCGGGTCGGGATCGGCCACCGGGGCCGCCACCGGCACCGGCAGCATCGGCGGGCTGTCGAGCTTCACCGGCGCCGCCAACGGGTCGTCACCGGCGGCGGCCGGCATTGGGTCGGCGTCGGCGCGGAGCGCGGCCAGCGGTGCCGGACGCGGCGTCTCGCCACCTTCGCCGAACAGCACCTTGAGGCCGTCCGGGGTGTCGACGACGCGGTACGGCATGCGACGCGACAGGTCGAGGACGATGCGGGCCACCTTCGGATGCTCGCTGAACCTCGGGTTCATCCGAACGCGATGCACGGCGTCGCTCCGGATGTCGACGACGTTCCGCTTGGGCCCGACTGTCGCGAGGTCGACATCCTTGAAGTCGATGACGAGACGGTCGGGGTTGCCCTGGAAGAAGTCGTTGTAGCTGAGCCGGCCGTTCGCCTTCACGACCACGGCGAACTGCTGGCCCGAACCCTCGTGGGAGACGCCGAGGATGCGTGACGCCTTGGTCCGCGGACCGGGGACGATGGTGAGCTCACCATTGGTGCCCAACGCGTCCGAGCCTTCCGTCACCGCCGCTTTGGTCTCGGGGACCGAAGCCGGCCGCTCGGGGGCTGCCGGCGCCGGTGCGGCCGGTGCGGCCGGTGCCGCCCCCGCCGCCGTGAGCACGCGCGTGTCGGGCGTCCGCTCGAAGACCAGGTTCAGCATCCTGTCCTTCGCATAGACGTTCACGGGCACACGCTTGGCCAGACGGACCTCGAGCCGTGCGAGGCTTCGCCCTTCTCCGCGCGCCATCGACGTGACGCGCAGGGACTCGACCTCCGGTGTCCCTACCTTGATCTGCGCCGGGACCTTGGACACATCGACGTCGGGTAGATCGACGATGAGTGTCAGCGGGTCGACGGCGTAAGACGTGTAGGGCAAGGGCCCGTTGGATACGACAACGAGCCGGGTGGAGTCGTCTGCGCTCTCCTGACGAATGTCGGAGATGACCGTGTTGGCCGGCTCCTGGGCATCCAGCTGACCCAGAAGAAGGACTACGGCCACCGCCGAGAGCGCCCACGCGAGCCTGGCTCTCATTGCCTCGCCTCCTCGGACGGATAAAGCATCTTCTTGACTTCCTTGGACTTCTCGGGCGACAGCGGATCGGTTACTTCTTGACGGAAGTAGACGGTGACCGCGTCGATGGCGGTGATCACGCCGTCGTAGAGTCTTTGCCCCACCTTTGGGAAATACGTCTTCCCGTCGGGGCCGAGCAGCAGCGCGATGTACTTTCCGGATCCTGAAGGGTTCTCGACGATACCGCGCAGGTGAACCTCATTGATGACGAAGCCGGCGATACCGCTTGGCCGGATGGTATCGGTCGGCTTGCCGGCCACGGACTTCAGCAGGTTGATGAAGGGATCCCGCCGGCCTTGCGGGTTGTAGGTATACCCGTCCGCGCGCGTCTCGAGCGCGAGGTTGAGCTCGCCGGCGTCAGCCGTCGGCGGCGCTACCACGGTAGGTGCCGCCGCCTCCGCGGGCGGCGCCGCCGGCTGCCCGAAGGCCAGCGCTGGCATCACCGCCATCGCCGCGACGAGATGGAACCGCAATCGCGTGCTCATCTACCGTCCCCCTCGTCGGGCCGGCGCCCCGGGCTTCCCGGTGCCGGGGGGCGGCCCCTCCTGGTAGGTGTAGGTGGTGGCCACGAAAGTGGCGCCGATCGTGTTGCTGAGACGCTGCGCGGCGACCGCCCTGATCTTGATGTCGGTGGCGTTCACGAGGCGCGGCAGCCGTCCGATCTTGTCGAAGAACTGGCCGAGGTTGTGATAAGAGCCGTTCACCTCGACATCCACCGGGTGCTCCTGGTAGAAGTCTTTCGCAACCGGCGCCCTGAAGTTGAACTTCATGATGTTGAGCGTCGACGTCATGGCCAGGGAGTACACCTGCTTCATGAGCGCCGGCGTCTCTTTCTCGGCGGGCAGGAATCGCTTGAGAACCTCGAGCTTCTCTTCGAGGGCGCGGACCTCGCGCTCGAACTCGGGCAGCTTGGCGACGGTGATCTCGAGCTCGCGGATCGTCTTCTGGAGCTTGTCCAACTGTGCCTGCTTCGCCGCCTTCTCCTCGAGCTTGCCCTCGTAAAGGAAGAAGTAGAACGCGGCCCCGATGGCGAGGCCCGCGCCGACGGCCACCGCGAGTTGTCCGGCGACGGGCAGCCTCGTGAGTGCGTTGTCGGCCATGTTCCCTATCTCCTCCCCGCCGGAGCTGGTCCCGCCGGCGGGGCCGCCGCCGCGGCCTTCGCCGCAGCTTCGGCGGCCGCCTTCTGTTTGGCGGCCAGTGCCGGATCCTGGAACGTCGCCCCAAGCTCGAAGGTGACGACGCCGTTCGGGTTCACGGTGTTGTTCTTGGGCTCTGCGACCGGGAACCAGCCGCTGCGCTGAAGGTTCGAAGCGAAATCCGCCACGGACGGTAGGCCCGTGGATTCACCTCTGATCGTCACCTGGGGTCCGCGCTGGTCCATCTGGATGAGCCAGAGGAAGTCGGGGATGGCCTTGGAGACCTCGTCCAACATGTGCACGGGCCCGCTCTGCTCGCTGCGGAGCCGCTCGATGAGGGCGACCTTCTCCTCGTACATCTTCTTGCGCGCCTGGAACTCCTCGACCTTCTTCTTGATGGCCTGCAGCTCCTGCTCGCGCTTCTTGGCCGAGGCGATCTCCGTCTCGAGCTTGGAGATGTCGGCCAGGATCAGGAAGTACATGCCCGCGCAGACGGCCAGCGAGCCGCCGACGAAGAGGATGAGGAACAGGTAGAGCTGCACCGCGCCGGGCGCGGAGGGCGTCCGGACGCCGCCGCCGCCACCACCACCACCGCCACCGCCCTTCTTGGACGGTTTGTCGGCGGCAAGGAGGTTGATCTTGATCATGCGTCACCTACCTTCCTGGCGGCCAGGCCCACCGCGATGGCGGCCTGCGGTCCGAGCTCGTTCATGAAGTCGGGATCGAACTCGCGCGGGTTGTACGTGACGTTGTTGAAAGGGTTCATGAGCTCGACGCTCGCCTCGAAGCGGTCGGCCAGCAGGTCGCGCAGACCGTTCACCTTCGACGTGCCCCCGGCCAGCATGATCCGGTCGATGCGGTCTTCCGAGCTCGTGGCCTTGAAGAAGTCGAAGGTCTTCTGGATCTCGAGGGCGATGTTCTCGGACACCGCTTGCAGGATCGGCGTCAGGTTCTCGGGCGCCGCCCCGTCCACGCGCTGCCCGCGCTTCAGGGCCTCGGCCTGCTCGAACGACAGGTTGAGGTCCTTTTGGATGGCGTCGGTGTACTGGTTGCCGCCGACGGCGATGTCGCGGTTGAAGATAGAGACCGAGCCCTTCACGATGTTGATGTTCATGATCGAGGCGCCGACGTTGAGCAGCGCGACCACGCGGCCGGGATCGAGACCGTAGTTGATCTCGTAGCAGTTCTGCAGGGCGAAGACGTCGACGTCGACCACCGAAGGCACCTTGCCCGCCTGGCTGATCGCCGAGGTGTAGTCGCTGATCTTGTCCTTCTTGACCGCGACCAGCAGGACGTCCATGTTTCCGCCGCCCCCGCCTTCGATGACCTCATAGGAGATCGAGACGTCCTGGATATCGAAGGGGATGTACTGCTCCGCCTCCCAGTGAATCGACTCCGAGAGCTCTTCAGGGCTCATCTGGGGAAGGCTGATCTTCTTGACGATGACCGCATTGCCCGACACGCTGGTCGCGACGTCGCTGGTCTTGATCTTCTGGCCGGTGAACAGACGCTGGATCGCGTCGATCACCGCGCCGGAATCCATGATCGCGCCGTCGACGATCGCTTCCGGCGGCAGAGGCTCGATACCCACGTTGACGAGCTGGTACTCGGCACCCTTGCCGCCCGGCTTCAGCTCGACGGCCTTCACGGCCGACGACCCGATGTCGAGTCCGACCAGGCCCTTTTTCTTACCGAACAAGCCCACGAGCTCTCTCCACCTCAAAAGCCGACCGCCGCGACCGACCGTCTAGCCCAGCGTCAAAACCGAACTAAGAGACGAGGTTACGAAAAAGAGTTAAAGTACTGGATGAAGCTAGCAAAAGGTCCCTACCCTGTCAAGGAAAAAGTGAGGTTTTGTTTTGTAAGTTGCGGACGGGGTGGGATTTTCGCCTAATGTTCGCCTGGCCGTCGCATCGGCCGTGATCACGCCGCGCCCCCGAAACTGTTGCGAGGAACGCTCCC
>Ga0075429_100000872_pt1 | contig 23798 bp, 13 predicted proteins | sample RhiMetdeltSRZDD3_FD_75295 | JGI IMG/M metagenome (GOLD analysis project Ga0075429, IMG submission 75295) | Populus rhizosphere microbial communities from Tennessee, USA - Rhizosphere MetaG P. deltoides SRZDD3 | ecosystem: Host-associated > Plants > Roots > Rhizosphere > Soil | place: USA... | reverse complement strand
GATCACCGCGACCCTGCCACATCCCGGCCCGGTCACCGCCGTGATCTACCACGGCGACAACTCCCTGGTGACCAGCGCCGCCGACGGGATCGCCCGGATTTGGCACCTGCCAGGCCCGGTCCTCACCGGACACGACGAGGTCGTCAACGGCGTCGCCTTCAGCTCCGACGGGCAGACCCTCGCCATCGCCAGCGGCGGCACCCAGCTGTGGAGCGTCGCCCAACGCAGACAGATCGGTACCACCCTGCCCAACGCGGCACGGTTCTCCAGCGCCATCGCCTTCACGTCCGACGGGCACACCCTCGCCGTCGGCAGCCGCGACGGAACAGTCCAGCTCTGGGACGTCAGCACCTCTGGCACCCCGGTCCGAGCCGGCCCACCGATCACCGCCCACAGCCTGACCGTGGAAACCCTGGCCTTCAGCCCCGATAACCACATCCTGGCCAGCGGCAGCGACGACAACACCGCCCGCCTGTGGGATGTCACCGACGCCGCACGACCGCAACCCCTGGCCAGCCTCGACGGCTTCGCCTCCTACGTCTACTCCGTCGCCTTCAGCCCGGACGGACGGCTGCTCGCCGCCGCGAGCATTGACAAGACCGTCCGCATCTGGGCTCTCGACGACCCACACCGCCCTGCCCTCCTCGGGCAACCGCTGGCCGGCTTCGACCACTACGCGCTGGCTGTCGCCTTCAGCCCGGACGGGCGCACCCTGGCCGTGGGAAGCGCCGACAAGACGCTGCGTCTGTTCGACGTGACAAACCCCAGCAGACCCGTTCAGCTGGGCCAGCCCCTCGGCGGACCGACCAACTACGTCTACTCGCTCGCGTTCAGCCGCGACGGACGCACGCTGGCCGCGGCCAACACCGACGAAACGGTTTGGCTCTGGGACGTCTCCAACCGTACGACGCCGCACGCACTGGCAACGCTGACGATCCCCAACGGCGCGGTCTACTCCGTGGCATTCCACCCCGACGGGCGCACCCTCGCTGCCGGCGGAGCAGGCAAGACCGTGTGGCTGTGGACCGTCGACCCGGAGCGTGTCCTCACCCAGATCTGCGCCTCCGCTGGCGACCCGATCACCCGAAGCGAATGGGAGCGATACATCCCAGGCATCCGCTACCAGAATCCCTGCGAAGGGAACTGAGCCACACGCAGGCAACACTGCGGCGGACCAGGCCCTACCACACTCGGATCGATGCCCAGCAACCACCCGGGAACGCGCAGGCGGCCGGACCGCTGACAGCATCGGCATAAACGGGGCCGGGGTGGCATCGCCACCGTCGCTCACGACCTTGGCCGCCGTTGGCCCGAGGTTGTCGACCTTGCTCGGTCGTGCCCTTACCTGCTGGGCGGGCACGTCGCCGTGGACGAGGTTGTACGGCGATCTCCATCCCGCGTCCGGCGTTGTGCGGGCATCTCGCCAGCACTTCCGATCCGCGCCGCTGACCTGTGCGCTGTTTGACGGCGGCATCAGGCCGCAGGTCCGACCAACAGAAGGGATCTAGTCATGAGAGGACTCGTCAACATCCGCCGGATGGCGTCCGCGCTCGCGCTGACCCTCAGCCTCGCCGGCGCCACGATCGCCATCTCGGCGTCTCCGGCCCACGCGAGCTGGTATCCCGCCAAGACCGGCGGCAGCGGCGTCACAATCCGCGACTGTTTCCACTCAGTCGTCCAGCAGCCAAGCACGAGCTGTACGTACGTCACTTTCGTACCGGCGAACACCCCCGTCCGGATCGTCTGCCAGCACAGCGGCCAGAGCATCGGCGGCGACCCGGTCTGGGACTACATCGTCTGGGAGAGCGGCCCCGGGCGGCCCGATGCTTCGCGAACACCTCCTACGCGGCGGGTCGGCCAGGTTGGCCACGGCCACCACCGCGATCGTCTACCTCACCGGACAACCACAGCCGCTTGACCTGGCCCTCAAGGCCGCACGGCTCCTGGCCGAAAACGCCGCCCTCGTTGCCCTCCTCGCCGCCGGGCACGCCGAGATCGTCAACCTGGGATGAACATCCAGCCCGACCCCGCCCGCGCCGCGGCCCTAATGGCGGCGCTCGACGCCTACCGGCAGGGCTTCCAGAGCGGCGTGAAGCATGCTTGCCGACCCCGCACCAGGTACGTAGATGACTTGTCCCGTGGCCCATCGCTCGATGAAGCCGGTCGCGGCGTGGGTCGCCCGCCGGGTTGCGAGAAGCACAACCTCGCTCGCCCGCGCCTGGTCCTTGAGCCGGTCACTGCCGTCGTGCTCGCTGCTGGTGTGAACGGTGATTTCTGGGGCAACTTGGACGAGTGTTCGGCGGACGCGGTCGAGTACGCGTTCTTGCAAGCTATACAGCAGCACTGTCCGGCCACCTGCAAGTGGGCGGGGTGCTCCGACTTTCTCGGACCGGTCGGTCAGGGAGGGCCAGTCCAGACCGAGTTCGGCCTCCGCGCTCAGTTCAGCCGCGAGGACGAGTTGAGCGGGCGTTAGCCGCCGGGCGAGCCCGCGCACACGTGAGAGCAAATTCTGACAGACGACAAGTCGGATACCCTCATCTACCGCCGGCCCGGCCAACAGAAGGTCAGCTAGGTCCAGCACTCGGTCGATCGTGGCGACCTGGACCAATTGCGGGGCGGCATCGGACAAGGAGCCAACGACTTCACGGTATCGGGAGGCGTTTGGACCGGAGGCAAGGAAGGACTTGAGTGCCAGGGCGAGAGCGACGAGGGCGGTCTCGTTGAGGTCCTCCGACAGAAGGATGAGGCTGATCGCCACCCCGCTGCTTTCGCCTGCTCGGCCGTCCTCCAGCGACTCCAGCAACAGTGGCAGGGCGTCGAGGACTACGCCGATCGCTGGGTGCTCGAGTGGTGCACCGGCGAGTTTCCCTGCCAGCGTGTGGTCGCTACCCGGCGGGACGGACCACTGGCGGGCGAGGTCGTCGAGGGTGTTGGAGATGGCGGTGAGATCCTCGCCGGCGGCTACCCGGTCGAGGAACTCGAACCATCCGGTAGGCACGTCGTGGCCTAGTTGGCCGATGGTTTCCAGGTGGCGTTGCCAGGCGTCGAGTTGCCACTGCTGGGTCAGGACCTCGCGGAGGTAGTCGCCTCCGTGGCGCATGAGGGCGGTGTGGACTTCACCGCTACGGACTGGGTCGGCCAGGTTGAGCACGCAGTGGACAGCGAGCCTGTCGCGCACAATTCCTTCTGGCAGGGTCGTCAGGTTCCTCCATGCGGCGTCGTAGGCACCGGCTTCGAGGAGGTCGCGGATGTCGGCGGCGCTCGGCGCATGGGTGGGGGCCGATGGAAGCGGCAGGCGGTCGCGAAGTGCCACCAGCCAGGGATCGTGGGCGTCGCGGGTGGCGGCGTGCAGTCCGACCATGTCTGCCGAAGGCGGGTACGTCAAGGCCAGGGCTAACAGCGCTGCTTGCGCCTGGGTACGGTCCAGTTTCGCCGCGCCGGCGAGCACGGTAGCGAACTCCGGATGCTGCCTGAGCAGATCGCACGCGGCGTCGACGTCCCGGGCGGCGGCCGGGGTGGCGAGGTAGCGGCGATGTATGGCGACGAGCAGTGCCTCCCGCACGGCGGCGGGCAGCCGCATCCGGAAGAGATCGTCGATCTCTGCGCCGTCGAGCGCCCGCTCCGGGAAGCCGAGCGCGTCGTGTCGACGGACCTTCATGAAGGCGATGTTGGCGGCGTCGAAGGCGCCGGCGGCGATGAGGCGCTCGAGGCATGCCGCAGACAGCTGCTCATCGGCGCTGACCAAGGAGATGCGGAAGTCACGTAGCAGCCGTCCGACTGGAACAACTTCGTCGCTGTTGCGCACTGGCCGGTCCAGCCACGTCCTACGGAGTAAGCCAAGGGCGTCCCAGGCGGCATGCCAATGATCGTTGGGGACCTCCAGCCGCCACATCGGGCCCGGCCCCAGCCCGTGCAGGGCCGTCTCGACCTGGTCGCCCTGGCGGGGCGCTACTGGGGCAGGGACAAAGCGCGAGTGGGTGGGGCCGACGAATGCTGCAAGCGCCTCCGCAAGGCGGCGGCCCATCGCCGCGCTGAACGCCTTGGCGTAGATGTAGCGGCGACCGTTGTAGCCGCGCGGGAGGAGAACCGGCCTGGCGGGCGCGGCGTCCAGATCGTCGAGAAAGGTAGCCAGACGCGCGTAGCGGTCGTCGGTTCGCCATGCCGGCGGAAGGTTGAAGTCGTTGCCGTCGCCGAAGAATTGCGCGAGGAACCCGGGAACGTCGATCACCCCTGCCCCCATCGGGCGCGAAAGGCTAGGCGGGCCTCGGCGATGGCTTGGGCATCGGTGTCGAAACGCACCCACTCGTCGAGGAGGTGGACTCCGCTGTAGGTGAAGTTCATCGAGCCGTTGAGCAGGAAACGGTCGCCGAGCAGACCTTTCTCGTGCAGCACCTGGGATCGACGCACCTCCATGGTGCCCGCCGCCGCTTGGGCCTGCATTCGTTGCAGAAAGCGCCGGTTGTGCTCCTCGGGACGCACTTCGACGAAGACCCGCGTTCCGCGTGATGTCAGGCAGGCAAGGACCTCCGACAACCTGACCTCCCGCGCGCCCCAGGTCGGTTCGAGTCCGCTGAAACCGCCGTCCACGTTGTCGATCACGGCGATGTCGCTTACCCACGGGGAGATCAGCCAGATCTCCTCGCTGGGCGCCAGCAATTCACCGACGAAGGCGGCCTGCAGGAGCGCGCGGAGGTCCTCGGTGGTGCGGGTATGGCCGCGTCGCAGCGTGCGGGCGGTGCTCACTGCTCGACCTCCCGCAGTTCGAGGCGCACTTTGAGCCGACCCTCCTCGCGGCGAGCGCCCCGCACGACGGGGTGGACGAACAGGTAACCCGTGTCGATTGGCTGGGTACTGGCGGTCAATTCTGCCTGTTGGAGCGTCGTCGCCGCATCAGTCGGCGCGACGAGGTCAACCACTCCGCGGGCCGTGACCTCCGCTTCGTAGGCGGCCTGCCATCCGTCGTTGGTGACGAGCACCTCGGCGACCTCGTCGTCGATCAAGCCGGCGGCGAGTTCGCGGTCCAGGGGCGGCGGCAACTCCTCGTACATCGCGGGAACCTCGAGATCGCGGTTGAAGGTCTCCGCCCCGCGCGGCCATAGGCTCGAGTACACCTGGTCGGGGGTGCGGTAGACGTCGCCGACCTGGTCGGCGTGGCGGTTGAGGACGACCGATGCCCAGGTGCGTGCGTCGATCTCGAACCCGACGGTTCGCGTCGCGTCGTCCCAGGTCTCTATTACGTTGAGCAGGGCGGCGTCGTGGCGTTCACCGGTTCCCGGGCGAAGCAGTCGCACCGCGATGGCCGATATGACCGGGTGGGATACCAGGTAGCCGCGGCGGTCGAGTTCGCGGCGCAACGCCTGCCATGCCTCGCGGGCCGAGGCGTTGTTGGTCGCTTGCCGCACGCCCACCAGGGCCGCGCCGAGCGGGCCGGTAGGTGTGGTCGCCACCTCGGCGAGCAGCCGACGCAGTTCGCGGTCGACGATTTCGAAGTCGCCTTGGCGCAAGGCGGCCCAAACCAGTCGCCAGAACCGGCGGGGATCGTCGACGTAGGTTTTGACAACCTTCTCGATGACGCCGGCGCCGCCGATGGTGTTCTCGGTGAGCCACGCGTCGGCGCCGTCACCGCCGACGTGCAGGTCGAGGTTGAGGTCCTGCTCAGTGGCGTCAGGCACGAGGCACAGGGCTGCGGCGTGTACGGCCGCGCCGATGGTACGGCCCAGTACGTGCCGTGCGAGGTCGATGTCGGCGTCGGTGACGCGATGCAGACGCTGGGCATGATGGCGGAGTCGGTCCGTTGTCGTTGGCGTTTGCAAGGCGGCGAGTAGCTTGACCCGCAACTGCCACGGATCGTCGTCGGATTGATCGATGGCGTCGGCGGGATCCGAGTCGCCGCCGATCACGCCGGTGATCTGGTCGACCGCCTCGCGCAACTCCTCAGCGGTGACTGTGGCGCATGCATCGGCGACCGGTTCATCACGGGCGAGGACGCGCAGCACGATCGCGCGTTCGAAGACCGGGCCCAGCCACAATCGCACGAAGCTGTTCGCCACCGGGTCCATGCTGTCGTCGGCGGCCACGGCGTGCCGGAACGACTGTGAACGCCACGACGGTGTGGACAGGTGCGGCATGGCCGCAAGAGTCGCGGTGTCGGGCAGGCGCAGCCGCAACTGCAGTCCATCAACGTCGAGGGCGAAGCCCAGCGCGGCCGGCTGGCCTTGGTGGGTGGCATACGTCACGCGAGTCTGAGCGGGCGTCGTCCCGCCGGCCCGGTTGTCTCTGACCTTCAGCGATGCGGTCGCCCCGGGTGTAAACCGACGCACCTGCAGCGGCCGCCGGTTGGCGTGCGTGTGAACGGAGAGGTACTCGATGTGGGCGGCCCACGGCTCGGGAACTTCCAGCAGCGCCGGCTGACCATCGTGGACCACAATCTGAGTGCGCCACGACGGTCTGCTGTTGGCCGTATCGGCGACAGCGGGGAGAGGTTCACCAACCCGGATACGGTATGGGCGCACGACCGTGAATTGCTCACCCGTGACGTCGTCGGTCCAGACCCCTTCGACGCTGCCCTGGTCCACGAAGTCCCGTAGCGACAGCACACCTGAAGGGGTGTCCAGGGGCACCGGAACCCAGGTGCGCTGCGCGCCGGACCGCACCGCGAAACGCTTGCTGACCCGGCCGGGCGCGGTCTCACGCAACGCCTGCGATACCGGCATCCGACTGTCGACCTGGGCGAGGAAGGTGGCTGGCAGCAGCAGTTCGACCTCGGGCAGGTTCAGCGGCGCGAACAGGGCGCGAGGCGCGAACTCCGGTGCGTAGGAATCACCGACACCGCCCGGATCGTTTTCGCCCTCTACAGGGGTCCAGTCGCTCCGTACGCGCCGCAGCAGCGTCGGAACGACGGCCGTCAGCAACGCCCGAGGCGGATCCCACAGCACCGCGAGGATCTCGTCATCATCGAGATGCAGCGACCACCGCAGGTACTCGCCGAACTCGCGCTGCGTGAGCGGATCGGTGAGGAGTTGCTCGAGGAGGGTCGCGACCTGCCCGGAGGCGGCATGTCCCTTACCGGTCTTCGCCGTCAGCACTTCCCGCGCGTCGCACCGCCATTGCAGTTGCCGCGTCAGCCAGTCCTTCAACGCGAAGGTGGCCTGCATCCGCTGTACGTACCGGTTGCCGACGGGCAGCGCCCGCGGCGGCAGCTCCGGGTCGAAGAGCCGGTCGTAGGCCTGGTAGGTCAGGCGGTCGCGGCCGAAGTCGCTCAACACGACGGTGGTCAGTGGGCGGACCTGACGCGTACGGCCGGCGCGGCCACGACGCTGCACGAACTGGGCCGGGTCGCGCGGCGATTTGTGCTGCACGATGAGCCCAACCCGCGGGTCGTTGAAGCCAACGTCGAGTGATGCGGTCGCCACGACCAGGTCGGCGCTGTCAGCGACGCCGGGGTCTTGTGACGAGGTCTTGCCGATGCGCAGGCCGCGTGCCGGATACGTGCCGGGCAGCATGTGGCCGATTTGCTCGAGGAGGGCCCACACCTGCCCGTCGCCGTCGCGGCGGGCCCGGTCGGGCAACGCTGCCGAGCGCAAGTTGGCTAGGACTTTGTGAGCGCCGGACCGTCGTCGGGCCGTCCATCCGTCGCCCTCGGCGTCTTTGAGGTCGTGGAACAGCCGGTTGGTGACGTCGAGGTCGTCGGTGAACAGGAAGCCTTTACTGCCGGCGAGGCTGATCTCCCGGTCGGGCAGGTCAAGGACGCGGCCCAGCAACATGGACGCCTGGATGGTGACGGAGAGCATGCTCGCGCCGGTGGTCGGGTCGGCGCGTACCGCGACCTGGTATTGCCGGCCCTCCTCGATCAGGTCGTCCTCAGCCGGCTCGACATGGGTCACATCGGCGTCGGGGATGCCGACGAGGCGGCTCATGAACGGCCCGGCGTCGCGCAGGGTCGCGCTCAGACCGACAACGGTGACCTTCGGGCCGACGGCATTGCGCCAACGGCGCACGAGCAGCGCGACCTGGGCACCGTGCACGCCCTCGTAGGTGTGCACCTCGTCGAGGAGGAGCAGCCGTGGCCGGGATCCTGCGGGTGTGAAGCCGAACAGGCCACCCAGCCGAGGAGCTGAGGAGGCCAGGTTGAGCATCTCGGTGGAGGAGAACACCACGTCCGGCGGCTGCTCCAGCATCTTTTCCCGGGTCAGCCCAAGCACCTCACCAGGCACCTCTATGCCGCAGGCCGCGCAGACGAGCCGCTCCCGTCCGGTGGCGCGGTCCTGGTTCGGCCAGACCAGGTCTGCGCCGCAGGCCGGGCAGGTGGTATAGGGGCAGACCCTGCCGTTGGCCACCTTGCGCCAGGTGTTGTCCAGCCGCGGCGATGTGTCCAATGCACTCCCTCGCCAGGGCGTGTCGCCGTAGAGCGCACCGAGGCGCAGCGGGCGCCGGCCCGCCGTCGCGAGCGCGGGGGCGATGCCCAGCGCGGCTCGCAGGGCCTCCCCGACTTGGTCCTTGAGCAGCTCGTTGCGCGGGTACAGCGCCAATGTCTGCACCTGGTGTCTGCCGAGGTGTTCGGCCATCCACAGGTAAGCCGGCAGGTAGAACGCCAACGTCTTACCGCTGCCGGTGCCGGCGGCCACGATCACCGCCTGGGTGCCGTCGCTGCGTAGCGACTCCAGCACCGCCGCCGTCGCGTCGACCTGGAACTGCGCCAACGGCCCCTTGTCGACCTGCGCGGACAGCTGTCCGGTGGGCAGCCGATGCACCTGCGCGGCGAGCACCTGACGCCCGACCGGGGTCAGCGGCTGAATCTCCTCGATCCGGTCGAGCAGGGCCGCGAACGAAACCTCGCGCTTCGGGTATCGGCGCGGTTGCGCGAAAAGCCGAAAGTCGCTGATGAGACGCCGCCCGCGCAGCCACCACTCGCCATTGCCGGTGTTGAACAACTGGCGGGAGCGCACCAGCAGGCGCAGAGTCTCGGCCAGCCGCGACCTCCAGCGCCCGTCGGCCACCTCTGTGATCAAGGCATGCTCGGCGAGATCGTCGAAGGTGGGGTCCACCTTGTGATCGCCGTCGAGTTCGGTGAGCGCGTCTGCGATGGCTTCGCGTACCTCGGCTTCGGTGAGCCAACTGTCGACGATGCCCCAGGACAACAGCGGCAATTCCCGGTTTTCGACGGCGTTGAGCACGTGGCCGAGAACCTCCGGTGAGGTGGTGGTCATGCCGTCCACCGCACCACCAAATCGTCGGCCAGTCCGCGTTCGCGTAGCAGGTGCACCTGTTCGTCGGTGAGTTCGGATAGTGGAAGCCCTCCATCGCCGAGGCGTTCGAGCACCGGCACGAGCGGCGCGGGCAAGTCCTGCAAGCGTGCCGCGCTGACTTCCCGTTCGACAGCGGCCGCGTTGCGCACGAACATCCGAACCTGTGCCGCGTTGGTCGGCGGGCGGGTGAGCGCCTGCTCGACTGCGCTGATCGTCTCGCTCAGCGACTGGCGGGCGGCCGGCGGAAGGATTCTGACCGACGCCAACGCCGTGGCGGCTTTCGACCGTGCGAAGGCGGGCCATGCTCTGGCGACCGCGTCGTTGGTGCGGCGCGCCCATGCCAGCAGTCCATTTTCGACCGCATCGAAGTCTGTGTCCGGCGGCGGTTCGGCCATCTTCAGCCGCTGCCCGAGATCGGCTATGGCGCGCGCCAGACCTGCGTCGTCGGGCATGGGCAGGTTGGCAGCGCCGGCCTCGCGGCACGCTATCCACGTTTGCGCAGCGCCTGACGGCGCATCCAGCGCCGCGCGCAGGTCCCTGGCGCGGTTCTGCAGTCGTTTGGCCTGTTGGACCGCGCTCTTGGCAGCCTTGACCTCAGCAGCGACCTCTTGCAGGCGGCGCGCTCGATCCAGCAGCGATTCACTCATCTCGTGTCTCCTGCAGCGCGCCCAACACCGTGGTGGCTTCAGCGAGCGCCTCGCTGAGTTCGGGGAGTGCATCCGTCGGTTGCATGCCGCGTTCGTGTTCTGCCCGACGCAGCGCGTCCTCGAGCCACCGGCCGCACTGCCGAAGAAAAGACAACGTCGCGAAGAACTGCTCGCCGCGGTCGGGGGCCGTGACGCGTAGACGCTCGAGGAATTCGTCATCCCCGGTTGGCGTCACTGTCGCGGGAGCGCCGCCGGCGGTACCGCCGGCCGGAAAATCCGCTGCCAACCGCTGCCACTTCTTCCATGGATAGCGTCTGGCCTGCCGGCAGTCCTCAAGCCACTCCTCCGGGCTACGCCCGCCCGCCCTGGGTGCGATCAACGCCAGGGTACCGATGGCTCCATCCAGTTCCTTGAGCAAGATCTCCGGATCCGCGTCGCCGGTCAGCAGCCGGTACTCGTTCGTCAACTCGTGCAGGTGCGCGTATTGGGCGCGCACCGCCGAGTCCAGGCCGCGCCGCAGCGGTGTGTAGGCGTGGGCTACCCACTCAGGCAGGCCGTCTAGATCGGTCTTGGGTCGCCAGTCCGACACGAGGGTGTCGATGGCAGGTAGGAGCAGCGCGGCGTCGATGAGTTGTTCGCCACCGTCGCCCTGGGCGGCGCCGACCGCCTGGCGAAGTTGCGTCACTAGCGCGGTTCGCCCTGCTAGGTGTTGGGCGGCGAGCTTGGTCCATTCTGGGGTACGGGAGCCGACGTCGCGGTGCGTGGCGCCCGCTGTTTGATGTGCGGGGCCCGGGGCGAACAACGCGGTCAGCAGATCTTCGCGGTTCTGCGTGCGGCTGCCTTCGATGTCCAACAGACGCGCGCCGAGCAGGGATGCCTCGACGGCGGCGGTCACGGTTGCCGGTTGGTGTTGCCCCAGGTGCTCGCGCATAGCGTCGACCATCGACGCGGCCCATTCGTCGAGGCGGCGGCACAGCAGGCGCTGCTGTGCCGGTCCGCCGGGAAAGTTCCAGTGCCCGCGTTCGACGCGTTCCAGCACCGCCTTGACCAGGGTTGCGGTGACCGGGTCCTTGTCCAGGACGATGGTGGCCCTGAACGTCGCTCTTGCGCCCTTTTCACCAAAAGCCCCAACGATGACGGCGGCGTTGCCGAGCCGGTCGCCCAGCACCACCTTGCGGATGGCCTGGGTCGGAGTAGGAAGTCCCAGGTCGTTCCAGGGCACCCGGGCAATGACGGCGTCCCGGAGCCACGACCGCAGATTGTTGGCAAGATCCTGGGGCAAGGCTTCCCCGCGGCCATACCACGCGTCGACCTCAGCGAGTTTCACTTGCAGGGGGGACGGGGGCGTTGGCTCAACGCGGGCTCCTGGCGCTGCCACCGGCTCAGGTTCGTCCTGTACCGCCTCGACTGCGGAGGCCGCGAGCAGCGGGAGCCCTATGGCCTGGTGAAGCACAGGATCGAGGTTGACGACGGCGGTGGTGGCGCCGCCCCAGAAGTTCAGGACATCGACCCGCCTTTGATGGTCGGCCGGGTCCAGCCTCAGCAGCCGGGCTTCCACCTCGGGTGGCAGCATCCGGTCGAGGCGACTGCTGGGAAAGTCGGCGTGAAAGGCCGGTGGAGGGAACCGGCCCTCGCGCAACGCGACGTCGTAGTTGTCCAGGACGACGCGCACGACGCGGCTGAGCACGTTTCGCGGGTTGAAGGTGTTGTCGTTGCGGGCCGCGGTCACCCGCACGGTCTGGCGGATCGCGGATTCGTTGTATGGGTACAGCCCGAACCCGTCGGAGGACACGCCGAAGGCGTCGTGGCATTGCGTACGATACCGGCACAGCCTGCAGGCGTTGGGTATCCATCCGCTGTCGCCTCCGCTCTCGCTGTGCGCCCGTACCAGCGCCGCACGGCCGAGGCGAGCGGCGTTGAGGTAGCGAGCCGTGAAATCGACCAACTGCTCGTCGCTGACACCAACCGGGCCTTCGCCCAGCGGAACGTCGAGGTCGTACACGTAGGGCACGCTGGCTGCGGCGCGGGTCTTCAATGTTTCGGGCAGGCTGTCGAAGTAACCGCCGGTGACAGCCATCAGGGTCCGGATCGTTGCCACCTCTTGGCGGCCCTCGCGCACGCCGGTTTCGCTGATCGCGTCGAGGAGGTCGCGCTGGATGCCTTGGATCAGCGCGAAATCTTCGATCAGGAGAATGATCTCTTGGCCGCGGGCGTGCACGGCACGCCGGATGTCGATCATTGCGGCGGCCAGCCGGCCCCCGTCGAGTTCGGTCAGACGCAGGACGGCGTTGCCAAGCTGCTCCGTGAGCAATCGCGCAGCCTCCTCAAGCAATGGCTCTGAGGCTAGGAGTTGGCGAAGGCAGTCATTGGCGACCGGTCCGAGAGCTGCGCTGCCGATGTCGGCCTTCAGATCGCCGGAGCTGAACGCGGCAGGTCGTTCGGCTTCATCGCTGCTGCGACCGCGCAGCAACTCGGTCGCGAACCGGACGATGACACCATCGGGGTGCAGCAGATGCCGGCGATACTCGTAGTCGCGTAGCAATGTCGGCAGTCCGCGTTCGCTGGTAAGCATCTTGTGCATGCCGGCATGTAGACGGTCTCGTGGTTGTTCGGCGGGTGTTGAGAACTGCACGGCCAGGGCGAGCCGGTCCAGCAGTTCGTGGGGAAGCTGCTCCGGGTCGTACTGGCCGATGTTGCGGCTGACCCGGCTTCGGATGTCGTCGAACGGAGGTCCCTCGAGATCGATCAGCAGAGCATTGACGACTGCGGCAAGATTCGTGTCGGTCTTGCGAAGGTAGATCACACGCTGGTTCGGGGCGTCGAGCGGCAGGTTCTCCTTCACCCAGCGCACAAGGTGGGATTTCCCGGTGCCGGACTCACCCCTGATCGGCATCAGGACGACGCCGCCGGTCGGCGGGCGGTGGATGAAGTCATCGAGCACGGTCTCCTCGTCGACCTGCTCGCCCTGATCCGTTGACCCCCAGCCCCGTCGAATGATCGCCAAGGGACGGTGGGTGGCCAGGAACACGGCCCGGTCGGCGTGTACCGCCTCGGTGTTGATGGTGTCGTCGACCGCGGCACGCGTCCAGCACACGTATCCGGCAAAAGCGTCGGTCACGGCGCCACCTCGTGGAAGACAGCGTGGCTGAACGGTCTGACCTCGGGACCGTCGGACAACAGCACTTTCTCCGCATCGGACCGGTTGTCCAACTTCAAGACGCCGTCCTCCTCGCACCGGAGCAGGGCGTGACTCAACGCCACGTCTAGGGCGTTTGCCGCCGCCCGACGTCCGGCGGGCAGGTTCCATTCGCTTCGCAGAGCTGTCGCGAGCAATCCCCCGTCGATCATCGGCAGCCGGGTCTGTAGCAGGGCAATCAGCCGAGAGGCCGTCGTCTCGTCGCCGGTTTGACGTGGACGCAGGACCGCCCTGACTGCTCTGGTGATGTCCGGCACCAGGGTCGAGGTTGATCTCGGCGCGAGCCCGTCGTGCTCGGCGAACCCGAGCGCTGTGGCCCAGCGGATGAACGACTGCCAGGGGTTGGTGTTACCAATGGGAAACGAGGCGAAGTCTGTCCCAAGGTCGTGTGACAGCAGACGACCGACCTCCTGCCAGCCGATCGGCGGACCGTGCGGGTCCTGGGCGCACCACCAGGTCAGCGCGACGAGAAGATCACGTTGAGGTGTCGCCGCATCGTCCTGCCCCGCCTCGACGCCGGAGCAGACGGCGAACAGGAGGACCTCACCGAAGGCGCGCGCGTCCGCAGCCGCCTCCAGTTCGCGGCCGGCGGACATGGCTGCGCCGTCGGCGGTGATGAGAGTGAGATCCTGCAGTGCCTTCAGGCAGGCGTCGAAAGTGTTCGTGCCGTCTCTGCGCAGCGGCAGCGTCGAGGGCTGGAGGGCCGCTTTGAGCCGCTGCCTGTCGACAGGCTTGCCGTGGATCGCCAGGTACTTCACGATCAGGTGCATGCCGTTGGGCAGGATGTTGGGCGGGTTGAGCAGTGGCATCAGAGATCCTCGAGCAGTCGAACATGGGTCACGCAGGGTGGGTGCAGATCCGACCAGGATATGTGCGATCGGCTCGGCGCGGTGAGGTCGGAGGGGACCAGCAGAACGAGAGCGGGGTACCGATCGAACCAGTCCGGCAAGTCTGCCGGGGCGGCCCGCTCGCCGAAGGGCAGCACAGCCACGGTCGGGACTGGCGGCTGGACCGGCGCCGGGCCGCCGATCGAGCGGATGACCGGTCGCGGACCGGCAGCGGTCTGTAGCCGCCGCCACTCGGCATCGGCGATTTGGCCGCTGACGTCAAGGATGTGGCCGACGCCAGCGACGACTAGGCGGTCGAGAACCCGCGCGGCGATCCGCCGGTACTGCGGTTCGTCGTTCGCGGCGAGGAGGACGGTGAGTCGCGCGTGCGGCATGAGCGCCTCCAGACGTGCGGTCAGCCGGGCAGCATGCGGACGCCAGTCCGCGACCCAGGGAAGCGGCAATAGGCCCTGGATGGGAGCTCGACCGTTGCGCCTGCAGGACGGGCACCCCCGGCAGGATCGGGGTACCTCGGAGGAGCCCCACGGCCGGCTGAAGCTGTACCAGCGGTGCAGAGTCTCGCCGACGCACTCGTCTTCTTCCTCGAGCATGGTCAGAGCTTGCAGTCCGGCGTCGCTGGCCGCCGCGATGCGCTGCCGCTCGGCGGCATAGGCTGCCCAGTTCACCTCATCCCTGACGGCGATGTCGATGTGCCGCCCGACCCGGTTCTGGTCGGACACGTCCTCGTGCGCCTCGGCGTCTTCTCGCGCAATGAGGTCGAGTAGGCCTGTCCTTGCCATGGTGGTGAGCAGGCAGACGTTCCATTCGCGGTTGGAGGGGCCTTCCACGGTTACGTTCGGGGGCCGGGTGTCGAGGTCGACGCGTAGGTGCGTTGATGGCAGGGCGCGCGCGGTGTCCGCCATCGCGTCCCACCGGCCTCGTGCGGTGTCCGGAAGCATCAGGGTCGGGGTGGCCAACTGGTGCGCGATGCGCCGGTCGTCGGGGGCCAGCAACAGGCAGCTCACCGAGGGGTAGCCGTCCCGGCCACCGCGCCCCACCTCCTGGTAGAAGCGGTCGATGGTCTCCGGTTCGCAGGCATGGATCACCGCACGCACGTCGGGCATGTCGACACCGAGCCCGAAGGCGGAGTTCGCCACGACGACGTCGAAGCGGGCGGCACCGGCATCGGCGCGCCAGCCCTCCACGATCCGGCGACGCTCAGCCGAACCGCTGCGTCCGCTCACGCCGGCGTGCCGGCGAAATCCCCACCCGGTCAGAGCAGCCCGGACCTCGTCGACCTGGTCGGGTTTCGACACGTAGATGATGGCGGGACGAGGCAGATGCAACAGGTGTTCCCGCAGCGCGTGCAGGCGCGCCTCGCGGCTGTCCCACCGGGAAATGAAGTACTCTGGTTCGCATCGCAGCGCGGAGCTGCTGACCAGCCGAAAAGGCCGGTCGTCGGCGAACAGTCGATGCAGGGTATCGGCAGTTGAGGCGCTCAGAGTGCCGGTCATAAGGACGGTGACTGGTTTGACGTCGTCGGCCGACTCATCCACGAGGGCTCGGCGCAGTCCCACCATCGCCTGGAACTCCGGGCGGAAGTCGACTCCCCACTGGTCGATGATGTGCGCCTCGTCGACGACAAGATAGCGCAGATGACCCGAGCGGGCCGCGGCGTGCAACGCCGGACCGAGCCCCGAGGTGAACGCCTCCGGTGAGGTAAACACCAAGCGCTGCTCGCCGGATCGCACCGCCTCGCGGATCGCTGCCTTGTCCTCGTCGTGCATGTCCCCGAGATAGGCGTATCGGCCGGAGGGCGAGCCGCGAAGCCGCCGGGCCTCGATGGTCTCACCCAGCCGACGTTCCTGGTCGAGCGCCAACACCACAGTGGGCACCACGACGACGCTGACGCCCACCGGCTCGGACCGCAGCAGCCCGGGTGCGAATGCCAATGACGTCTTGCCGGTGGATGTTGGCAGGTTCACCACAAGGGTGACGCCGGGTGGTGCGGTCGCCAGCGACAGGGCCGCCTGCCGCTGGCCGGCCGTCTGGTAGTCGGCGTAGCCCAGTGTGGAAGCCCAGAACGGATCCGGGGGTACAGAATCGAGATGTCGGCGCTGAGTAGACTCGGCTTCAAGATAGACCTCCCGCAGCGGGTCGCCGCGCAGGGTGGCCGTTTCGTCGCCGGTGGGCGCCCAGGGCTCGCGCTGCAGGTACATCCGGCTATCGACCAGGTCGGTGCAGCTCACACCGGCGGCACGCCACAGCGACCGATCGGGCAGACCGGGATGCGGCCGGGTACGCAGGCCGAAGTCGGCGCGGCGCACGTCCTCCCAACCCAGCACATGACGGACGAGCACCGCAAGATCGGCCGGGCCGAGGTTCGGGTCACGCAGGGCGTCGAGCAGACGCCGCTGGGGACGGGCCACGCTCGCGACCGTCGGGCAGGCATCGTGGCTAGTCTCGAATGCGGCCTCCACGCACTGCCATGCCTCACTGTGCGTCGACACCGAACTCCCCCGCCGCCGACGCAAAGGGCCGCTCGCTGAGCACGGTGCACGAGACGGCGACCAGCCGCATGGCAGGCACGCGGCAAGCGTGGCGCAGCGCCACCGCCATGCCGGCGGTGTCGCCACTGTCTGACTCGAGACCGAGATGTGCGCCGGCCTGTCGACGGGCCTTCCTCTGCTGCTCCTCACGAGCGAGGTCGGTCGCCGCGGCGGTTTCGGCCGCGATCGAACGCTGCTCAAGGCTAAGTATTTGCCGCAGATGCTTCGGCGCCTCCTGCTGCGCTCGCAGCACGGCCTCACGGAAGGCGTAGGCACCGCCGAACAGGCCATGTAGGACGGCAAAGCGGTCCGGGTTGAGGTGAACGTCGCCCTGGCGCGGATCGTAGGGACGTTCGAGGAGCGCTCGCTGCGCTGGGTCGGGAGCATCGCCCGCCCATAGGTCGAGCCAGACCGTCTCGGTGAACGGCGCGAACCAGCCGTCGAGCCGACGGCGCAGTGCCTCGCCGGGCGACTCGGGGAAGGTGGTGCGAACGTGGTCGATGTCAGCTTCCACCACGAACTCGAACCCAAGGAAGGCCTGGTCGCCGTCGACGGTCCTGTCCAACCGCCACAGCGCCGACGCCTGCCCGCGTTCGTCCTGCTGCGCCCACCGCCAAAGGGTATCGATGAAGGGGGTGCCCAGGCGCAGCACGCGGGTGCCTGGTCGGCGCATCGCCGCGGTGCGGTTGAAACACCCGGATGTGTTCCACGTGCCTGGCGCCGCCTCTGCAAGCAGGTAGGCGGGTAGCAGGGTTCGGCTGCCGGGAACGTAGCGTCGGGTGGCGTGGTCGCCGCGCGTCGCCGCGCGCTGCATCTGCCATGATCCGTTGGCATCGCACGCCAGGTCATCGACGGCCCGCCCGAGGTCCCGCCATCGCGATTCGATTGCGTCCAGTGGTTCGAAGAGTGCGACGTGGTCGTCTTCGCCCGTGAAGGTGGCTTCGAGGATGTCCTCCGCGGCGATCTCTTTGCGCCGCGTCTCCAGGCCGTTCTTGATGGGGCCGGTGGCTTCCAACAGCCCTTGTGCGCCCCGGCGCATCAAATTAATGAGCAAGTCCGGTGTCAGTTCGTCGACCGCGTACTGCAACATCGACAGTGACGCCCGGAACACCCCGAATCCGTCACACAGCACGGTAAGCCAGGCGCCCGCGACCGAGCCTTCTGTGCCCGGCGCGAGCACGTACTGGGCGGCTGAGTCGTTGTCGCCGTGGCGGTCGACACGACCGAGGCGCTGCTCCAACCGGTTGACTGACCAGGGAAGGTGCGTATGCACGGCAGCGTCGGCTGTCTGGAAGTTGCGGCCCTCCTCGCCGCTGCGGTCGCAGACCAGGACTCGGGCCTGGCCGGTCAGCCACCGCCGCACGCCATGCTCAACCTGAGCTAGATCGTCGCCTTGCAGGTGTGCCACGACGTCGATATCGGGGTCGGCGGTGCGCAAAGCATCAACGAGCCTGCGGCCGGCAGCCGTGGTGCCGGCGAAGACGACGAGCCTGTGGTGGATTCGGCACAGTGGCGCGATCAACCGGGCCGTCTCCTGGGCCAACTCCTCCCGGTCGCCGAACTCCTCAAGTGCCTGCCTCAGGTTCTCGTCGGCGGCCAAGGCCGGGCAGCCGCGCAGCAGGGCTGCCTCCCGTTCGTCAAGACCAGCCTGTGCAGCAGCGGCGGCGTCCTCATCCAGCCGGAACCGCATCGCCGGCCAGAGACCGCCGGCTAGGTCCCGGGACCGCTCCATCAAGATGGCGTGCACCGCGGCGTACGCGGCCCATGTCTGGCGCTCGGCACCACTCTCCACTAGACGATCTCGGACGCTCTGTCGCCATCGCTCGAGCAACTGTTCACCCGTGTCGCTCCACGGGTCGTTCGTATCGAGCAGCGTGGGGTCGCGCCGGCCGGTCACTTCAAAGGCTGGACTGTCCGGACCGCAGCCCGGTGCACCGAGCACGCGATCACGTCGGTGTCGAATGACTCGACGGTGCAGCCGGTAGGTTTCGTTGACGTAACCACGTAGCTGCCCCAACGCAGCCGGGAGCGCGTCCGACTCGGCGTCTGCGGCAGACTCGGCGGCGTCGGCCAGCAACTGCAGTTGGGGATCGGCTGGGAACGCAGCCCGAACGGTTATGAGATGCAGCGCGACGAGTTCGGGAAAGGTCGGGTCAAGCGCGTAAAAGGCCATCGCGATCTCATGGCGCGCCCGGACCCGCGCGGTGAACCCCTCAAGGTCCTCCTGGCGATACACCGCCAAGTCGAGCAGGTGAAGCAGGCGGAGCATTGCCTGTTCGTGGTGTAGCACCGGTGTCGCCGACAACAGCAGCAGCCGCGGGCTGGCGTGGCAGACCTCGGCCAGCAGCGACCGCGCGGAGGCCGGCGTGTCGGCCGCCACGAGGCGATGGGCCTCGTCCACGACAACAAGATCAGGTGTCGGCTCCCCGCGCCACCGCTGGGGTTCCTCGTGCGCGACGATACGTATGTGCGCCTTGGTGAAATCGTCGATGAAGAACTTTTCCCGGAGTTCTTCACGCCATTGCCGGCGTAGGGCGTCGGGAATCATGAACGTGATCGCGGCGGTAGGCTTGTCAAGCAGCACCTGCCGCACCACCAATCCCGCCTCAACGGTCTTACCAAGGCCGACCTCATCGGCCAGCAGATACCGCTGAATCGGGTCGCGCAGCACCTGCAGCACCGCCCGCAGTTGATGCGGGTAAAGTTCCACCGCGCTCGAAAGGATCGCCGGTACGCTGCCGCAGGCCGCACGTTGCGAGATGATGGTCCGAATGAACGGCAGCCGCGCCTCGGCGAAATATGGACTTTCGCTTGCACCAGTGAGCAGGACCTGCACCGGATCCTCCACCGGACGCGACCATCGCACCCAGAGCTCGTGGCTCGGGACACGCTGGTGGTAGTACAGGTTCGGCTTTTGCACCGCATATCCGTTCTCGGCATCACCGGCGATCACCCGGCCGGCATACCACTGACCTGCGTCTTCCCAATAGACCCGAGTCTGCTTCGGCAATGAAGAGATCTTGAGGCGATCTGACGCCACCCATGTCGACTCGGCCAATGGGCGCGCGGGTGACTCAAAAAAATCTAGGCGAACCCGCTGCTCGTCTACGGCGCCGATCTTGCCCCAACCCCGGTCAACGGACCACGCGTGCCACCCCACCGCACAGGCGCGACTGGACCGCACCTGACTCACCACATCCTCCGATCTCGCGACCCCCGCCTCAACGGTCGGGCTACATCGTGCCACCAAGGCCCGACAATCACTGGGGGAGAAGCGACAACGCCGGTCGAGGCCTCGGAGGGAATGCCCCGAAATATTACCCAAGGCCCCTGCCGTCCGGCTACGTCACGAGTATGGCTCATCCAACGCATCTGTCCGATAGCGGCCACACGCTGGGCCGCACGTTGCTCACCCCACCCGCCCTACCACACGGGGCCGTCGAGACGCGCGTTGGAGCAAGTCCTGCCCGCTCCCCGTGACACTCTTCTGGGTGAATCCAGCCATCGGACACCCGCCGTGGGCGAGCAGATGGCACCTGCGGGCGCATCAGGTGGTGAGCTCGCGTGGTGACAGGGGTCCGCACGGGACAGCTGACCTTGTGACCGGACGCATCCGGCGGTCAGGACGGGCGTCACGCGCGCGACGGCGCACTAATATCCTGATCAGGCTGGCGTGCTTGCGCGCGCCTCTATCGGCGCCGCTTAATCTTGCGCCCGTCCCCGGCGTTGAGGCTCGCACGGTATCGGCTCAGGAGGTAGTCGGTGACGCGCTGGATATCTCGGGGTGTGTTCTGGATGTCGTTCCATCGGCGGATCACGCCGTCGCCGAGATCCCAGGTGCCATCGGTCCAGTGGCAGTCATCCTTGATGGTCTTGAGGGCGGTGGCGAACTCGTGGGCGTCGGGCAAGTCTTCGCCTGCACCATGCTGGTCGGCGATGGCGTCCATGAGGAAGCCCATGCTGATGATCCCGGCACCGTGCATGAGTCGGGACTTGCGGGGTGGCTTGTTCCATGCCTCCTCTCCGAATATGTCCCGAGCGGCGGTCCAGAAGTTGGCCAGGACGGTGAACATGAGCCCGACGTTAGGCAGGGCGTCGTCGCCGCCTCGGAAGCGGTAGAGGACGCCATCGGAGATGCTGTTCTCCAGCATCCGCAGTACGGAATTGTCTTTGATAACCCCGCCAGGGTTGGTCGGCGTTTGGATCATGTGCCTCAGCGGCGACTGCTCGTCGTAGTTGAGGCGCTCCAGCACGGTGGCGGGAAGTTGTTTGACCCGCAGGGATGTAGGCAAGGCGCCGGACGTCGTGGGCAGCAGCTCGTGGATGAGTCCCTTGGGTAGCGGCTTGGTGGAGTTGACCAGGATGAACTGGGAGCGCTGGTCGGCGTGCTCGCCGGTAATGAACGCGGTGACGCAGATCGGGAACTCGTTGACATCGGCGTCGCGGATCGCCGCGCAGCGCTGTTGGCCGTCCACGATGAAGCCTGGTTTGTCAGCGTCCTCCCATTGTTCGCTGATGGGCACGCGTAGCGTTCCTGTGCGCACGTAACCTGGGCCGGCGGCGCCGCGCGTTGCAGGGACGAAGTGGACGCGGTCATCGAAGGCGACCACGATGGCGTTGGGCAGCATGGGGCTCTCGTCCGACTCGACATAGCGGCGGATCGCTGCAACGTGGGCGAGGACCTCTGGGCGTTGGTAACCGTGCAGGTGCTTCTGTTCATCGCGGCGAACCCGTGACACCGCCGCGAACAAGGGCACCTTCTTGCCGTCGATGGCAAAGGTGTACAGCCGACGGGTGGGTCCTTGCTGGATCTCCAAGGCGGGTAGTTGTAGGACCTGGGTGCTGCCGTCCAAGGCGGTGGCGTGGTTGGCGGCGCGGGCCGCTGCACGGGTGCGGGTCACGTGTCATCCTCCCCCAGTTGGGCGCGTAGGCGTTGACCGAAAACATACAGGTTGTGAAAACCGCGCCGTTTGTTGCGTTCTGATCCGCGAAAGACGATCACTTCGATGCCAACGGCTCGACAAATACTGCACCGGCAGGCCCGCCACGGGCGGTCTTTGAGGGTCTCGCGGTATTGGGTGCTGCGGTCGGATTTGCCGTCCCACACCGAACTGTAGGCCTGCAGGGCGTCGAGCACTGCGTCGATGTCGATCTGGTCGCCGTCGTACTCACGTAGCCGTTTGAGCGCGGTGCGCTCCAACTGCAGGGCGCGGTCCTGGCTGATCTCGCCGGATCGGATGCGCATTTTGAGTTTGGTGTTGCCGTCGACCTGCGGCACTCGAAGGGCCACGTAGGTACGTGTGGGGGTGTAGTAGTTGTCGCGGTCGTCCTTGAACGCCTGACGGAAGGGGGAGGTGCTGTCGAAGCTGGTGACCCCGTGTCCGGCGAAGGTGGGGATGTCGTCACAGCGGCTGACGCCTAGCAGGTGCAGTTGCGTGGTCTGGTTGCGCACATCGTCGATGGCGCGTAGGCAAGCGAGAATTTCGTGGGTCTTGAGGGGAACCATGCCACCCAGCGCAATGCGCCGGTAGCCGATGTGCTGCAGCACCGTCACTGCGTGGGCGTAGGAGTCGGGACTCCAGCCCTGCGCGACGCCGAGAGGGATGAAGTGCACCTTGCGGGCGCGGCAGCGCTTCCAGAACTCCTCAGCCAGCGTCAACGTAATGTCCTGGCGGCGTAGCCACTCGGCCGCTCGCGGGTCGGCGCGCTCCACCGCGGGTTCGTACTGGAAGATCACATGGTCGACGGCGATGCCGTAGTGGAAGCCGCAGCCGTCGTAGAAGTCGATGACCTCGTCCACGGTGTATGGCGGGTACTGCTCGGCCACGTAGGAAAACGCCCCACAGTCTCCCATGATCTTCAATGGGATGTGGCCGTGGTTGAGGCGGAAGAATGCCTGGGCGCCGTGTCGGTAGAGGCGGTGACGTTGGGCACCGGTGTACTTGCCGCTGCTGGCGGTGGAGGTGCCATCGACGATGGCTTTGGAGATGAGGAGCCCGTCGAACGGGGGCGGGTTGAGGATCTCGTGGGCGTACAGGTCGTGGCGTTGGCGGACCCGGAACGGGTCGCGTTCTTCGGTGACGAAGTCGAAGCCCGGGTCGACCTGGTCCTGGCTGTCGGGGAAGAAGAACCTCATGGCGACTCCGCGCGGGCGTGCAGGTACACGCGGATGAGGTGGCTGGACAGCTCCTGCAGGTGTCGGGGCAGGTTCTCGACGTCGTTCCACCGCCAGCCGAGCTCTTCCCAGACGCCCGCGGTCCAGCGACAGTAGGGTGCGATCAGCGCAAGGTGTTTACGGACGCTGGCGGGAGCGTCCGGCGTTCGAAGATCGATGATGCCAAGGACGCGATCCATCAGCCGGCCCATGACGCGGATGCCGGTACCGTGCATCAGCCGGCTTCTGTTCGCCGGTTTGCCCCATGCGTCGGGGAAGGTGTCCTTGACCGCATCCCAGTAGATGTACAGGGCGTGCAGGATCCCGTCGAAATCGGTCTCGCCGCTGCTCATGTTGCGGTAGGGAAAAAGGCAGCCGGCTGGGGAGGTCAGGCTCTCCTGGATCATGTCGACGATGCCGGTGTCGGTGATCACGGCTTGCGGCGCTGGGTCCTTGGCGCCGGAGGCCCGCTTGATCATCCCGAAGAACGGGGAGTTCTTGTCGGCGTTGAGCACATCACACAGGGCTGACGGCGCCTTGCGCACCGCAAGGTGGGGCGGCAGCGGGCTGTCAACCTCCGGGAGCAGTTCGGTGACCAGACCGCGGGGTAGCGGGCGGGTGTTGTTGACGCGGAGGAACTGGTCGCGTTGCAGGTTGACCGAGTCGGCGACGAAGGCGGTAACCGGGACGGGGAAGTCCTTGCGACGCATGCGAGACAACGCCAGTGCGCGTTGTTGTCCGTCGACGATCCATGCCGGCTTGGGGTGGTCGGGGCTGGACATGGGGATGTCGAGGGTTCCGATGGTGGCCAGGCCGTCGCCGGGGTTGGGGCCGCGGCTGGAACGGAACTTGGCTCGCGACGACAGGGCCATGATGATCGGGTTGGGGAAGAGGGCGGCGTCACTGCTGTTGAGGTAGTTGACGATGTCCTGGATGTGTCGGCGCACCTCGGGCCGCTGGTAGCCGATGAGTTTGCCGGCCTCGTCGCGGCTGACCCGGGACACATCGGCCCATTGCAGGACCTCGCAGGCGGTGAGGGTGAACACGTACAGCGGGTAGCTGTCGGTCTGCTCGATGCGCAGCGCCCGACGGGACAGCCGATTGGCCGGAGCCGCCTTCACGGCTTACCCCCTTCGCGGTCGACGACGGCGGCGTACAGCGTCGCGAATCGCCGTTGTTC
>Ga0075429_100000871_pt1 | contig 23800 bp, 25 predicted proteins | sample RhiMetdeltSRZDD3_FD_75295 | JGI IMG/M metagenome (GOLD analysis project Ga0075429, IMG submission 75295) | Populus rhizosphere microbial communities from Tennessee, USA - Rhizosphere MetaG P. deltoides SRZDD3 | ecosystem: Host-associated > Plants > Roots > Rhizosphere > Soil | place: USA... | reverse complement strand
CATCCGCATCGGCAGGGACGGGGCGCCGCAGCAAGTCTCGGTGCGGCGATCGAACGGCTTCCGCCAGCTCGAGCAACGCGCCGAGTCGAACGTGCGCAAGGCGGCCCCGTTCAGCGCACCGGCCCCGGAGCTGCTGCGCGGCGCAAGCTCGGTGCAGTTCCTGGAAACGTTCCTGTTCCGCGACGACGGCCGCTTCCAGATTCTCAGCCTGGTCGAGAAGAAGTAGCGTCCCGGGCCGCGACGTAGACTCGCGGCTTGACCCGACCCAGGGCAACGGCTGCGCACGAAAACAGGCGCAGCCTCGCGCTCGAATGGTTTGCTCGGAGCGGAGCTCGCCTGCCTGCATGTGCGCTGGCAAAAGACGAACGACGGCGAATCCTCGAATCGCATAGAAAAGGATCTGCACCGCGAGCGGCGCGAGTTTCCGATCCAGTGGGCAGGCGGTCACGGCCACGTCCATTTGCAGTTCGTCATTCCTGCCGGACTGCCTCATTCCGACGCGAACGAGCAGGACGAGAAAGAAGACCCGGCGAAAGGTTTCCACTTCTGGCAGCTGAAGATCGACGCGAGCGTCGCCGGCGTGGATCTCGCGGAACCTATCCGGTGCAGGTGGGGTGTGCGGGCCGCGTGTAGCCGGAGGGCTTAGCGATCAATTCAACCTACTTAGTACACCGGAGTTTCTTGACTTCGAGTACTTCCTCCAGTCGGCGAAAGAATGTTAGCCCTTCGGCGGAGAGCTCATCAACGAAAAGCGTTTGGGATGGCCCAGGGCCGTATGCCAACGTAACTGTACCCACCAGCCGGCTACTGATCGCCCCTACGACTTCTGACGACTTCCATTTCGTAGCAAGACCATCAAAATCCGCGTAACGGAACAGTTGCAGCGCCTGCTCATATTGAGCCGTCGTTAGAGTCAAGGCAAGTTTTGCCTGTGTCCTCGCATTCTCACATTCCAGGATTCGATTTGCGAACACTCTTACCTGGTACCACCCGGTCGACTGGACGTATTTCTCGATCGCAATGACCGCAGGCTCTTCAGTCGACCAGGATCCGGGCGCAATCAAGCCAAGGGAGACAACCAAGAAAACCAGCCGGAGTGCCACCATTTTGTGCTCACTTCGGACCACCCCACAGCACGTCGGCGCCACCGGCACCGTTAGCCATGGGATTTGGTTCCTTTGCGTTTGCTTACTTGTTCTGCTCAACCGGCCTGACAATCATTCGAAGCTCCTTACTTAGGAGCGAATTCGAGTCCGCCTGATTTTTCGTCGCAAGATCGATCAGGGACCCGGGTACGAGCGATTTCCTTTTCTCGAAGAACTCCCTTGTATCCGCAAGAAAGGTTGGCTTGCTTGAACGCGGAAGTTCGGCCAACGTAACGCGCTGCCAGCCATTCACCGAGAGACGGAAAATGACATATCTCTCGTTCCGCGACAGTTTCCAATCATCTTCACCGACACGGGCTGCCACGGCGCCGACAAAATAGATTTGACCCTCGATGAAATCAAGCACAAGCGGCTGCAACGTTCCTTCCCACTCCACAATGCGCCCCATCGGTTCGGGGAGGGCCGCACGGAACCCCCCCCGCCAATACAGCCACCCCCCGCGTCCCCAACCCGAGCCGGGGTCGCTGACGCGGAGGTACTGATCCGCGCGTTCAGCGACAATGACGCGCCCATCGGAAAGCTGCACTTGCTCGGTCCAGCGCACATAGAGCCAGTGACCGTCCTGGCGGAGCGGTTCGCCCGACATCGCGAGCGGCCAGAGCGGCGCACGCCCTGCTTCGATCCAACGATCGTCGCTCGCTTCCGTGACGCATGCTGTGATCAACGCGCAAACAAACGCTATTGCCATGCGACTCGAGCGCGATACCATTTGATCGTAGGTCACGAGTGGTCTCCGAATCCTGTTGATCCGGCAAAGGCTGCCGATCAGCCAGACGAACTTGTCCTGCGCGATAGTTCCCTGCATGGCCCCACGACTATCCTACTGCGCGAATTGTTCAAAAATGAACAAAATGCAGTGGAGGCCCAGGAAATCTTTGGTTCTATGACTCTGCGAGACGAGCAGGAAAGAAGCGGAATCCCGCCGCAGGGTACGGCGAGCCGCGCGGCGCGCTATCTCCTGCGTAGCGGACGAGCAGCGGCAACTTTGCTGCGGCCGTCGCGGGGTCCATGCCGCGGTTCAGGATCAGGTCCAGGTAGGTGAACTCCAGCAACGCGCTCGCACCCCAATCGACGCTGGTCGCATATCCGGACACCGGAAACGGCGCGCGCTCGCGGCCGAGCCCGACGAGGCACGACGAAAAGTGCAGCAGCTTGAGATTCGCGGCGTAGCGAAGGCTGTCGAAGACTTTCTTCGTGTCGATGACCTTGCCGCGCACGCTGAGGCCTTCCGCCACACCATGGCTGGCAATGACGACGATGGCGGGTTCCGGGAGAACCAGCAGCTCGCGGCACCATTGGTCGAGGCTCGCTTCGTCGCCAAAGAACCGTTGCCGTACACGCACGCCCGATGACCGCGCGAACAGTTCCCGCAGCATGTGGCCGAACGCGTATTCGCCCTCTGCGAAGCTGCGCTGCCAGTGCGCTTCGAAAACGACCAGCCACGTGATGCCGGGTTGCGCTTCGATGCGCCGGCCGTTCCAAGGCGACCACTTGCTCTCGCCGTCAGGGCGCCACTCGCCGCTGAACGCGCGCCCGTCTTCAGCGAGTTGAAAGTGACCCGTGCCGGAGACGTTCGGCTCGCGATAGCGGAATTCGAGCCGGTCGACCCGTACTACGCCATCGATCTCCGACGGCCCGCCACACTCGTAGAAGCCGTGTACGCGCGCGCCGTGCTGGATGAGACGCGCGCGACCGAAACTGGTGTCCCAGATGCCGTCCCAGCCGCGCACGGCGGCGTCAATCGCCAGCGAGCAGGCCCATCAACGCCGTGTTGTCCCAGCGGCCGTGGCCGGCGGCGCTGATCCGCCCGTAGTACTGCTCGATCAGCGCAGTGCCGGGCATGTGGGCGCCGTTCTTCTTCGCTTCGGCGAGCGCGATGTTCAGATCCTTGCGCATCCAGTCGGCCGCGAAGCCGAAGCCTTCGAACTTTCCCTCCACCATGGTCTTCCAGCGGTTTTCGAGCTGCCAGGACTGCGCCGCGCCCTTGGAGATCACCGCTACGACCTTCTCCATGTCGAGCCCCGCCTTGCGTCCGAAATTGAGCGCCTCCGATAGTCCCTGCAGCAGCCCGACGATCGCGACCTGGTTGACCATCTTGGTCAATTGGCCGCTGCCCGGCCCGCCGATCAGCGCGCACATCTTGGCGTACGCATCGAGCACCGGCTTCGCCCGGTCGAAGTCGGCTTGTTCGCCGCCGCACATGATGCTGAGCTGGCCGTTGACCGCGCCCGCCTGGCCGCCCGACACCGGCGCGTCGACGAAGCCGGTGCCGGCGGATTTGCATTTCGCGTGCAATTCGCGCGCGACCACTGCCGACGCGGTGGTGTGATCGACGAGAACGGCGCCCTTCTTGATCCCGGCGACCGCGCCTTGCTCGCCCAGGGCCACGGCGCGAACGTCGTCGTCATTGCCGACGCACATCATCACGAAATCGCAACCCGAGGCTGCTTCGCGCGGCGTGGGCGCGGACTTGCCGCCGTACTCTTTCGTCCACTGCGCGGCTTTTGCCGGGGTGCGGTTATAGACCGTCACGTCGTGGCCGCCCTTCTTCAGCAGGTGGCCTGCCATCGGATATCCCATCACGCCCAGCCCGAGAAACGCGACCTTCGCCATGTTCGTCTCCAAAATCCTGTTCTGATTAGGGAAGATGCAATGTACCACCGTGCCGTTTGACAGGCGACCGTCAACCCGTACAATACATGGACGTTTGTACAGTATCCGGTGTCGGCCCGGGACCGCTCAAGCGGGCGCCTGCCTTAGATGCCGACCGCAGATAAAAAGAGGTACACGATGGAAGAGAACAGAACGAAGGCGCTGGCCGCGGCCCTGTCGCAAATCGAAAAGCAGTTCGGCAAGGGCTCCATCATGCGAATGGACGCCGAGGCAATCAAGGACATCGACGTGGTGTCGACCGGGTCGCTGGGGCTCGACCTCGCGCTCGGGGTCGGTGGATTGCCGCGCGGCCGGGTGGTCGAGATCTACGGGCCCGAGTCCTCGGGCAAGACCACGCTCACGCTGCAGGTCATCGCCGAAGTGCAGAAAACGGGCGGGCAGGCCGCGTTCATCGACGCGGAGAACGCGCTCGACGTCGGCTACGCCGCAAAGCTCGGCGTCAAGACCGAAGACCTGCTGATCTCGCAACCCGACACCGGCGAGCAGGCGCTCGAAATCGCCGACATGCTGGTGCGCTCAGGCGCCGTCGACGTGATCGTGATCGACTCGGTCGCCGCGCTGACGCCCAAGGCCGAGATCGAGGGCGAGATGGGCGAGCCGCAGATGGGCCTGCAGGCGCGGCTGATGAGCCAGGCGCTGCGCAAGCTGACCTCCAACATCAAGCGCACCAATACGCTGGTGATCTTCATCAACCAGATCCGCATGAAGATCGGCGTCATGTTCGGCAATCCGGAGACGACGACCGGCGGCAACGCGCTCAAGTTCTACGCCTCGGTGCGGATGGACATCCGCCGCATCGGCTCGATCAAGAAGGGCGACGAGGTGATCGGCTCCGAGACGCGCGTCAAGATCGTCAAGAACAAGGTGGCGCCGCCGTTCCGCAGCGCCGAGTTCGACATCCTGTATGGCACCGGCATCTCGCGCGACGGCGAGATTCTCGAGCTCGGCGTCGCCCAGGGCGTGCTGGAAAAATCCGGCGCCTGGTACATCTACAAGGAAGACCGTCTCGGGCAGGGCAAGGACAATTCGCGCGAGTTCCTGGGCGAGAACCCGGCGCTGGCGCGCGAGATCGAGGCGAAGATCCGCGAGAAAGCGGGCCTGGCGGCGCCGGCCGTGGCTGCGCCTGCAAGCGAAGAAGTCGAAGACAACAAGGTCGAGAAGCTCCCGGCGCGCAGACGCAGTTGAGCGACGAACTAAGGGCGCGGGCCCTTCGGCTGCTGGCTCGGCGCGAGCACACGCGCGCCGAGCTGGCGCGCAAGCTCGCGCCGGACGCCGCGTCGTCCGATGCTCTGAAAGCATTGATCGATCAGCTGAGCTCGCGAGAGCTACTATCGGACGAACGCTATGCCGAGGCGCGGGCGCACCAGTTGTCGCGAAAATTTGGCGCTTTCAGGGTCCGACGCGAACTCGTCGCGAAGGGCGTCGAGCCGGAAGCGGCAGCGCGGTTCGCGGCGGATGTGGAAAAAACCGATCTGGAGCGCGCCCGGGCGATCCTGGCGCGCAAGTATCACGAGCCGGCGACCGCACCCAAGGAACGCATGCGCCGCGCGCGCTTCCTGCAATCGCGCGGATTTTCGCCCGACGTGATCCGCCGCGCGCTCGGGCGCTTGCGCGCCGGCGCTAGCGAAGAATCTCCTTGATGCGCTCCCAGTCGTTTGGAAACGCGTTGACGAATGCCGCCGTGTCGGCCTCGATGACGGAGAAGTCGAGCGCGAGAAACTCCTTCACGATCGCATCGTAGTTGTCGGCCAGCACGCGCGACGCGGGATCGAGGCCGCGCACTACGCACAATCCCGTCGGCGCGGCCGCGATCGTATGGATTTTCAAGTCTGGACGGTATTTCTTCAGCACGCCGACGGCGCGCCACACGTCCCCTGTCCAGAAACCGGTCTTGCGCTCGCGCTGGGCGCTGCGCCGCTCCAACGGGTAGCAGTCGTCCATCAGGATCGTCGAGTCCGCGGTGCACAGCCGCTCGAGGTTGATGAAATCGCGCAGCACGAACTCGAACAGATGCATGCCGTCGATGTATGCGAGCTCGACGGGAAGCCCGCCGAGCAGCCCGCGCACGTCGTGCCGGGCGAAGAATGCGTCGCTGGTCTCGGCATAGATCGTGGTTCCCGGCGGAAGCGCGCGGCTGACGAGCGGCGTCGGATCAATACCGATCACCCTGGTTCCCGGCGTGGCGAGCGCGAGCGACACGCCTGTTTCTACTCCGATCTCGACATAGGTGCGGGGCCTGAGCCAGTTGTGGATCGCAGCGAGCGTTTCCAAGGCCGGAGGTCCGGGCAGCCGCAATTTCGAGAGCAAAGGCATCAGCGGGCCCGGATCGTCGCTACTCCGCGCGATCGCCTGCTCGCAGCGCTGCGCGGCGCCGGGTTCGTCGCCCAGAGCGCATTGCATCATCGCCGCCCGCAATTCCAGGTCGATGGTGTCCGGTTTCGTCTGCAACGCGCTGGTGAGCAGGTCGAGTGCCATGCGGTAGTCCCCGGCCTGTGAGGCCACCCAGGAGGCGCGATCATGCAGCGCGACGTCGTTCGGCGCTGCACTCGAGGCAATCGCGAGCAGCCGGCGCCCGGTCGGCTTGTCGCCGCGCGCGTAGGCCGCCACGCCGCCGCTCAGGGCAACCATCGAGATCTTTCCCGAGAACAGTCGATTGAGGAGCGGCAGCATTGGAGCGACCCGCGAACGTGGGATGTGCATCATACCGTGATCGTGCCGCACACCCGCGTCATCCGGCGCTACTGTATAGACGTTCAGTAGAGAGCCGCGCCTCGCGGCGGAAGGGAGGTGAAAACGATGAATCAGTCCGAAGCATTGAGCATGGTGCGCGCGCTTGCGAACGGCGTCGATCCGGCGTCGGGCGAAGTGTTCCCCGCGCAGAGCCCGTACCAGCGCGCCGACATCGTGCGCGCGCTGTTCGTTGCGGCCGAAGCGCTGGAGCGCTCCGAGCGTTTCTCGCGCCGGCGCGAGGACTTGCCGTCCAAGGCGGGACAGCCATGGACGGAGGACGAGGACCGCCAGCTGCTCGCGTCGTTCGACGCGGGTCGCGGCTTGCAGGAACTCGCCGCGGCGCATGAGCGCACGCAGACCGGAATTCGCGCGCGACTCGTGAAGTACGGCCGTCTCGCGGCCTGAAGAAAAGCGGTCGGCGGCGGCGGCCGGCGCCGTAGACCGCTCCTCCTCTCGGCGCCGGCGGGCGCTGAAGTAGAATATTCGAATGAAATCAAGCGAAATCCGCACGAGCTTCCTCGAGTATTTTCGCTCGCAAGGACACACGATCGTGTCCTCGAGCTCGCTCGTTCCGGCCAACGACCCGACGCTGCTGTTCGTCAATTCGGGGATGGTGCAGTTCAAGGAGACGTTTCTCGGCAGGGATCAGCGCGCCTACGTGCGCGCCACCACTTCGCAGCGCTGCGTGCGCGCAGGCGGCAAGCACAACGATCTCGAGAACGTCGGCTATACCGCACGCCACCACACGTTCTTCGAGATGCTCGGCAATTTCTCGTTCGGCGACTATTTCAAGAAGGACGCGATCGACTACGCGTGGGAGCTGCTCACCAAGGTCTATGGCTTGCCGGCCGAGCGGCTGTGGACCACGGTATACGAAACGGACGATGAGGCCTACGATCTGTGGACGAAGCGGATCGGGGTGCCGGCCGAGCGCTGCGTGCGCATCGGGGACAAGCCCGGCGGGCAGAAATACCAGTCGGACAACTTCTGGCAGATGGCGGACACCGGCCCGTGCGGCCCGTGCAGCGAGATCTTCTACGACCACGGCCCGGGGATCGAGGGCGGTCCGCCCGGAAGCGCGGACGCCGACGGCGATCGCTATATCGAGATCTGGAACCTGGTGTTCATGCAGTTCAATCGCGACGAAGCGGGCGTGCTGCATCCGCTGCCGAAGCCTTCGGTCGACACCGGCATGGGCCTCGAGCGCATCGCGGCGGTGCTGCAGCACGTGCACTCGAACTACGAGATCGACCTGTTCCAGCAGCTGATCGCCGCAGCGGCGCGCGAAACGCACCAGAAAGAACTCAGGAATCCATCCCTCAACGTGATCGCGGATCACATCCGCGCATGCAGCTTCCTCATCGTCGACGGCGTGATTCCAGGAAATGAAGGGCGCGGCTATGTTCTGCGCCGCATCGTGCGGCGCGCAATCCGGCACGGCTACAAGCTCGGGCAGAAGCAGCCGTTCTTCCATCGTCTCGTCGCCGATCTCGATCGCGCGATGGGCGCAGCCTTTCCCGAGCTGTCGCGCGCCCGCGAGCGCGTCTCGCAGGTTCTGCGGCAGGAGGAAGAGCGCTTTGCCGAAACGCTGGAAAAGGGCATGGGGGTGCTCGAGGGCGCGCTCGCCTCGGGCGACAAGCTCCTCGACGGCGAGACGGCGTTCAGGCTCTACGACACGTTCGGCTTCCCGGTCGACCTGACTGCCGACATCTGCCGCGAGCGCGGCGTGATGCTCGACATGGCCGGATTCGAGGCCGCCATGGCCGAGCAGCGCGAGCGTGCACGCAAGTCGCATCGCTTCGCGGCCGAAGGGAACCTGCAGTACGCCGGCGCAAAGACCGAGTTCCGCGGCTACGAGACACTGAAAGTGCCGGCGACCATCGTCGCGCTGTACCGCGAAGGTTCCTCAACCACTGCGCTGAAGGCGGGGGAATCGGGCGTTGTCGTGCTCGACCAGACGCCGTTCTACGCCGAGTCGGGCGGCCAGGTGGGCGACCAGGGCGAGCTCGTGGGATCTGCCGGCACGTTTTCAGTTGCGGATACGCAGCGCATCCAGCCCGATGTATTCGGCCACCATGGCGTGCTGAAGACTGGCGTGCTGAAGGCAGGCGACAAGCTCGAGGCGCGGGTCGACACCCAGCTGCGCAAGCGGACCATGCGCAATCACTCGGTGACGCATCTGATGCACAAGGCGCTCCGCGAAGTGCTTGGCACGCATGTCCAGCAAAAGGGTTCGCTGGTCGACGCCGACAAGACGCGGTTTGACTTCGCGCACGACAAGCCGGTCAGCGACGAGCAGATTCGCGAGGTCGAGCTTCGCGTCAACGCCGAAATCCTGGAGAACACCCCGACGCGCGCGCAGGTCATGCCGATCGAAGAGGCGAAGAAGTCTGGAGCCGTGATGCTGTTCGGCGAGAAGTACGGCGACGAGGTGCGCGTACTCGACATCGGCACGTCCCGCGAGTTCTGCGGCGGCACCCACGTCGAGCGCACCGGCGACATCGGCTTGTTCAAGATCTATTCTGAAGGCGGCGTGGCCGCGGGAATCCGCCGGGTGGAGGCCACGACCGGCGGCAGCGCACTCGCGATGATGAACAGCGAGTTGCAGGAATTCTACGAAGTGGCAAAGCGCCTGCGCGCCCAGCCCGGCGGGGTCGAAGCCGCAGTGAACCACCTGCTGGAGGAGAAACGATCGCTCGAAAAAGAGCTGGCGCGACTCAAGTCGAAGCTCGTTTCCGGCACTGGCGGCGACCTCGCGGACCAGGCGGTCGACGTGAAGGGGGCGAAGGTGCTCGCCGCAACGATTGACGGGGCCGACGCGAAAACCCTGCGCGAGGCAATGGACAAGCTGAAGGACCGTTTGAAATCCGCTGCGATCGTGCTCGGCGCGGTGAACGACGGCAAGGTCGCGCTGATCGCCGGAGTGACGCAGGATCTGATCGCCAAGGTGAAGGCGGGAGAGCTCGTCAACTATGTCGCCCAGCAGGTCGGCGGCAAGGGGGGCGGGCGCCCGGACATGGCACAGGCCGGCGGAACCGAGCCAGGCAAGCTTCCGGCCGCGCTGCAATCGGTCAAGGCCTGGATTGAGCAGCGAATTTAGATTCTGCCCGCGCTGCGCGCAGCCGTTGCAGGCGGGCGATCATGGCGGCGCACCGCGTCTTGGCTGCGCGTGCGGATTCGTTCACTGGGACAACCCGCTGCCGGTCGTGGCTGCGATCGTGGAGCACGAGGGCGGCGTGATCCTCGCGCGCAACAAGGCGTGGGCCGACCCGAAAATGTTCGGGCTGATCACTGGCTTCCTGGAAAAGGGCGAAACGCCCGCAGACGCAGTCGCGCGCGAAGTGAAGGAAGAGCTTTCGCTCGATGCCAGCGGCGTTCACTTCGTCGGCCTTTATCCGTTCGAGCGCAGGAACGAGCTGATCATCGCCTACCATGTCCCGGCGCAGGGCGAGGTGCGGTTGAACGAGGAGCTGGCCGATTACCGGCGGATCGCGCCGGAAAAGCTGAAGCCCTGGGATTTCGGCACCGGGCTCGCGCTGCGCGATTGGCTCGAAGACCGGCTTGCCACGAAAGCACGGGAGGGAAATTGACGAAGCTCACCTTGCAACAGGCGAACCGCATCCTCGAAGGCGCGCTTGCCAAGGCGCGCGAGATGAGACTCAAGCCGCTCGGCGTCGTGGTGCTGGACGAGTCCGGGCATCTGAAGGCCGCGCAGCGCGAGGATGCGGCGAGCATGTTCCGCATCGAGATCGCTACCGGAAAGGCATGGGGCGCGGTGGCGATGGGCGCTTCGAGCCGCACGCTCGCGGCGCGCGCGAAGGACAACCCGAACTTCTTCGTTACGCTGGCGGCGACCGCCGGCGGCAAGTTCCTGCCGCAGACCGGGGCGGTGCTGATCCGCAACGCGAGCGGCGAGCTGCTCGGCGCGGCAGGCGCGAGCGGCGGAACGGGCGAGGAAGACGAAGCCGTGTGCATCCACGGCATCGAGCACGCAGGGCTCGTCGCCGAGAGCTGATTTGCCAATCCGGGATGCTTCGTGGTTGAATGCCCGCATGATTCGCCGGCAGTACGGCTTTTACTTTTTCTTTCCGCGCCCTCTGGCGGAGGGGAACGGCTAGCCGCACGCTGACCGAGCCCAAGGAACCGCCAGAGCAGAGATGCCTGGCGGTTTTTTTTTGAGCGGAAGGCTCCCATGACGACACCGACCGACAGCTACCTCGCCCTCGTTCCCGCGGACAAGACCTCGCTCACCGACGACGAACGGATCGAGAACATCGTGCCTTTGCCTCCGCCGGAGCACCTGATCCGCTTCTTTCCGATCCAGGGCACCCCGGTCGAGCAGCTGATCGCCGACACGCGCCGGCGCGTGCGCGAGATCCTGCACGGGCAGTCCGATCGCCTGCTGGTAGTGATCGGTCCCTGCTCGATCCACGATCCCGCCGGCGCGCTCGCCTACGCGGGAAAGCTCGCGGCCGAGCGCTCGCGTCATGCCGCGGAGCTCGAGATCCTGATGCGCGTGTACTTCGAGAAGCCGCGCACCACGGTCGGCTGGAAGGGGCTGATCAACGATCCGTACCTGAACGGCAGCTTTCGCATCAACGAGGGGCTGCGCATCGCGCGGGACGTCCTCGTCCGCGTCAATCAAACCGGCGTGCCCGCGGGCTGCGAGTTCCTCGACGTCATTTCGCCGCAATACATCGGCGATCTCGTCTCGTGGGGCGCGATCGGCGCCCGCACCACCGAATCCCAGGTGCACCGCGAGCTAGCCTCGGGACTCTCCGCGCCGGTCGGCTTCAAGAACGGCACCGACGGCAACGTGCAGGTCGCGGTCGACGCGGTGCTCGCGGCGCGGCAGAAGCATCACTTCCTCTCGGTGCACAAGAGCGGGCAGGTGGCGATCGTGCAGACCCGAGGCAATGATGACTGCCACATCATTTTGCGCGGCGGCAAGGAACCGAACTTCGATGCCGCGAGCGTCGATGCCGCCTGCAAGGAGCTTGCTCGCGCAAAGCTTCCGTGCCGGCTGATGGTGGATTTTTCTCACGCCAACTCATCGAAGCAGTACCGGCGCCAGGTCGAGGTGGCGAAAGACGTCGCCGCGCAGCTCGCCGCGGGCAGCCCGAGGATCGTCGGTGTCATGCTGGAGTCGCATCTGGTCGAGGGACGGCAGGAGCTGGAACCCGGCAAGCCGTTGCAGTTCGGCCAGAGCATCACCGACGCGTGCCTCGGTTGGGACGACTCGGTGGGCGTGCTCGATGCGCTCGCACGAGCCGTGAAAACGCGCCGGCAGAGCGGGGGCGCCGGGCCGCGTTGAATACGACGCTGCCGCGGGGAGCGTTCTACCTCGCGCTCGGCGCGACGCTCGCCTTTCGCCTTTGGCTGTCGGCGGTGCTGCCGGTGACCGCGGACGAGGCGTACTTCGTTCTCTGGGGACGCAACCCCGATCTCGGCTATTACGACCATCCACCGATGATCGGGTGGCTGCTCGCGCCGCTCGTCGCGCTCTCCGATGCCGACTGGGTTGCGCGCCTCCCGGTGACCTTGCTGCCCGCGCTCGTTGCCCTCATCGTGCGCGGCTCGCTTCTGCACTGGTTTGAGAAGGACCGCGACGTCGCGGACCTCGCGGGGCTCGCGGTCCTGCTCGTGCCGTTGAACCTGTGGGGCGTGCTGGTCACGACCGATGCACCGCTCGTGCTTTTCTCCGTCGCTTCGATGGCGCTCTTCGCACGCGCCGCGCAGCGCGACTCGCTCGCGCTGTTCGCCGCTTCGGGCGCGGTGCTCGGGCTCGCGTTCCTGTCCAAATACTTTGCCGTGCTGCTCGGAATCGGCTACCTCGCGTGGGCGGCGGCTTCGCCCGGCGCGTCGCGACGCTGGAGCGGGCCGCTGCTCGCAATCGCCGTGGCTGTGCCGTTCGGCCTCGTCAACCTCTGGTGGAATCTGCACGCTTGCTGGTGCAACGTTCTCTTCAACGCGATCAATCGCCACGAGTCCGCCGGATGGTCCGCGCTGACGCCGCTGCTGTATGCGGCGTCGCTCGCCTACCTGGCCGCGCCGCTCCTCTGGATCGCATGGCGCGAGCGCGCCCGGATCCTCGCTGCTGCGAAGGCGCACCACGTGCGCGCTCTGCTGCTCGCGTGGCTCGTACCGATCGTGATATTCGCGCTGCTCGCGCCGGTCCGGCGGATCGGCCTGCACTGGCTGCTTTCGTTCGTCCCGGCACTCATCCTCACGGTCGCGCTCGTGCTCGAGCGGCGCAGTCTCGCGACCGTCGTCCGGTTCTTCGCCTGGCTCGGCGCGCTCCACGTGGTGGTGATTGGCGTCGCAGTGGCGCTGCCGCTCGAGACCTGGAAAGCGACGTCTTTCTACCCACGCATCACGTTTCCCGGGAGGGCCGAAGAACTGCTCGCAGCGGTCGGACCGCAACTGCCGGCTCATGTGCTCGCAGCGGACAGCTACGCGTCCGCAGCGCTGTTCGCCTACTATGCCCGCCGACCCGTTCCGGTTTTCGGCTTGGGCACGTCGCATGCGAGGCAGGACGATATTGCGACCGACTGGCGCAGCTACGCGGGCAAGGATTTCGTGATCCTGAGACGTCAACCGCCGGCGGCCGGTGAGTACGCGCCTTTCTTTCGCGAAGTGGACGTGCGGACCATCGCGCTCGGCGGCGGCATCTATCACGCAGTGCTCGGCAAGGAGTTCCGCTACGAGCCCTACCGGGCTGAAGTGCTCGCGGTCATCAAGGAGCGCTACTACCGCATTCCGCGCGGGCTGCCGGTGCTGCGCTGCTACTTCTTCGAGCGGTACTTCGCCCCGTGAACCGGCTGAACGCTTTTGTCGAGCTGGCGCGCCCGCTGCACTGGGTGAAGAACGGGTTCGTGCTCGCGGGAATCGTGTTCGGCCATGCGTGGGACGACCCCGCACTGCTCGCGAGCGCGCTCGTCGCGACCGCGGCGTTCTGCCTCGCATCGAGCGCCGTCTACGCGTTCAACGATTGCCTCGACGCCGAGCAGGATCGCGACCATCCGGACAAGCGCAATCGACCGGTTGCGCGCGGCGCGGTCACGCCGCGTGAAGCCTACGCGATTTCCGGCGTGCTCGCCGCGGTCGCGCTCGCGCTCGCGGCGTGGGTCGGGGCAATCGCGACGGGGATCGTCGCGGCATACCTCGCGCTGAACGCCGCCTACACGCTCGGTCTGAAGCGCGTGCCCGTCGTCGACGTCTTCGTCATCGCAGCCGGGTTCATGCTGCGCCTGCTCGCGGGCACGTCCGGGATCGGCGTCGAGCCGTCGCAATGGCTGCTGGCCTGCGGGTTCTCGCTGACGCTGTTTCTGGGCTTCGCGAAGCGCCGGGCGGAGCTCGCGCGCCTCGCGGACGATGCCGGGCAGCACCGCGCGGTGCTCGATGCATACACCACCGGATTTCTCGACAAGGCGATCCTCGTCTGCGCAGTCTGCATGATCATCAGCTATGCGTCGTACACGGTGTCGCCCGAAACCGCGTCGCTGCACGGAACACGACAGCTGATCGTGACGCTGCCGTGGGTGCTGCTGGGCACGTTCCGCTATCTTTTCCGCTTGCATTTTCGCGGCGGCGGCGGCGATCCGGCCGAAGAAGTGCTGCGCGATCCGACGCTTGCCCTGGCGAGCGCCGGATGGATCGCGACCGTCCTCTGGCTCATCGCCTAGCGCTTCGGCATAATCGGCTCGCCATGGACGACCGTCTCAGCCTGCTCTCGCACCTCGAGTATCTCGGCGACGCGACGCAGTTCTCGGTCCAGATCCACGCGCTGATCCCGCGCTGCCTGCTGCTGGAGAATTTCTCGCCCGCCGAAGTGCGGCTGCTGTCGCATTTCATGGGGGTCTACCGCGCGCAGCCGGGCGTGGAGATCCTCCGCGAGGGCGAGGGCGGCGACTTCATGCTGATGCTGATCGAGGGCCGCGTAGAAGTGCAGAAGCGCGATCGCTGGAACGCCTCGCAGCTGATCGCCGTGGTCGAAGCTGGCAAGACGCTCGGCGAGATGTCGATGATCGACGGCGAGCCGCGCTTCGCGAGTTGCGTCGCGATCGAGGCAACGCTGCTCGCGGTGCTGACGAGGGAAAACCTCGCGCGCATCATCGTCGAGCAGCCGATGCTCGGCGCCAAGATCCTGATGGAGCTGGTCCTGATGCTTTCCCAGCGGCTGCGCAGCACCGGCACCCGGCTGCTGGAAGTCCTCGACGATCGATCGGAACGCGCACAAAGCCCCGTCGGGCCTGCATAATCCGTGCATCCGGTCGCGGACCTGCGCCGTAGTTGTAAGCGCGCGCGACGCCGAGCGACCAACGCGATCTGCCGACCCTGAGGAACCGCAATGCACGCCACCCTGCCGCTGATGCGCCGCTACGGTTTTCCGTCGATCCGGCGCGCGCGCCTCGAGACGCTCCAGGTCAACCTCGGCTACAAGTGCAACCAGGCGTGTCTTCACTGCCATGTCAACGCCGGGCCGACGCGCACCGAGCTGATGTCGCGCGAGACGATCGTCGATGTGCTCGCCTTCCTCGAAGTATCCGGCGTGCGGCGCCTCGACGTGACCGGCGGCGCACCGGAGCTCAATCCGCATTTCCGCGAGCTCGTGCTGCGCGCGAGGGCGCTCGGCGTGCACGTCATCGATCGCTGCAACCTGACGATTCTCGAGGAGCCGGGACAGGAAGGGCTGGCGGAATTCCTCGCCGCCCAGAAAGTCGAGGTGGTCGCATCGCTGCCGTGCTACCTCGAGGATAACGTCGACCGGCAGCGCGGCAAGGGCGTCTTCGAGAAGAGCCTGCACGCCATCCGCCGCCTGAACGTACTCGGATACGCGGCAGACGGCGGCGAACTGCAGCTCAATCTCGTCTACAACCCGCAGGGCCCGAACCTGCCGCCTCCGCAGGCCGCCCTCGAGGCCGACTACAAGCGCGTGCTCGGCGAACGCTATGGCATCCGGTTCAACCGGCTCTACACGCTGGCGAACATGCCGATCCAGCGCTTCGGCTCGACGCTCGTCACCCGCGGAGAGTTCAACGACTACATGGCGCTGCTCAGCCGCGCGCACCGCGACGAAAATCTCGCCACCGTCATGTGCCGCTCGCTGGTTTCCGTCGACTGGCAGGGTCACGTCTACGATTGCGACTTCAACCAGATGCTCGGCCTGCCGCTCGCCATCGAAGGACGCAAGCGGGTGCATCTGTCGGAGCTGATCGGCCACGACCTCGACGGCAACCCGATCGCCGTGCGCGACCACTGCTATGGCTGCACCGCCGGCCAGGGCTCGTCGTGCGGCGGGGCGCTCGATGGCTGAAGGCCCCGGCAGGAGCTGTCCCCTCGACTACCGGTACGGCGCGCGGTCGCTCGCCGCGCCGGCAACGCTGCAGGTGGACACGCTGTGGATCGCGGGCGGGCTGTACGGGAATCCGGAAGCGCTCGCGCGGCTGCTCGACCTCTACGAAAGCGAAAAAGGCGACAAGGCGCTCGTCTTCAACGGCGACTTCCACTGGTTCGACGTCGTGCGCGAAGACTTCCTGCAGGTGAACCGGGTCGTGCTCGGGCATCGTGCGACGCGCGGCAATGTCGAAACCGAGCTCGCGCTCCCCGGCGCGGATGCGGGCTGCGGTTGCGGATATCCCGCATGGGTCAGCGACGCTGAGGTCGCGCGATCCAACGCGATCATGGAGCGTCTGCGCGCGAGCGTCGCGGAAGAGCTCGAAACGCTGCGAGCGCTTGCCGCGCTGCCGATGCACCTCGTTGCGGAAGTCGGCGCAGAGCGCGTCGCCGTCGTGCACGGAGACGCCGATTCGCTCGCCGGCTGGAGCTTCTCGCAGGAGAGCCTTGCAACCGGGGCCGGCGTCGCTGCGGCGCGCGCCGCGCTCGCAGCCGCCGAGACGCGAATCCTCGCATCGAGCCATACCTGCCTGCCGGTGCTGCGATCGATCGGCGATGGCGGGGCCGTGATCAACAACGGCGCTGCGGGGATGCCGAATTTCAGCGGCACCCGATTCGGGGTTGCGACGCGCATCTCGGTACGCCGGCGCGCCGGTGCGCTGTATGGCTTGCGCGTAGGCGATGTAGAGATCGAAGCGCAGCCGATCCCGTACGATCATACGGCATGGCGTGAAAGGCTCCTCGCCTCCTGGCCGGAAGGCTCCGCTGCGCACGCGTCCTACTTTGCGCGCATCGTGAACGGGCCGAACTACACGCCGGCTGCGGCGTTACGGGCAGATCTGCCGGCCGCGGCGTGAAGAGCGCCAAGCTTCTCGTGCTCGTCGTGGCCGTGCTGCTGGCCGCGGCGTTCTTCGCGTTGGGCGGCCATCGCTACCTGACGTTCGAGTCGATCAAGGCACAGCAAGCCGCGATTCAGGACTACTACGCTGGCCATCCATGGCAGACCGCGGCGGGATTCTTCCTGATCTATATCGTAGTGACGGCGCTTTCGTTTCCCGGCGCCGCCACGGTCCTGACGCTGGCGGCCGGCGCGATCTTCGGACTTGTCTGGGGTACCGTGATCGTGTCGTTCGCCTCCTCGATCGGCGCGACGCTCGCGTATCTTGCCTCGCGCTTCCTGTTCCGCGACTGGGTGCAGCAGAAGTTCGGCAAGCACCTGCGCACGATCAACGAGGGCGTGGAGAAGGAGGGTGGCTTCTACCTCTTCACGCTGCGGCTGATTCCTGCAGTCCCGTTCTTCGTGATCAACCTGGCGATGGGCCTGACGCCGATCCGGGCATGGACGTTCTACTGGGTCAGCCAGCTCGGCATGCTCGCCGGCACGATCGTCTACGTCAACGCGGGAACGCAGCTGGCGGAGATTTCCTCTCCCGCCGGGATTCTGTCGCCCGGCCTGATCGGCGCATTCGTGCTGCTCGGGATCTTCCCGCTGATCGCAAAGAAGATCGTCGACCTGGTCAAGGCGCGGCGCGTGTATGCGCGCTGGAAGGGAAAGAAGCCGTCGAGCTACGACCGCAACCTGGTGGTGATCGGGGCGGGGTCGGCGGGACTGGTGTCCTCGTACATAGCTGCCGCCGTCAAGGCGAAAGTCACGCTGATCGAGCGCCATCTCATGGGTGGAGACTGCCTGAACACCGGCTGCGTGCCTTCGAAGGCGCTGATCAAGAGCGCGCGCGTGCTCTCTACGATCCGGCGCGCGAAAGACTACGGCATCAAGTCGGCGAGCGCCGAATTCGACTTCGCCGACGTCATGGAGCGCGTACAGCGCGTGGTGCGCACCATCGAGCCCCACGATTCGATCGAGCGCTACACCGGCCTCGGCGTCGAATGCCTGGAGGGCACTGCGAAGATCGTTACTCCCTGGGAGGTCGAAGCAACGCTGAAAAGCGGCGAGACCCGGCGCCTGACGACGCGCTCGATCGTGATCGCCGCGGGAGCGAGGCCGTTCGTCCCGCCGATTCCTGGAATCGACCAGATGGATTGCCTGACCTCGGACACCGTCTGGGGGATCCGCACGCTGCCGCCGCGCCTGGTGGTGCTGGGCGGCGGGCCGATCGGCTCGGAGCTGACGCAGGCGTTTGCGCGCTTCGGCTCGAAAGTCACGCAGGTCGAGATGCTGCCGCGGATCCTGCCGCGCGAGGATCCGGAGTTCTCGGAAATGGTGGCCGAGCGCTTTCGCGACGAGGGCGTCGACGTGCGCACCGGCCACAAGGCGAAGCAGTTCCTGCTCGAGGAGGGCCGCAAGGTTCTGGTCTGCGAGCACCGGGGAAACGACATCCGCATCGAATTCGACGCGCTTCTCTGTGCGGTCGGCCGCGTGGCCAACACCAAAGGCTACGGTCTCGAAGAGCTTGGCATCGCGGTGACCAAGGCGCGCACCGTGGAGACGAATGAATTCCTGCAGACGATCTACCCCAACATCTACGCCTGCGGAGACGTCGCCGGGCCCTACCAGTTCACGCATACCGCGGCGCATCAGGCCTGGTATGCAGCGGTGAACGCGCTCTTCGGCTCGCTGAAGAAATTCCGCGCCGACTACTCGGTGATTCCGTGGGCGACCTTCACCGATCCGGAGGTCGCGCGCGTCGGCTTGAACGAGCTGGAAGCCAAGGAGCGCAACGTTCCCTACGAAGTCTCGGTCTACGGGATCGACGACCTGGACCGCGCGATCGCGGACGAAGACGCGCACGGGACGGTCAAGGTGCTCACGGTGCCCGGCAAGGACCGGATCCTCGGCGTCACCATCGCGGGCGAGCACGCCGGCGACCTGATCGCCGAGTTCGTCGCTGCGATGCGTCACGGCTTCGGCTTGAACAAGATTCTCGGCACGATCCATATCTATCCCACACTCGTCGAGGCAAACAAGTACGCTGCCGGCGTGTGGAAGAAGGCGCACGCACCGCAGGGGTTGCTGGCCAAGGTGGAGAAGTTTCACGCCTGGAGGCGGGCTTAGGGGAGTTTCCCCATCTTCCAATGGATGCGCTACCTTCCATTCAGCTCTCTATGGTCTGCCGACTTGGCGCGTTTTTGTTTTATGCGCCAAGTCGGCAGATGTAGGGAAACCAAACAAGCGCTATCAATCATATGAACACGCTCCGTAAATTCCTGCTTCTTGCGTCCCTCTTGCTGCTGCCGCTGTCCGCCGCCGCCCAATCCTTCGACCACTCCCACAAGGCCTGGGACGCGCTGCTGAAGAAGCACGTGGTGCTGCTCTCTGGAGGCAAGGCATCGCAGGTCGACTACGCCGGGATGGTGAAGGACCGCGAGGCGCTCAAGGCCTATCTCGCTACGCTTTCGAACGTGAGCGAGGCCGAGTTCAACGGCTGGTCGAAGCCGCAGCGGATGGCCTTTCTCATCAACGCCTACAACGCGTTTACGGTCGAGAAAATCCTGACGCGCTATCCGAACCTCAAGTCGATCTGGGATTTCGGCAAGGTATTCGGCAATCCGTTCAAGGACGAGTTCTTCGTCCTGCTCGGGCGCAAGTTCTCGCTCGACGCAATCGAGCACGGGACGCTGCGCAAGCCGGGCGCGTATGACGAGCCGCGGGTGCATTTCGCGGTCAACTGCGCCTCGGTCGGCTGCCCGATGCTGCGCGAGGAGGCCTACGTCGCCGAGCGGCTGGACGCGCAGCTCGAGCAGCAGGCGCAGCGCTTCCTGTCCGACGCCACGCGCAATCGCGCAGCGGGCGGGAAGCTCGAGGTCTCAATGATCTTCAATTGGTTCAAGGAAGACTGGTCGAGCGGCTACCAGGGCATCCAGTCGCGCGAGCAGTATTTCGCGAAGTACGCGAAGCTCCTCACCGAGGACCCCGGCCAGCAGAAGCTGGTCGTCGACGGCAAGGCGCCGATCTCGCACCTGGACTACGACTGGACGCTGAACGACGCAAGGAAGTGAGGCTCTCGATCATCGTTCCGGCCCTCGACGAAGCGCCGCAGATCGTCGCTGCGCTCGAGGCGCTTGCGCCGCTGCGCGCGAGCGGGCACGAGGTGATCGTCGTCGACGGGGGCAGCGCGGACGGCACGCCTGCGCTCGCCGCCGGGCTTGCCGACAGGATCCTCCAGGCGCCGCGTGGGAGGGCACGGCAGATGAATGCCGGCGCTGCGATTGCGAGCGGCGACGGGCTCGTTTTCTTGCACGCCGATACCCGGCTTCCCCCGGATGCGGCACCGCTGCTCCTCGCAGCGCTTGCAAGCCGCGGCTGGGGCCGCTTCGACGTGCGCATAGAAGGCAGATCGCCGCTGCTCGCGATCGTCGCCTTCTGCATGAACTGGCGCTCGCGCCTGAGCGGCATCGCGACCGGCGACCAGGCGATGTTCGTTCGCCGCGACGTGTTCGCCGCCGCGGGGGGATTCTCCGACATTCCGTTGATGGAGGACGTCGCCCTGAGCGCGCGGCTGAAGAAGATCTCGCCGCCCGCCTGCTTGCCGCAGCGCGTGGTGACTTCGGGCCGTGGCTGGGAGCGCCGCGGGGTGCTGCGAACGATCGTTCTGATGTGGCGGCTGCGACTCGCCTACTTTCTCGGTGCGCGGCCGGAAGACCTTGCGCGGCGGTACGCGAACGGGGCTTGATAAGGCCGCGCTCGTCGTCTTCGCGAAGGCCCCGCAGGCGGGCCGCGTGAAGACGCGCCTCGTACCGCTCCTCGGCGAGCAGGGCGCTGCGCGGTTGCACGCCCGCCTGATCGACGACACGTTGCGTCTCGCCGTGCGAGCGCGCTTCGCGCGGATCGAGCTGCATTGCGCGCCGCACGCCCGCCACCGGGCCTTCGCGACGCTCGCTCGACGTTATCCGGTCACGCTGCACACGCAGGGACGCGGAGACCTCGGCGCTCGCATGCTGCGTGCGTGCGGGCGCGCGTTACGGACTGCGAAGTCGGTGGTGCTGATCGGGACCGATTGCCCGGTCCTGCGCGCCGCCGACCTGCGAGCCGCGGCGCGCGCGTTGCAAGGCGGCGCCGACGCCGTACTTTCGCCGGCCGAGGACGGTGGATACGCGCTGATCGGGCTGCGCCGCGTTTCGCCGCGGCTGTTTTCGGGGATCGAGTGGGGGACCGACTCGGTCCTGCAGCAGACGCGGGTGCGCTTGCGCGAGCTGGGATGGCGCTGGCGCGAGCTGCGGGTCGTCTGGGACGTCGATCGGCCGGACGACTACGCCCGGCTCGGGCGCTTGCGCGCACAGCGGCATCTCCTGCGGTGAAACGCCGCGCGTTTCTCGGCGCATGCGCGGCGGTTGTTGCTGCGCAACCGGCGCGCCCTGCGCGCGCGCAGGACTCCGTCGCAGCGATGCGTTTCTCGTCGCTCAAGCCGGGCGCGCCGCTGCCGGCGGAGTTCCGTCATTTCGTGTTCGAAAGCAAGGTGCGGCCGACCGAGTACGCGCTCGTGGAAGAAGCGGGGCGCACGGTGCTGCGGGCCCGGGCACAAGGCTCCGCGTCCGGGATCCTCCGCGAGCTGAGGATCGATCCGCGCCGCCATCCGATCCTCGACTGGCGCTGGAAGGTACTGCGCGCCCTGGAGCGAAGCGATCTTGCGACCCGGGCGGGAGACGACTTTCCAGCGCGCCTGTACGTCACGTTCGATGTCGACATCGAAAGTCTTTCCGCGGCCGAGCGCTTGCGGATCGGCGCCGCGCGCATGCTCTACGGCGCCGATGTCCCGCTCGCCGCGCTTTGCTACGTATGGGACACGAAGGCTGCGCCCGGCACGTTTGCGCCGAGCGCCTACACCAATCGCGTGCGCATGATCGTGGTCGATTCCGGTGCGCGCAGCCTGGGGCGCTGGCTGCGATACGAGCGCAATATCCCGGAGGACTTCCGCAAGGCGTTCGGCGGCGAGGCGCCGCCGATCCGCGCGACGATCGTCTCGACCGATACCGACAACACCGGCGAGACCGCCGAGACGTACTACGGCGACGTCGAGTTTCGCGCGCGCTGATCGCGCCGGCGCATTCAGAGCGCGCCGGATTTCTTCAGCAGCTCGGCGACGCGTTCCGCGATCAGGCGATAGCCGCGGGCGTTGGGGTGGATCGGGTCGGACTTGAGCGAAGCGTCGCGCAGTATTTTTCCGATCACGCCGTCTTCGTACGGAAGGCCGAATTCCCTGGCGATCTCGGCATAGAGCTCGGGCGCGGTCACGGCGAGTCCCGGCTCGGGCGTGCCGATCAGCACGACCTCGATGCCGCGGCTCTTGGCGAGCCGGATCATGGCGCGCAGGTTCGCGGCAACCTGCTGCTTCGAGAGCCGACGCAGGAAGTCGTTGCCGCCGTGACAGAGGACGAGCAGCACGGGCTGATGCTCGTCGAGCGCTTCGGGCAGCCGCGCCAGGCCGTCGCTGCTGACTTCGCCAGGCACGCCGGCGCGCGCGACCTTGCGACCGACCAGCAGCGCGAGCTGCGCCGGATAGCTGTCACGTTCGTCAGCCCCGGTGCCGTAGGTCAGGCTGTCGCCGAACGCAAGCACCACGGCGTCGGGCGCAAGGGGCTGCAATCGTGCCTGCTTTCCGCAACCGGCGAGAGCCAGCAGCGCGAGCGCGAGCAGGTACAGGACGGGGTGCGTTCGCAGCAGCGGAAGGCGATGCGTCATTTCGCGCCCCCATGCTACACTTTCCTCGAGTAGTACCTCTGCAACGCCGGCGCAGCGCGCGAGATCGGGAGGAACGGATGCAGATCAAGAATCCGAAGGATTTCTGGGCCGGGTTGATGTTCTTCGTCTTCGGGGCTGCCTTCGTGGTGATCGCCGTGGGCACTCCGGACTTCATCAATCGCATCTGGGGCGACAAGCTGATCCCCGGGTACCAGATCGGCAGCGCAGTGCGGATGGGTCCGGCCTACTTCCCGGTCGTTCTCGGCGGGCTGCTGGCGGTGCTCGGCGCGATCATCTTCTTCCGCTCGTTCGTGTCGCACATCGTCGGCGCGGCGGCAGCGGTGAAGCTGCCGTTCAATATCATCGATCTCGCGATCGCCGCCGGCGTTTTCGTGGTCACCACTTTTGTAGCGAAGGCGCTTGGGATCTCGAATGACTACGCAATGCTGGGGTCGGCGCTGATCCTGTCGGTGCTCTCGATCGTGTTCCGTCCCGAGACCAAGGCGCTGGTGCTGATCCTCGCTTCCGGCCTCGCGTTTGCCTACCTGCTCAAGCCGCTCGGTCTCGTGATCGCCTCGATCGCGGTGGTTTTCATCAGCGCCTACGGCGGGCACGAGTTCAAGTGGAAGGAAGTCGCGATCCTCGCGCTGGTCCTCGTGATCTTCTCGGTGCTGGTGTTTGTGAAGGGCCTGACGTTGCCGTTCCCGATCTGTCCGGATTTCGTCGAATCCTGTCCGATCCGCTAAGGGGCCGCCATGGAATGGTTCAACGACATCTACGTCTTCGTCGCCAAGGTCTTTCAGAACCTGGGCGTCGGCTTCGTCGAGGTGTTCAAGCTGCAGTCGGTGACGCTCTGGGGCTACACACTCAACAACCTTCCGTTCAACATCATCATGTGCCTGATCGGCGTGCTGCTCGGCACGCTGATCGGGGTGCTGCCCGGCATCGGGCCGGTTGCAACGATCGCGATGCTGCTGCCGGTGACGTTTACGCTCTCGCCCGTGGCGGCGCTGATCATGCTCGCCGGCATCTACTACGGCGCGCAATACGGCGGCTCGACGACCGCGATCCTGGTGAATCTGCCAGGCGAATCGTCTTCGGTGGTGACGTGCCTCGACGGCTACCAGATGGCGCGGCAGGGTCGCGCCGGGCCTGCGCTCGCGGTCGCGGCGCTCGGCTCGTTCTTCGCCGGCTGCGT
>Ga0075429_100000869_pt1 | contig 23814 bp, 13 predicted proteins | sample RhiMetdeltSRZDD3_FD_75295 | JGI IMG/M metagenome (GOLD analysis project Ga0075429, IMG submission 75295) | Populus rhizosphere microbial communities from Tennessee, USA - Rhizosphere MetaG P. deltoides SRZDD3 | ecosystem: Host-associated > Plants > Roots > Rhizosphere > Soil | place: USA... | reverse complement strand
CCACCGCCGCCTTCTGCACGAAGTCGGGCGAGCCCGTGCCCGCCAGCGGCCGCAGCCGCCGATAGACGGCCACCAGCGCAGGATCTCCGGCCACGAAGCCGCTGCGGTAGCCCGTCATGCCCGAGCGCTTCGACAGCGAGTGGAAGACGAGGACGTTCGTCTTCGTGATCTCGAGGACGGAGGTGGCGCGGCCCGCGCCGGCGAGCTCGACGTAGCACTCGTCGGCGCACAAGACGATGTCGTGCTCGGCCGCCCATCGCACGACACGCTCGAGGTACGCGCGGTCGGCGTTGGCACCGGTCGGGTTGTGCGGGTAGTTGATCCACAGGAGGCGCGCCCGCCGCACGACATCGGCGGGCAGGTTCCACGGCTCGAGCAGGAATCCGTTCGACCCGTCCAGCCGCACGGGCAGCAGCTCGCCGCCGGCCAGGCGCGTGCCCGCCTCGTAGATGGGATAGCCGGGATCGGGATAGATCACACCCCGCCGGTCGCTGCCGGCGTCGAGCAGCGCGAGCGGCGCATGGAAGATCGCTTCCTTGGATCCGGCGGAGACGAGCACCTCGCGGTCCGCATCCAGCGAGACATCGAACACGCGCTTCAGGTACGCCACGACCGCGCGCCGCAGCTCGTCGGAGCCGAACGAGCTCGGATATTGCGAGACGGTCGGTACGTGATCGAGCAGGGCCTGGCGGATGAAAGGCGGCGTGGGCTCGCGCGGATCGCCGACGCCGAGGTCGACGAGGGTCAGCCCCGTTGCGCGCGCACGAGCGCAGGCTTCATTCAGCCACACCTGCGGGTTCGGCGGCACCGCGGCGAGCCGCGGGTTCAGGGGAGCCGCCGTTTTCGTCTCGACCATCCGGAGGATGCTATCAGAACGCGAGGGAGACGCCGACGGTCGCCTGCCAGAACGCGGGGTAGAACTCGATCGGCTCGAGCCGCCGCTCGACCTCGGCCAGCAGCGTTTCCTCGATCACGGTCAGCGGCCCTTCGATCTCCGGATGCCAGTGGATCGTGTGCTTCGGGAAGTGGAAGTACCGACCCTCGCCGTGGACGGCGAGAGGCCCCACCAGGTGCAGCCGGACGCCCGCGCCGATGTTGCCGCCGATGCGCTTCTGCGGCTTGTTCTCGTCGGAGTCCACGTCGGCATTGAAGACGATCGAGCCGACGGAGAGCTGCGCGATGTTCGACGTGATGCCGGGGAGGCCGAAGCCGAGGCGCTGGCGGGCCGCGATCTTGACCTCGGGCAGGTAGCTGATGCCGCCGGAGACGAAGACGGCGAGGCGGCCCGGCGTGCGCAGCTTGAGGTTCAGCGAAAACGGCTGCAGGCGGTCGACGTCGATCTCACCGTCGGCGAAACGGAAGTCGTCCGAGATATCGGGCAGCGGCGCCGGCAGGTTGACGTTGATATGGTACGTGGCGCCGCTCGGCCGGATGTCCACCGCGGCGGAGTCGACGCGGAGCTCGATGCCGGCATGCGGCGCGAGGTAGAAGGTCACGCCGGCGCCGACGGTGCTGCCGCCCTTGCCGTCGAGCCGGAATGCGCCCTTCTGCTGCAGATCGACGTTGCCGACGCCGGGCACACTGATGACCGCTGAGCCCGGGTCGTACGTGAACGACTGCTCGTAGAACGGGAACGCTTGGCCCGCCGACAACGCAAACTCGACCTGAGCATCAGACGGGCTGGCCAGTGATAGCGAGACAGCCACTCCTGCCAGCCACCGTCGCGGCTGTAGAATCCTCAATCCGTCAACGCTCTGCCACGGTCACGGTGCCGCAACGACTTTGGTCGTCAACTTCAGGCTGGCACACTGCAGGGTCAATTCATCGGGCCCGTCGAACCCTTCGAACCTTAACTCCGAATCTAGATACCACCCGTAGTCGAAGTCTGAATTTGGATCGAAGTTCGTGAACGCAAAGGTACCGGTGAACGGAGGTGGCGGGTTCGTCAGGGGGTTGAACGGCGTCGTGCCCTTGCTGTCGAAGATCAGTTGCCCGCAACCAGAACCGCCAAGAACCGGTCCGACGGCCGCAGGAGATGGTGTGGGAGATGCGGAAGGGAACCGCATGACAGTGCCGATCGCGCCGCATCCGCCAACTTTGCCATTTGAGCCACATACCCCGATGTACGCCCTTGGGGGCAGGTAGAGGCCGCTCCAGTGGGCCACGGATCCGGTCGTCGTTGTTGCGTGAAAGGTCACCTCGAGCCGGTCGATGATGCAGGTCGGACCGTACTTCGACTCTTCTGGCTTGAGAAGCTGTCGACCATCCCAGGGCATGGGTGCTCCGGACACCGTGAGCGTCACAGTCGGCGGGCACGGCGCGACCGTTGGCGTTGGCGTTGGGCCGTCCACGGTGGGCCGCGGGCGAGGCGGTGCGCCGATCGGAGACTGTCCAGGTGGTTTCGTCCCGGGATCCTGAACGCCTGGTCCGGAATCGCTCGGGTCGCCCGGTCCGGCAGTACCCGGATCGCCGGGCCCCGCAGTACCTGCATCGCCAGGCCCTGCCGGAGCAGGAGCGCCAGGCCCCGCAGGACCTGGAGCGCCCGGTCCCGGCAGCATCTGCGCCGTGACCTGGCCGTCCGTATCCCCGTCAGGATTCGTCGCGTGTCGTTGGGGCGAGAGTGGAGACTGCTCAGTGCGGCATGCGATATGAGCAACCACGGATAGCAATCCAGCCATCCCGACGGCTAGCGCAAACCTGAACCTCATGTCTCTCCTCCCGCCGCCCCGCAGACGCGGTGCTGCGTCGACTTAGAACAGAGTTTCTCAAGTGTTTATTTAGGTGTCAAGGAGGGGGATCACAGCGCGGTCTGTTTGTACACGCTGCCGTCATCGACACGAACCGCGGTCAGGGCCTTTCCCCATACGCATCCAGTATCTAGCGCGACCGCGTGCGGCTCCACGCGCAGCCCCAGCGCCGACCAGTGGCCGAAGACGACTGTGACTTCCGAAGACCAGGGGCCCGGCCAGTCGAACCACGGCCGGCGGCCGTGCGGCGCCTGGTCCGGCGGGCCGGCGAAGTCGAGGTCGAGCACGCCCTCGGCCGTGCAGGTTCGGATGCGCGTGAGGATCGCGATGATCGCGCGCAGCCGGTCGTCGCCGCGCAAGCTGGGGTCCCACTGCGGCGGCGCCGATCCGCGACGCAGCGCCGCGACCGTCTCGCGCGGGGAGCCGTGCAGCGTTTCCTCTGCTTCGGCGGCGAGAGCCATCGCGGTGGCCGCATCCCATGTCGGATGCAGGCCGGCGTGCACGAGGACGTAGTCGTCGGTGCGATGGAGAAGCGGACGTGAGGCGAGCCAGGCCACGAGATCGTCCCGATCCGGCGCGGCCAGCACGTCGTCCAGGGTGTCGCCTTCCTTCGGCTTCCGCACGCCGTACGCGCGGGCCAGCAGGTGGAGGTCATGGTTGCCGAGCACGGTGACGGCGGCGGCGCCCAGCCCCTTGACGTAGCGCAGCACGTCGAGAGACCGCGGCCCGCGGTTGACGAGGTCGCCGACGAACCAGAGCCGGTCTCGCGACGGATCGAAGCGGATGCGATCCACGAGGCGGCGCAGCTCGTCGTGACAGCCCTGCACGTCGCCGATGGCGTAGATGGACATCCGCCCAAGCATGCCACGGGGGTAAGCTTTGAACATGGGTGGTGCCGTCGTGCGCGGCGTCGGGCTGCTCCTGACGCTCGCCTACGCCGGCTTCATCGGGTGGCTCTACGTGGAGCGCCCACAGAGCTTCTCCGAGATCGGCGGCGGGCTCGCGTCTTCCGTCGGCCTCTACACGATCGACATCCCGAAGTTCGAGGAGGCCCGCCGGCTGTTCCACAACGAGCGCCTGCCGGAGGCGCGGGCGGCCTTCGAGCGCGCGGATCCGGCCCGGCGCGACGCCGTCACGCAGTTCTACATCGCGTACACGTTCTATCGCCAGGGCTGGGGGCGCTTCTACAACGACGACGCCCTCTTCGAGCAGGCGATGCAAGCCCTCGACCGCGCGACCGCGCTCTCGCCGGGGAGACCGATCCGCGTGAACGATCGCTCCCTCGGGCTGCCCGACAGCGATTCGCTGCGCGCCGAGCTGAGGCACGGGCTCGACATCGAGCCCGAGGACTTCAACCCGTTCCGCGCGTTCCGGAGGCGGAAGTGAGCACCGAGGTGCGCCGCGCGCTGCAGGAGTCGCTCGTCCTGCCCGCGCTCTTCCTCAGCGTGGCCGCCGCCGGCGGCTTCCGCATCACCACGCGGGGCGACGTCCACTTCCTCACGCCGTCCCTCTTCAGCCTCATCCTGGCCGCGCTGCTCCTGGGGGCCCTCGTGCAATCGCGTCTGCTACGGCCCAACGGTCTCGTGACCGGACGCGCGACGTTCCTGGAGTCACTCACCGGCGCCTGGCTGTGCGCGACGCTCTTCCTCGCCTCGGCGCAGATCCTGAACGGCCTCGTGCCCGAGCACGGCCTGCTCGCCCTGCTGTTCAACCTGTTCCTGGCCGTCCTGCTCACGAACACGATCGCGGCCGCGCCCGACAAGGGCCGCATGTTGCGCAGCCTCGCGGTGACGTTCGGCTGGGCGCTCTTGATGAAGTACGTCCTGCTCGCGGCCCTCGTGGCACCGGACGAAGGCCTGACCGGGCGGCTGCTGCGCGCGCTGGTGCAAGGGGCGACCCTGGGCGGGCTCCCCGTGGATGCGTGGTCCCCGGCGGTGGGCTACGCGATGTTCGCGGCGGCGGGGCTGTATCTGCTGGGCCTTTGGCTCGTGGGGCGAGCCGAGACCCAGCAGCCCGGACCGAGCTGACGATCAGTTGGCCGGCTTCGTCTCCGCCGCCGGCGGCGCCGCGGGCGCGGTCGCCGCGCGTTTGGCGGTGCCCTCGCGTTTCCCTCCCGGCGTCTCGAACTCCAGCTTCATCTCGTCGCCGGCCACCGAGCCCGAGTACGTCATCGTGCGCGTTTCACCGTCGCGGCCGGGGCCCGAGAACGTGAACTCGATCTTGTCGCCCTTCACGGACCCGGTCAGCGGCAGATCCCGCTCGCGCATGGTGACGGTGCCCTTGAGGCTCTCGCCGTCCTGTTCGAAGTTGAAGACGGACGTGAACTTGCCGCGCTGGGTCTCGCGGGTCATCTCCCATTTGCCGGCGACCTTGGCCGGTTCGGTCTTCGCGTCTCCGGCCACGGCCAGGCTGCCTGCGGCCAGGAACACGGCCGCCCAACGGACACACTGATTCATCGAGGTTCTCCCTTCCAGTTCTTTTAGACGTCCGGGGTCCCTCGAAGGTTTAGCGGCGCGCGAGCACGGGGATGCGCAGCCGCTGGCCCACGCGGATCCGATGGCTGCGGAGCCCGTTCGCTTTCTGAATTGCCGTCACGCTCGCCCCGTACTTTCGTGCGATCACCCCCAGCGTCTCACCGGAACGGACGCGGTGCGTCACATAATCGGGGCGCGGGTTCTTCCATTCCGGCACCGCCGCGATCTGGTTCAGGATCGTGGCCTCACCGCCGGCGGGGACGCGCAGGTCGTACACGCCGCGCGGCGTGGCCTGGTAACGGAGCTCCGGGTTCAGCTCGGCGAGGGTGCCCGCGGGCAGGCCGAGGACGGCGTCGAGCTTCTCGAGGGCCACCGAGCGTTCGACGCGCACGCGGGCGACGATGACGGGTGCGGGTTCCGTCTCGGGCAGGGCCATGCCGTATTTGCCGGGGTTTTCGAGGATCTGCAGCGCGGCGAAGAGGCGCGGCACGTAGCGCCGCGTTTCGCCGGGCAGCATGGCGTAGAGGTCCCAGAAGTCCATGTAGTCTGTCGTCGTGCGCGATAGTCGCATCACCCGCGCCTCGCCGCAGTTGTAGGCGGCCAGCGCCTTGGGCCAGTCGCCGAAGAGGGCGTGCAGGTCGGCGAGATAGCGAATGGCGCCGTCCGTGGACTTCTCGGGATCGAGCCGCTCGTCGACCCACGTGTCGCGGTTCAGGTTGTAGCGCAGGCCGGTGGAGGAGATGAACTGCCAGAGCCCGAGCGCGCTGGCGCGTGAGAGCGCGCGGACCTTGAAGGCGCTCTCCACGAGCGGGAGCCAACTGAGCTGGCTGGGGAGCCCGGCCTCGGCCAGCTTGGCCAGCATCATGGGCCGATAGCGGCCCGAGCGACGGTAGGCCTCCATGAAGGCCTCGCGCTCGCCGTTGGTGAAACTCTTGATCTCGCGCTGCACGTGGTCGTTGTTGAGCAGCCCGAGGCCGAGGTCCCACGACGCCGCCGGCTTCTGATCGGCGGCGGTGCGTGCCTTGCGGTACACGCGTGCGATCACGTCGGCGACGACGATCCGGATGTCTTCCTTGGCTTGCAGGTACGTGTCACCCGTGGGCAGCTCGAGCATCAGCTCGTACGCGCGATCGACCGAGCTCAGGGCCTTCTCGATATCGCCGCGCTCGGCGGCTTCCTTCGCGGACTGGCAGAGCTCGAGGGCTTCCTTCTGGCTGGCCGCGGGGTCGCCGGGTGGGGCGGCATCGGCGACCGCTTCTTCCACCGGCTGGGCCGGCGTCTCGGGGGCGGTGGCGGCAGGCGCCTCCGTTTCCGGTGCGGCGCCGAGCGCCGGCGGCTCGTCCGTCGCCTTCGCGATCGGAGCGGGGGCGGGCGTGGTCGGAGTCGGTGTCTCGGCGGCCGCCGTCTTCGGCGGCACATCCCGGCTGCTTGTGCGGCAGCCGGACACGAGGGTACCGAGCACCAAGGTGGCGGCAAGGCGAGATGAAATGTGCACTTGATTCCATCATCGCGAACCGGAGGGCTTTCGTCCAGTCGTAACCATTGGGCCCCGGGACGCACATACCAGAGAGGGCTCGACTATCATCCCCGGCGGCATGGCCGTCGAGGGAACTTCAGGTCTGACGTCTGCGGCGTTCGAGAAGCTCCTCGAGCGGCTCGGCCCCGATCGCGAGGAGGCGGCGCACGCGTATGAGACCGTGCGACGGAAGCTGATCGATTTCTTTTCGTGGCGCGGGTCGTCCCAGCCGGCGCTTCACGCCGACGAGACGCTGGATCGTGTGGCAAGGCGGTTGGAGGAAGGCGCGGCGGTGGAGCACATCCCTCGGTACAGCTACGGGGTGGCCCGCCGTGTTCTCCTCGAATGGCAGCGGGCGCGCCCACGGCTGACCGCGGCCGCCGAGGATTGGCGCCTGGCCACGACGGTCGAGGGGCCGTCGATCGACGAGCCCAGCGCCTCCTGCCTCGACCGCTGCCTGGACGCGCTCCCGGCGGAGTCGCGCACGCTCATCGTCAGCTACTACGAGGGCAAGGGACGGTCGCATCTCGAGGAGCGGAAGGATCTGGCCGCTCACCTCGGCATCAGCTACGTGAGCCTGAAGACGCGGGCGCATCGCATTCGAATCGATCTGCAGCGGTGCGTCCATCAGTGTCTCGGCGGCCCCGCCGGAGGCGAGGCATGAGCGTGAGCAGCCGCCCTCCCAGCAGCGCCGCGGAAGCCCGCGAGCGGCACCTCGTGGACTACCTGCTGGGCACGCTGCCGCCCGAAGAGCGGGACGAGCTCGAGGAGCGCTACTTCGCCGATGACAGCGTGCACGAGGAGCTGCAGGCGACCGCCGACGACTTGATCCATGCCTATCTCGGGGGCACGTTGTCGTCGGAGGATCGGCAGCGGTTCGAGACGTACTTCCTCGCCTCGCCCACCCAGCGCGAGCGGCTGGGGTTCATGCGCGTGCTGCTGGCGAACGTCCGCCGCTCGCGTGCGGACGCGGGATCCTCGCCTTCACCTCGAGCGCGCCGGCCGGCCATGGCGGCGTTCGCCGCCGCCGCGGTGGTGGCGCTCGTGGCGTTTGGCGCGCGCGTCTGGTGGCGGGTACCGCAGGCCCGCGGGCGTGAAGCCGTCGCCACGGCACCCTCGGTGGGGCACGCCGATGTGGCCGACCCGCTCGTCCGGTTCGCCGCGGCGTCCGTGCGGGAGGCCGAGCTCACACTGTCGACGGTGACGGTTTCGGTGCGGTTCGAGGTGGCTGTTGACGCACATCGGCCAAGCTACGAGGCGGTGATCAAGGACAGCGCGGGCCGCGAGATCTGGCGCGCCGAGAGTCTGACTCAGTTGCGTCGGGACGGTCTTCTCGCCTTCGACGTGCCCGCGAAGCTCCTCCCGGAGGGCGAGTACGTGCTCTCCATTCGAGGCGAAGTCCGTCGCGCCGACGCGCGGCCCGCGCCGGACGCACTGTACACTCTCCACATCCGCCGCTGATCGTCATCGGGCGACATGCCACCTTCTCTTGGGCGGGATTCCAGCGCTTCCACGATTGGAAGGAATCGGCGTAACAAAGCCGCCGTTCGCGCACATCCTTATTGAGGGCGGCCTTCGGTCCCGTGGCTCGTGTCGTATCATCTTGTGGACGCATGACATCCGCAGGCCGCAAGTGGGACCTGACGCCGGAGGCCTTCGACCGCCTTCTGGCGCACCTGGCACCCGACCGTGACGCCGCCGCGCAGGAGTACGAGAGGGTCCGCCGGATGCTCCTGAACTTCTTCGGCTGGCGGGGCTGCCAGAGTCCGGGCGAGGAGGCGGACGAGACGTTCGATCGTGTAGCGCGGAAGCTGGAGGAAGGGGAGCCCGTCGAGCACATCCATCGTTACATCTTCGGGGTCGCGCGCCGGGTGTCTTCGGAGTCGTCGAAACGCCGCGATCGCGAGCGCGCGATGCTGACCGACCTCGTGCCATCGCCTGCCGGCAGCGGCACTTCGTTGAACGAGGATCGCTCCGCCTGTCTCGACACATGTCTTCCACGGCTCGCTCCCGACGACCGAACGCTGCTGGCGGAGTACTACGCCGGCCGCGGCCGCGCGAATCAGGCGAACCGGCGGCGTCAGGCGGATCGGCTCGGTATCAGCTACGGCGCGATGCGCGTTCGTGCCCATCGGGCGCGCACTCAGTTGGAGGGCTGCCTGACGGCCTGCCTGAAGACCAAGGGCTGGGATCTCCAGTGAGTGCGGAATCCGAGCGCGATCGGGGGCTCGTTCGATATCTGCTCGGTGCGCTCTCTCCCGCCGAGCAGGAGGAGCTCGAGGATCGTTACTTCTCCGATCCCGCCCTCCACGAGGAGCTCGAGGCCATCGCCGACGACCTCATCCACGAGTATCTGTCGGACAGCCTGTCGGCCGATGATCGCCAGCGCTTCGAAACGTACTTCCTCAAATCGCCGCGCCAGCGAGAGCGCCTCGAGTTCGTGCAGGCGGTCGTTGGAAAGGTGGCGCCGCCGCAACCGGCGTTCGCACGTTCGCCGGTCGTGTTCTGGGCCGCCGCCGCGGCGGTTCTGGCCGCACTCGCCTTGTGGCTCGTCGTGTTCCGCGCCGGAGACTCGAAGCCGATCCAGACCGCGGCCGGTACGCCAACGCCGACCCCCGCAATCGCTACACCTTCGGAGCCGCCACCTGTCGTCCGCGTCGCGCGTGCCGCGACGGCTGCGGATGTCGCCGTGTCGGAGACGGCCAAGACCGTGTCGTTCGAAGTCGCTGTTGACGGTCTTCACGCCAGCTACGACGCGGTCCTCCGCACACTGCAAGGAGTCGAGCTGTGGCGGGCCAACGATCTGGAGGTCGAGCGCGACGGCGCTCCTGTCCGGTTCTCGGTGCCGGCGGCCATACTCGCCGCCGGCCAGTATGTCCTCGCCGTCGAAGCCGAAGGCGTCCGCGGCAAGGACCCGGCGGCCGCGCCGGTCGTGAAATGTACTCTACGCGTGACGCGCCAGCCGTAGCCCTCCGTTTTTTTACGTAACAGTTCGCGTCCTTTTTCACCTCCCCACCAGAAGCGCCTATTCGACGGTGACGTCCACGGCCGTTTTCTGCGCTGCGAGTTTCGCCAGGGGAGTGCGATGAAGCGAACGTTCCTTGCGTGTCTGTCACTGCTCTTGATCCCGTTCGACGCATCTGCCGAAGACGTCGTCTGGACGAACGCCGTCGGCGTCAGTGTCTCGGGGAACGACCTGACCATGACGGCGACGTCGGGCAACGCAGGTGCGGTATCGACGAAGCAGTTCCCGTGGGGCCCGGTCTACGTCGAGTTCACGGCGAGCGAAACGACGACCTACCGCGTGTGCGGGCTCAGCAAGGGCGACGCCAACCAGGGGCCGAACGACATCGATTTCGGCCTCTACCTCTACGCGAACACCGCCTACCCGTATGAAGCGGGGGGCTGGGGCCCGAGCCTCGGGACGTACGTGACCGGGGACAAGTTCCGCGTCGAAGCGGAGCCGGGGATCGTGCGCTACCGGAAGAACGGCGTGGTCGTCTACACCAGCACAAAAGTGCCGGTATTCCCGCTGCTGGTGGATACGTCCATGGGTACGAACGGATCCACGATCAACGACGTCGTGGTCGGAACGTCCGTGTTCTCGCGGGCCAGCAGCGTCACCGTCGCCGGGGCCACGGTGACGAAGACGGGAACGGTGGGGTGGAACGCGGGAGCGATCAGCGTCGGCCGATTGGAGACAGGCGCGGGATATGCGCAGTTCACGGCGACGGAGACCAACACCAACCGCGCCCTGGGTCTGAACAAGGGGGATGCCGGCACCGACCTCGCCGACATCGACTACGCCATCAACGTGAAGGGCGACGGCACGTACACCGCTGTGGAAGGAGGGACACCGCAAGGGAGCTCTGGCACGTACTCCGGCGGGGACGTCTTCCGTGTGGAGGTGTCGGGCGGCAGCGTCCTCTACAAGAGGAACGGCGCCACCTTCTATACGAGCCTCGTGGCGCCGTCCTACCCGCTGGTGGCGGATATGTCGCTCGATACGGTGGGGGCGACGCTGGCCGACGTGAAGCTCGTTGGCGTCGTCTGGCAGAACGCGACGGATGTCAGTGTCTCGGAGTCGACACTGACGAAGACGGGCGGCGCCGGCTGGACAGGCGGCGCGTCCTCGACGACGTCGTTCGCCGGCGACGGCTACATGGAGTTCAGCGCGCAGGAAACCAACACCGACCGCGTGGCCGGGCTCAGCAACGGCGACTCGAGCCAGGCGGACAGTGACGTCGACTACGGTATCTGGCTCAAGTCGAACGGCACCGTCGGCGTCTTGGAGGCGGGCGTCGACCGCGGCTCGTTCCCGGCCTACGCCAACGGCGATCGCTTTCGGGTGGAGGTCGCGGACGGAACCGTCAAGTACCGCAAGAACGGCGTCGTGTTCTACACGAGCACCGTCGCCCCCAGCTTTCCACTACTGATCGACACCGCGCTCGACGAGCTGGCGGCGACTGTCGCGCACGTCACGGTCGGCCGCCTCGTGTGGAAGTCCGACTCCGGGCTGGCCGTCTACGGAACATCGCTCCAGAAGACCGCGGACGTTTCCACGGCCGCCGGCGCCGTGACCACTGCCACCCTCAGCGGCGACGGGGCACTCGAGTTCGTGGCGGGCGAAACCAACACGTATCGAATCATCGGCCTCAGCAACGGCAACCCCGGCATGACGGCCGCCGAGATCGACTTCGGCATTTGGCTCTACAGCTCCACCGCCTACGTGGAAGAGAACGGCGTCGACAAGTACACGATCGGCGCCTACGCGCGCGGCGACCGCTTCTCCATCGAGGTCGTCAGCAACGTCGTGCGTTACTACCGCAACGGTCTTCTCGTCTACACGAGCACCGTGGCCCCCACCTATCCCCTGCTCGTCGACACCCAGATGACCACGCAGGACTCCACCCTCCTGAACGTGACGCTGGGCGTGCCCCCGCCGCCGACGGTGCAGACTCCGACGTTTTCGCCTGTGGGCGGGACGTACACCAGCGCGCAGACCGTGCAGATCTCCTGTGCGACCAGCGGCGCCGAGATCCGCTACACCACCGACGGCGGTGATCCCACGCCCTCGTCGACCCTCTACACCGGCGTTCTCAACGTCGGAACGACCACGACGCTCAAGGCGAAGGCATGGAAGACGGGCTACGACCCGAGCGCGATCGCGTCGGCGACGTATCAGATGAACTTCGGGACGGCACCCGCCCCGACCTTCAGCCCGACGCCGGGTACCTATGTCGGTTCCGCGTCCGTCACGCTGAGCAGCACGCTGACGGCCTCGACCGTTCGATACACGACGGACGGCAGTGATCCGACGTCGAGCGCCACCGCGTACACGGCGCCGATCGCCCTCACGGCAACGACGACGCTGAAGGCCAGGACCTTCCATCCGGACTACACGACCAGCGCGACCGCGACGGGCACGTACACGATCGAAGCCGCCCCGCCCACGTTCACGCCGGATGGAGGCACTTACGCCGCCGGTAGCACGATCACGGTCACCGGCCCGACCGGCGCCACCATCCGCTACACGTTGAACGGCGTCGATCCCGTCGACACCGACCCGGTGATCGCCTCGGGGGGAATGCTGGTCGTCGGCAACTACACGCTGAAGGCTAAGGTCTTCAAGGCGGGCTGCAACCCCAGCGCGACGAAGAGCGCGACGTACACGATCACCGGTGTGTTCACGCCGGTAGCGGTCGTGAGCGGGGCCCACCATTCGCTGGCCCTCAAGCACGACGGCACGGTGTGGGCGTGGGGGCTGGGGACCTCCGGCCAACTGGGCGACGGTACCGCGACCAGCAGTCCGGTGCCGCGGCCGGTAGCCGGGCTGACGGGCGTGGTCGCGATTGCCGCGGGTCGCTTCTTCAGTATCGCCGTCCGCCAGGACGGGACGGTGTGGGCATGGGGCGACGACACGTACGGGTGTCTCGGAAACGGCGCGAGTGGGCCGACCACTTCGCCCGCGCCGATCGGCCTCACGAACGTCACTGCGGTGGCGGCCGGCGAGTACCACGGCCTGGCGAGGAAATCGGACGGTACGGTCGTCTCCTGGGGGAACAACATGGACGGGCAACTAGGCGACGGCACGACCACCACGCGCGACGTGCCGGTGACAGTGGCCGGTCTCAGCGGCGTCGCCGCGATCGCCGCGGGCAGGAGCCATTCGCTGGCGCTCTTGACCGACGGCTCGGTACGCGCATGGGGCGACAACTACTACTCGAAGGTGGGGGACGGATCCGCGACAGACCAACTGTCCCCGGTGGCTGTCGACGGTCTTTCCGGAATCACAGCCATCGCCAGTGGCGGAGATCACTCCTTGGCGCTGCGGGACGACGGCACCGTATGGGCCTGGGGCTCGAACTGGTACTACCTGCTCGGCGACGGAACGGGTGCCCCTCCCGGTGGCGTTTCGAACCACACCACGCCAGTGAAATCGGAGATTCAGGGAGCGTCCGCCGTTGGGGCCGGACTGACTCATTCGATGGCCCTCAAGGGGGGCTCGTTGTGGACCTGGGGGCAGTCCACCTTCGGCGTGCTGGCGAACGGCAACTTCACCGACGATCGAAAGGTCCCCACCGCGGTGAACGGCGCATCCGGCATCGCGACCCTCGGCGGGAGCCAGTTCGCAAACCCACTGGTGGTGACCACCGACGGACGCATCCTGACATGGGGATACAACGTCTGGGGCGCCGTCGGTGACGGCACGTACGTGCAGCGCAACACTCTCACCGAGATATCTGCACCCGCCCTCGACTGGAAGGTCGGCACTCCGACGTTCACGATCGACACCAATCCGTCAGGGGCGTTGCAGACCTTCACCACGCCGAAGACGGTGACGGTGGGAGTGGCGACGGCGGGCGCGACGATCCACTACACGACGAACGGTCTCGACCCCACGGAGGCCGACCCTGTCATCGCGTCCGGCGGCACCCTCGTCGTGGACGTCAGCCAGACCCTGAAGGCGCGCGCCTTCAAGGCCGGAATGCCGGCGAGCAACGTGGACGGCGTGGTGTTCTCGTTCAAGGCGGCCACACCCACGTTCAGTCACGCGAGCAACGTTACCCAGACGGCTCCTTTCAACCTGACCCTTGCATGTACCACCACCGGCGCCGTGATCCGGTATACGACGGACGGGAGCGAGCCGGCGGGGTCCTCGGCGGCGTACACCGCGCCGATTCCGGTCAGCACGCAGACGACGTTCAAGGTCAAGGCCTTCAAGTCCGGCTGGAGCGACAGCGACACCGCCGTCGCGACGTACAACTTCGACCTCGGCGCCACGGGAGCTCCCGTCCCCAGCCCCGCCGCCGGCACGTACGTCGGTTCGGTCTCCGTGGCTCTGAGTGCCACGACGGGCGCCACGATCCGGTACACGACGGATGGCTACGATCCTACGCTCGGGTCTCCGCTCTACACCGCCCCGCTCATCCTCACCGCGACCACGACGCTCAAGGCACGGGCCTGGAATCTGGACTATTCGCAGAGCCCCGTCATGACCGCGGTGTATACGATCCAGGCCACCGCTCCCGTCATCAGCCCCGCCGGCGGCTCATATACGTACGGGCAGAACGTCACCATCAGCAGCGACGTCGTCGGCGGCACGATCCGCTACACGCTCGGTGGTGCCGATCCGACTGCGAACGATCCGGCGATCGCGTCGGGCACCACGCTGTCTCTCGTCGCGGACTGCGTGATCAAGGCCCGCGTGTTCAAGAGCGGCCTCGCGGACGGTGCGACTGCATCGGCTACGTACACGATCACAGGCTCTGGGCCGAGTGCGGGATCGGTCGGTGCCGGGACCTACCACTCGTTCGCGGCCAGGCCGGATGGCAGTCTTTGGGCATGGGGGAACAACGGTTGGCGCCAGCTCGGGGACGGTACGACTACGCCCGCACCCACCCCCATGGCCGTCACCGGCTTCGGCACTGTCGGCGCCGCCAGGGGAGGAGCCAACCACAGCCTGGCCCTGCGCACGGACGGTAAGGTCTGGGCCGCCGGCCTCAACAGCTCCGGCCAACTCGGGCAGGGGAACACGTCGACGTACACGAACCCCGTCGAGGTCCTTGGCCTCACGGGCGTCACCGCGCTCTCTGCGCGGTCCGACCACGGGCTCGTCGTCGCCGGAGGCGCGGCGCGGGCGTGGGGATACAACAACCAGGGTCAGCTCGGCGACAACAGCACCACCAACCGATCGACGCCCGTGGAGCCGCAGGGGCTGACGACCGGCGTCATCGCGGTGGCGGCCGGCACGTCGCACAGCCTGGCGCTCAAGTCGGACGGCACGGTCTGGGCGTGGGGTGACAACAGCCAGGGCCAGCTCGGCAACAACGCCATGCCGACCGACAGCCTGGTGCCCGTGCAGGTCAGCGGCATCACCAATGCGGTCGCCGTCGCTGCCGGGGGATCGCACAGCCTGGCTCTGCTCGCGGACGGCACGATGCTCGCCTGGGGGTGGAACGCCTACGGCCAGCTCGGAGACGGGACCACCGCCCAGAACCGCGCCACGCCGGTGTCCGTCGCCGGCCTCGCCGGTGTGCGCCAGATCGCGGCGGAGGAGTACACCAGCCTGGCCGCGCGTTCGGACGGAAGCGTCGTTGCCTGGGGGTCGAACTTGTCCGCCGAGATGGGCATTCCCGGGGTGACCATGTCCAACCGCGCCCTGTTCGTCGCGGGTCCGACCGGCATCGTCGCCCTGGCGGGCGGGATGAGCCACGGGCTGGCGCTGGGACGCGACGGCACGCTCTGGGGGTGGGGTTACAACTACTACTCGCAGGTGGGCGACGGTACGACTCTGTATCGGTATACCCCCGTCAAGATTGCCGGCCCCGCGCTCGACTGGGTGGTGGCCATGCCGACGATCAGCGTGGCCGCGGGGCAGTACTACGCCGAGCAGACCGTTACGTTGAATTGCGTCAGCGCGGGCGCGCTCATCCATTACACGACGAGCGGCGCCGACCCTCTGCCGACGGACCCCAGCGTGAGCCCGGGAGGAACAGTGACCGTCACGCAGTCCGGGACGTTGAAGGTGCGGGCGTACAAGTCGGGGGTCCTGCCGAGCGACGTGGCCGCTGCCACCTACACGCTCTGGGCGCCGACGCCGACGTTTGCGCCCGGCAACGGTACCTACACCGCCGACTTCACCTCGAGCCTCAGTACTACTGGCGTCAACGGTACGACCATCCGCTACACGACCGACGGCACCCCGGTGACGACGAGCTCTCCGCTCTACACGGCGCCGATTCCCATCGATCGGACGATGACGCCGCGCGCAAAGGCGTGGAGGACGGGCTGGACGGATAGCGCCGAGGGCCTCGGCGTGTACGTGATGAAGGTCGCCACGGCCGTTCTTTCTCCGACGCCGGGCCCCTATTCGAGCGCGCAGACAGTCACGATCTCGACCACGACGCCCGGTGCCACGCTGCGCTACACGCTCGACGGCACCGTGCCGACGGACAGCAGTCCGACGGTGGCTTCGGGTGGAACGGTGGTCCTCGACACGTCGGGCACTCTCACCGTGCGGGGCTTCCGAAGCGGCTGGACGTCGAGCGATGTCACCTGGGCCTCCTACTCGATCAGCCTCGGCGGCCTGTCGACGCCCACGATCTCCCCGGCGGCGGGGACGTATACCTCGGTGCAGACGGTGACGCTCTCGGCGACATCGGGGACGACGATCCGTTACACGACGGACGGGACCGAGCCGACTCTCGCCTCGCGTATCTACATCCGGCCGATCACGGTGGACGCGACGACGACGGTGAAGGCGAAGGCCTTCCGCGAAGACTACGCGTCGAGCGCGACGGCCTCGAGCGCGTTCACGATCACCTTGGCGAGCACAGTCGATCCGGTGAGCTTCGCTCCACTGGCGGGCCGCTACACGACGACGCGGACGGTCACCCTTACGACGGCCACGAGCGACGCCACCATCCACTACACGACCAACGGTCTCGACCCGACGACGTCCGATCCGTCGGTGGCCTCGGGCGGCACCGTCATCGTCGACCGGCACCTGCGGCTCAAGGCGCGCGCCTTCAAGACCGGCCTGACCGCGAGCCCGATACGGACGGGGGACTACCAGATCACGGGCGCGATCGGTGCCGGTTGGCAGCACGGCTGCGCGGTGAAGGCGGACGGCAGTGTTTGGTGCTTCGGGAACGGCACGAACGGCGAGCTCGGGAACGGCACCACGACCTCGAGCAACACGCCGGTGCAGGCGACGGGGCTGACGAGCGCTGTCGCCGTTCTGCCGGCGGGCGACAACCACACCCTGGCCGTGAAGTCGGACGGTACGGCGTGGGCGTGGGGGAACAACACGTTCGGCAAGCTCGGCGACGGCACCACGACGCAGCGGCTGACGCCGGTTCAGGTGAGCAGCCTGACGAACGTCAGGGCGGTCGCCGGCGGGGTCTATCACTCTCTGGCCCTCAAGAACGACGGCACCGTGTGGGCGTGGGGTTTCAACGGCAACGGCCAGCTCGGCGATGGAAGCACCACTCAGAGACCCACCCCGGTTCCGGTGTCGGGTCTCACCGACGTCGTCGCCATCGCCTCCGGCGACAACCATTCGGTGGCGTTGAAGCGCGATGGGACGGTGTGGGCCTGGGGCCGGAATGTCGAGTATCAGTTGGGAGACGGGACCACGACTGGGCGAACCAGCCCCGCGCAGGTGGCCGGTATCTCCGGCGTGGTGGCCATTGCCGCCGGTGGCAACCACACTCGCGCGCTCAAGACCGACGGCGCGGCGGCCGGGACCATGTGGGCGTGGGGCGCCAACGGGAACCAGGTCCTCGGGACCAGCGACCTGACGAAGCCGACCAAGGTGCTATCGAACGTGGTGGCGGTGGCGGCGAGCGCGGGCGTGGGTCTGGCGCTGAAACCGGATGGTGCCGGCCTGGGACTGATGGCGATCGGTAACCATTTCGGCAACAGCATCCTGACCGGGTACGACGACGGCCTCTCGGCGTCCACGTCCTACTTCATCAGCCTGGCCAGCGACAACTTCGCGGACGTGGCCACGGCCGCCCTCAACCTGGGGATCGCGCTCAAGTGGGACACGAGCCTGTTCACCTGGGGCCCGAACCGGCCCGCGAACGGATTCGTGCTCGGCAACGCCGGCATCTCCGGCGACGATCCCGACGGTGACGGGCTCACGACCGGGCAGGAGTGGGCGCTCGGCACCGACCCGTGGGCGGCGGACACCAACGATGACGGCATCACGGATGGCGAGGCGGTCGCCACCGGCCGCAGCGCCACGGAGATGGACATCGACGGGGACGGCGTGTCCAACGCCACCGAGCGCGCGAACGGTACCGACCCGTTCCGCAGCGACACCGACAACGACGCGGTCAGCGACAGTCTCGACTGCTTCCCGCTCGATCCGGCGCGGACGACCTGTCCCGTACCGCAGCCGGGCGACACCACGCCGCCCACCATCACGCTGACCGAGCCCACGAGCGCGGTGCTCGTCCCATGACCACCGAAGCGTCTTTCGCAGGAGAACTCTCTTGACCCTGAGACTGAAGCGACCCGTAGCGGCTGTCCTGATCCCGACGTTGATCGTCTACGGCATTCCCATCAACACGCAGGCCCAGACGGTCACGGCCCCACCGCCTGCGCCCGTGGTCACGGTCAATCGGACCGTGCCCCAAGTGGAGCCGGTGCCTCAGGTGCCGCAGTTCTCCCCCTGGCCGACGACCGAGGAGATCTCGAGCGCGCGCATCTTCGGTGAGCCCGTCCTGCCGATCGGTGGCGGCGAGCCGTCGCTGGAGGAGAACCAGATCCTGGGCGCCGCGCTTCTGCGGTTCCACGAGAGATCCGGTGCCTCCCGGTACGCCGGTCTCGAGAACTTCCTCGCCAGGCGACCGGACAGTCCGTATCGCGCGTCTCTCCTGCTGAACCTCGGCCGGGCGTACGTACGGGACGGCTATTTCACGCGTGCTCTCGTGGCCTTCGAGCAAGCGTGGACTCTCGCGAAGAGTGACACGAGCCGCCAGGGTCGCGCCGTCGCCGACGGCGCGGTGGGCGACCTGCTCCAGTTGAGCCAGAAGTTCGGCCGGCAGCAGCCCATCGAGGCGCTCCTCAACGAGGTAAAGGACCGCGACGTCGTGGGGGCGGCGACGGAGAAGATCACGGCCGGCATCGAGGCGCTGGACCTCTTCAAGAACCACCACGAGATGGCCATCCCCTCGGGTTCGACTGCGCTCTGGCGCGTCAAGGGACACCTGACGGGCGGGTACACGGCCGACGCCGCCATCAAGAATTTTCATGCGTCGCACGAGGGCGCGTCGCTCGAGCAGATGGACACGCTGGCGCGCACCATCGGCCTCAAGCTCACGCCTGTTTATCGCGTGGATCCCAGCGCGCCCGTTCCGATCCCCTCGCTCGCGCATTTTCGCGTGGGACATTTCACGGCGATCGTCGGCGAGACGGCCACTCACTACAAGCTCGACGACATTCCGCTCGGGGATCCCTGGGTGACCAAGGAAGCGCTGGCCGACGAGAGCAGCGGCTACTTCCTGATCTCGGGCCAGCCCGGTCCTGGATGGCGGAAGGCGTCGAAGGCCGAGCTCGCGAAGCAGCGCGGGAAGTGTGCTTCGTGGGCATGGCTCTGGAACGCGTTCTGGGACTGGGTCAAGTTCTGTTCGGGGGATGACATCACGGTTCAGGGCGAACAATCGAACGTGTCGCTCAACGCCGAGCTCACTCCGGTGGACTACGACCCGCCCGTGGGGCCACCGATGGATTTCACGCTCATCTACAACCAGCGCGACCAACTACAGCCGGACACCCCTGACTACTCCAACGTCGGCCCGAAGTGGACGCACAACTGGCTGACCTATGTCGTAGACGATCCCGCGAATCCCGCGTCGCCGCCGTATGTCTATCTGCCGAACGCAAGGTACGAACAGCACACAAGCTCCGACGGAAGCTCGAGCAACCGCTATACGCAAGCGGGGATCGCACGCGTCAGCACCGACCCCATCAGTTACGAGCGACGACTGCCCGACGGCGGCCGCTGGATCTACGGGCAATCAAACGGCGCGACGAGCCCTCGAAAGATCTTCGTGACCCAGATGATCGATCCGCAGGGCGAGAGCCTGACGTTCACGTACGACTCCAACGTGCGTCTGGTCGCCGTGACCAACGCGATCGGCCAGGTCGCCACCCTCGAATATGGCCACAGCGGCGACAAATACAAGATCACGAAGGTCGCGGATCCCTTCGGGCGTGCGGCGCGGCTCGAGTACGACGGCGGCGGCAAGCTCGCCAAGGTCTCGAACGCGATCGGGCACGCGTGGAGCTTCGAATACGGCAAGGGCGACTTCATCCGTGGATTGTCGACGCCGCGTCGCAAGATGGTGTTCAAGGGTGGGAGTGAAGACATCGCCTTCACGTCCCCGCGTTTCCTCGAGGTGCGTACCACGGCGGTTCGTGGCGCTGCGGCGTTCGCCGTGAGCCCGGGCGAGAGCCGGCATCGCCTCGAGTTTCGGTACGCGAATGCGGCCGTCCCCGACTTCGCCGCCATCATGCCGCCAGGCTTTGGTGCGAACTCGGGCCTCAGCTACCGGAGCTCGTACTACTGGAACCCTCGAGCGATCGCCCTCTATGGCGCCGGCGACTACAGCAAGGCACGCGTCACGCAGTGGGCGTGGGAAAAGCACACGCCGAACGGCCTCGGCACGTTGACCAACATCCGCGCCGGCGTTCGTTCTCCCCTGGGCGCCCGCGCGTGGCACGCGTATGCCGGCGGCGACGCGTATCAACTCGGCCCCGTCGCCAAGCCGTCGAAGGTCGGGGCGGCGTTTGCGAGCATGGGCGGGTCGCAGATCCACCGCTATGAGTACAGCCGCGGCGGCTTTGCGACGCGGTATACGAGCCCTATGGGACGCGTGACGGCGTACGACTACGCGCCCAACGGCATCGACCGGGTCAGGGTGAGGCAGAAGCACGGCGCCGCCTTTGCCAGCATGGGCGAGACGACATACAACAACAAGCATCTGCCGACCAGCATCAAGGGAGTGAACGGCAAGACCACGTCGTACAGCTACAACAGCCGCGGCAAGCCACTGACGATCACGAATCCCCAGAACCAGACGGTCAACTTCACGTATGTGAATGACGTCTACCCGGCAACCGTCTCCGGCGCGCCGGGCAGCCCCACCGTGAGCGTGACCCAGGACGGCTACGGCCGGCTGCGGACCATTACCAGCGAGGGACGCACGTTCACGTTCGACTACGACATCATCGACCGACCGACACGTATCACGTATCCGGACGGGACCTACGAGGAGTTCGTCTACAACGGGACGGAGCTGGAACGGTCCCGGGATCGCGCGGGGCGGTGGACCAACCTGGCCTATGACGCCCCCAGCGGCCTCGTGACGTCGCGGGATCCAGCGGGTGTCACGACAAGTCAGCAGTCGTGCGCCTGCGGCGGCGAGGACAAGTTCGTGGACGGCGCCGGCAACGTCACACGGTGGGAGCGCGACGACCTCGGACGCGTCATCAAGGAAATCAAGGCGGACAACTCCACCACCGAGATCACGTACGACGCGGACGCCGGATGGGTGACGCAGGTCAAAGACCCGAAGAACCAGATCATGCACCTCGAGTACTTCCTCGACGGTGCCCTCAAGCAGGTGTCGTTTACCAACGCTGTCAATCCTCCGCCCACCGTGCAGTACACCTACGATGCGTTCGGCCGGATCGCCACGCGGACGGACGGGACGGGGACGACGACGTACACGTACAAGCCGATCGCGGATCCTCCCGCTACCGACGCCGGCGAGTTGGAGAGCGTCGACGGTCCGCTTCCGAACGATACGATCACCTACACGTACGACGACATGAGTCGCGTCACCGGCGAGACCGTCGGAGGCGCTTCTTGGACGCGGGTCTTCGACACTCTGGGCCGCGTCACCGGCGAGACCAACCCGCTTGGGAGCTTCACGTACAACTACGTGGGCTCTACGCAGCGTCTGAACGACATCGCTTACCCGAACGGCCAGACCACGACGTTCGGGTATTACCCGGCGGACCAGAACTTCAGGCTGCAGGAGATCCACCACAAACGACCCGGCGGGACCACGCTGGCGAAGCACAGCTACACGTACGACGCGGTCGCGAACGTCAAGGCCTGGACACAGCAGGTCGATAGCGATCCGGCTAAAGTTTACGAGCACGCGTACGACGCGACGGACCAGCTCGTCGCGGCCACTCTCAAGACAACGGGCGGCAGTCCGACGGTCCTGAAGACGTTTGCGTACGCCTACGATGCCGCGGGCAACCGCACGTCCGAGCAGGTTGAGGACGGTGGGCTTACGGTCGTGCAATCCGCCCACAACAACCTGAACCAGATCACGAGCCAGTCCGGCGGCGGATCCGTCCGGTTCAAAGGCGCCACCAGCGAAGCGGCCACCGTTTCTGTTCAAGCCAAACCGGCGACGACCACCGCGGGGAACGACTTTGAAGGCAAGGCCCAGGTCGGTACCGGCACGGCCACGGTGGCGGTAGTGGCGACGGACGCGGCCGGCAACGCGCGTACCAGCAACTACCAAGTGAACGCCACTGGAGCCTCATCCGCGCTCACCTATGACGCCAACGGCAACCTGGTGAGCGACGGCACGAAGACGTACGAGTGGGACGCGCTCGATCAACTAGTCGCCGTCAATCAGGGCGCGCTGCGGTCGGAGTTCACCTACGACGGCGAAGGCCGCCGCGTCCGGGTTGTGGACAAAGACAGTGGCACTGTCACCTCGGACAAGCGGTTCCTGTGGTGCGGCTTGGAGCTCTGTGAGCAACGCGATGCCTCCGGCAGCGTAGTCCAGAGGCGCTTCTACAGCGAAGGGGTCCAGGATGGGGGCAGCAACTACTTCTATGCGGCGGACCACCTGGGCAGTGTCCGGGAGCTCACGGACGGCTCGGGCGTCCTTCAAACACGCTACGACTACACCCCGTTCGGCAAACGCACGAAGGTATCCGGCACCCTCGACGCCGACATGGGATACACCGGTCACTACACTCACCCGTCAAGCGGCCTCGCCCTGACCCTCTTCCGCGCTTACGACGCGACCAAGGCGCGCTGGTTATCTCCTGACCCCATCGGCCTTGAGGGCGGCAACAACCTCTACGCGTACGTCGGCAACAACCCGATCAATGATTCGGACCCCCTCGGTCTATCTGGGTCAGGTGGCGGGCCGCCGGACTGGTTGATTTGTGGGCTCGTCGGTTTCATCAACGCGCTCCCGGAGATCATCCTCGGATTCATCTTGGGCTTCGTGCTGGGGGCCATGTTGCCGTGGGCACTGACCGCTCTGTGGTTCATTGGCGTCTTCTTGACCGCGTTGTCCGTCCTTTCCCTCATCGACGCGGCGCTCCGTGGCGAGCTGACGGCCAAGCAAATCGCCTTCCTGGTAGGCGGTCTATTGGCGGGCATGCTGGCTGGCAAACTCGCGCGCTCTCCAAAGGCCGGAGTGAAGGTTGGTCTTGACTTCGAGCAAGGCTTCAACGCGAAGGAATTTGCTCGAAAAGTGAATCGTCTTGCTGCGGCAGTGAAGCGGGGGGATGCGACCTCCAGTCGTCCGGTGACAGTGAGCAAGGCTGCACGAAGAGCCCTAACTAGAGCCTATCGAAACGACGTCACAAAGCGCATCGAGTCCTTCTACCAGAACAAGCCGGAGTCCATGCAGCGCGCCCTCGACCGCCTGCGTGCGTCTGACATCGACCACATCCTCGATTTGCAACTCGGGGGAAGGAACGTCCGTGGTAACCTCAAGACGTTGCACAGCGAGACGAACCAAGGTCTTGGGCGACAAATTCAGCCTCAGATTCCGGTCGGCGATCCAGTGCCGATCGACGCGATCCATGTGAACCCGTGAGTGATGCGGCCGACGTAATCGAGCGTGTGTTGATGGCGCGGATTCTCACGCCAAACTTGACGGTCATTCCACCTCGCGGAGCTAGTCAGGCCGATTTCGACGAGGAGGAACGCTCACTGCCGCGACCACTTTCACTTTCGATGAAGCGGCTTCTCTCTATGTGGAATGGACTAGATCTGGACGTAGTGAGGCTTTATGGA
>Ga0075429_100000866_pt1 | contig 23845 bp, 23 predicted proteins | sample RhiMetdeltSRZDD3_FD_75295 | JGI IMG/M metagenome (GOLD analysis project Ga0075429, IMG submission 75295) | Populus rhizosphere microbial communities from Tennessee, USA - Rhizosphere MetaG P. deltoides SRZDD3 | ecosystem: Host-associated > Plants > Roots > Rhizosphere > Soil | place: USA... | reverse complement strand
CACGCTCACGTACAACGCCGGAGCCAACGGCACGATCAGCGGCACCACGCCGCAGGTCGTGGCACACGGCGGCAGTGGCACGCTGGTGACCGCCGTGCCCGACGCCGGCTATCACTTCGTGAGCTGGAGCGACGGTGTGCTGACGGCGTCGCGCACGGACGGACCCGTCACGGCCGACCTCAACGTGACGGCGTCGTTCGCGACCGACACGTTCACGCTGACCTACACGGCGGGTGCCAACGGCACCATCTCGGGGACCACGCCGCAGGTCGTGGCGAGCGGTGGCAGCGGCTCGGCCGTGACGGCCGTGCCCGACGCGGGCTATCACTTCGTGAGCTGGAGCGACGGCGTGCTGACGGCGTCGCGCACCGACGGCCCCATCACGGCGGACCTCAGCGTGACGGCGTCGTTCGCGATCAACCAGTACACGCTCACGTACACCGCCGGGGCCAACGGCACGATCAGCGGCACGACGCCGCAGGTCGTGGCACACGGCGGCAGCGGCTCGGCCGTGACAGCCGTGCCCGACGCGGGCTATCACTTCGTGAGCTGGAGCGACGGCGTGCTGACGGCGTCGCGCACCGACAACCCGGTGACCGCGGATGTGACCGTTTCGGCGTCGTTCGCGATCAATCAGTACACGCTCACGTACAACGCTGGAGCCAACGGCACGATCAGCGGCACGACGCCGCAGGTCGTGGCGCACGGCGGCAGCGGCTCGGCCGTGACGGCGGTGCCGGATCCGGGCTATCAGTTCGCGAGCTGGAGCGACGGCGTGTCGACGGCGACACGCACCGACAGCCCGGTGACCGCCGATCTCACCGTGACCGCATCCTTCCAGCTCATCCCGGTGCTCGTCATCAGCCAGGTCTATGGCGGTGGCGGCAACGCCGGTGCACCGCTGCAGAACGACTACATCGAGATCTTCAACCGCGGGCCGGGCACCGTGAACCTGACCGGGTGGACGGTGCAGTACGCCTCGGCAGCCGGAACCACGTGGCAGACCACGCCACTCTCGGGCTCGATCGTGCCGGGCGGCTACTACCTGGTCCAGGAAGCCGCGGGCGCCAACCCGGCGCCCGCACTGCCGACACCCGACGCCATCGGCACGATCCCGATGAACGCCACCACGGGCAAGGTCGCCCTCGTTCACGACACGGCGCCGCTGTCGGGCTCGTGCCCGAGCGGGCCCGCGATCCTCGACCTGGTCGGCTATGGCGCCGCCAGTTGTTCCGAGGGCTCGCCGACACCGGCAATCAGCAACACCACCGCGGACTTCCGCAAGGGCGGGGGCTGCACGGATACCAACGACAACCTCGCCGACTTCCTCATCGCGGGGCCGGCTCCGCGCAACTCGGCATCGCCACTCAACACCTGCTCGGGCGTGTTGACCGTGATCATCGACTCGCCGGGTATGGGCACGGTGGCGGTCGTTCCGAACCAGCCGAGCTATCCCAACGGAACGCCGGTGCAGCTCACGGCGACGGCGAACATCCCGGGCGGCTTCCACTTCGTCAGCTGGGGCGGGGACGCCACGGGTTCGAGCAATCCGTTGAACCTGGTCATGAACGGCGACCGCACCGTGATCGCGCACTTCGCCGCCAACACGCCGGTCGGCCGCATCGTCATCAGCCAGGTCTTCGGGGGTGGCGGCAACGGCGCGGCGCCCTACCTGAACGACTACGTCGAGCTCTACAACCGGGGCAGCCTGCCGGTGGACATCACCGGCTGGTCACTGCAGTACGCCTCGAGCACGGGATCGTCGTGGTCCACCACGAACCTGATCGGCACCATCCCGCCGGGGCGCTACTACCTGATCCAGCAGCAGGCCGGCGTCGGAACCGGCGCAGCGCTGCCGCCACCCGACGCGATCGGTGTCATCAACCTCTCAGCCGTCACGGGCAAGGTGGCGCTGGTGAACAGCGGTGTCGTGCTGGCCGGGAACTGCCCGTCGGGTGCGAACATCATCGACTTCGTCGGCTATGGCGCGGCGGATTGCTCCGAGGGCTCTTCGCCGGCGGGTGCGGCGGACAACCTCACGGCAGAGTTCCGCAACAGCGATGGCTGTGACGATTCGGACCGGAACTTCCTGGACTTCGCGCTGGGTGCCCCGGCACCGCGCAACAGCGCGACGCCGGAACACATCTGCAGCGAGTGGCTGGCGGTGGACGAGAGCGTCACGAACTTCACGCTGGGCAATGCTGTGCCGAATCCGGCGCGGGGCAACGCCCGCATCCCGTTTGCGCTGCCGCGCGAGTCGGACGTGAAGGTCGAGGTCATCGACGTCCAGGGCCGTGTCGCCGCGACGCTCGTGGATGGCCGGCTGCCTGCCGGCCGGCATGAAGTGAGGTGGGACGGAACCGGCCGTGCCGGTGCCCTGCCGCCGGGGATCTACCTGGTGCGGATGCGCGTTGCGGGCACGATGCTCGTGCGCCGCGTGACCCTGATGCGCTGAGGTCGCGCAGGGAACACGAGACGGCCGCCCGGCGCCAGCCGGGCGGCCGTCTTCATCGTGACGCGTGCTCGGGGCGTGGCGTCAGCGCGCGATCGCGCGCCGTTCGACCTCGGCGCGCACCTGCCGGAGCAGGTCGGTCGCGGCGTGGCTCATCATGCTGCGGCCGATCCAGCTCGGGACCGGGGCCTTCGGCGTGGCCTCCAGCATGTAGATCACGGTCGTTCGCGCGGAATCCGACTGCAGCTCCCAGCTTCCCGAGTAGAGCCGGAAGTCCTGGCCGAGCGTGTCGCGGAACGCCAGGCGGTTCGGCTGCTCCTCGAGCACGTCGAGCGCGAGCCGGGCGGTCTTCCTCATCGGGAACACACCGATGCTCGCGCTCTGGTTCACGCGCACCCGCGGGCCGTCCCGATGCTCGACCGTGCTGTGCTTCATGGATCCCACGAAGCCGGGGATGCGCTCGTAGTCCGTGAGCACGCGCCACACCGTGTCGCGGCTGGCGAACGTCGTGAACCGGCCGCGCACCTCGTAGATCTTGTCGCGGAGCACGACCGAGACGGAGAGGTCGTCCGCACGCGCGGGCCAGGCGCTCGCCAACAGCAGTGCCAGTACGGCCACAGGGCGAAGGGGCCGCGCGCGAGCGCGGCCCCTCCCCGAGAAGCTCCCGGCGATCCTGTCCCCCGTACCGCTCACGCCGGCCCTCCCTCGTCACGAGTCCCGATCAGAAGGCGACCACGCCCTCGACCATGACACCCTCGAACACGCCGCCGAAGAACTGGCTGGTGCTGGGGTAGTCCTTGTACTCCTGGCGCACGTACTCCGCCTTCATCAGGATGTTCGGCGTCATGAACCAGCCGCCGCCGACCTGCACGCGATCCACCTCGACGTCGCTCACGAAGCCCGCGAAGCGGCCCTGCACCGTGTTGTAGCGCGCGCAAGCATAGAGGTCGTCCCACGCGAACCGGTAGATGACATCGCCCGACATCTGCGTCCACTTGCGCTTCGCCGCGTCCGCGATCATCTCGTTACCGGTGCGGCCCTGCGCCTGTTCGAAGTTGCCGAAGAACTCGAGCCCGCCGAACTTGATGAACGGATTCAACACCGTGGCGGTGATCTCGCTGCTCAGCCCGGGCTGGATGTCGCCCGTCCACGCCGAACCCGACGTCGTCTCGGTGGGCTTGACCAGCACTTCGAAATAGCGCGAGCCCGCACGGCTGCCCGAGTACAGCGTGTTGCTGATGGATTCCTTGGTCGTGTACAGCGAGCCCGTCACACGCACGCGCAGTTTCTCGTTCATCTGCCGGTCATAGCCCAGCTTCGCCAGGTACGTGGGCGAGGACCCCTTGCCGAGCGTGTCGTTACGCACGACCGTGCCGCGGATCTCGCCGGCCGTCGCGCCCGCCATCGCCATCCAGCCGTTCTTGCGGAAGTACGCCTCGGCGCCGATCTCGGTGGTGAACGCGTTCATGATCAGGTTGCCCACGAACGGGTTCGCCATGGCGTTGCCGTTGTCCGACGAGCGGAAGTGCGCATCGCCGTAGTTCACCTCGAAGTGACCGGCCTTCAGCGTCATGATCTTCATGAGGTTGTCGAGCGTGCCATTCTCCCACGGCGACCCGTCGATCAACAGGAACCCGTCCTTCACCCACGACTCGTTGTGGTGACGTGACGACAGGTAGGTGGTCATCTCGACGCGGATACCCTGGGCGAGCTGAGCGTCCATGTACATGTTCGCCGAGGCGTTGTTGAAGCCGGCGCCGATGTTCTTGAGCGGCACGGCCGGCGTGGGGTTGTTGGTGTGGTGCAGCGCCTGGAACTGCTGCGTGAAGCCGCCACCCCACTGGAGTTTGAAGCCGTCGTACGGCACGCCCTCTTCCTTGGGAGGCTCGAACTGGTTGATGCTGCGCGAGTCATGCGCGACGTAGTGCTGGACGACGACCGGGGCGACCTGAGCGCGCTCCGTCTCGCCGGGGGTCCGATCCTCGGCGCGCAGTGTCGTCGCGGACGAGGCGAGGAACATCATCGTGACCGCACCGAGGACGAACGCCCGGGCAGATGTAGTCGTTCTCATATCGTGCTCCTCTGGTTCACTGGTGAGTGGCGGCTTTGTCGCCAGTAGCTTCGCCCGGCACGAGCAGCAGCCGGTACCGCACCACGATCGGGTCGTGAACCTTGATCGTGCCCATCATCAACTTCGGTGGTTTGATCGCGAAGTCCGTCATCTTCATGGGATGACTTCCCTCGAGCCAGACTCCGGTCTCAGCGCGGACGATGTGGCCCTTGACCGTGACCGTTCGCTGCTGCCCGGTGATGGTCAGGATCCCGGTCGCCGAGACGGGAAGCGTGTCGCCGCGCGCGGTCCCGAACTGGGACGCGCTCATCTGGAAGCGGATGTTCGGGAACTCCGTCGTGCGGAGCGTCTTGAACATGTTCTTGTCGAGCCCGTCCTTGCCGGAGCGCATCGTCGTCACCGGAACCACGAGGTCGAGCCCCTTGAGGCCGCCCGCACGCAGCCACGCGTCGAGCGCCGCGACATCCGCAGGGTCCGCCGGGGTGGCATCGCGCAGGAACTTCGCCTCGACCTTCGACGTGCGGCATTCGTAGTCGTGCAACGTGGACGTGCCCTCCAGCCAAAGCTCGCTGCCGGAGCCAAGGCTCACGGCGGCGCGAACGGGCTCGCCGAAGGCAGGCGGGGCGGCCAGCGGCAGCAGCACGACCGACAGGAACAGCAGCCCGACCAGGTAGGGGCGCAGAGCGGCGTCAGGCAGTCTCATCCAGACCCTCCTTCACCACGAGCACGCTGCAGTGAGCATGTGTCACGGCATGGCTCGAGACACTTCCCAACATCAACTTCGCGAAACCCGTGCGTCCGTGCGATCCCATCACGAGCAGGTCTGCGCGCTCGTCGGTCACCAGCCGCATCAGGGCGTCCCGGGGATCCCCCGTGGGGACCCGGCTCTCGGCGGCGATGCCCGACTCGCGCAGCGCAGCCTCGGACCGGGAGGTCAGCTTGCGCGCCTGTTGGCGCTGTTGCTCGGTGACCTCGATCGTGAGGGGCACACCGCTCTCGCCGCCCACGACCGGGGGGGTGAGGACGGGGGTCATGACATTCACCACGATCACCCGGCTGCCTGCCGGCCAGCGCATCCGAGCCACGAATCGCACCGCGCGTTCCGAGTGCGGCGAGTCGTCCACTGCCACCAGGATCTTCATGTTCCCTCCTCGCGTCCCCAGCTCTCATCTGCTGCTAATAGAATCGCCCGATACGCCTTTGGCATCTATGGGACGGTGGGAGCGAGTCGAATGCTACTTTCGGACCATGTCGATCGGTCGCGCGGCCAGCGCCGACGCGGTACTCTCTTCCCTGCCGTTCAGTCCTCAGCCTAGGAGCAGCAGTGCCCGAACGTCGCCCCCAGAAGCCGAAGACGCCGATCCGGCGCCAGACCAAGTCGTCCGCGCCGCTGATCCGAATCGTCGTGGCCGACCACCACGCCATCGACCGCGGCGGCTTGGTGGGCCTTTTGGAGAACGAGAGCGACTTCATCGTGGTGGGAGAGGCGGCCACGCTGGATGACGTGGTCGTGCAGTGCCGTGCGCTCAAGCCCGACGTGCTGGTGTTCACGATGAACCTCCCCGGCCAAGAAGGGGGCGCGGCGGTTCCGTACCTCCGGCAGCAGATCCCGGGCATCAAGATCCTCGCGATGTCCGACCGGGGCACGCACAACTGCATGGTGCTGAATCCGCCCACGCGCCAACGCGACACCGAGCAGCCGGTGGCGTATTGCGAGTTGGGAACGGACTGCCTGGCGCTTGCGGCCGCGCAGGGTGCGCGCGCGACCCTGCGTCGCAACGCGGATCCTGAAGACCTGTTCAGGGGTATCCGCGCCGTGGCGGCCGGCCAGTCGTGGTTCGATCCGCAGACGACGTCGGGCCTCGTCCCGTTGGGCGAGATCGGCGGAGCGGCAGGCCACGGCAAGGGCGAGCCGCTGTCCGAGCGCGAGCTGGATGTGGCGGCCTTGCTCGCCGAGGGACTCTCCAACAAGGAGATCTCCAGCGCGCTCGATATCAGCGAACCTACCGTAAAGAAGCATGTCGGGCACATCCTCGACAAACTGGGGCTTCAGGATCGCCTGCAGGCCGGGCTCTATATCGCCCGCAACCCGCTGGTGATCTCGCGACCCGAGGACGCCGGCTCGGGTGTCGAAGCACGGCGGATCACGGAGCCCGGCAAGACCAAACCCGCGAAGCCATCCGCTGCTCGCCGGGCCTGAGTCGCCCCGGAGTGCATCCGCCAGTGCGCTCGACTACGCTGTGCCAATGAACGAGCCCGCGACCTCGGTACGCATCCAGCGCCTCCCGCACGCGCGCGACCTGCCGCTGCCCGCTTACGAGACGCCGGGATCCGCCGGGATGGACGTGCGCGCGGCGGTGGCCACTCCGCTCACGCTCGCTCCTGGCGCGATCGCGCTCGTGCCCACCGGTCTCGCGCTCGAGGTGCCCGAGGGCTTCGAGATGCAGGTACGGCCCCGCTCGGGGCTCGCCGCGCGCCACGGCATCACGCTGCCCAACAGCCCCGCGACCATCGACTCGGACTACCGCGGAGAAGTGCGCGTGATCCTGCAGAACCTGGGCGCGGAACCGTTCGTGGTGGAACGCGGCGCGCGCATCGCCCAGTTCGTGCTGCAGCGGCTGCCGCGCGTGGTGTGGGAGGAAGCCGGCGAGCTGAGTGCGACCGCGCGCGGTGCGGGCGGCTTCGGGCACACCGGCTCGAGCTGACGCGAGACACGAGCCGCGTCGCGAGCGTTCAACGCTCGACGAGGATCAGCGCGAACCCGTCGTAGCCCTTGCTCCCCACGGTCTGGATCGCCGTCGCGCTCACGCGCGGCTCGGCCGCGACCAACTCGTTCATGCGGCGCACGCCGCGCACGGAGGGATCCGCGCTCGAGGCGTCGGCCACCTCGCCTTCGCGCACGACGTTGTCCACGATGATGAGTGAGCCCGGGCGCGTGAGGCGCAGCGACCACGTGAAGTAGTCGGGCATGTTGGGCTTGTCCGCGTCCACGAACACGAGGTCGAACGGTTCGCCGCCTTCGGCCGCGAGCCGCGGCAACACCTCGAGCGCGGTGCCCTCGCGCAGTTCCACCGTGTCGCCGAGCCCGGCGCGCAGGAACGTGGCTCGCGCCACCACCGCATGGTGCGGGTCGGCCTCGATCGTCACCACGCGGCCGCCCGGCTCCAGGCCGCGCGCGAGCCACAGCGTGCTGTAGCCGCCGAGCGTGCCGAGTTCGAGGATGCGCTTGGCGCGCAGCATGCGGGCGAACAGTTCGAGCATACGGCCCTGGTTCGGGGCCACCTGGATTGCAGGCAGGCCAGCCGCATCGCTGGCGGCGACGGCGTCGCGCATCGCATCGGTCTCGGGCACGAACGTCTCGCCGAGATAGCGGTCCACCTGCTTCCAGCGGTCGAGGGACATGATCGCATCGTAGCCGACCGCGGGCCGCTCGGCATCCCGAGCACCACGCATCGCTGCGCGGCGAGAGGCGTTCGAACGAAAACGGGCGGCGGCTCGAGGCCGCCACCCGGTTCGTACGACGGGGCGGAGCGCCGGATCAGGCACGCTCCCCAGTGCGCCTCACGCGTTCGCGTGCGGCCGCTCCGCCTTTCCCTCGCGCAGCGCCCGGCGGGTGATCTCGCGAATCCGCTCCCGCGCCTCGCTCGACAACTCGGCCTGGCGCGCCGACAGCTCCGACATGCGGCGCGACAGCTCGCGCTGTCGGCCGGCGTGCGCGGATTGCCTGGCGGCCAACTTCGCGCGCAGTTGCGCCAGGTCACCCTGCAGATCCTCGATCTGCGAGCGCGTCGCCTCGCGGGACTCGCGCGAATAGGACTGTTCGATGAGCCGCGTCTGGAGCGCGGCCAGCCGCGCTCCCAGCGCGCCCATCTGACCGCCCAGCCGGCCCATGGCCGCGCCGTGACGGCCCATCTCGGCGCCTAGTTCGCCCATCTCGCGACCGACCCGCTGCATCGGCTCGGTCGCACGCTCGGCCTCGGCCACCAGCGCCGGGTCGCGCACCACATAGTCCTCGCCGTTGTCACGGAACTGCAGCCGCGTCGCACGCGAGTTCCCGTTCGCGTCCGGCTCGCCGCCGCTGAGCGACCACGAGAAGCCATCGGCGTCCGGATCGCCGTCGTCGCCGAACGCATACCCGACCTCCGCCGAGCGAGCGGTGACCTCGGCTGCGAACGGCGTGGCCGTGGGGGTCTCGGTGCAGGTGGACGCGGGGCCGCGCGAGCGCGGGAGAGAGGCGGCGACTCGCGCCACCGTGCGCTGGGCGGCGGCCCTCGCGGGCGCCCACGACAGCAACAGCGCGGCGATCAGCGTCCACGACGCGAACGTGAACACGCCCACCACCAGCAGCGCGCGGTTCACGAACGGTGGGATCGGTGAGCGGAGCGAGGGGTGCGGTGACGACATGGGAGCCTCCTCGGTGTGGGCCGCGACGGGCGGCTTCGTATGGAGGCTGAGACGGCGCTCGCAGTCCGGAGGTTGGAAGGCCGCGAGCAGCCCCCGAGTTCCTCCGCGTTCGTAGCAGTGGATGGCCGCGGTCGTGGGCGAACCGCCGGACCAGGGCCGAGCCGAGCGCCCCGGGTGGCCAACCCCCTCCATGCCCTGCACCGGGCAAGTCGCGGCGCCAGCTCGCGCGGAAGCTGGCGCGGCCGGGTCCCGGCCGCGTACCCTCATGCGCATGACCCTCCGACTCTCCACCACGGTCCAGGGCGAAACACGCCATTGGCCGCTCGAGAACTCCCCCATCCGCATCGGGCGCGGCTCGGCCAACATCGTCCAGATCCTCGACGCGACCGTCTCCAAGGAGCACGCGGAGCTGCTCGAGCAGGCCGGCAAGTGGACCATCCGCGACCTCGGCAGCCGCAACGGCACGCGCGTGAACGGACGCGAAGCCTCGAGTCCACTGCCGATCATCGCCGGTGACCGGCTCGAGGTGGGCCAGGTGCAGGTGGCGGTGACGGACGCCCAGAAGCCCGCGTCGGCGCCGTTCACCACGTCCGAGAACGTGGGTTCGTCCATCCGCTTGAACGTGCGCGAGCTGCTCGAGCGGCCGTCCCACTCGGCCGAGGGCAGTGCCTCTCGTGTGCTGCACCTGCTGGCCGAAGCCGGGCAGCTGCTGGTGATGCCGCGCCCGCTCGCGGAGACGTGCGAAGCCGCACTCGGCTTCATCGAGAAGGGCGTGCGCGCGAACCGCATGGTCGTGCTGCTGCGCGACGCGGTCACGGGCGAGCTCACGCAGGTCGCCGCGCGCTACCGTGGCGGCCGTCCGACGAGCGAGCCGCTGGCGCTGTCGAAGAGCATCACGAACGCGGTGCTGGCGGACAACACCGCGATCGTCACCGGGGACGCCACGAATGACCCGCGCTTCCTCGGGCAGATCAGCATCATCGCGCAGGCGATCCACTCGGCGATGGCGGTGCCCTTGTTCGACAACGAGAACGTGCTGGGCATCCTGTACGTGGACAGCACCGATCCGAGTGTCATCTACGGCCAGTCCGAGCTCGAGCTGCTCACGCTGCTCGGCAACATGGCGGCGGTGAAGATCACGAACGCCCGGCTGCTCGAAGCGGAACAGGTGCGGCAGCGGTTGGCTCAGGAGCTGGCCACCGCCACGCGCATTCAGCGCAACCTCCTGCCCGAGCCGCCGGCGCTGCCCGGGTGGTCGTTCCACGCCCGGCTCGAGACGTGTCACGAGGTGGGCGGAGACCTGTTCGACTTCCATGTGCGCGACGACGGCACGCTGGTGTTGCTCGTGGGCGACGTCTCGGGCAAGGGCATGGGGGCCGCGTTGCTCATGTCCAGCACGCTGTCCACGGCACGCGTGCTGTACGACGCGTGTGCGGGTCCGCTCGATGTGGTGCGACGGCTCAACAAGATCCTGGGCCGCGGCACGGACACGCGCGCGTTCGTGACCATGTTCGTGGGCTGGCTGGACCCCGAGAGCGGCCACCTGCGCTACGTCAACGCCGGGCATCCCGACGCGCAGATCGTGAAGGGCAAGTCGATCCGCAACCTCGAGGCCACGGGCATTCCCGTGGCGATGCTGCCGGACTTCCCTTGGACCGAGGGCTCGACCGTGCTGGAGCACGGCGAGACGATGGCGGTGTTCAGCGACGGCATTCCCGAGGCCCAGCGCGGGGCCGAGTTCTTCGACTGGGAGCGTGTCGTCGAGACGATGATCGCCGCCGCGGCCGAGAAGGACCTCGTGAGCGCGGGGGACAAGGTCATCGCCAGCATCGACGCGTTCGCCGCCGGCGAGCACCGCGCGGACGACGTGACGCTGGTGCTGTTGCGGCGCGAGTGACGACGTGTCCCGCGCGAAGCCCCGCGGGACGGACGGGATCAGTCGGGGAGGGGCGAGGCATGCGACAAGATGGACGGCGGGCGTTCGGCGTGCTTCGGCTGTCACTGCTCGCGTCGCTGCTGATGTGCGTGAGCGGGTCGAGCAAGCCGGCCCTCCCATCCGGGAGCATCGAGACCCAGACGAGCGCGGACCTCGCCGGCGCGCGGGCGGTGTTCGAGCGCAACCTGGGTGCGATCCAGCGCCGCGACCGCGACAGCTACCTGTCGTGCTACCTGGAGTCCCCGCTGCTCGCGCGCACCGGTTCGGAGGGCTTCACGCTCGGCTACGACTCGCTCGCGGCCAACACGGGTAGCGCCTGGCCCGATCACTTCGAGGGTCTGGACCTCCGGCTCACGCCGGTGCTCCCGGGGCTGGTTTACGGCACGTACCGCTACCGCGTGCGCTATGGAGCCACCGAGCAGACCGGGCTCTCCGAACGGCTGTTCATGAAGACGACGAACGGCTGGAAGATCGCGGTGTCCACGGCATTCCCCGATGTGCCGGGCGTGCCGGCGCCGCCGCGCGCGATCGTGGGCGGCACTTTGGTGGACGGCCGGGGCGGGCCGCCCGTGCGCGACGCGGTGGTGATCGTGCGCGACGGCGAGATCGAGGCCGCGGGGCCGCGCTCGCGCGTGAGCGTGCCCGCGGGCGTGGACACGCTGGATGTGCGCGGGACGTGGATCGTGCCCGGGCTCGTGGACGCGCACGTGCACTACTCGCAGACTGGCTGGGTGGACGGCCGGCCCGACGCGCTCGACCTGCGCGACCACTACCCGTACGAGGCCACCGAACGCCGGCTGCGCGAGCATCCCGAGGTGTTTCACCGCGCCTACCTGGCGAGCGGTGTGACCGCGGTGTTCGACGTGGGCGGCTACGCGTGGACGGTGGCGATGGCGCGCGCCGCGGAGGACAACCCGGAGGCCCCGCACATGGCGGCCGCCGGACCGCTGCTCTCGACACTGGACCACTGGCTCAACCTGCCGGCGGAGCGGCAGTTCATCTACCTGTCCGACAGTGCCTCGGCGGTGGCGGGCGTGCGCTACCTGGTGAGTCTCGGTGCCAACGCGGTGAAGGTGTGGTTCATCGTGCGCCCCGGTAGCGATTTCGACGCCATGGCGCGCGCAGTGAAGGTGGCGGGCGACGAGGCCGCGCGTGCGAAGCTGCCGCTGATCGTGCACGCGACCGGGCTGCGCGAGGCGAAGGCCGCACTGCGCGCGGGTGCGGCGCTGCTGGTACACAGCGTGGATGACAAGCCGGTGGATGCCGAGTTCCTCAAGCTCGCGCGCCAGACCAAGACAGCCTATTGCCCGACGCTCACCGTGCTCGAAGGCTATGCCCAACTGCCACGGGCGGCGCGCAGCGCGGTCTCTCCTCAGCCCGACGACCCGCTCGGCGCCGTGGACTCGCTCACGCGCGCACTGGTCGCGAGCACGGCCCGCGAGGCGCGCCGCGTGCTGGGTGAGTCGCCGCCGTCTCGCGACTCGGTGATCGCGGCCCGGCGGCGGATGATGAACGCGAACCTCGCAGCGGTGCGCCGCGCCGGCATCCCGATCGTGACCGGCACCGACGCCGGCAACCCGCTCACGCTGCACGGGCCCGCGATCTTCGCCGAGATGGAGGCGATGCAGCGCGCCGGCATGACCGCCTCGCAAGTGTTGCTCGCCAGCACCCGAGACGCCGCGCGCGCGATGGGGCGGGGTGACGACCTCGGCACGATCGAGCCGGGCCACTCCGCCGACCTGCTGATCGTGGGCGCCGATCCCACGCGCGACATCGCGAACCTGCGCAAGTTGCGCGTGGTCATGCGCTCGGGTGTGGCGCGCAACATCGACGAGCTGCGCGCCGCGGTGGCCCGCACGCGGTGGTGAACGCATGTGCCGTGCGAGCGTGGTCGATCCGCCCGATCACGTGACCTCCGCGACCCATCGGGTGCACGCTCACACGTGCACGATGCGTCAAATCCATGACGCCAACGAGTCGTCAAGCGGATGACGCGCCGGCATCTGCAGCGATGCGCGAGTCATCAATGCCGCGCGCAGCAGATCCGCGGCAGATAGGCGTTGACCCTCGTCACACACATCGCGACGATGCGCGCGCCCACGTCACACCAACGCTCTCGGAAGTGAAGTGACGTGTACCGCCGGCAGTACCTCGTGCGGCTGCATCGCGCGCAGGCGGCGGATCTCCCTCGCGTGGTCCCCCGCGCCGAGCGAAGGAGACGGATTCCTCAGCGCGACCCAAGCGGGATGCTGCCGCACGCCGTGCTGGGAACGGATTCCCTGGCGCGGCTCCCGGGTCACCGGGTTCCGGCGTGACGTTGCCGAGGAAGCCGGCGAACGCTCCGATACCCGCTCGCGCGACGCTCACGAGGGACCCTTACCCGGGACTCGGCCGCAGTGGGAACACCATGAACGGATTCCAGCTCGTTACACACGCTCGCAGCAGCATCTTCCGCTCTGGCCACCTTCGCGCACTCGGCGTGCTGGGTGCGTTCGGCGCCCTGCTCGTACTGGGGGCGTGCGGGAAGACCACCCGTGCCCTGAGTGCCGATGCGACGAACGAGACCGGCGTGGCCGCGAAGGACGTCGCGGAAGCGACGGCCGGACAGCCCTCGGCGAAGTTCGCGTTCTCGACCTCCAGCCTGACGCTGATCGAGGAGACCACGGGCACGAGCGATTGGGTGACGATCCTCTCGTCCCCCATCAAGACGCCTGCGGCCAAGGAGGTGTACGTGAGCGCGTCGCTCGAGGCGGGCCTTTACACCCAGACGCTCGTTCGCAGCAAGAACCTCAAGAAGGACACGTCCACCGCCAGCGTGGCGATCCAGGTCCGGGCTCTCATCGACGGAACGCCGATGCCTCCCGGAGTGGTCACCTATGCCGCCCGAACGCAGACGCTCTCGGCCACACTCGAGGGCGCCATCTCGGGTTGCCTCTCGGTCGTCACCAATCCGGACGGAACACAGACCATCGTGCTGGATCCAGACTGCGTGACACCGGAGGAGATCGAGCTGATCCTCAACACGTTGAACGCGGCGTCGTTCAACTTCGTGGCGACCAATGTGCCGGTGGGGACGCACATGATCTCGCTGCAGGCCAGGATCTCGAGCTCCACGAGTGCCCAGACCGGCACGGCGTCGGCGAAGGCGCTGGTCGGCAAGGGAACGCTGGTCGGCCAGATCCTCCGGGCGGTGAAGTGAGGCGACTCGGCTGAAGTCACCGAGTGTCACTTGGGATGCGCCGTCTCCGCGGGGGAGACGGCGCTCCTGTTTGCTCCGATCAGCGGCGGAGACGCCTCAGAAGGTCACGCCGACGGCGCGCACGCGGAAGCCGTCGGGCAGCACGTCCACGGCTGCCATGGCGCCGGGGTTCGGCACCAGGTGGCCGTCCTGGAGCTGGAGCAGGCTCGCGGGCGCGGGCCGCTGCACTACCCAGTAGACCCCCGTCGCGAGTCCGGAGAACGTGCCCAGGGCGAAGCCCCAGCGGATCGCGGCGCTCTGGTCCTCGCTCTTGATGGCGGCCACGGCCAGGCCCACGAGCGTGCCCGCGGCCGCGCCCCAGAACGTGGCGCGAGCCACTTCGAGAGCAGGGTTCTCGTCGCCCCGGCGTTCCACCGAGACGTTGCCCGACTCGCGGGCGAGGATCTCGGGCGTGTCGGCGGCGAGGCAGACGGTGGACTGGAACAACAGGACGCTCGCCAACGCGAGCGACACGAGACGGCGAAGCATCAAGACCTCCGATGTCGGGATGTTGCCCGAGCGATGCGAGCGGCCCGCGGGCGAGGAACCATGAGACACGTCCAGAGTGAGCGGCGCAAGGTCGCGGCGGTCAGCAGGGCGCGCGTCGTTCGGGACCGCGGCTTGCCCCATCGGGCTTGGTCCGGGAACGCCACACTACTCACACGCTGTTATCGGACCGAGCCCGGGCCGGGTGAACCGGAAATCGCCGGGCGCCATTCGCCTAGCGGTCCCATGCGCGGAGGCCGGGAATTGGACGCCCTCGGGGGCATCGGGCACAATCTCCGGCCGCATTCGCAGTGGGGAGGCCCGACGCGGGCCGCCGTCCCCCGCGCCCCAAGACCCCCCAGAACCCAGGAGTCACCCGTGATCACGTCCACCCAACTCCGGGTCGGCATGCTCGTCCTCTACAACGGCAAGCCGCATCGCGTCGCGACGGTGATGCACCGCACGCCGGGCAACCTGCGCGGCTTCGTGCAGGCCAAGCTCGTCAACATCGAGAGCGGCAGCAACCAGGAAGTGCGCTTCTCCACCGACGACAAGATGGAGAGGGCCGTGCTGGACGAGCACAAGCTGCAGTTCAGCTACAAGTCGACCGACACGTACCACTTCATGAACACCGAGTCGTACGAGATGATCGAGCTGAGCGGCGAGATCCTCGGCGACAACGCCGGCTACCTGATCGAAGGCATGATGATCACCGCCGAGTACTTCCAGGGCCGCGTCGTGGGCATCCAGCCGCCGATGTTCGTGGAGCTGGCCGTCAAGGAGACCACGCCCAACATCAAGGGCGCGGCGGTGCAGAACACGTCGAAGCCGGCCATCCTCGAGACGGGCCTGGAGATCAAGGTCCCGCCCTACATCGAGGAAGGCGACAAGGTGCGTCTCGACACGCGCACCGGCGAGTTCGTCGAGCGCGTGTAGGTTCGCACGTGCGCTCCGGGACGGCCCGCGGAAGGAACCTGCGGGCCGTCACCGTTTTCTTGAGCCCCGCATGATCCCCGGACTCGAAGCGCGCATCGCCGCCGATCCCGCGCTCGCGCTGCTGCTCGACGAATCCCGCGCGCGGGACACCGCGGCCGCAGCCCCCGACCCGACGCACGACACGGCTCACGCGCTGCGCGTGGCGCACTGGACGTTGCGCCTGGGGGGCAGCGAGGTGGACGCTCGCGAGGCCATCGCCGCCGCCCTGCTGCATGACGCGGTGAACCCGCCCAAGGACTCGCCCGAGCGTGCCCTGGCGAGCGGCCGGAGCGCGGAGCTCGCGCGTGAACGACTCGCATCGCTCGGGTTCGCGCCCGCCGCCCTCGAGCGTGTGGCCGAGGCCATCCGCGACCACAGCTTCTCGCGCGGCGCGGTGCCCGCGACACTACTGGGCCGCGCGCTCCAGGACGCCGACCGGCTGGAAGCCCTGGGCGCGATCGGGCTCTTGCGCTGCATCTCGACCGGCGTGCTCATGGGGGGCGCCTGGTTCCATGCAGCCGACCCGTGGGCCCAAGCCCGGCCCCTAGACGACGGGAGTTACTCGATCGACCACTTCTTCACCAAGCTCCTCACGCTGCCCGCCACCATGCGCACCGAGGCCGGCCGCGCCGAGGCCGAGCGTCGCGCTGCGTTCCTGCGCGAGTTCCTGACGCACCTGGGCGGCGAACTGGGACGTCCGGCACCGCCGGCTTGACCGGTCGCGACGTCAGGGCACACGATTCCCGCAGCATGAACCCGCTCCGCTGGCTGTCCCGCTCCAGTCGCGCCGTCGCCGGCTTGCTGCTGCTCGCCTCGCTCGTGGTGGGCGAGGCGGCCGACACGCGGCACCACCTTTCGGAGCAGGGCTGTGCGACGGATTCGCACGGGCCGACGCGCGACGACAACTGTACATGCGCCGGACTGCACGCCGCCCCGCTGACGGGTCACGCGCCGGTGGCCCTGGCCCCGGTCGCGATCGAACGCCCGCGTGTCGTGGTGTCCACGACCGACCGCGTGGCGCGCCGCGGCGTCACCCGCGCCGCCCCGAGAGCCCCTCCCGCGAGCTGACGGCTCCACCGCGCGGTGCCCTGCCGCGCGTGCCGTCCCTGCGCACGCCATGCGTGCGCACTCGAGGAGCACCCTACCGGGAGGTTCCCATGCGCTTACTTCTCGTCTGCGCGCTGCTCTCGCTGGCCGGTTCGCAGGCCACGATCGCGCGCGCCGGTACCACCAACCCCGACATCTCGGTGATCGGCCAGCCGCTCATCCGCTGGACCGACGAGGCCGGGAATCCCGAGCAACATCACCCCGTCTTCAGCGTCGGCGAGACCGAGTTCGTGTTCGATGCTGCCCTGAACCCGTATGCGCGCGGCTTCTTCACGGTCTCGCTCGCCGACGGCCAGGTCGAGCTCGAGGAGGGCTACTTCTCGCTGCTGCGCGGCCTGCCCGGCGGCATCACGCTCAAGGGGGGCAAGTACCGCGTCGGCTTCGGCAAGTTGAACGAGAAGCACCCGCACACCTACCCGTTCGCCGAACGGCCCGGCGTGCTGGCCGCGTACCTGCCGGGCGAGGAGTCGTACAACGAGACCGGCATGAACGTCTCGTATCGCCTGCCGCTGCCCATCGCCTGGTCGGTGACGGCGAACGCCGACGTGCTGCAGGGCGACTCGTTCCGCCGGCCGCGCGCGCCGAGCGCGCTGCCCGACGACCCGCTCCTCACCGATCCCGAGAACGGTGACGCGCAACAGGAACCGCGCATGGCGTGGGTGGGCCGACTCGCCGCGTTCGCGCCGGTGGGCGACCGCGGCGGACTGGAGTTCGGCTTCAGCGCGACCCAGGGCACCAACAACGTCGAGGCCGATGCACGCACACAGGTGCTGGGCGGCGACGTGAAGGCCAAGCTGTGGACCGGAGCTTCGGCCTACCTGCTGCTCCAGGGTGAGTGGCTCTCGCTCGACCGCGACGTTGCCGCTTGGGCCGGCGTGCCGGCCGGTTACACGCTCGCGAACAGCCAGACGTCGGGGGCGTACGTATTCGCCGACTACAACTGGGCGTCGCGCTACAACGCCGGTGTCTCCTACGAGAGCTTCGAAGACCCCGAGACGGACGGCGGAAGCGTCGCGGCCGTGGGGCTCTTCGCCGGGCTCTCGCTCATGGAGGAGACCACCGCGTTCCGGCTCGACTGGAAGCGCATCGAGCGCTCGGGACCACTGCCGCCAGGCGTCGCGTCGGCCGATCCCGTCCAGCAACTCACGCTGCGCGTCATCTTCTCCATGGGGCCGCACAAGGCCCACCAGTTCTAAAGGAGGCGGTCATGTTCCGCACATCATGGCTCGCGCGTTTCGTGAGCTTTCTCCTGGCGGGCCTGCCCCTGGCAGGGCTGCTCTTCGCGGTTCCCGCTGCCGCCAAGTTGCGCGTCGGCGCCAGCACGCAGGACCTGGCCTCGATCGCCGCCAGCGTGGGTGGGGACCAGGTCGAGGTGTTCGCCATCGCCCGGCCATCCAGCGACCCGCACCGGATCGAAGCACTGCCCAGTTACATGGTGAGCGTATCGCGCGCCCAGGTGTTCCTCAAGGTCGGGCTCGGACTCGACCAGTGGGCCGACGCCATCGTGGACGGCTCACGCAACGCCAAGCTGGCGGTGGTGGACTGCTCTGCCGGCGTGACCGTGCTCGAGAAGCCCGCGGGCAAGGTGGACGCGTCCATGGGCGACGTGCACCCGCTGGGCAACCCGCACTACTGGCTCGACCCACGAAACGGCGGCGTGGTGGCGAAGAACGCCGCCGAGGCATTCGCCCGGGCCGATCCCGCGAACGCGGCGACGTATCGTGCGCGCGCGGCGGCGTTCGCCACCGAGGCCCAGGCGGCGTGGGAGAAGCTCGCGCTGCGCGCGAAGGCGCTGCCCTCGCACCTGATGTTCACCTACCACCGCTCGTGGCCGTACTTCGCCGACGCATTCGGCCTCGAGGTGGTCGACACCGTCGAGCCCGTCCCCGGCATCCCGCCCACCGCACGGCACCTCGCCGATCTGGTGGAGCAGGCGAAAGCGCGCAAGGTGAGACTCCTTCTCCAGGAGCCCTACTTCGCCAGCGACAGCGGCCACTTCCTCCAGCGCCAGGCCGGTGTGAGTCCGGTGGTGCAGGCCACGTCGTGCGCGGAGAGCAAGGCCGGCAGCTACCTCAAGCACTTCGACGAGATCCTGACCGCCATGGAGGGGAGCGCGCGATGAACGACTCCGTGACCGCCCCGCTCATGAACCACGCGGAGGTGCGGTGATGCTCGACGTCATCCGGTTGCCGTTCTTCCAACTCGCTGCGCTGGCCGCGCTGGTCCTGGCCGGCATCCACGCCTACCTCGGCTTCCACGTCGTACGGCGCGGCGTGCTGTTCGTGGACCTCGCCCTGGCCCAGATGGCCGCTCTGGGCGTGGCGCTGTCGGTGGTGCTCGGCCACGAGCACGACGCCGTGGGCGCCTACCTGCTCGCACTCGGCATGACGCTGTTGGGCGCGGCACTGTTCGCGTGGCTGCGCGGCCGCGCGCACCGCGCTCCGCTCGAGGCGTTCATCGGCATCGTGTTCGCCACCGCGCAAGCGATGGCGTTCCTGCTGCTCGAGAAGACACCCAGCGGGCCCGAGCACATCCGCGAAGCGCTGGTGGGGTCGCTGTTCACCGTGTCGCCGCGCGAGGTGGCGGTCGTGGCCGCGCTCTATGCGGTGGTGGGCGCCGTGCACGTGGCACTGCGCAAGCCGTTCCTCGAGATCACGAACGACCCCGAGGGCGCACGCGCGCGCGGGCGCAGGGTGTTCGCGTGGGATTTCCTGTTCTACGCCACGTTCGGCGTGGTGGTCACGTCGGCGGTGCACATCGCCGGCGTGTTGCTGGTGTTCGGCTACCTGGTGATCCCCGCCGTGGCCGGCGTGCTGTCGTCGGCCCGCACGGGCGTGGCGCTGGCGGTGGGCTGGACGTTCGCGTTCGTGGCGAGCGTGCTGGGGCTCACGTTGTCCGTGACACTCGACCTGCCTGCCGCCCCCAGCATCCTGGTGGCCCTCACCACGCTGCTCGTGCTGCAGGGCGGCGTGCAGGCGATGCTGGCTCGGCGCACGCCCTGATCGACCGGCCGGCGCCCGCCCGGCTGGTCTCGTGGCGCGCGACGGGGAGCGGCGGTAGTTTGAGCCTCGAGACGTACCGCGGCGGGGAAGGGATCCCCGCCGCGGCCGAGCTGCTGTCCCGCAGGGAGGCCGACATGCCGCTCCACCATCTCCGTTCGCGCTGCGTTGCCGCCGGCGCGCTGCTGCTGGTTCTCATCCCGGGCCGGGCGCACGCCCAGGCCAGGGCCGACACCACCACGACCAACGGTTCGGCGCGCGCGACACTGCTTCGCGGTGGTGAGATGGGCGAACTGCTGACCGTGTACGTGCCGCGCAACGAGTCCGAGGTGCAGCGGCTCCTGGGTGACTCGCGCGACGCCGAACAATCGGTGCTGAACGAGGCCGAGCGCACACGGAAGCTGGCGCTGGATGCCGATGGGCGCGCCCGCATCATGAAAGAGGAGATGGAAGCCACGCGCGTGCGTCGCGACGTGGCGCGCCAGGCCGGAGACGCCGCCGCGCTGGCCCAACTGGAACAGGCGTACCAACGCCAGGACCGAGAGCGGGCCTACCTCGAGGACCTGCGCGATGCGCTCCGGGCCGACATCGAGCGGCAGGATGCCGAACGAGAGGCCGCCGCCAGCCGGACACGCGCGCTGGAGTTGGAGGTGCGCGTGGTCCAGCGGAACCGCGAACTCACGAGTCCGCCGCACGGCTCCTCGAGCACGCGCGGGGTAGCGACCACAGCGCCCGCGCCCAGCGCGGAAGCGCTCCATCAGTACCGCGTGCTGCTTCGCGAGATGCTCGAAGCCCAACGCCTGGCCGCCGGCCGCTGGGCCACCGCGGCCGAGCGGCGCCAGTTGCTCGCAGAACGGAAGATCCGCCAGTTGGATGCGCTCACGCGCCTCGCCGCGCCGACGACCAGGAGATAGCCCGATGACCACCGCCCGAATCACCGCGCTGATCGCCCTGCTGTTGCTCGCCGTCTCGTGCGCGAAGAAGTCCGAGCCGCCCGCTGCCGCGAACGGCAGTTGGCCGCCACCCGAGTCCTCTCCGACCGCGTTCATCCCCGACCACCTGCGCGGCGATTGGAAGGTGTATTCGCATCGCGTGATCGGTGATCCCCTGGCGACCGAGGCCGCGGACGGCGAGGCCACCGCCAGTGAGACCACGAGCAGCACGACCACGGTCAGCGAGGAGCAGGCGTTGAGCTTCCGTGGCCGGCCGGTCACGTTCGCGCTCGAGTATGTGGCGTTCGGAGCCGACACGTGCCGCCATCCGGAATACCGGTCGGCCATGCTGCGCGCGGACAGCCTGTTGGCCGCCGACTACCGCGCGACGCCATCGCACTTCGGGTTCGTGGGCGGGGCCACGGCGATCATCACGCGGACCGAAGTGATCTGCGACGGACGGACCTGGCAGAGCCCGCCGGGGCACGTGCTCGACATGCCCGATGGCCGCGTCTACCTGATCTGGAACGGCACGTTCTTCCAGCTCGAACGGAAGTGACGCCGGCTCGAGGCCGGCATCGCACACGGAGGCGACCATGCCCGAGAAGCAACGGCTGCTGAACCTGATCGATCGCGCGTGGCGCGCCGAGGCGTGGCACGGGCCCGCGCTGCTCGAAGTGCTCGACGGCGTCACGCCCGCGATGGCCGCGAAACGTGTCGTGAAGGGCGCGCACACCATCTGGGAACTGGTCGACCACGTCGCGACCTGGAACGAGGTGGTGGCGATGCGGCTCGCGGGCAAGAACCCGAAGGTGCCGCCCGAGTGGAACTTCCCCGCCACACCGCGACCCACACCCGCGGCGTGGAAGGCGTCACGCGCTCGGCTCGCTCGCAGCCAGGCTAAGTTCCGCAACGCGGTCGTGGGGTTCCCCGAAGCGCGGCTGGGCCGGCGCCGCCCGGGGACTTCGAGCACCTGGTACGTGCTCATCCACGGCGAAGTGCAGCACCAGCTCTACCACGCCGGCCAGATGGCGCTGCTCAAGCGCGGGCTGGGCAAGGGCAGCTGAGGCGCGCTATCCTCACGGACTGATGATCGACCTGAGCGGCCTCTTCGAGCTGACGTGGGTGCGATTCGCGCTGTCGGGCACGTTGATCCTGTGCTTCGGCATCGCGAACCGCTTCGCGTCGCGCGCCCACGCCCCGCGCTCCCACACGGCGACGCCTCGTTGGGTCACGCCCCTGACGTGGGTCTCGATCGGGGCCTACTACCTGTTGATCGAACCCACCGGCGGACCGCTCTGGGGCGGCGCCGGGAACCTGGCCGGCGTGGGCCTGTGCGTGCTGTCGTTCACGATGCGCTCCGCACCGGATGTGCGCTACCCGGAACTGGGGTCGCGCAGCCTGTTCTATCTCGGCTTGCCGCTCGCGGTCGGTGTGCCGTGGGGCCTCGCCGTGCTCAGCCTGCCGGCGATCGCGGCATCCGTCGTGTGCTGCCGAAGGGCGGATCGACTGGCGCTCGCCGAGTCCCGCTTCCGGATGGTCCGCGGCTTCTGGTGAGCTGCTCCTGCGGCGCGACTACCCCGACTTCCCGAAGAACAGGTAGGTGACGAGGATCGCCGCGATCACGCCGACCATCTCGGCCGAGAGCGCACACGCGAGCGCATGCCGCGTCTTCTTCACGCCCACGGAGCCGAAGTAGACGGCGAGCACGTAGAACGTGGTCTCCGTGCTGCCCTGGATGATGCACGACAGCCGGCCGCCGAACGAATCCGGTCCCAGGGTCTTCATGGTCTCGACCATCATCCCGCGCGCGCCGCCTCCCGAGAGCGGCTTGATGATCGCCGTGGGCAGGCCGTCCACCCAGCGCGTGTCCAGGTTCAGCTGCGCCACGCCCAGCTTGATCGCGTCCAGCAGGGCTTCGAGCGCGCCGCTCGCGCGCAGCGCGCCGACGGCCACGAGGATGGCGACCAGGTACGGCACGATCCCGATGGCGACCTGGAAGCCCTCTTTCGCGCCCTCGATGAACGTCTCGTAGAGCGGCAGCTTGCGCCGTGCACCCGCGAGCAGGAACAGCGTGATGAGCCCGAGCAGGGTGGCGTTCGCCAGCAGCGCGGACTGCACCGCCACCGCGGCCGCATCGAGGTGGGAGAAGTGCCAGATCAGCACGGCCACGGCCAGCGTGAGCCCGCCGATCCACGCCAGCACGTAGCGATTCCACAGGTTCAGCTTCTGGATGGAGGCGACCAGCAGCAGGCCGAACAGGTCGCTGATGAAGGTCGCGATCAGGATGGGCACGAACACGTCGGCCGGATTGGCGGCGCCCAACTGTGCGCGGAACGTCATGATCGAGATGGGCACGAGCGTCACCGACGACGCGTTCATGACCACGAACAGCACCATGTCGTTGGAGGCGCGGTCGGGCTCCGGGTTGAGCGACTGCAGTTCCTTCATCGCCTTGAGCCCCAGCGGCGTGGCGGCGTTGTCGAGCCCGAGCATGTTGGCCGAGCGATTCATCACGATCGCGCCGCTGGCGGGATGGCCCTTCGGGATGCCCGGGAACAGCCGCTCGAACAGCGGGCCCACGAGCCAGGCGATGAACTCGGTGATGCCGCCCTTCTCGGCGATGCGCATGAAGCCGAGCCACAGGCTCATCACGCCGGTCAGGCCGAGCGCGATCTCGAAGCCGGTCTTCGAGGAATCGAAAAGCGCGGCCACGACGTCCTTGAGGGCGTCGGGTTTGGCGCCTGTCGCGACCTGCATCCCAGCGGCGACGAAGGCGATGACGAAGAATGCGGCCCAGATCCAGTTGAGCACGGGCGCAGGATGGGCGCGCCATGCCGCGACCGTCAAGCGGGAATCGAGGCGGGTTCAGGTACTAGGGGCGGACACCGGCCAGCATCTGGCCTCCCGCGCGACCGCCGCCGTCGCACGACGCTTCGCGCGCGCGACCCGACGTCACCGGAGGACTCGGTTATGATGCGCTGTCGCCGGCCCTGAGCGCCGGTGCCGGGAGCCACATCGCCCCCGGATGCGCGCCCACACCCGACCTGGACGAGGGATGTCCTCCGGTTTCCTCTCGCTTCGCCCACCGCGACTGTTCGACACGCTGCGGCGCTACGACGCGCGCACGTTCGCGGGCGACCTGATCGCCGGCCTCACCGTAGGACTCGTGGCACTGCCGCTCGCGATGGCGTTCGCGATCGCATCGGGCGCACCGCCAGAATCCGGCATCTACACGGCGATCG
>Ga0075429_100000860_pt1 | contig 23917 bp, 22 predicted proteins | sample RhiMetdeltSRZDD3_FD_75295 | JGI IMG/M metagenome (GOLD analysis project Ga0075429, IMG submission 75295) | Populus rhizosphere microbial communities from Tennessee, USA - Rhizosphere MetaG P. deltoides SRZDD3 | ecosystem: Host-associated > Plants > Roots > Rhizosphere > Soil | place: USA... | reverse complement strand
GCGCTCGAAACGCTGCGACGATAATCCCGGGCGTGGGGGAGCTGCGGCTACCGGAGCTGGGCAACCGGTACAACGCGGCCGAAACGTACGTCGACGCCCACCGCGCGGAGCGCCCCGACAAGGTCGCGATCCGCTGCCAGGGCGCGTCGGTCACCTACGGCGAGATGGCCGCGGGCGTCGATCGCTGCGGCAACGCGCTGCGCGGGCTCGGCGTGGACATCGAGGATCGTGTCGTCATCCTGTGTCTCGATTCGCCCGCGTTCGTCTACGCCTTCTTCGGTGCGATCAAGCTCGGCGCGATACCCGTGCCGACGAACACGCTGCTCGTCGCGCGCGACCTCGCCTACATCCTGCGCGACAGCCGCGCCGTCGCGATCGTCGTGAGCGCTCCGCTGCTCCCGAGAGTGCTCGAGGTCCGACAGCAGTGCCCGCGCCTCCGCCACATCCTCGTGACCACGTCGGGTGGCGCGCCGGGCGGCGCCGCGCTGCCGGATGGCGTGTCGTCGTTCGAGGAAGCGCTGGCCGCGGCGGACGACGAGCTCGAACCCGCGGACACGACGCCGGACGACATGTGCTTCTGGCTGTATTCGTCGGGCACCACCGGCTTCCCGAAGGGCGCGGTGCATCTTCAGCACGACATGATCTATTCGGCGGAGACGTTCGGCCGTCACGTCCTCGGCTGCACCGAGGACGATCGGTACTTCACGGTGTCGCCGCTGTTCCATGCCTACGGTCTCGGCAACGGCGTCTTCGTGCCGATGCGCTACGGCGCTTCGGTCGTGTACAAGCCGGAGCGCGCGACGCCCGATCTGGTCTACGGCCTCATCACCACCGAACGGCCGACGGTGATGTACACAGCGCCGACGTTCTACGCGGCGCTCCTCGCGTACCCGGAGGCGGACTTCAAGTACGACCTGTCCTCGCTGCGCTTCTGCGTCTCCGCGGGCGAGGCGCTGCCGAAGCCGCTCTTCGATGCGTGGAAGAAGCGCTTCGGCACCGAGATCCTCGACGGGATCGGCTCGACGGAGATGCTCCACATCTTCATCTGCAACCGCCCGGGCCAGGCGCGCGGCGGGACCAGCGGCACGGTCGTCCCGGGCTACCGGGCCAAGATCGTCGACGACGACGGCCGGGACCTGCCCCCGGGCGAGACCGGGAACCTGTGGGTGTCGGGAGACTCCTGCTGCGCGTTCTACTGGAACAAGCACGAAAAATCGAAAGCGACCTTCCGCGGCGAGTGGACGGTCACCGGCGACAAGTACCACCTGGACGCCGACGGCTACTACACGTACGAGGGCCGCTCCGACGACATGCTCAAGGTTTCGGGGCAATGGGTGTCGCCGGCGGAGGTGGAGGCCGCGCTCATCGAGCATCCGGCCGTCCTCGAGTGCGGCGTCGTGGGCACGAAGGACAAGGACGGCCTCGTCAAGCCCCGGGCGTTCGTCCTGCTGAAGAAGGGTCACGAGCCCAGCGACCCATTGGCCGACGAGCTGAAGCAGTTCGTGAAGACGAAGATCGCTCCGTACAAGTACCCGCGGTGGATCGTGTTCGTCGACGAGCTCCCAAAGACGGCGACGGGAAAGATCCAGCGGTTCAAGCTCCGGGAGCTGGACGGCGGTTAGGAGGCCAGATGGACGCGCTGCATCCCAAGGTCGCGGCGTGGAAGCGTGAGGCGACCGAGGATCCGGAGGGCTTCTGGGGGCGCGCGGCGGAGGAGCTGCCGTGGTTCCGCAGGTGGGAGCGCGTGCTCGAGTGGGAACCGCCGACGTTCCGCTGGTACCGCGGCGGCCTGTCGAACCTCGCGTACAACTGTGTCGACCACCATGTGAAGACCGGCGCGGGTGCGCGCATCGCGCTGATCACGGAGAACGAGCGCGGCGAGCAGCGGACCTTCACGTACGCGCAGCTGCACGACGAGGTCAAGCGAGTGGGCGCGGCGCTGCGTGGGCTGGGCATCAAGAAAGGCGACCGCGTCGCGATCTACATGCCGACCTGCGCCGAGGCGATCGTGCTGATGCTCGCCGCGGTGCGCATCGGCGCGGTGATCATCGTGGTCTTCGCTGGGTTCGGTTCCGGCGCGCTCGGCGAGCGCATCCGCCTCGCGGGCGCGCGTGCCCTCTTCGCGACCGACGTCACGTATCGGAAGGGCAAGGACGTGCCGCTGAAGCAGATCGTCGACGACGCGGTCGCGGGAGCGCCGACGGTCGAGCGCGTCATCGTGCTGCGGCGCGGGTCCGCCGCCGTCGCGATGAAGGAAGGTCGCGACATCACCTGGGAGGACTTCCTCTCTGGCGGTCACGGTCAGGATGACTCGCACGTCGAGATGGAGGCGAACGAGCCCGCGTACATCCTCGCGACGAGCGGTACGACCGCGAAGCCGAAGCTCGCCGTGCACACGCACGGCGGCTATCAGGTCTACGTCCACAGCATGGCCCGGTGGATGTTCGGCCTGCGACCGGACGACGTGTGGTGGTCGACCTCCGACATCGGCTGGGTCGTCGGGCATTCCTACATCGTGTTCGGACCGCTGCTCATCGGGTGCACCACGATCGCGTACGAGGGCGCGCTCGATCATCCGGACGCCGAGACCTTCTATCGGATCATCGAACGCCACCGCGTGAGCGGCGTGTTCACCTCACCGACCGCGGTCCGTCTTCTCATGCGCTACGGCGGCGGGCCGGCGAAGAAGCACGAGCTCGGCTCGCTGGAGCGCGTCTTCTGCGCCGGCGAGGTCCTCAACGCGCCGGCCTGGGAGTGGCTCCAGAAGGAGGCGCTCGGCGACCGCATCCCGGTGATCGATCACTACTGGCAGACCGAGACCGGCGGACCGGTGGTCGGCAACCCCTACGGCGTCGCGCTGCTGCCGATCAAGCCCGGTTCGGGCGGCGTTCCGCTCGCGGGCATCGAGGCCGCGGTCGTCGACAGCGAGGGCAACGAGCTGAAGGCCGGCGAAAAAGGGATCTTCGTGATCAAGCGCCCGTTCCCCGGTCTCACCGCGCGCCTCTGGGCGGAGACAGAGCGCTACGCGAAGGACTACTGGGAGAAGGTGCCGGGCAAGACCGTCTATTTCACCGGCGACGCCACCTCGATCGACGCGGACGGCTACGTGTGGTTCTCGGGTCGGGCCGACGAGATCATCAAGATCGCGGACCACCGCATCGGGACGATCGAGGTCGAGACGGCGTTCCTTCGCCATCCGGCCGTCGCCGAGGCCGGCGTCACCGGTCGCCCCGACGAGCTGCGCGGCATGGTGATCTCCGCCTTCGTCGTGTTGAAGCAAGGGCACGCGCCGTCCGATGCGCTCAAGAAGGAGCTGCTCGCGACGGTCCGCTCCGAGCTGGGACCGGTCGCGGTCATCGGCGAGCTGAACTTCGTCGACATGCTGCCGAAGACACGCAGCGGCAAGATCATGCGGCGCGTGCTGAAGGCGGTGATCCTCGGAAAGGATCCGGGCGACATCTCCACCATCGAGGACGAGGGCTCGGTCGAAGAGGCGCGCGAGGCCTGGGAGCAGATGCGGGCCAGTGTCACGACGGGGAGCTGAGCCCAAGCCACCCTGGTCGGCCGTTCCGCGCGAGGTCAAGGAGGGCGCGGCGCGCGTGCTTGGCTCGCCCATAGCTCGCGCGACGCGGATCTACGGCGGTTTCGCGCCATCGGCAACGTTCCGTCTCGTGCTCCGCGATGGAAGGCGGGCGTTCTTCAAGGGCATCTACCCGCCAGAGGGCACGGGGGCGATCTGGATGCTCGACGAGGAAGAGCGCGTATACCGGCGACTGGGCGACCGCATCAGTCCATGGGCGCCGAAGTTCCTCGGCTCGATCCGCCACGAGGGCTGGCACGCGATCCTTCTCGAGGATCTGGGTCCCGTCGATGTGCCACCGTGGACGCCGGAGAAGACGCGGATCGCCGCGCGCGCATATGCGGACTTCCACCGCCACAACCTCGGATCCCGCCTCCCGCGGTGGCTCCCACGCCAGGAGTGGCGGCGGTTTTCGGGGTCGTGGGCGAAGGCACGCGAGGAAGGACTCGACAAGACTGCGGGCCTTGCGCGACGCCGGCGCGACGAGGCCCACGAATGGCTGGACGTCGCCTATCCGCTGCTCGCGCGCAGGGCCGCGCGTCTCGAGCGAACACGCGGCCGCACGACGCTGCTGCATTTCGACACGCGTGCCGACAATCTGCGCCTCGCCCGCGGGAAGCTGCGCATCTTCGACTGGAACTGGGCGTGCGCGGGACCGCCTGAATTCGATCTCGCCGCGTTCGCGCAGGGCATCACTGCAGACGCCGGTCCGTTGCCTGAACGCGTGACCGCGTGGTACAGCGAGCGCTTGGAGGTCGATGAGGATCTTCTTCACGCCAGCGCGGCCGCTATCGCGGGATTCTTCGTTCGTCTGGCGTGGCGGCCACCGGTGAAAGGTCTGCCCAGGTTGCGCTCCGTCCAACGCCGGCAGCTCAAAGCTTCGCTGGCCTGGGCCGCGCGGATCGACGACCTGCCCGAGCCGCGCTGGCTCGCCGCGGTGGCCGATTAATGCCGGAATGGCCCGACCTCCATGTGCTGCGCGGTCGTCTCGCGGCGGCGTTCGTCGGGAAGCACGTCACCGCGGTGCGCGTGCACGATCCGCTCGTGCTGCGCGCGACCCGACCGCTGCCGGACGCGCTCAAGGGGCGCGTGCTCGGCGACGTCGTGCATCGCGGCCGCTTCATCACGTTCGTGTTCGACGACAACACGCGCGTGGTCATCAACCCGATGCTCTCCGGCCTGTTCGACATCCTGCCGACGGATACCAAGATCCGCGCCACGACCGCGTTCGCCGTGACCTTCGACGGGATCGGCTCAGGCGTGCCGCTCAAAGATGCTCGCGACCTGCGCTATCGAGACGACACGCGGATGGGCAAGGTGTATCTGGTCGAACCGGCCGCCAGCACGGCCGACCTTCCCGGGTTCGACCGCCAGGGTCCCGAGGCCGGTGCGCTGCCGTGGAGCGCTGACGAGTTCGCCCGCCGCGCGAAGGCGACACGGCGCGAGCTGCGCAACCTGCTGATGAGCGGCGACTTCGTCGCGGGCATCGGGAACGCGTACGCGGACGAAATCCTGTGGCAGGCGAAGCTGCATCCGAAGCGCCGCGTCGCGAGCCTCGACGAGGGCGAGATGGACCGGCTGTACGGCGCACTGCGCGAGACGCTCGCGCGCGCGGTCGAGATCGTCGAGAACGAGCTGCCGCCCGAGCTCGGCACCAAGATCCGCAGCCACATGAAGATCCGGGGGAAGGTGGGCGATCCCTGCGCTCGCTGCGGCACGAAGATCGTGAGGACACGCCACGGTCTGGACGAGATGTTCGTGTGCCCTAAATGTCAGCCGCCCCCCAGAGGACAGCTTCGCTGAAGCGGCATCAGCCGCCGATCGTGAACGGCGTCAGCTAGCCCGCGACGGTCGCGGTCGGATGCTTTGTCGGGTCGGCGATCGTCGCGCGCCCGATCCATTCCGCGGCCTGATCCGCAGGCATCGGGCGTGAGATGAGGAAGCCCTGGATGGCATCACAGCCGAGGGCCGTGAGCCGCTGGCGCGTCTCGGTGTTCTCGACGCCTTCCGCGACGACCGCGTAGCCGAGCCCGTGGCCAAGCTCGACGGTCGCGCGCACGATCGTCGCGCTGGCTTCGTCGTCCACCATGCCGATGACGAACGAGCGGTCGATCTTGATCTGATCGAGCGGCAGGCGGTTCAGGTAGGCAAGCGATGAGTAGCCGATGCCGAAGTCGTCGAGCGCGATGTGCACGCCCATCGCGCGCAGCGAGTCCATCGTCTGCAGCGCGCGGTCCGGATCGGCGGCGAGTACGGTCTCGGTGATCTCGAGGCGCAGCAGCTCCGGACGCGCATCCCAGCGCTGGAGCAGCTGGGCGATCGTCTGCGGAAGCTGCGGATCGTGAACGTTGCGCATCGAGAGGTTCACCGCGATCGGTACGCGCAGGCCGGCGAGCTCCCAGGCGCGCGCCTGCCGGATCGCCTCGGTCAGCACCGTGCGCGTGAGCCGCTTGATGAGGCCGGTGCGCTCCGCGAGCGGGATGAACTCATCCGGCCCGACGAGTCCGCGCTTCGGATGAATCCAGCGGACGAGCGCCTCGACGCTCGAGATCGCCCCCGTCCGCAGATCGATCTGTGGCTGGTAATAGAGGACGAGCTCGCCTTCGTCGACGGCGCGCCGTAGATCGGACATGAGCGCAAGGCGTCCTGCGCCGTCGCGCTCCTGCTCGGCGGAGAACGACGCGAGGCCGGCCAGCGAACCCTTCGCCGTGTACATCGCGACGTCGGCGCGAGACAGCAGCTGTTCCGCTTGCGTCGCGTGCGCCGGGGCGACCGCGATGCCGACGCTCGCGCCGATGTCGAGCATCTCGCCGTCCAGGGGGAATGCCTGCTCGAGCGCGGCGAGCATCTTCTGCCCCACGCGCGCCGCGCCGGTCTCGTCCGTGCCGGGAAGCAGGATCGCGAACTCATCGCCGCCGAGTCGCGCGACGGTATCCGCCGCCCGCAGGTTGGCCATGAGGCGCGGGCCGACCTGGCGCAGCAGGTTGTCGCCCACGTCGTGCCCGAGGCTGTCGTTGACTGCCTTGAAGTCGGTGAGATCCATCACCAGCACGGCGACGGATTCGCCTGTGCGTGGCTGGCGGACCAGCTGCTGCTGCAGGCGTTCGATGAGCAGCGCCCGGTTCGGGAGGCCGGTGAGCAGGTCGTGGAAGAGCTGATACTCACGCTGCCGGCGCAGCTCGAGCAGCTCGCGTATGGCGCCCGACATGATCAGCGCGGTCATGAGGTAGAGCGACACCGCGAACGCGACGCGCTGGAGCTCGATGTTGTAGCCGTATGTGACCTGCCGCCAGCCGACGATCACCAGATAGGCGACGGTGATGATGGTGGTCGCCGCGACGGCGCCCAGGCGGCCGAAGCGGAAGGCCGAGCCGATGATGATGAGCACGCCGACCACCCACGAGGTCCACTGCGGATCCGCGGCGAACACCCACATCGCGTACACGACCACCGCGGTGTCGACGAAGAAGCTGAGGCGCGCGATCCGCTCGTATCCGGCCGCGGTCCGCGCGCCCTCCACGAGCCTCGTGTTGACGAGCGTCCACGCGAGGAGCGCCGATCCGAGGATGAGGACGTGGGCTGGAGCGAGGCTCGGAAAGAGCGGTCCGAGGGCGAAAACGAGGAGGGCGCCCGCAAGCCGCGCTACCTGGAGCGTGCGCTCCAGGCGGCGATCCTCGAACAGCGCTTCCCCAACGACAGCCACCCGGACCGATGAGGCTAGCGGGCGGACTCGCGCTTGGACCTCTGCTGTCGGGGGCATCCGGTATCAAGCCGGTCGCGCATACTGGCGCGAGTTTCGCAGCGGAGGTCAGCAGTGCCGAATACCGTCCTGGTGACGCGGGAACCGCCGATCGCGGTCGTCCAGCTAAACCGCCCGGACGTCCTGAACGCCCTCAACGAAGAGCTCATGGGAGAGCTCGTCGCCGCTCTGGAGGGGCTCGATGACGACGGGGAGATCCGCTGCATCGTCCTGACCGGCAACGAGCGGGCGTTCGCCGCCGGCGCGGACATCAAGGACACATTCGTCACCGCGACGCCGGTCACGATGCTCGCTCAGGACCTCACCACGCGCTGGGAAGCGATCCGGCGCGTCAACACACCGATCATCGCGGCCGTGTCGGGATTCGCGCTGGGCGGCGGCTGCGAGCTCGCGATGACCTGCGACATCATCGTCGCGTCCGAAACGGCGAAGTTCGGCCAGCCCGAGATCAACCTCGGCATCATTCCGGGGGCCGGCGGCACGCAGCGGCTGACACGCGCCGTGGGGAAGTGGGTCGCGAACGAGATCATCCTCACCGGGCGGTTCGTCGGAGCGCAGGAGGCGAAGGCGATGGGCCTGGCGGCGCAGGTCTACCCCGCCGCCAGCTGGCTCGAGGATGCCAAGACGCTGGCGCGCACGATCGCGGAGAAAGCGCCGGTCGCCGCGCGCCTTGCCACCGAGGCGGTCGACCTCGCGTGGAACTCGACGCTGGATGCCGGACTCGAGTTCGAGCGCAAGGCCTTCTACCTCCTCTTCGCGACCGAGGACAAGAAGGAAGGCGTCGACGCATTCGTGAACAAGCGCAAGCCCAGCTTCAAGGGCAAGTAGCTGTTCTCACCGAGCCCGGACCAGCTTCATCGGGCCGGCCTGGTCCTGAAGGACCACGCGCGCGCACCCGAGACGTTCACCGTCCGATGACGAAGACGCTGCCACTGCGCCAGGCGCGCGAGGGCGCGCTCGCGGTGATCACGCTCGACCGACCGGAGGTCTTGAACGCGTTCGACGAGGCGATGACGAGCGCGCTCACGAGCGCGATCGACGAGGTCGCGGCCGATTCCGCGGTGCGCGCGGTCGTCATCACCGGAGCGGGTCGCGCCTTCTCGGCCGGCCAGGATCTCCGGGATCGCTTCCTGAAAGTTGTCGCGGGCGAGGACCTCGAGCTCGGGAACGAGCTGCGGCGCCGCTACCACCCGGTCATCGCGAAGATCCGCATGATGCGCAAGCCGGTCGTCGCCGCGGTGAACGGCGTCGTCGCCGGCGCGGGTCTCGGCATCGCCGTCGCCTGCGACGTCCGCGTCGCGGCGACGTCCGCCTCGTTCCGCGCGGCGTGGGGACGAGTCGGCCTCGTGCCCGACGCGGGCTCGGCGTACTTCCTGCCGCGCATCGTGGGCTTCGGGCGCGCCACGGACATGATCCTGACCGGCGATCCGGTCGACGCGAATGAAGCGCTGCGCATCGGCCTCGTGACGCGCGTGTGGCCCGATGACGAGTTCCCCGAGGCGTGGCGGAAATACGCGACCGCGCTGGCCGAAGGAGCGACCGAGGCGTACGCGCTTTCAAAGGAGGGGCTGAACGCTGCGTGGGACCGCGACTTCGCGTCGTTCCTCGAGCTGGAGTCATCGCTCCAGGACCGCGCCGGTCGTACCAGGGACTACGCCGAAGGCGTGCGGGCGTTCACCTCCAAGACTCCGGCGAAGTTTGAGGGAAGATAGAAAGGATGAGCCGTCATCCGCGCGACGCCGTCGTCCTCGGGTACGTGCGCACGCCGGTCGGCCGCTACGGCGGCGCTCTCGCGCAGGTCCGGCCGGACGACCTTGCCGCGCACGTGATCCGGGCGGTGCTGGAGCGCACCGACATCGGGGACGATCAGGTGGACGAGGTCGTGTTCGGCGCCTCGAACCAGGCCGGCGAGGACAACCGCAATGTCGGCCGCATGGCGGCGCTGCTCGCGGGCCTGCCCGACTCCGTGCCCGGCCTGACCCTGAATCGGCTCTGCGGCTCCGGTCTCGAGGCGGTCAACGACGCCGCGCGACGCATCCGCGAGGGGGAGGCGAACATCGTCATCGCCGGCGGCGTCGAGAGCATGACGCGCGCGCCGCAGGTGACGCTCAAGCCGTCGGAGGCGTTCCCGCGGGGCGAGCGCGTGCTGTACGACACGACGCTCGGCTGGCGCCTCGTGAATCCCCGCATGAATGATCTCGGCTATCACCCGATCTCTCTCGGGGAGACCGCGGAGAACGTCTGCGTCAAGGAGAAGGTCCCGCGTGCGGAGCAGGACGCGTACGCGGCGCGCAGCCAGCAGCGCTACGCGAAAGCGAAGGCAGACGGTTTCTTCACCAAGGAGATCGCGGCCATCCACAACGGCACCGCGCTCGTGAGCGAGGACGAGCATCCGCGTCCGGATTCGACCGTGGAGAAGCTCGCGAAGCTGAAGCCGGCATTCAAGAACGATGGGACGGTGACCGCGGGCAATTCATCGGGCATCAACGACGGTGCGGCGGCGCTCATCATCGCCTCGCGCGAGAAGGCGGGAGAGCTGGGGCTGCGCGCGCTCGGACGCGTCGTGGCCGCCGCGTCGGCCGGCGTGCATCCGGATTACATGGGGCTCGGGCCGATCCCCGCGGTACGCAAGCTGTCGGAGCGGACCGGTGTCGCGCCCGACGAATGCGATGCGATCGAGCTCAACGAGGCTTTCGCCGCGCAGGTCATCCCGTGCATCCGCGCGCTCCACCTTCCGGAAGACCGCACCAATCCGAACGGCGGCGCGATCGCCATCGGCCATCCGATCGGGATGTCCGGGGCGCGCCTCGCCGGCACCCTGCTGCGCGAGCTCGAGCGGCGCGGCGGCCACTACGGCATCGCGACGATGTGCATCGGCGTCGGGCAGGGCCTGGCTACGCTTTTCGAGCGCGAGTCGGCCTAGCCGGCGGCGGTCCCGCCGGCAGGCGACCCGCATCCTGAAGCGCCCGGCGCAGCGCGAACTCGATCTGGGCGTTCACGCTGCGCAGCTCGTCCGCCGCCCACTTCTGCAGCGCTTCGTGCAGCGCCGCGTCGACGCGCAGCAGGTAGGCCTTCTTCTCTGCCACGACGGCCTAGGTGTACAGGCTGCCCGTGTTCACGACCGGCTGCGTGTTCTGCTCGCTGCACAGGACGACGAGCAGATTGCTCACCATTGCCGCCTTCCGTTCCTCATCGAGCTCGACCACGCTGCGCTTCGAGAGCTCCTCGAGCGCCATCTCGACCATGCCGACCGCGCCTTCGACGATGCGAGCGCGCGCCGCAACGACCGCGCTGGCCTGCTGGCGACGCAGCATCGCTTGCGCGATCTCAGGCGCGTACGCGAGGTGGGAGAGGCGTGCCTCGATGACCTCGATACCCGCCTTCGCGAGACGGTCCTGCACTTCGCTGCGCAGGCGTCCCGTGATCTCGTCGCTGGCCGTGCGCAGCGAGAGCCGGTCGTCCTGGTGCGAGTCGTACGCGTAGCTCGTCGCGAGGTTGCGGACCGCTGCCTCGGTCTGGACCTTCACGAAGTTCTCGTAATTGTCGACCATGAACACCGCCTCGGCGGTGTCGGTGACGCGCCACACGACGATCGAGGCGATCTCGATCGGGTTGCCGTCGTGGTCGTTGACCTTGAGGTGGGAGCTCTCGAAGTTGCGCACGCGCTGCGAGACCTTCCGGCGCGGGAGCGTGAACGGATTGGTCCACCAGAATCCCGGCCGATTCACCGTGCCCGCGTAGTTTCCGAAGAGCTGGAGCACCTGCGCTTCGTTCGGGCTCACGATGAGGAACCCGCCGAAGCAGATCCCGACGGCCGCGATCGCGAGGACGTCCAGCACGATCAGCGGCCATGGAGCGCGGCCGACGATCAGCGCGACGAGCGCGGCGATCGTGAGCACCTCGAGAACGAACAGCAGCAGGAACGTGAGCAGGCCCGGTGCGATGAACGCTGGCTTCTCGCGGATCATTTCTTGCCTCCCCTTGTGAGATACCTCTTTTGGTCACGATATCACCTCGTTATCTTACCGTCAACACGACGACACGCGCCCGAACCAGGCATGCCTCCCCGCGGTAATGACGCAGTGCGGCTGCACGCGCTTGCCAGCCGATTCGTCGGTGGTAGCCTCGCGCGGTCAGACCAGCGCGTAGAGGGGGAGCACATGGACGAGAACAAAGTCGCGGAGCGCCGGAACTACCGGCTCACGAGAAGGCGGTTCCTGGCGGTGTCATCGGCCGCCGCCGCGGTCGCGGCCTGTGGCCCGGCTGCGACACCGAGCCCGACCGGCGCCGCCACCTCGACGGCTGCGGCGACGGCTTCCGCCGGTCCCGCGCTGAAGATCGGCCAGCTCCTGCCGTTCTCCAAGGTCTACGCGGAGCTCGGCGCTTCCATGCGCCGCGCGAGCGAGCTCTACCTGAAGCAGAAGGGCGGGAGCCTCGCCGGCCGTCCGGTCACGTGGGTCTGGGAAGACGAAGCGAACGATCCGGTCGTCGGTGCGCAGAAGACGGCGAAGTTCATCGACCAGGATCGCGTCGACGTGATGATGGGTATCGTCGCGACGCCGATCGCCTACGCGGTGCGCAACGCCATCGATGCGGCCAAGCTCGTCTTCATCGAGACCAACGCCGGCGGCAACGCGCTCACACGCACGACGACGGACTGCAAGCCCTCCTGCAAGAGCAAGTACATCTTCCGCACGTCGTTCAGCTCGTACCAGATCAGCTACCCGATCGGCGAGTACTTCGCGACGAAGAAGGGCGTGAAGGAGGTCTTCACCTTCGTCTCGGACTACGGGTTCGGCAACGAGTCGGCAGCTGACTTCACCGCGGGTCTCACGAAGGGCGGTGGGAAGATCACCGGCTCGCTCAAGGCGCCGCTCGGCAGCTCCGACTTCCTCCCGTACGTCACGACGCTGAAAGGCCAGCCGACGAAGGACATCTATTCGTTCTTCTCCGGCACCGACGCGATCAACTACATCAAGGCGTGGACGCAGCTCGGCATGCCGGCGCTCGGCTACAAGATGAACGGCGCGGGTTTCCTCACCGAGCAGGACGTGCTCAAGGAAGTGAAGGAGCAGGCGAACGGCGCCGTGACCTCTCTGTTCTGGGCGGTCACGCTCGACAACGCGGAGAACAAGGCGTTCGTCGATGCCTACCAGAAGGAGTTCAACCTCCTGCCCGACGTCTTCGCCGTGCAGGCCTGGGACGGGATGCAGGCCCTCGACCGCGCGCTGCAGGCCACCAAGGGCAACACGACGGACAAGGACGCGTTCATCGCCGCGCTCGAGAGCGTGAAGTTCAAGAGCCCACGCGGCGACTTCGAGTTCGACAAGGAAACGCACAACCCGATCCAGGACATGTACATCCGCGAGGTGAAGGTGCAGGGCGGCCAGGCGGTCAACACGATCGTCGACAAGGTCGCTCGCGTGACCGATCCAGGAAAGTAACTAACCTTCCGGGATGACTCCCGAGACCGCGGTCGTGCAGGCGCTGAACGGTATCTCGTTCGGCGCCTTGCTTTTCATACTCGCCGCGGGGCTCTCGCTCATCTTCGGGATGATGGACGTCGTCAACCTCGCGCACGGCGCGTTCTACATGCTGGGCGCGTACATCACGCTCACCGTCGTGCAGCGGACCGGACAGTTCTGGCTCGCGCTGATGCTCGCGCCGCTGCTCATCGGGGCGCTTGGCCTGCTCATGGAGCCGCTGCTGCTCCGACGGCTACGCGGCCGCCATCTCGATCAGGTGCTGCTCACGATCGGAGTATCGCTGGTGATCGCCGATCTGATCGGCCTCACCTTCGGCCGTGAGATCCGATCGATCCCGTTCCCGGCCGGACTCGACCACGCCATCACGATCATGGGCGGCGACTATCCGGTGTACCGGCTGTTCGTGATCGCCTTCGGTGTCGCTCTGGCCGTTCTGCTCTCCGTCGTGCACCGGCGCACGCGTGTGGGGGCACTCATCCGCGCCGGCGTTGAGGACGCGCCGATGCTGTCGGCGCTCGGCGTCGACATCGACCGGTTGTTCGCGGTCACCTTCGCGGTCGGGGCGGCGCTCGCCGGACTGGCGGGCGTCATCGCGGCTCCTGTGTTCGGCATCTATCCCGGGATGGACGTCGACTACCTGATCTACTCGCTCGTCGTCGTGGTCGTCGGCGGCCTCGGCACGCTTTCGGGGGCGATCGCCGGCGCCGCGCTGGTCGGGCCGGTGGACACGTTCGGCAAAGTGCTCTTTCCCGAGTTCGCGCTCGCTCTGATCTTCGCCATCATGGCCCTCGTTCTCCTCATGCGGCCGACAGGGCTGCTGGGCCGCGTCCGGATAGCGCGATGAAGCTTCGACGAGCGGGGACGCGGGTCCTGCCGCGGGTCGCCAGCGGGCGCATCGCTCTCTCGAAACGGGCCCGCTCCGCTCGCTCTACCGTCCGTCAACCTCATACCGCGGGCTCGACTCTCGTTCGCGATGCGCCCGCTGTCTCTTGGCAAGTCGCCGCGTCACCCGCGCCTCCGCCCGGCAGCGGCCTGTGACGCGCATCGCACTGCCCATCCTCGCTGTCGGCGCAGCTGCGTTACTCGTGACTTTTCCCATCTGGTCGAGCGCGTGGGAGTCGTCCCGTTATGCGACGACCATCCTCCAGAGCATGCTCGTGGTCGCGATCCTGGCGCTGTCGCTCGATCTGCTGGTCGGCTCCGCCGGCATGCCGTCGCTCGGTCACGCCGCCTATTTCGGCGCCGGCGCGTACGCGGCGGCGATCGCGGGACAGCGGCTGGGAAGCGATGACCTGCTGCTCGGTCTTGGCGCGGCCGTGCTCGTCTCCGCCGTGCTCGCTCTCGCCATCGGCGCGGTCGCCGTGCGTGCCGCGGGCATCTTCTTCCTGATGCTCACGCTGGCGTTCGCGCAGATGGTGTTCGCGATCGCGTTCCAGGCGGCGGACATCACCGGCGGCTCCAACGGCTTCTCTGGCGTGCGCCGGCCGACGTTCGTCGGCCTCGACTTCAACGACGCGACCGCCCTCTTCCATCTCGTCGCCGTGGTGTTCCTGCTCGTGCTGCTCCTGGTCTGGCGCATCCGCTCGTCGACCTACGGTCGCGCGCTGGTCGGGCTGCGAGAGAACGAGCGGCGCATGCGCGCGCTCGGCTACGACACCACGCGCCTCAAGCTCTCGGCCTTCGTGCTCGCGGGCGCGATCGCCGGCGTCGGCGGCGCGCTGCAGGCGTACTCGATCCGCTTCGTGTCCACGAACGACGTGGGCGTGGCGCGCTCGGTCGAGGCGTTCGTGTCGGTCCTCATCGGCGGCGCGAGCACGCTCCTCGGTCCGGCGATCGGCGCGGCGGTCGTCGTGTTCATCGAGCGCGTATTGGACTCGTACATCCCCTTTGCAGACACGGTCCTCGGCCTCGTCTTCATCGTCTTCGTCCTCGCGGCACGCCAGGGCATCGTCGGTCTGGTGCGCGTCGCGTACGCGCGGGTGCGCGCGTGATCGAGACACGCGAGCTCCGACGCGAATTCGGCGGCATCAAGGCACTGGCCGGCGTCACGCTGACGGTGGCCGAGGGCGAGCGCCGCGCGATCATCGGCCCGAATGGCGCGGGGAAGACCACGCTGTTCAACGTGCTGACGGGCGAGCTCGAGCCCACGGCGGGTGAGGTGCGCCTCGCGGGCGAGGACGTGACCGGTCGACGCCCGCACGAGCTCGCGCGCCGTGGCGTCGCGCGCATGTATCAAAGGAATGAGCTATTCGATTCGCTTCCCGCGCGTGACAACGTCGCGATCGCCGTCGCCGCGGCAGCCGGTCCGTACCGTCCGTTCCGCGCGCCGCCAGCCAGCGAGATCGTCGCCGCCGAGGAGCTGCTCGAGCGCGTCGGCCTCGGCGGTCGCGGCGCGGTCCCGGCCCGTGCGCTGTCGCACGGCGAGCGACGGCAGCTCGAGCTCGCGGTCGCGCTGGCGCTACGGCCGCGCGTGCTGCTGCTCGACGAGCCGACCGCGGGGATGTCGCCCGCGGAGACCGGACGCATCACGGAGCTCATCGCCTCGCTCGACCGCTCGCTGACGCTCGTGATCGTGGAGCACGACATGGATGTCGTCTTCCGGCTCGCGCAGCGCATCACCGTCCTGCACGAAGGTCGGGTCATCGCCGAGGGGACGCCGGACGAGGTCCGCGGCGACACGCTCGTGAACGAGGTCTACCTCGGGAAGGTGGTCGCTTGACGCTCGCGGTGCGCGACCTCCACGCGTACTACGGCGAGAGTCACGTGCTGCAGGGCGTGTCGCTCGACGTGCGCGACGGTGAGTCCGTGGCGCTTCTCGGCCGCAACGGCGCGGGCAAGACCACCACGATCAACGCGATCGTCGGTTTCGTCCGGCCGCGCGGCGGAACGGTCCACGTCGGCGGCCGAGAGATCACCGCGAAGGCGCCGCACCGCGTGGCCGCCGCCGGCGTCGCGCTGGTCCCGCAGGGCCGGCGGGTGTTCGCGGATCTGACCGTCCTCGAGAACCTGACCATCGCGGCGCGCCGCAACGGCGGCGGTTGGGACCTCGCGCGCGTGCTCGCGCTCTTCCCGTCGCTCGAGCGGCGGCTCGCGAACCGCGGCGATCAGCTGTCGGGCGGCGAACAGCAGATGGTCGCCATCGGGCGCGCACTCCTTCGTGACCCCGCGCTCCTCCTCCTGGACGAGCCCTCGGAAGGCCTCGCGCCCAAGCTCGTCAACGAGGTCGGTGACGCGCTGGTCCGCTTGCGCGAGAGCGGCCTGTCGCTTCTGCTCGTGGAGCAGAACCTTGCGCTCGCGACGCGTGTCGCGCAGCGCGTCTACGTCATGAACAAGGGAACCATCGTGTTCTCCGGGACGACGGCCGAGCTCGCGAGCGCCGGCGATGTCGAAGCCCGTTATCTGGGGGTCTGATGGAGCCACTGCTCGACGCGCGCACGCTGCCCGGCGCCGGCGACGACCCGGGCCATATGGACGACGCGCTGGCCGAGGCTCGCGCCGCAGCGGCGCACGACGACGTCCCGATCGGTGCCGTCATCGTCCGCGGCGGCAAGGTCATCGCGCGGGGTCACAACCGCCGCGAGGTCGAACACGATCCGACGGCTCACGCCGAGGTGCTCGCGCTTCGCGCGGCGGGGACGGCGCTCGGGCGCTGGCGTCTGGGCGACTGCGCGCTCTACGTGACGGTCGAGCCCTGCGCGATGTGCGCGGGCGCGATCGTGCTCGCGCGCGTGCCCCTGGTCGTCTTCGGCACGCCCGACGACAAAGCGGGTGCGGTCGTCTCGGTCGCGCAGCTGTTCGAGGAGCCGAAGCTCAACCACCATCCGCGGTGGCGGCTCGGCGTACGGCGCGCCGAGAGCGAGGCCGTCCTCCGCGAGTTCTTCTCCACGCACCGCGGCGTCCCATCCGCATGACGTACGCGCGGCGAGGAGGTCTCTAGCCGAGGGTGATGTCCCGCGTGCGCAGCCGCCAGTAGGCGAGCGCGACGAAGAGCGCCGTGTACGCCGCGAGCACGATCGCGGCCTGCCCCTCTCCCGGGAGCGCCGCGAAGTTGGTCTCCGGCGAGGCGCTCGTCGTCACCGCGACGCGCGTCAGCGCGCTGGCATTACGGCTGAGCCCGTAGTTCACGATGTTCGCGAAGTCCCTATTGAGCTGGACCAGCAGGCTCGTGACCAGTCCTTCAGCGAAGTACACGATCAGCCCGGCCGCGATGCCTGCTCCGGCCGAGCGTGAGACCACGGCGATGAGCGCGGCGAGCGCCATATACGGCAGGAACGTGTAATAGCCTCGCGCAGCGGCCGTGCTGATCGCGCCCGGGTCGACCCCGCTCGTATCGCCGCCGGCGATCGTCGTCGCGAGATAGCTTCCGATGGTCGCCGCGACGACGCCGACGAAGATGAACAGGACGCCGAAGCCCGCGATCGACAGGAGCTTCGCACCCAGGAAGGTCGCGCGGCCTGCCCCGTGCGCGAGCAGCGTGCGCAGCGTGCCCCAGCCGAACTCCGTGCCGACGTGACTCGCGGCGAAGATGATGAGCATCACGCTGCCGATGCCGCTCACGAGACCGACGCCAAAGCTCTGGACGCTGGCCGGCCGTATCTGGCGCAGCAGATCGGTCATCGCTTCCTCGGTGCCCGGTTGCGGCGGGACGGCACCGCTGCGCTCGGCCTGGAGCGACGCCTGCGCGGCCGTGTACACGAGCAGGTACAGACCGATGCCCGCGAGCGCGACCAGCCCAAGCAGTACCCACGGCATCCAACGCCTTCGGAGCCGGTAGATCTCGCTACGAAGCAGCCGCAGCATCGCTTTCCGATTCGGTGAGCTCGAGGAAGACGTCCTCGAGCGAGCTGGTGCGCGGAACGAGCGCGCTGGCGTAGATGCCCGCGCTTGCGAGTGCGCGGTTGAGCTCCGCGCCGCGGCCCGCCTCGGCGACCACCTCGAGGGTCGAGCCCGCCACACGGATCTCCTTCACACCGGGGAGCGCGCGGAGTGCTGAAGAGGCGCGGCCGGCGTCCGGGACGCTGATCTCGTAGTAATTGCCGCGGTGCGCGACCTCCGCGATCGTGCCGCTCGCGATCAGCCTGCCCTTCTTGATCACGATGACGCGGTCGCAGACCTGCTCGACCTCGTGGAGCAGATGGCTCGCCAGAAGGACACCGCGTCCTTCCTTCGCGAGCTCACGGATGAGCTCACGGATCTCGCGCTGACCCGCGGGGTCGAGTCCGTTGGCGGGCTCGTCCAGGATCACCAGCGCCGGGTCGCCGAGCAGCGTGGACGCGATGCCGAGTCGTTGGCGCATGCCGAGCGAGTACGTTCGGAACGTCGATCCGCCGCGCGGCGCTAGGCCGATGCGGGTCAGGACCGGATCGACGCGGGCAAGCGCTCCATGGCCCCGCAGCAGGGCGACGGCGACCAGGTTGTCGCGACCCGACAGGTAGGGATAGAAGGAGGTGACCTCGAGCATCGCCCCGACGCCCGCGAGCGCCTTCTCGCGGTGCGTCGCGACGTCGTGCCCCAGCACCTGGGCGCTCCCGGCCGTCGGGGCGACCAGGCCGAGCACCATGCCGATGGTCGTGCTCTTGCCCGCGCCGTTCGGCCCGAGGAGGCCGACGACCTCGCCGCGGTTGACGTGGAGATCGAGGTGATCGACGGCGATCAGTTCGCCGAAGCGCTTGGTGAGTCCGCTCGTCTGAAGGACGACGTCTTGGGGCACGCCGCGAGCATATGGCGGCGCGGCTATCCTGACGATGTGTCCGACATCGCCGAGATCGCCCGCGCGCTCGTTGCCCCCGGCAAAGGCATCCTCGCCGCGGACGAGAGCACGAGCACCATCAAGCGACGCTTCGATGCGATCGGCGTGGAGAACACCGAGGACAACCGCCGTGCATACCGCGAGCTGCTCTTCCGAGCACCGCGCATCGCCGAGTACATCAGCGGCGTGATCCTCTACGACGAGACCATCCGCCAGAAGGCTTCGGACGGCACACCGCTGGTGAAGATCCTGAAAGACAAAGGCGTCGCACCGGGCATCAAGGTCGACATCGGTGCGAAGCCGCTCCCCTTCTGTCCGGGGGAGGTCATCACCGAAGGTCTCGACGGACTGCGCGAGCGGCTTGCGGAATACAAGGGACTCGGCGCCGTCTTCAGCAAGTGGCGCGCGGTCATCACGATCGGCGACGACATCCCCTCGGACACCTGCACCCGCGTCAACGCGCACGCGCTCGCGCGCTACGCCGCGCTGAGCCAGGAAGCCGGCATCGTCCCGATCGTCGAACCCGAGGTCCTGATGGATGGCGCGCACTCGATCGAGCGGTGCAACGAGGTCACGATCAAGACACTCCGGACGGTGTTCCTCGCGCTCGCCGCGCAGCGCGTGCGGCTCGACGGCATGCTGCTGAAGCCGAACATGGTCCTCTCCGGAAAGGAAGCGTCTGGTCGCGCATCGGCCGAGGAGGTCGCGCGCTACACGGTGGAGTGCTTCCGGCAGACCGTGCCCGCCGCGGTGCCGGGCATCGTCTTCCTGTCGGGCGGCCAGTCCGACGACGAAGCGACCGCGAACCTCGACGCGATCAACCGCTACGCGGCGACGGTCCGCGCTCCGTGGACGCTGTCTTTCTCATATGGACGCGGCCTGCAAGCGGCGCCTCAGAAAGCGTGGTCGGGCAAGCCGGCCAACGTCGCCGCGGCGCAGCGCGCGTTCGAGCACCGCGCGAAGCTCACGTCCGCCGCGCAGCTGGGGAAGTACACCCCGGCGATGGAGAAGGAGACCGTCTCCGCGTAGACGGCCCTCTCAGGCGTGCGCGGCTTCGTATGCCGTCGGCGGTGCGGCGCGTCCGCTGTGCGGGATCCGCGACACGAGCGACACCGCGATGAAGCCCATGACCGCGGCGCTCACGAACATCAAGTGATAGTCGCCCAGGAGCACGCGGAAGAAGCCACCGGCGTACGCCGCGAGCGCCGCGCCGACCATGTGCGAGAACCAGATCCACCCGTACAGCGTGCCCACCGAGGCACGACCAAAGATCGTCGCGGTGAGGTTCACGGTCGGTGGGACGGTCGCGATCCAATCGAGTCCATAGACCACCGCGAAGATCAGCAGGCCCTGCATCTCGTAGATCAGCGGCAGGGCCAGCAGCGAGAGTGCACGAAAGCCGTAGTACGCCGCGAGCAGCTTGCGGTTGTCGTAGCGGTCCGTGAGCCAGCCGGACGCCAGGGTACCGACGATGTTGAGCGCGCCCAGCAGCGCGACGGCGCTCGCCGCTGCGACCTCGGTGAACCCGTGCTCGACCGCATGGGGGATGAGGTGGGTCCCGATCAGGCCGTTCGAGGTGTAGCCGCACACGAAGAAGCTCCCTGCGAGGAGCCAGAACTCGCGGCGACGTAGCGCTTCGCGTAGCGGCGTGCGGCGCGCGTCGTCGGCCCTCTCCGCGGCCGTCAGGGTCTTGCCCTCGCCGACAGCGCGCTGCCCGACGTCGCTGGGGCGATCGCGCATGAAGAGGACGAGCGGCACCACCGCCACCGCGGCGGCGCCCAGGAGCAACGCGATCGCGGCGCGCCAGCCCATGGCGACGGTGAGCGCGGCCATCGCGGGCACGAACACGAGCTGGCCAGCGGAGGTGGCGCCGCCAAAGAGACCGACGATGAGCCCGCGGTGCGTGCGGAACCATCGCTGCGCGATCGCCGCGCTGGCGACCTGACCGGCCGCGCCGGTGCCGAGCCCGATCACCAGACCCCAGACGAGATACAGATGCCAGAGCTCGCGCATGCTGATCATGGCGAAAAGACCGGCGCCGATCAGCAGGATCCCGCCGGTCAGGAGTCGCCGCGGGCCGAAGCGCTCGAGCAGCCAGCCCCCGAGCGGTCCACCGAGGCCGAACGTGAGCAGCGACACGCCGACCGCGAGCGAGATCGCGGCTCGGTCCCAGCCGAACTCGCGCTCGAGCGGCACGATGATCACGCCGGGCGCCGCACGGACCGCCTGCGCGGCCATGAGCGTCGCGAGTGTCACCGCGACAACGACCCATGCGTAGTGGAAGCGGCGGACCTGCATCGGCACGTCGAGTCTAGGGAAAGGCGCCGCCCTAAACTTGAACGTGGAGAGGTGTCCGAGTGGTTGATGGTGCCGCTCTCGAAAAGCGGTAGGCGAAAGCCTCGCGGGTTCGAATCCCGCCCTCTCCGCAGTAGATGGAACCGCGGATCACGCTGATCACGCTGGGCGTCGGAAACCTCCAGCGATCGCTCGCGTTCTACCGCGACGGTCTCGGGTGGCCCACGGAAGGGATCGTCGGCGAGGAAATTGAGAACGGGGCGGTGGTCTTCTTCGAGCTGAGGAACGGACTGAAGCTCGCCCTCTGGCCGAGGACGTCGCTCGCGAACGAAGCGCAGGTCGACGCGCATAGCCATGGGCCCGCCAGCTTCGAAGTCGCGCACAACGTGCGATCGAAGGAAGAGGTCGACGAGGTCGTCGCGCTCGCGCGCGCGGCCGGTGCCAAGGTCACGAACCCGCCGGCGGATCGCGCGTGGGGCGGCTACTCGGCTCACTTCCAGGATCCGGACGGTCACCTGTGGGAGATCGCGTGGAACCCGGACCCAAGGTTCGCGATCGACTAGGTACTGGCGGGCGCGCGGCTCCCATAATTCAACACGGGAGAGGTCGCATAGTGGCCGAGTGCGCCCGCTTGGAAAGCGGGTAGCCGAAAGGCTCGCGGGTTCGAATCCCGCCCTCTCCGCAGGATGACCGCAATGCGCGAACGCGTGCTCGTGTTCGACGTCAATGAGACGCTGCTCGATCTGCGCGCGCTCGATCCGCATTTCGCGCGTGTCTTCGGCGATGCGGCCGTTCGCCGCGAATGGTTCGCGACGATGCTGCAGTCCGCGCTCCTGCTGACCATCACCGGCCCCTACTTCGACTTCGGATCGCACTTCCGTGCGGCGCTTGCGCTCACCGCGGAGAAGCGTGGCGTCACCGTGTCGGAGGCGGATGAGAAGGCGATCCTCGGCGAGGTGCGCAGGCTTCCAGCGCACCCCGAAGTGCGCGAGAGCCTCACGCGCCTCCGCGACGCCGGCTTCCGCCTCGCGGCGCTCACGAACTCGGTCGGCCTGGTCGAGGAGGCGCAGCTCACCAACGCGGGGATCCGGGATCTGTTCGATGAAGCGCTCAGCGCGGACGACGCGAAGCGGCTCAAGCCCGCTCCCGAGGCGTATGCCGCCGCAGCGACCAAGCTGGGAGTGCCCCTGGGCCGCGTTCGACTTATCGCCGCGCACGCGTGGGACGTGGCGGGCGCGATGCGAGCGGGCTGCGCGGCCGCATTCGTCGCGCGCCCCGGCGCGCTGTGGAATCCCCTGCTGGAGAAGCCAGACGTGTGGGGGACTGATCTGCGCGAGGTCGCCGATCAGATCATCGCGCGGGACCGCTAGCCGATACCATTAGTCGTGGTCGTGCTAGGCGGGGAGCTAGCGGTGCCCTGTACCCGCAATCCGCTCCAGCGGGGCTGAATTCCCTCCCTAGGTTCCGGCGTCGCGGGTCCTGCGTGCGTCGCGTGGCGTTGACGATCGGGTCCTGTGCAGCGTCGGTCCGTGAACCCCGTCAGATCCGGAAGGAAGCAGCGGTAAGCGGTCGCCGTCGCGTGCCGCAGGCAAGCCTGATCCGAGCTGCGCGCGTGCGCGTGTTCGTGATGTCCGTGATCGACGGAGGGTGCACGGCCGTTCTTTCCTTTGGAATGTCGTTGTCCTCGCGCGGCGGGTCGTTCCTCTCTAGAGTTGAGTTGTGCCCGAAAGCTCTGCCCTCTATCGGCGCTATCGCCCGCAGACCTTCGCCGCCATCGTCGGACAGGAGCACGTGACCCGCACGCTGAAGAACGCGATCGGCTCGGGCCAGGTCGCGCACGCGTATCTCCTCGCCGGCTCGCGCGGGATCGGGAAGACGACGATCGCGCGGCTCATCGCGAAGGCCGTGAACTGCACGAAGGCGAAGGATGGCGAGCCGTGCGATCGCTGCGAGAACTGCGTCGCGATCCGCGACGGCAGCTTCCTCGATCTCATCGAGATCGACGCTGCATCCAATCGCGGTATCGACGAGATGCGTGACCTGCGCGACAAGGTGCGGTTCGCGCCGTCGCAGGGCCAGTACAAGGTCTACGTCATCGACGAGGCCCATCAGCTGACCAGCGAAGCGTTCAACGCGCTGCTGAAGACGCTCGAGGAGCCCCCGCCGCACGCGATCTTCGTGCTCGCGACGACGGAATCGGGAAAGATCCCGGCGACGATCGTCTCCCGCACCCAGCGCTTCGACCTCCGCCGCATCCCCTACAAGGGCGTCGTCGCGCAGCTCGCGAAGATCTGCGAGCAGGAGGGCCTCAAGGTGGAACCGGCGGCGCTTGAGGCGATCGCGCGGCATGCGCAGGGTTCGCTGCGCGATGCGGAGAGCGTCCTCGACATGGTGGCGGCCTACTCAGAGGGCGGCGTGAAGCTGGCCGATGTCGACGAGCTCCTCGGCGTCTCCGAATGGGAGGAGACGTCGGCGCTCTTCGACGCGCTGGCGGCGAACGATGGCGCTGCCGGCGTGCGCATCGTTGGCAAGCTCGTCGATGAGGGTCGCGACCTGCGCCTCTTCGTAAAACGCGCCATCGATCACACGCGGGCCCTCGTGCTCGCGAACGCGCAGGGCAAGCCGCCCGAGACCGCGAGCGAGGGCGTTGCCGCGAAGATCCGGGAGCAGGCGCCGAAGTTCCAGCTGCCGCGGCTCGCGGCGATCGCGAAGCGGCTCATCGAGACCGAGCAGCACCTCAAGACGAGCGAGGGCACGCCGCTACCACTGGAGCTCGCGATCCTCGACCTCGTGACCAGCCAGCGGGCGGCTCTGCCCCCCGAGGGCCCCGCGGCGCCGCCCAGACGCGACGCGACGTCCTCCGCGCGATCGACCGCGGCTCCTGCGGCGGAGCGCGGCACGCCCACGCGCACGCAGGCGCGCACACCAGCAGCCTCGGGCGTGATCGATCTCGCCGCGCGCCGGGCGCAGACCGGCACGCTCACGCTCGCGGACGTGCAGAAAGCCTGGAGCGAGATGGTCGCGCACGTAAAGGAACAGAGCGTCGG
>Ga0075429_100000858_pt1 | contig 23938 bp, 19 predicted proteins | sample RhiMetdeltSRZDD3_FD_75295 | JGI IMG/M metagenome (GOLD analysis project Ga0075429, IMG submission 75295) | Populus rhizosphere microbial communities from Tennessee, USA - Rhizosphere MetaG P. deltoides SRZDD3 | ecosystem: Host-associated > Plants > Roots > Rhizosphere > Soil | place: USA... | reverse complement strand
CGCCAAGCCCGACCTGGTGATCTCCAACCTCGCGGGCAACCAGATCACCAACTTCCTCAAGCAGTACGGCGAGTTCGGGCTCAACTTCCCGGTGGCGGGCTTCGGCTTCGACACCGCGCTCGCGTGGGCCGCGGGCAAGGGCAACTTCCTCGGCACGTGGCCGGTGGTGTGGCACCACCTGATCGACACGCCGGCCACCAGGAAGTTCGTGGGCGACTTCCAGAAGCGCTACGGCCGCCCGCCGGAGAACCAGGCCTGGGGCGACTACAACGCCATCATGCTGACCGCGCAGGCGATGCGCGAGACCAAGTCCACCGATTCGCTCAAGCTGGTGGAGCACTTCGAGAGGGGCGCGAAGTTCGGCCTGATGAAGACGCGCGAAGGCTGGTTCCGCAAGAGCGACCACCAGATGATGCACGAGATGTACACGGTGCAGGCGCTGCCGGCGGCCGAGGTGAAGAACGCGCACGACATCTTCCGCTCGTCGCCGCCGGTGCCGGGGCCCAACGAGTCGCTGGAGGCGATCGCGACGACGGCCGAGGAGAACGAGTGCCGGATGGCGTGAGAGAGTGCTCTTCCTCCAGCACCTCCTCAACGGGCTGCTCGCCGGCGCCTACTACCTGCTGATCGCGCTCGGGCTGTCGCTGATCTTCTCGCTCGGCGGCATCGTCAACCTCGCGCACGGCGCGTTCTACGCGATCGGCGCGTACCTGGCGGTCAGCATCGGCGAGCGCCTGGGCTTCACCGGCGCGGCGTTGCTGTCGCCGCTGGCCGTCGGCGTGCTCGGCGTGGCCATCGAGCGGCTGCTGTTCCGCCGCTTCTACAAGGCCGACCCGGCGCTGTCACTGCTGCTCACCTTCGGCCTGGCGATGGTGGCCGAGCAGGCGCTGCGCATGATCTTCGGCGCGCCGCCGATCTCGTGGTCGATCCCGCAGGCGCTGCGCGGGCAGGTGTTCCTCGGCGACTTCGTCTATCCGCGCTACCGCCTGCTGCTGCTGCTCGTGGCCGCATCGTGCGTGGCGGGCCTGTGGTTCCTGCTGCAGCGCACGCCGTTCGGCCGCGTGGTGCGCGCGGGCGTGCAGAGTCCCGACATGGTGGGCGCGCTCGGCATCTCGCTGGAGCCCTACATGGCGGCCATCGCCTTCCTCGGCATCGGGCTCGCGGGGCTGGCGGGGGTGATGCTGGCGCCGATCTTCACCGTCCATCCGGCGATGGGCGCGGAGATCATCACCTCGGCCTTCGTCGTGGTGGTGATCGGCGGGCTCGGCTCGTTCTGGGGCGTCGTGCTGGCCGCGCTGATCGTCGGGCTGGCCAAGGGCATGGTCACCGCCGCGGGCTATCCGCAGTATTCGGAAGCGGCCATCTACCTGCTGATGCTGCTCGTGCTGCTGGTGCGCCCGCGCGGGCTGTTCGGCGAGCGCATCCTGCGCTTCGAGTGACGGCCATGCCCACCCGCCGCGACCTCGTCATCGCCGCCGTCGCGCTCGCCGCGCTGCCGTTCGTGCTCGGCGCGCTCGGCCTGGGCGTCACCTCGGCCACCGAGGTGGTGATCTTCGCGCTGGCGTGCATGGCGCTGAACATCCTCGTCGGCTGGACCGGCCTCACCTCGTTCGGCCACGGCGCGTGGTTCGGGCTGGCCGCCTACGTCGCCGCGATGGCGCAGCGCGGCCCGTGGCCGGGCGCGTTCGTCGCGCCGATCGCGCTCGGGCTCACGGCGGTGCTGGTGGCGTCGTGGGCCTTCGGCTTCCTGATCCTGCGCCGGCGCGGCGTGTACTTCTCGCTGCTCACGCTCGCGCTGTCCGCGATGCTCTATTCGGTCGCGTTCCGCTGGACCGAGGTGACGGGCGGCGAGAACGGCCTGGGCGGCATCACGCGCCCGGTGCTGGCCGGCGTGTCGTTCGACGCCGCGCCGGCCTACTACGCGCTGGTGGCGGCGATCGCCTTCGCCGCGGTGGTCGCGCTGTGGCGCTTCCACCGCTCGCCGCTCGGCAGCGTGCTGGTCGCGATCCGCGAGAACGAGCAGCGCGCGCGCTTCATCGGCTATCCCACCAACCGCGTGAAGCTCGTCGCCTTCGTCGTCTCGGCCACGCTCACCGGGCTGGCGGGCATGCTGCTCGCCTTCAACAACCGCATGACGTCGGCCGAGCCGATCTCCGTGGCCTTCTCCGGCGAACTGCTCGCGATGGTGATCATCGGCGGCATGCGCTCCTTCCTCGGGCCGGCGCTGGGGGCGCTGTTCTTCGTGATCTTCCGCGACTCGCTGTCGCGTGTGACCGAGAACTGGCTGCTGGTGTTCGGCCTGCTGTTCGTCGCGTTCATCGTGTTCTCGCCCACCGGCCTGGTGGGCCTGTACGAGCGCGCCGCCGCGCGCTGGCGCCGCGAGCCCGCGGGCGACGCCGCGATGGCGCAGCGCCAGGCCGGCACCGTGGCGCTGCCCGACTTCCTCAAGCCCGAGCGCCATGCCGGCGACGCCGTCCTCGTCGCCCAGGCGCTGATGAAGAGCTTCGGCGGCATCCGCGCGCTGAAGGACGTGTCGCTGCGCGTGCGCGACCGCACGCTGCACGCGCTGATCGGCCCCAACGGCGCGGGCAAGACCACGGCGTTCAATCTCATCTCGGGCCTGTTCGCGCCGGACCAGGGCTCGGTGACGCTCGCCGGCCGGTCCATCGCCGGCCTCGCGCCCGAGCACATCACGGAGGCGGGCGTCGGCCGCTCGTTCCAGATCACCAACCTGTTCGGCACGCTGCCCGTGGGCGAGAACGTGCGCCTGGCGATCCAGGCGCGCCACCCGAAGCGCTTCGCGATGTGGACCGGCGCGGGCGCGCTCGACGACGTGAACCGCGACGCCGCCGAGGTGGTGCGCACGATGGGGCTGGGCGGCGTGGAGCAGGCGCCCGCGGCATCGCTGTCCTACGGCGGGCAGCGCCTGCTCGACATGGCGCTGGCGCTCGCCACGCAGCCGCGCGTGCTGCTGCTCGACGAGCCGCTCGCAGGGCTGGCCGCCGCCGAGCGCGAGCGCGTGGGCCGGCTCATCAAGGCCATCTCCGCCGACCTGCCCGTGCTGCTCGTGGAGCACGACATCGACCGCGTGTTCGCGCTGGCCGACGCCGTGACGGTGATGAACGAGGGCGAGGTGCTGGTCGACGGCACGGTGGACGACGCGCGCCATTCGCCGCAGGTGCAGGCGGTGTACATCGGCGCGGGCTCGCACGCGCTCGCCGCGGTGGAGCGCGCGAGCGCCGCGCGCGACGCCACGCTGCTGGCGCTCGAGGGCGTGAACACCTTCTACGGCAAGAGCCACATCCTGCACGACGTGAGCTTCGACGTGCGCGAGAACGAGATCGTCGCGCTGCTGGGGCGCAACGGCGCGGGCAAGTCCACGCTGCTGAAGACGGTCATCGGCATCAGCGCGCCGGCCAGCGGCCGCATCGCGCTCGCCGGCGACGAGCTGGCGCGCCGCCCGTCGGCGGAGATCGCGCGCCGCGGCGTGGCCTACGTTCCGCAGGGGCGGGGCCTGTTCGCCGGCATGTCGGTGGCCGAGAACATGGAGCTCGGCCGCCTGAAGCGCCGCAACGACGCCGGCATCCACTGGGACGACGAGAAGATCTTCGCCTTCTTCCCGCGCATCAAGCAGCGCTGGAGATCGCCGGCCGACTACCTGTCCGGCGGCGAGCAGCAGATGGTGGCGGTGGCGCGCGCGCTGTCGGGCGACACGCGCGTGCTGCTGCTCGACGAGCCGTTCGAGGGGCTGGCGCCGGCGGTGGTCGAGGAGCTGTTCGAGGCGTTCGACAAGCTGCGCCACGAGGTGGCGATCGTGCTCGTCGACCACCACCTCGACCTGGCGCTGGCGCTGTCGGACCGCACGGTGGCGCTGGAGCGCGGCACGGTGACGCACGTGGGGCCATCGGCGGCGCTCTCGCGCGATCTGGAAATGCGGCGCAAAGTGCTGTGGTTGTGACGTGAAGGAAGGGACCCCTATGGACACCCAGTCGATGCCCGTCGCCGGCATCGTCGGCGCCGGCCTCATCGGCCGCTCGTGGGCCAACGTGTTCGCGCGCGCCGGCTGGCGCGTGCAGGTGTGGGACCCGGTGGGCGCGCAGCGCGACGCGGCGCATGCGCAGATCGCCGATTCGCTGCGCGAGCTGCAGGAGCACGGCCTGGTGAGCGATGCCGAGGCCGCCGCCGCGCGCGTGCACGTGGTCGACACGCTGGAGGGCGCCGTGCGCGGCGCGCGCTACGTGCAGGAGAGCGGGCCGGAAACGCTGGAGGCCAAGCGCACCACCTTCGCCGCGCTCGACCTCGCGGCGCCGCCGGGCTGCGTGCTCGCCTCGTCCACCTCCGCCATCGTGGCCTCCCAGTTCACCGAGGCGCTCGCGGGGCGCGAGCGCTGCCTCGTCGCGCATCCGGTCAACCCGCCGCACCTCGTGCCGGTGGTCGAGCTCTGCGGCGCGCCGTGGACCAGCGCGGCCGCCAAGGCGAGCGCGCTGGAGGTGATGCGCAGCGTCGGCCAGGTGCCGGTGGACGTGAAGCGCGAGGTCGACGGCTTCGTGCTCAACCGCCTGCAGGCCGCGCTGCTCACCGAGGCGTTCCGCCTGGTGCAGGACGGCGTGGTGAGCCCGCGCGACCTGGACCACACCCTCGCCGACGGGCTCGGCCTGCGCTGGGCCTTCATGGGCCCGTTCGAGACCATCGAGCTGAACGCGCCGGGCGGCATCGCCGACTATTGCCGCCGCTACACGCCCTGGTTCCGCCGCTACGCCCACGACATGCCGACCGCCGCCGTGTGGGACGAGCCGAACTGGCAGGCGGTGGCTGCGGCGTGGGGCGCGTCGCCGAGCCCCGACGCGGTGGCGCGCAAGAGCCAATGGCGCAACGAGCGCCTGGCCGCGCTCGCCGCGCACAAGCGGGGCGCCAAGCCCTGGACCGATTCCTGATTCCGGCATCGCAGCCAAGGAGACCCGCATGTCCAAGACGAACCCGCGCCGCAAGGTCGTGATCACCTGCGCCGTCACGGGCGCCATCCACACGCCCAGCATGTCGCCGCACCTGCCCGTCACGGCGGACGAGATCGCCGACGCCGCGCTCGGCGCGCACGAGGCCGGCGCGGCCGTCGTGCACCTGCATGCGCGCGACCCGCGCGACGGCCGCCCCGACCAGCGGCCCGAGGCCTTCGCCCCCTTCCTGGGGCGCATCAAGCAGGCGAGCGACGTGGTGATCAACATCACCACCGGCGGGGCGCCCACGATGACGGTGGAGGAGCGGCTCAAGCCCTGCGCGCACTTCAAGCCCGAGGTGGCCTCGCTCAACATGGGCTCGATGAACTTCGGCCTGTTCCCCATGCTGCAGCGCTTCAAGGAGTTCCGCTTCGACTGGGAGCGCCCGTACCTGGAAGGCTCGGACGACCGCATCTTCAAGAACACCTTCCGCGACATCGCCGGCATCCTGGAAACATGCCGCGCCAACGACACGCGCTTCGAGATCGAGTGCTACGACATCGGGCACCTCTACACGCTGCGCCACTTCGCCGACCGCGGGCTGGTGAAGCCGCCGTTCTTCGTCCAGTCGGTGTTCGGCATCCTGGGCGGCATCGGCCCGCACCCGGAGGACGTGGCGCACATGAAGCGCACCGCGGACCGCCTGTTCGGCGACGACTACGTGTGGAGCGTGCTCGGCGCCGGCCGCAACCAGCTGCCGATCGCCACGCAGTCGGTGGCGCTCGGCGGCAACGTGCGCGTGGGCCTGGAGGACTCGCTGTGGATCGGCCCGGGCCGGCTCGCCGAGAGCAATGCCCAGCAGGTGCGCGCGGCGCGCCAGGTCATCGAGGGCCTGGGGCTGGAGGTGGCCACGCCCGACGAGGCGCGCGAGCTGCTGCGGCTCAAGGGCCGCGACCGCGTCAACTTCTGAGCGCGCGCGCGAGGCATGCCATGCAGGCCGCCTGGTACGAGGCGATCGGCCCCGCCGCCGAGGTGCTGAAGGTCGGCGAGCTGCCCGACCCGATGCCCGGTCCCGGCGAGGTGCGCGTGAAGCTGCACGCGTCCGGCGTCAACCCGTCGGACGTGAAGTCGCGTGCGGGGCTGCGCAGCCGAACGATGCCGTTCCCGCGCGTCGTGCCGCACAGCGACGGCGCGGGCGTGATCGACCGCGTGGGCGAGGGCGTGCCCTCGTCGCGCGTGGGCGAGCGCGTGTGGGTCTGGAACGGCGCCTGGGGGCGGCCCGGCGGCACCGCGGCGCAGTACATCGCGCTGCCGTCGCGCCAGGCGGTGACGCTGCCGGACGGCGTGCCCTTCGAGGCCGGCGCATGCTTCGGCATCCCGGCACTCACCGCGCTGCACGCGGTGCAGTGCGAGGGCGGCGTCGCGGGGCAGACCGTGCTCGTGGCCGGCGGCGCCGGCGCGGTAGGGCACTACGCGGTGCAGTTCGCGCGGCTGCTGGGCGCGGATCGCGTGATCGCCACCGTCAGCGGCGAGGAGAAGGCGCGCATCGCGCGCGAGGCCGGTGCGCACGAGACGGTCGACTACCGGCGCGAGGACGTGCCCGCGCGCGTGCGCGGCCTCACCGGCGGCCGCGGCGCCGACCGCGTGATCGAGGTCGACGTGGCGGCCAACGGCGCGCTCGACGCCGAGCTGCTGCGCACCGGCGGGCGGATCGTGGCCTATGGCAGCGGGGCGGGCGAGCTCACGCTGCCGTTCTTTCCGCTCATCGCGAAGAACCTCTCGCTGCACTTCTTCATCGTGTACCACCTGGCCGACGACGACCGCGCGCGCGCCGAGGCCACGCTGCGCCGCCTGCTGGACGAGGGGCGGCTCGCGCACCGCATCGCCGAGCGGCTGCCGCTCGCGCGCATCGTGGAGGCGCACGAGCGGGTGGAATCGGGGCGGCTGGTGGGCAACCTGGTGCTGACGCCGGAGTGACCGCGGGCGCGCGGTTTGCTCGCTTGCCTGCATCACCGGAGGTGCCCCCATGAAGACGAAGCCGTCACACCCCGACCCGAAGAAGAACCCGGGCCAGCCGTCGCGCCCCGACCCCGGCGTCGACCGCGCGGGCGCCGGCTCCACCGGCGGCGCCCCCGCGGCCGAGGAGGACGTCGGCACCGAGGGGGCCGGCACCGAGCCGCGCGACACCGTCGACGTCGAGCGCGAGACCAGCACATCGCGCCGCGGCGGGCGCAACGACAAGGAGGCCGTCTGACGCGTCGCGTCGCGGCGCGTGGCGGGGCCGTGCGCGGACCGCCCGAGGCGGCCTGAGGACCGCTGCCGTCGCGGCGGGCGTGCCCGGCTGCGCCGGCGCGGCGCTGGCCCGGTGCGCCGCTCGCGTTGGCGAGCCGGGCGTCGACCGGGTCACGTGCCGCAGTAGGTCCGGTACCTCGCCGTCACTTCCGGCGGCGCCGGCGCGATGTAGTCCTCGACCTCCGGCCGCTCGTCGAACGGCCGCGCCAGCGCCTCGAGCAGCCGCTCGAACGGCTTCAGGTCGCCGTCCGCGGTCGCTGCCGTCAGCGCTTCCTCGACGCGGTGGTTGCGCGCGATGACGAGGGGGCTCGCGCGCCGCATCGCCTGCGCGCGCGCGGCGGGCGGCACCGCCTCGCGCGCGCCGCGCTCGCGCCAGCGCGCGAGCCACTCGGCGAGCGGGCGCGTGTCCTCGAACAGCGCCTGCAGGCGCAGGCCCTCGCCGTCGGCGGCGTCGGCCAGCCAGCGCCAGGCGAGCGTGTGGTCGACGGCCTGCGCCTGCAGCAGCGCGAGAAAGTCGCGCGCCAGCGCGGCGTCGCCGTCCTCGGGGCGCGCGAGGCCCAGCTTGGCGCGCGCGCCCGCCAGCCAGTGCGCGTCGTGCTGCGCCGGGAAGGCGTGGATCGCTTCCGTGGCCCGCGGCACCGCGCGCGCGGGATCCTCGGGGTCCATGAGCGGCAGCAGCGCCTCGGCCAGGCGCGCGAGGTTCCACTGCGCGACGAGCGGCTGGTTGGCGTAGGCGTACCGGCCGTGCGTGTCGATCGAGCTGAACACCGCGCCCGGGTCGTACGCCTCCATGAACGCGCAGGGCCCGTAGTCGATCGTCTCGCCGGAGATCGTCATGTTGTCGGTGTTCATCACGCCGTGGATGAAGCCCGCGTGCATCCACTGCGCGACCAGCGACGCCTGGCGTGCGGCCACCGCCCGCAGCAGCTCGAGGTAGCGGTCGGCATGGTCGGCGAGCGCCGGATCGTGGCGGCGGATCGCGTGGTCGGCGAGCAGGCGCAGCTTGTCGAGCTCCCCGCGCGTGGCGAAGTACTGGAAGGTGCCGACGCGCAGGTGGCTGGCGGCCACGCGCGTCAGCACCGCGCCGGGCAGCACGTCCTCGCGGAACACCGGCTCGCCGGTCGCCACCGCCGCCAGCGCGCGCGTGGTCGGGATGCCGAGCGCGTGCATCGCCTCGCCGACGATCGCCTCGCGCAGCACCGGCCCGACGGCGGCCTTGCCGTCGCCGCCGCGCGAAAAGGGCGTCGGCCCCGAGCCCTTGAACGCGATGTCGCGCCGACGGCCCTCGCGGTCCACCACCTCGCCGAGCAGCAGCGCGCGGCCGTCGCCCAGCTGCGGCGAGAAGCCGCCGAACTGGTGGCCCGCGTAGGCCTGCGCGATGGGCGCCGCGCCCTCGGGAACCTCGTTGCCCGAGAAGATCGCGGCGCCGCGCTCGCCCGCCAGCGCGTCGCCGTCCAGCCCGAGCGCTTCGGCGAGCGCGCGGTTGAAGTACAGCATCGACGGCGCCGGCACCTTCGCCGGCGGCCACGGCACGGCCAGGCCGGGCAGCTCGCGCGCGTAGGTGTTGTCGAAGCGGAACAGCGGGCGGACGAGGGTTTCGGGCATGGGGGCAACCGGTGGCGAGGAGCGCGGCGGGCGGCGAGCCCGCCGGCGCCTGCGGACCATCATGCCGGCCGCGCGCCCGGCCTGCCGGCACCCGCCCGGCAAGGCCCCCTCGCGCCGCGGCTATTGGACGATGCGCCCGTCGCGCTCGGCTCCATGTCGGCATCCGGGTCGTTGCGGCCCGCCGCGGGAAGTCAGCCGCCGCCGGGCTGCGGCTCCGCCAGCGCCGTCGCGGCCCCGCCGGGCACCTCCGCACGCAGGCGCGGCAGCGCCTGCGGATGGTGCTGCCGGATGAAGTCGACCAGCCCCTCGCGCACCTCGCAGCGCAGGTCGAAGTTCTCGCCCGAGGACGCCGAGCTCACGAGCACGCGCAGCTGCATCGCGCGCGCGTCGGCGTCGGTCACCTGCACCAGGCACACGCGCCGGTCCCAGCGCGGCGACGCCTCGCACAGCCGCTGCGCCTCGCGCCGGACGGGCTCGAGCGGCAGCGTGTAGTCCACCCACAGCAGCACGGTGCCCAGCAGCTGCGCGGTGCGGCGCGTCCAGTTCTGGAACGGGTTCTCGATGAACCACTGCAGCGGCACGACGAGGCGGCGCTCGTCCCACAGCGCGAGCACGACGTACGTCGACGTGATCTCCTCGACCCGGCCCCATTCGCCCTGCACGATGAGCACGTCGTCGATGCGCAGCGGCTGCGCCATCGCGATCTGCAGCCCGGCCAGCAGGTTGCTGAACACCGAGCGCGCCGCGATGCCGACGATCAGGCCCGCCACGCCCGCCGAGGCGAGCAGGCTCGCGCCGAGCTGGCGCGCGCGCGGGAACGTCATGAGGATGAACGCCAGTCCCGCGAACACCACGGCGCCGTTGGCGATGCGCGCCAGCACGCGGGTCTGCGTGTGGATGCGGCGCGCCTCCAGGTTGTCCGCGATGTTGGCCGGATGACGCTCGATCACGCCGTTGGCGATGCCGCGGATCGCCTCGGCGGCGAGCCACGTGACCGCGGCGATGGCGAGCACGCCGGTGGTGTGCTCCACGGTCCGGATGCCCGGCATGTCGGCGGGCACCGCCTGCCACAGCAGCATCAGCGCGACGAGCGGCAGCACGAGCTGCGCCGGGCGGTCGCAGCGCCGCACCATCGCGCGCAGCACGGTGGAGAACACGGTGACGCGAACGACGACCGGGCGCAGCACGGCATGGGCCAGCAGCGCCGCGAGCACGACGAGCAGCGCCACGAGGAGCAGCCCGCCCCAGGTCGACAGGTCCACGGAGATCGGCATGCGCGGTATCGGTTCGGACGGAATCCCAGGGGCTGGCAAGACCCGTGCCGCGGCATGCGCCAATCCCCGCCCGCCCGCCCGGGGCGCAGCGGGCCCGTAGACTGGCCTGCGTCGCCATGGACATGCTGCTCGACCCGAACACCTGGATCGCGTTCGCGATGCTGACGGCCCTCGAGATCGTGCTCGGGGTCGACAACATCGTCTTCATCTCCATCGTCGTCGGGCGCCTCCCGCCCGAGCAGCGCAACCGCGCGCGGCGCCTGGGGCTCGGCTTCGCGATGCTCACGCGGCTGCTGCTGCTGCTCTCGCTCAGCTGGGTGATGGGGCTCACGAGCGACCTCTTCAGCGTGCTGGGCCAGGGCATCAGCGGGCGCGACCTGGTGCTGCTGTTCGGCGGCGTGTTCCTGCTCTACAAGGCCTCGCACGAGATCTTCGTCGAGGTCGAAGCCCGGGAGGAGGACGCGCCCCGCCCGAAGGTGCCGAGGCAGGGCGCGCACGGCACGATGTTCTGGGGGGTGATCGGGCAGATCGCGGTGATCGACATCGTGTTCTCGCTCGACTCGGTGATCACGGCGGTCGGCCTCGTGGACCGCCTGCCGGTGATGGTGGCGGCGGTGGTCGCCTCGGTGGGCGTCATGCTGTTCGCGGCCCGGCCCATCGGCGAGTTCGTCGACGGCCATCCGTCGGTCAAGGTGCTCGCGCTCGCCTTCCTGGTGATGGTGGGCATGGCGCTCACGGCCGAGGCGTTCGACCTGCACGTGCCCAAGGGCTACATCTACGCCTCGATGGCGTTCTCGCTGTTCGTCGAGTCGCTCAACCTGCGCGCGCGTGCCAGGCGCCGGGCGCAGCGCAAGCAGGGGGCGGTCGCGTCCTGACGCGCGGCTCGCAGGCTGCGCGCGACAGCGCGCGCTGCAGCGCCGCCGCCGCCGGCTCGGTGAAGCTCTCGCAGCACACCAGCCGCCAGCCCGCGCGGGGGTAGTCGCTCGCGCGCGCGTCGACCGCCACCCAGGGCGCGCCGGGGGCGTGGCGCGCCAGGTGGTCGAGGACCTCGTCCTGGCGCACGCACGGGGCGTCCGGCGAGCGCCGGTCGTAGAGCGGCGTGGTGGCGACCACGCGCGGCCGCAGGTCCGCGGAGAAGAAGTGCCGGAAGTGCTCGAGCGTCATGCGGTAGCGGCGCTCGCTGGTGACGACCACGCCCCAGCGCGGCCACGCCTGCAGCACGGACTCGAGGCGGCGCAGCCCGACCGCGCCGCCGCCGCCCGGACCGGCGGCGTCGCTCGGCACGTCGAGCACGCAATCGATGTTGAGGAACAGCAGCATGGGCGGGCGGCGGGCGTTCTCGAAGCCGCCGATGATGCCCACCTGCCGTGTCGCCCGCGTGACGGTCGCGCGACGCGGCGCCGGGGCGCCGCGCGCCCCGACGGGCCCGCGCCCCGCGCGCGCCGACGCACCCGAGAACCGCGCGCGCCGACGCGCCCGCTCGCCGCTCGCGCCGGCGCGAGCAGTTTCTACACGGCGGGTGCGCGGACTACACGCCCATGCGGTGCTCGGGCTCCGACTGGCGCAACGGCTCCGCGGGTTCCGGCGGCTCCTCGACCGCGACGCCGTGCAGGTACACCATCTTGCCGCCGAGCCAGCCGGACACGGCCAGCGCGGCGATGGCCACCACCGACAGCATCAGCGCCATGGCCGGGTCGCCGCCCGTGGTGCGCATCCACACGTTCACGCAGTACAGCGCGACCACCGTCAGGTTGATCGCCATGTGGGTGAGCGCGAGGCGCTTCAGGCCGCCCTTGAGCGACAGCATGTCGATGAAGCCGGGGATGGCCGCGACGAGCGCGCCGGCGATGCCGCCCACCATGGTGTAGAGCGCGACGATGGACCAGTTCTCGTTCGGGCTGCCGGTGGCGCGCACGATGTCGCACACCAGCGAGAACACCCACAGGCCGATCGGGATGGTGACCAGCATGGGGTGGATGGGGTGCCTGGCGATCTGGGCTGGGGTATGCATGTGCTGCTCCTGCATCGTTTCGACACCTTCGGATGCGTGCAAGGCGCATGCCGGCGCCGGGCCGCGCGGGCCCGCGCTCACCCGATGGCGGGGCCCCCGGCCGGGACGGGCGAATAGCCGGCGTCCTCGATGGCCGCGCGCAGCGCCTGCGCATCCGCCTGCGCCGGATCCACCTCGACGCGGTGGGTCGCGAGATCGATGCGCACCTTCGCCTGCGGATCGGCGCGCTTCAGCGCGGACTGGATGGTGCCCACGCAGTGGCCGCAGGTCATGTCGGGGACGTCGAAGGCGATCATGGAAGCTCTCCTGTGCGAAGGGAACGGACGGCGCATACTGTGAACCTTCCGACCGTGGGAAGGTCAAGCGGTTCGGGCAAACCCCTGCCGCGTGCGTGCGGCCGGCGTGCCTCGCGCTTGACCTTGACACGGTGGCAGACTCCATGATCGCTCGATCGCCCACGCCCGGCCCCGCACCATGAGTTCCACCGCCATCGCTTCCCCCGACGCCGGCCTGCGCCTGCGGGTGGGCGGCATGACCTGCGCCTCCTGCGTGCGCCGGGTCGAGAAGGCGCTGGCCGCCGTGCCGGGCGTGCGCGATGCGCGCGTGAACCTCGCCACCGAGGAAGCGTGGGTGCAGGGCGACGCGGCGCTCGACCCGGCCGCGCTCGCCGCCGCGGTGCGCCGCGCCGGCTACGACGTCGCCACGCGCGAGGTCGCGCTCGACGTCGACGGCATGACCTGCGCCTCGTGCGCGGGGCGGGTCGAGAAGGCGCTGCGCAAGGTGCCGGGCGTGTCGGCGGCGTCGGTGAACCTGGCGACCGAGCGCGCCACCGTGCAGGCGCTGGCCGGCGTGCCGGTGGAGGCGCTGGTGGCCGCGGCGGGCCGGGCCGGCTATCCCGCACGCGCGGCCGGCGGCGCACCGCAACCGGCGCCCGCCGCCCGGCGCGCGGAAGGGTGGCTCGTGGCCGCGAGCGCGGCGCTCTCGCTGCCGCTCGCGGCGCCCATGCTGCTCGCGCTGGCCGGCATCGCCTGGATGCTGCCGGGCTGGGCGCAGCTCGCGCTCGCCACCCCGGTGCAGTTCGTGTTCGGTGCGCGCTTCTACCGCGCCGGCTGGAAGGCGCTGCGCGCCGGCACCGGCAACATGGACCTGCTGGTCGCGCTGGGCACCTCGGCGGCGTACGGCCTGTCGGCGTTCCTGCTGTGGCGCCACGGCAGCCACGTTTCGCACCTGTACTTCGAGGCCTCGGCCGCCGTCGTCACGCTGGTGCTGCTGGGCAAGTGGCTCGAGGGGCGCGCCAAGCGGCAGACCACGGAGGCCATCCGCGCGCTCAACGCCTTGCGGCCGGCCACCGCGCGCGTGCTGCGCGGCGGCGCCGAGGTGGAGGTGCCGGTGGCGCAGGTGGCGGTCGGCGACGTGGTGCGCGTGCGGCCGGGCGAGCGCGTGGCGGTGGACGGCGAGGTGGCCGACGGCGAGAGCCACGTCGACGAGTCGCTCGTCACGGGCGAGAGCCTGCCGGTCGCGAAGGCGCCCGGGGACCGCGTCACGGGCGGCTCGGTCAACGGCGAAGGCGTGCTGGCGGTGCGCACCCTCGCGGTCGGCGCCGAGACGACGCTCGCGCGCATCATCCGCCTGGTCGAGTCGGCGCAGGCGGCGAAGGCGCCCATCCAGCGCCTGGTCGACCGGGTGAGCGCGGTGTTCGTGCCGGTGGTGCTGGTGCTGGCCGCGCTCACGCTCGCCGGCTGGGGCCTCGCCTCCGGCGACTGGTCGCGCGCGCTGATCCACGCGGTCTCGGTGCTGGTGATCGCGTGCCCGTGCGCCCTCGGCCTCGCGACGCCGACGGCCATCATGGCCGGCACGGGCGTGGCGGCGCGGCACGGCATCCTCATCCGCGACGCCGAAGCGCTCGAGCGCGCGCACGCGGTGTCGCTCGTCGCCTTCGACAAGACCGGCACGCTGACCGCGGGCCATCCCGCGCTGGTGGCCGTGCTGCCCGCCCCGGGCCGCACGCGCGACGAGGTGCTGCGCCAGGCCGGCGCGGTGCAGCAGTCGAGCCAGCATCCGCTGGCGCGCGCGGTGATGGAGGCGGCGCGCACGGCCGGCGTCGCGGTGCCCGCGGCCGCGGGCGCGCGCGCGTTGGCCGGGCGCGGTGTCGAGGCGCGGGTCGAGGGCGAGCTCGTGGCGCTCGGCAGCGCGCGGCTGCTGCGCGAGCGGGGCGCCGCGCCGGGCGCGCTGGCGGCCGAGGCCGAGCGGCTGGAAGGCGAGGCGCGCACGGTGTCGTGGCTGGTGCGCGGGACGGGCGCGGCGGCCGAGGTCGTCGGGCTGCTCGGCTTCGGCGATCCGGTGAAGCCCGCGGCGGCCGGCGCGGTCGCGCGGCTGCATGCGCGCGGACTGCGCACCGCGCTGCTCACCGGCGACAACCGCGGCAGCGCCGAGGCCGTGGGGCGCGCGCTCGGCATCGCCGACGTGCGCGCCGAGGTGCTGCCCGAGCAGAAGGCGGCGGTGGTGCAGTCGATGCGTGCCGACGGCGCGGTCGTCGCGATGGTGGGCGACGGCATCAACGACGCGCCCGCGCTGGCGGCGGCCGACGTCGGCATCGCGATGTCGAGCGGCACCGACGTCGCGATGGAGACCGCCGGCATCACGCTGATGCGCGGCGATCCGCACGGCGTGGCCGACGCGCTCGACGTGTCGCGCCGCACCGTGGCCACGATCCGGCGCGGCCTGTTCTGGGCCTTCGCCTACAACGTGGTCGGCATTCCGCTCGCCGCCTTCGGCCTGCTGAGCCCGGTGGTGGCCGGCGCGGCGATGGCGGCGAGCAGCTTGAGCGTGGTGGCGAACGCGCTGTGGCTGCGGCGTTGGCGGCCCCGGCAAGCAATGCAGGAGACGACATGACGACCATGAACATCGGCGAAGCGGCGCGCGCCTCCGGCGTGTCGGCCAAGATGATCCGGCACTACGAGCAGGTCGGCCTGTTCCCCGGACCGCCGCGCACCGAGGCCGGCTACCGGCAATACGGCGACAAGGAGGTGCACACCCTGCGCTTCATCCGCCACGCGCGCGACCTGGGCTTCTCGATCGAGCAGATCGGCCAGCTGCTCGCCCTGTGGCAGGACCGCGCGCGCCCGAGCCGCGAGGTGAAGGGGCTGGCGCAGGCGCACATCGACGCGCTCGAGCAGAAGCTGCAGGACATCGAGGCGATGAAGTCCACGCTGCAACGGCTGGTGCGCTGCTGCCGTGGCGACGAGCGGCCCGACTGCCCGATCATCGACACGCTGGCGCACGACGGCGTCGCGCTGCCCGGCCGGGACGGCGAACGCACCCTGGCGGCGCCGCGCCACGCCGCCGCGCGCGGCCGCCTCGAGGGCGCGGCCGCGCGCGGGCGCAAGCGGGCCGAGCGCGCCGCCTGATCGCGCGCGGCCGCGGCCTCACGGGCCCGGCCGGCGTCCTCTTGCCGGCGCAGGCGCGCAAGCGCACGCTCAGCGGGCTTTGCGCCGCATGAGCAGGTACGCGGCCGGCAGCACGAGCATCGACAGCAGCGGCGCCGTGATCATCCCGCCCACCATCGGCGCCGCGATGCGCCGCATCACCTCCGACCCCGTGCCTTCGCCCCACATGATCGGGAACAGGCCCGCGAGGATCACCGCCACCGTCATCGCCTTCGGCCGCACGCGCAGCACCGCGCCTTCGCGGATCGCGTCGAGCAGGTCGCCGGCGGTGGTCGCGCCGCGCGCCACGCGCGCCTCCCACGCGTGCTTCAGGTACAGCAGCATGATCACGCCGAACTCCGCGGCCACGCCGGCCAGCGCGATGAAGCCCACCGCGCCCGCCACGGAGAGGTTGTAGCCGAGCGCGTACAGCAGCCAGATGCCGCCCACCAGCGCGAACGGCAGCGCGGCCATGATGAGCAGCGCCTCGCCCACGCGCCGGAACACGAGGTACAGCAGCACGAAGATGATGGCCAGGGTGAAGGGCACGACGACCTTCATCCGCGCCGTCGCGCGCTCCAGGTACTCGAACTGCCCGGACCAGCTGATCGAGTAGCCGGGCGGCAGCTTCACCTCGCGGCCCACGGCGGCCTGCATGTCGTGCACCGCTCCGCGCAGGTCGCGGCCGCGCAGGTCCACGTACACCCAGCCCGACAGCCGCGCGTTCTCGCTGCGCAGCATGGGCGGCCCGTCGGTGATGCGCACGTCGGCCACGTCGGCCAGCACCAGCCGCGCGCCGCGCTCGCTCACGATCGGCAGCTGCCGCAGCTTCTCGAGCGAGTCGCGGATCTCGCGCGGATAGCGCAGGTTCACCGGGAAGCGCTGCAGCCCCTCGACCGTCTCGCCGATGTTCTCGCCGCCCACCGCCGCGGCGATCACCGACTGGACGTCGGCGACGTTCATGCCGAAGCGCGCCGCGTCGGCGCGGCGGATGTCGACGTCGACGTAGCGGCCGCCGGTGAGCCGCTCGGCGAGCGCGCTGCTCACGCCCGGCACGCCCTTCAGCACGCGCTCGATGTCGACGGTCAGGCGCTCGATGGTCGCGAGGTCGGTGCCCGCCACCTTCACGCCCACCGGGCTCTTGATGCCGGTGGCGAGCATGTCGATGCGGTTGCGGATCGGCGGCACCCAGATGTTGGCCAGGCCCGGCACGCGCACGAGGGCGTCGAGCTCCTCGACCAGCCGGTCCTGCGTCATGCCCGGCCGCCACTCGTCGCGCGGCTTGAAGCGGATGGTGGTCTCGAACATCTCCAGCGGCGCCGGGTCGGTCGCGCTTTCCGCGCGGCCGGCCTTGCCGTGCACGCTCGCCACCTCGGGCACGGTCTTGATGAGGCGGTCCGTCTGCTGCAGCAGCTCGGCCGCCTTCTGCGCCGAGAGCCCCGGCAGCGCCGTGGGCATGTACAGCAGGTCGCCCTCGTCGAGCCGCGGCATGAACTCGCCGCCGATGTGCTGCAGCGGCCACAGGCTCGCCGCGAGCACGACCGCCGCGGCCGCGAGCGTCGCCCGGGGGAAGCGCAGCACGACGTCGAGCAGCGGCCGGTAGGCGGCGACGAGCAGTCGGTTGAGCGGATTGCGGTGCTCGTCGGGGATGCGGCCGCGGATCAGCCAGCCCATCAGCACCGGGATCAGCGTGACGGCCAGGCCCGCGGAGGCCGCCATCGCGTAGGTCTTGGTGAACGCGAGCGGCGAGAACAGCCGGCCCTCCTGCGCCTCCAGCGTGAACACCGGGATGAACGACAGCGTGATCACGAGCAGCGAGAAGAACAGCGCCGGCCCCACCTCGACGGCCGCGTCGGCGATCACCCGCCAGTGCGCCTCGCCTTCCAGCCGCTCGCCCGGATGCGCGTGGCGCCACCGCTCCAGGTGCTTGTGCGCGTTCTCGATCATCACCACCGCCGCGTCCACCATCGCGCCGATGGCGATCGCGATGCCGCCCAGCGACATGATGTTCGCGTTCACGCCCTGGTGGCGCATCACGATGAACGCCGCCAGGATGCCGAGCGGCAGCGAGACGATCGCCACGAACGCCGAGCGCAGGTGGAACAGGAACGCGAAGCACACCAGCGCGACGACGGCGAATTCCTCCACCAGCTTGCGCGCGAGGTTGTCGACCGCGCGCTCGATGAGCTGCGAGCGGTCGTAGGTGGGCACGACCTGCACGCCCTCGGGCAGCGTGGCCTGCAGCGACGCGAGCTTGGCCTTCACTGCGCGGATCGTCTCGAGCGCGTTGCGGCCCGAGCGCATCACGATCACGCCGCCGGTCACCTCGCCTTCGCCGTCGAGCTCGCCGATGCCGCGGCGCATCTCGGGGCCGAGCTGCACGCGCGCGACGTCGCCCAGGCGCACCGGCACGCCGGCCGCGCTGGTCGTGATCGGCACGGCGCGGAAGTCGTCGAGCGTCTGCAGGTAGCCGCTGGCGCGCACCATGTACTCGGCCTCGCCCAGCTCGAGCACCGAGCCGCCGACCTCCTGGTTGGCCTTGCGGATCGCGTCCACGACCCGCGTGTGCGCGATGCCGTGGGCGGCGAGCCGCGCAGGGTCGAGCACCACCTGGTACTGGCGCACCATGCCGCCGATGGTCGCCACCTCGGCCACGCCGGGCACCGTCTTCAGCTCGTACTTGAGGAACCAGTCCTGCAGCGCGCGCAACTGGCCCGCGTCGTGCGTGCCGCCGCGGTCCACCAGCGCGTACTGGTAGACCCAGCCGACGCCGGTCGCGTCCGGGCCGAGCGCGGGCCGGGCCTGCGCCGGCAGCCGCGACTGCACCTGGTACAGCACCTCCAGCACGCGCGAGCGCGCCCAGTACAGGTCGGTGCCGTCCTCGAACAGCACGTACACGAACGAGTCGCCGAAGAACGAGTAGCCGCGCACCGTGCGCGCGCCGGGCACCGAGAGCATCGTCGTGGTGAGCGGGTACGTCACCTGGTTCTCGACGATGCGCGGCGCCTGGCCCGGGTACGTCGTGCGGATGATCACCTGCACGTCGGAGAGGTCGGGCAGCGCGTCGAGCGGCGTGCGCGCGAGCGAGAGCGCGCCCCACGCCGCCACGACGGCGGTGGCGAGCAGCACCAGGAAGCGGTTGGCGATCGACCAGCGGATGACGTGCGCGATCATGGCCGGCGGCCTTCGCTGCCGGCCACGCGCGTCACCGAGGACAGCTGCGCGCCGTCCGGGCCCACGGTGAACTCGAAGCGGATGCGGTCGCCGGCCTTCAGGCCCTTCGGCGCGCCGCCCGGCGGCAGCCTGAACTCCATCGTCATCGGGCCCCAGCGCAGCGACGGGATCGGGCCGTGCGACAGCATCATCGCGTCCTGGCCCAGGTGCTCGACCACGCCTTCGCCGGCATGCCGCGCGCCGGGCGGCGCGGGCTTGGCGGCGGCGCGATCGTCGTCATGGTCATGGTCGTGGGCGGGGGCGGGGGTGGGGGCGGCACCGTGGCCGGCCGCGCTCGCGGCGACCGCGGTGCCGGGCGCGCTCGCCGCGCCTGACGCCGCAGCGGCCGCCGGCTCGGCGTTCAGCCGCGCCTCCACGCCGCGCAGGCTCGCTTCCGAATCGATCAGGAACTGCGACGACACGACCACCCGCTGGCCGGCCTGCAGCCCGCGCGTCACCTCGGTCAGCCCGCCGCTCTCGGCGCCGGTCTCCACCGGCACCGGGCGGAAGCGGCCGCCGTCCTCGGCGAGCATGACGACCGTGCGCCGGCCGGTCTGGATCACCGCCTCGGTCGGCACGAGCAGCGACGTCGCGGCGCGCGTGCCGGTGAATTCCATCGTGACGAACATGCCCGGCACCAGGCGCCCGCGCGGGTTGGCGATCTCCATGCGCGCCTTCAGCGTGCGCGTGGCGGCGTCGACTTCCGGCAGGAGCGCCTGCACGCGGCCCTCGAAGGTCTCGCCGGGCGCGGCGGGGCTGCGCGCCGTGACGCGCGTCCCGGGCCGCAGCCACGCCGCCTGGCTCTCCGGCACCTCCGCGTGCGCCCACACCCGCGACAGGCCGTTGATGCGGAACAGCGCGGCGCCCGGCATGACGGCGGTGCCCTCGCGCGCCATCAGCTCCACCACCACGCCGGAGATCGGCGCGACGAGCGTGAGGCGCGCGTGCGTGCGGCCCGTCGTCTCGACCAGGCGGATCTGCTCGTCGCTCATGCCGGCCTGGCGCATGCGCTGGCGCGCGCCGTCGACCAGCGCGGCGAGGTCGGTGCCCTGCATGCGGCGCACCGAGAGGAACTCCTCCTGCGCCGCGATCCAATCGGGCACGTACAGCTCGACCAGCGGCTGGCCCCGGGCGACGCGGTCGAGCGTGGCGCGCACGTGCAGCCGCTCGACGAAGCCGGCGGCGCGCGCCGGCACCACCGCCTGGTCGCGCTCGTTGAACGCGATCGCCCCCACCGCGCTCATCCGCGGCGCGAGCGTGCCCTCGGTGACCGCGGCGGTGCGCATGCCGAGGCTCTGCTGCACGCGCGGGCTCACGCTCACCCGGCCGGCGTCGCGCTCCCCGCCCGCGTACACGGGCGAGAGCATCATGTCCATGAAGGGCGACTTGCCGGGCCTGTCGAAGCGCTGGCCGGGCACCATCGGGTCCTGCCAGTGGAGGATGCGCTGGCCGTTGGCGGGGTCCACGTCGCCGGCCTTCAGGCCCTGGCGCACGTGGCGGCGCGTGGCGTCCTCGCCCGATTCGGCGGGCGCGTTCGCCGCCGGTCCCGACGCCGCCGGGGTCGCCGCGCGCGGCGCGGCGTGATCCATGCCGCGCTGCATGCCGGCGCGGTAGAGCCCCGCGCCGGCGGCGGCGAGGACCGCGGCGGCGAGGGCGGCGAGGGCGAAGGTCTTCGTCTTCATGTTCGCTCCGGAAGGGGTCACCGCGGCGGCGCGGCGGTGTCGTGCGCGGGGACGTGCGCCTCGGGGACGAGGTAGCGCAGCTGCGCCCACAGGCGCGCGGCGTCCATCTCGAGGCGCAGCCGCTCCATGCGCGCGTCGATCTCCATGCGGCGCGCCTCGAGCACGTCGCCCAGCCGGCCGGCGCCGCCGCGGTACGCGGCCAGCGCGGCGCGCGTGCGCTCGCCGGCGAGCGGCACCAGGGCGGCGTCGTAGCGCTCGGCGCGCGCGCGCTGGCCCTGCCACTCCTGCAGCAGCGCGCGCGTCTCGGCCACGTGCTCGCGCGTCGTCTCCTCGCGTTCGGCGCGCATCCGCTCGACGGTGGCCAGGCGCGCGGCGAGCTCGCGGTCCTGGCGGTCGGCGCGGTTCCAGGGCAGCGGCACCGAGACGTTGAACGAGACCATGGGCGAGAAGGCGGGGCCGCGCTGGCTGTACGCGAGCTCGGCCGTCCAGTCCGGCCGCCGCTCGGTGCGCGCCATCTCGGCCTCGGCGCGCGCCACCTCCTCCTGCCGCGTGCGCAGCGCGACCTCGGGATGGTGACCGAGCACGACGTCGAGCCTGGCGAGGTCGAGCCGCACCGTGTCGAGCGCGGGCGGCGGCGCGAGCGGCGCGCGCGCGGCGTCGCCCACCCAGCGCACCAGCCGGGTGGTGGCCGTCGCCACCTGGCGCTCGGCCTGCGCGATGCGGTCATCCGCCTGCGCGAGCGCCGAGCGCGCGGCGAAGAGGTCGGCCTGCGCGCCGCGGCCGCCGCGGTAGGCGGCGTCGGCCGCGTCCACCTGCAGCCGCGCCTCGTCGCGCTGCCCGAGCAACAGCGCCAGCATGCGCTCCTGGTAGTGGCGGTCGAGCCATGCCGTCGCGGTGTCACGCTGCACCTGCGCCTCCGCCACGGCGCGCGCCGCTTCGGCGGCCTCGGCCTCGCGCTCGAAGCGGGCGGCGCGCGCGCGGCGCTTGTCGGCGCGGGTGAACTCCTGCATGACGGCGATCGAGCGCATCGTCATGAAGTCGCGCGCGACGCTCCACGCCTCGGGGCCTTCGGTGGGCAGGTTGTCGATGCCGGCCTTCAGCACGGGGTCGGGCCGCTGCCCCGCGGCCACCGCCATGTGGCGTGCCGCGGCGGCTGCGGCCTCCTGCGCCTGCAGCTGCAGCGAGCGCGCGTGCGCGGTGTGCACGGCCTGGTCCAGGGTGAGCGCCGGCGGCGGGGTCTGCGCCATCGCCGCGGCGCCCGCGAGCGCCCAGGCAGCCGCGAGCAGCGGCCGCGGGCGGGGAGCGGGGCGCCGGGCCCGGCGTGCGGACGGGAGGAATCGGGTCATGCCATCTCCGAAGACGAGCGAAGGTCGCGCCGCGGCGGGGCCGCGGCCTGTCCGTGCGCGGGCGCCCACCGGCGACCCCGCACGCGCGTCAGGAGATCAATCGCGCAGGCAGCAGTGCAGGATCGCGAGCGGCGGGGACGAGCCCGCGCGCGGCGGCAGCGCCTGGCCCGGCGCGCCGGCGGCGCCGGCCGGCGGCGGGGCGGCCGGCAGCACGTAGAGCGCGGCGACGAGCGCGGGCGCCACGCTGGGCGCGGGCGACGGGTCCGCGCTCTGCTGCCCGAGCTGGCAATGGCCCGCGCACAGCGGCGATCCGGCGGCGACATCGGCCGGCGCCGCGCCGGGCGAGCCGGCCGCGGCCGCGGCTTCGGCGCATGGCGCGCCGTCATGCATCGCCATCGCCGGCATCGGCGACCGGACCGTGGCCGCCGCCAGCGCGCACGCGTGCGACGCGACCGCGAACTGCGCGAGCAGCACGATCCCGATCATCAGGCGCGCGACGAGGCGGCGGAAGGCGCGGGTCATGCGGCGCATTATCGTCGCGCGGTCGCGTGGTCGCGTGGTCGCGTGGTGGCGCAGTCGCGTGCTGGCGCGGTCGCGTGGTCGCGCCGTCCGCCGTGCCGGACCCGGCACGCGATGCCGGCCGGACCCGGCGCGGCGTCAGGCGAAGCGCACGCGCACCGCGAGCCCGCCCAGCCGCTGCGAGCGCTGCGCGTCCAGCGTCGCCCCATGCACGGCGGCGATGCGGCGCGCGATCGACCAGCCCAGGCCGCTGCCGCTCGCCTCGGTGCCCGCGATGCGGAAGAAGCGCTCGCCCAGCCGGTCGATCTCGGGCTGCGCGAGGCCCGGGCCGCTGTCGTCGACCTCCAGCGCCACGCGCCCGCCGGCGTCACGCGCGGCCCGCACGGCGATGCGCGCGCCGCGCGGGCTGTAGCGCATCGCGTTGTCGACCAGGTTGCGCGCGAGCACGGCGAGCAGCGTGGGCTCGCCGGCCACCACGCAGCCCGGCGCGGCGTCGAGCTCCAGCGCCTGCGCGCGCGCGAGCGCGGCCGGGGCCGCGTCGGCCAGCACGCCGCGCACCAGCGCGCCCAGGTCCACGTCGTGCAGCGCCGGCGCATCGGACGCCTCCAGGCGCGCGAGCGTCAGCAGCTGCTCCACCAGCCGCGTCGCGCGGTCGCAGCCGGCGAGCGTGCCCTGCAGCGCGTGGCGGCGGCGCGCGTCGTCCGCTTCGGCGAGCGCCACCTGCGCCTGGGTGCGGATCGCCGCGATCGGCGTGCGCAGCTCGTGGGCCGCGTCGGCGGTGAAGCGGCGCTCCGATTCCAGCAGCGCGCCGACGCGCTCGAACAGGCCGTTCAGCGCGTCGACGACGGGTGCGATCTCGGCCGGCGTGGCGTCGAGCGCGACCGGGTCGAGCGCCGCGGCGCGCCGCGCGGCCAGCAGCCGCCCCAGCCGGCGCAGCGGCGCGAGGCCGCGGTGCACCGCCCACCCCGCGGCGAGGCCGAGCAGCGGCAGCGCCACGCCCATCGGCCACAGCATGCCGCCCATCACCGCCCGCAGGATCGACGCGCGGGAGCGCGCGCGCTCGCCGACGTACACCTGCACGTCGCGCTCGGCGCCGCGCGCGGCGAACACGCGCCAGGCTTCGCCGTCGATCGTCACGGTGGAGAAGCCGGCGCGCGTCGCGGCCATCGGCCGCGCCGGCGCGCTGGCCGAGCGCAGCGCGAGCCGGCCCTCGTGGAACACCTGGAACGCCGCCTGGGGGGCATACCGGTGCAGCGACGGCGCGTCGACGCCGTGGTCGTCGTCGTGGTGGCGCCCCCCGTCGTCCTCGCCGAGGTCGCGCACCTGCTGCGCGACCAGCAGCGCGGCGGCCTGCGCGAGGTGGCCGTCGAGCAGCTCGTCGAGCTCGTCGCGCACGTCGATCCAGGTGAGCGCGGCAGCCGCCGCCCAGACGGCCGCCACCACCCCGAGCACCAGCGCGAGCAGCCGCGCCTGCAGCGAGCGCGCGCGGCGCCCGCCGGGCGCCGCGTTTCCCCGGCCGCCGGCGAGCAAAGTCCGGCGCGCGCGCGGCGACGGCGGCGATGCCGGCGCGTTCACCGGATCCCGGCCCCGCTGCGGCTGCCGGCGGGCAGCTCCCGCGCCATCAGGTACCCGACCCC
>Ga0075429_100000852_pt1 | contig 23971 bp, 16 predicted proteins | sample RhiMetdeltSRZDD3_FD_75295 | JGI IMG/M metagenome (GOLD analysis project Ga0075429, IMG submission 75295) | Populus rhizosphere microbial communities from Tennessee, USA - Rhizosphere MetaG P. deltoides SRZDD3 | ecosystem: Host-associated > Plants > Roots > Rhizosphere > Soil | place: USA... | reverse complement strand
CGAGAAGTGCACGAACACGTCCTCGCCACCGTCTGCCTGGGTCAGGAAGCCGAAACCCTTCGCCTCGTTGAACCACTTCACAGTGCCACTAGCCACTTTGATGCTCCTTGTATCCGGGTCCGAAGACCCGTGCTTGCCGCAGAATCACGTCGCGGCTCCGTCCGGTCACTGTAACCGGTGTCTCGTTTGTCTTGGACTTCACGGCCCACAAAAAAAGCCGCCAGCAGAGTCTCTGGCGGATCTGAACGCGGACCACTCATCCACACACAACCGAAGACAGGGGAGTTATCGGTCATCGGGCCCCCGAAAGCCAGTACTTTCCGTAGGAGAGCTCCGAATCTGCCGATTCGTGGACAAGTTCCGGCGGCGGTTGGCCCGGGACAACGAGTTACGGCTGTGAGGCGGTCGGGCGGGAAGCGGCCCGGCAGCCCTCGCGTGGTACCGCTTCCCGACGCTTCGCCCCTCGCGGCGCGGTCAGCTCAGCTGCATGCCACCTTTGAGCTGGCGCTCCGCCTCGAGCCAGAACTCCAGCTCGCGCCCGCCCTGGAAGCCGGACTGCACATAGAGGTCGTGCGCTCGCAGCGCGATCGCCTCGTGCGTGGGTGAAGGCGGAGAGGCCAGCGGCGAGCGAGTGCTCACCACCGTGCTCTTGCGAACTCTCGCAGTGCTCGTGGTCGGGGTCGTCGTGCTGCGGCTCGAAGCAACGGAACGGCTCGGCATGGGGGCCTCCTGATCGGGCGGTGGATCGTCGAGCCGCAAGCTATCAGGTCGCCCGCGAGAGGGGGGGTGAAAAAACTGCAAAAGCCACGCGTCTCACCACGCTTCGGCGTCGCGCGCCGGCTCGAGCCGCCGTCCGCCATTGCGACCGGGCGCGTCGAGACGAGCTCGGCGCCGCCACGCCACGCAAGCATGCAGGCCGAGAGCCCGCCGCTACCGCGCGAGGACCAAGCGTCTGGCCAGGGGTGCCTTGAGCCCCGGCGCGGACAGCCTCGCGAAGTAGAGCCCCGGCGGGGCGCTGCCACCGCCACTCACTCCGCCGTCCCACGTCGCCGAACCGCGGCCTGCCGGCAGGTCGCGGTCCACGAGTGTGCGCACGCGGCGGCCCTGCGCATCGAAGATCGCCAGCTCGGCCGGGCCCGAACGCGACAGCGCATAGTGGAGCGTCGTCTGCGTGCGGAACGGGTTCGGCTGTGCGCTCTCGAGCACGTCGAGAAGTGCCACCGGGGGCACGGGGGAATCCAGCAGGGGATGGGCGTCGGTGGTGTCCCGCCGTGTATAGATGTGGTCGCCCGTGTTGAGGTCGTTGCTATTCGCAGCGTTCCCGGCGACGAAGAAGAAGATCCTGCCCGCAGCCGGCTTCGGGGCCCGCCAGCGGAGGGTCCACTCGACCGGGCCGAGATCGTTGTCGAACGTGCCGTTGGAGTTGTGTTCGACGTAGCGCCGGCTGGCGTGCACGCCGGCGCCGGGCACGATCTGGAGCCCCGCGATGCCGGCGATGTCGAACGTTCCCGCACCCAGTCCATCCGCCGCTCGGACCGCGGTGAGCTGGAACCCCCAGCGGCGAGGGGCCGCGAACGTCGAGGTCATCCGCACGCTGAGCGTGTAGAGCGTGTCGGGCAGGTAGAACTCCGGGACGTCGAGGATCTCGAGCGTCGCACCCGCGACATTCAGCGGGAAACTGGTGTGGCAGGCCGTGCAGACGCCCTCGGCGGCGACCCCCGCGATCGCCGGGGCGCCCGTTCTCGTGGCGGGGGGCCCGCTCGAGAAGGCGAAGGCCAGCGTGGCGCCCGCGGCCAGCGCGGCGATGACCGTGCAGCGAAGGATCCCGTGTCGCACCTGGACTCCATATGCCCTGCGGGTCCGCGATCCGTTCCCGTGTGGATGAGGATCAAGGATACCGCTGGGGCGGAATCGCGGTCGAGCCCTATGGCGAATTGGATTTTGCATCGCGCGCAAATCACGACGCATGGTCGAGGCTGGTGGAATTCCCCCGAAGCCCCCCGGCGCGCACGCGCTTCGCCCTGTCCGCAACCCCCGACCACGGGGGCATCTTCCACTCACCAAACAACTTTCGGACAGTAGCGCTCGCGTCGATGCGCGTCGCACGACGCACTCTCGGCGTCCGGCATAGACCGTGCCTATTACGGCCGCTCCGACGCACCCGGCCGCGATCCGCGGTGGGGTGCGTCAGCCCGATTTGCTCCGGTATGGAGATCGTTGCCCGTGTGCGTGGCCCGACGGATCTGCACAGGGACGCGCCCACACTTCGCGGGAGAGGTCATCGTGCGTACGTTCGTTTCCTTGATCCGTTCCGGCGCCTCCTCGTTGGGGATGGCGCTGCTGCTCGGCCTGACGCTGGTGAGCGCCGCTGCTGCCGGGCCTTACACGCGGCTGCAAGTGCTGCTCCCCGGGGAATCCGCCGCACCGGGCACCATCTCGGGCAAGACTGGAACCGCAACAGCCCAGACATCGGGCGTGCCATTCTCGGTGACCGTTCGCGCCTGCGACGACACCTGGGCCACGGTCACGACCGTCACGCACACGATCCAGATCCAGTCCACCGACGCCAGTGCGTCGCTGCCCGTGCCGTCGCAGCTCGCGAACGGTGTCGGGACGTTCACGGTCACGTTCAATGCCAGCGGTGCTTTCACCGTGATCGCTCACGACCAGACGGATCCCACGATCCCGAACGCGAGCAGTGCTCCCGTCCAGTCACTGGTGCTCCAGGGTTTCGTGTTCAACACCATCTCCCAGAAGCACTTCACGGCCGGCACCCCGGAGAACATGACGCTGCGCGCCGTGGACCCGCAGGGCAACACGGTCACCGGCTTCAGCGGTGTGGTCCGGCTCAAGGAGACCACCAGCTTCGGTGACGGCCGCGCCGCGCCCGACAGCATCACGCTCACGAACGGCACGTGGAGCGGCGGCGTGGCGGCGCTGCGCGCGGACGAGACCAACATCAACCGCGGCAACTGCAACTTCTACGCTTGGCTGTCGGCTGCGCCCGGCAAGAACGGCACCAGCGACCCGTTCGTCGTCCACCCGGCGGCGTTCTCGCGCGTGCAGATCGTGGTACCGGGCGAGACGCCGCTTCCGGGCAGCACGAGCGGCAAGGCCGGCACCCCGGCCTCCCAGAGCGCGGGGCAGGCGTTCCAGGTGAGCGTGTGGGCCACCGACGCCTACTGGAACCCGGTGGTGAGCGGGGACAATGTCCGCGTCTCCTCCAGCGACGTCCTCGCCAGCACGCCGGTGACGGGCCTGCTCACGAATGGCTTCCGGCAGTTCAACGTCACGCTCAACACGGTCGGCAGCCAGACGCTGAGCGTGAACGACCTGACAAACGCCTCCATCCAGGCGATGACGAGCCCCGGCATCCTCGTCCAGCCGAACGCGGTGCATCACTTCGTGATCAACACCATCACGTCGCCGCAGGTCGCGGGCGTGCCGGTGAGCGTGACCATTCGCGCCACGGACGTCAGCGGCAACACCATCCCGAACTACGCGGGTGACGTGAACCTCGCGGCGAATACGGGCGCAGGCAGCATCTCGCCCGAGCGCATCACGTTCACCAGCGGTACGTGGACGGGCCTCATCACGTTCAAGGGCGCGGGCAACAGCGTGCTGTTCACGGCGAGCGACTTCGCCGCGCCGCCGCACAGTGGCGCGAGCAACGCGTTCATCGTCGGCCCCGGCCCGCTGGCCGGACTCCAGGTGCTGTTGCCGGGTGAGACCGCGTCGGCCGGCGAGGCCGACGGCCGCTTCGGCACGCCCACCACGCAGAGCGCGGGGAACGCGTTCAACCTGACCGTGCGCGCCGTGGACGCCTACTGGAACCTGGTCCCCGGCATCAGCCACCGCGTCGCGTTCGCGTCCAGTGACTCGTTCGCGATCATGCCGGCGGACACGACGCTGAGCGATGGCCAGCGCCTGGTCCCGGTGCGGCTCCACAAGTCGGGCCCGCAGCGGATCTGGGTCACCGATCTCGACGCGCCGATCACGGCGGATACGAGTTCGGCGGTGATGATCGTCGGCGGTCCGTTCGCGCGCGTGCTCATCCTGGCGCCTGGCGAGTTCGTCGCGCCCGGCACGGCCAACGGCCGCGGCGGCGAGCCCACGGACCAGTCCGTCAGCTTCGCATTCACCGTGACGGTGCTGGCCACGGACAACTGGTGGAACCCCGTCGGTGGCGTCAACGACGTGGTGCGCATCACCTCGAATGATCCCAACGCCATCCTGCCGGCGGACACCGCACTCGTGAACGGTCGCATCGATGCGCCCGTTCGACTCGCGGCGAATGGCTACAGCCTGATCACGGTCCAGGACGTCACGAATCCCTCGAAGAGCGGCAGCTCGACGCAGGTGAACGCGATCTCGAGCGAGTTCCACCTCGAGGCCACGGTGGCCACGGACAGCGCCCGGGCGGGCGAGAACTTCTCGATCACGGTCAGGGTCACGAACGAAGCCGGCTCCGTGATGCAGGAGATCAACTCCCGCGTCACGCTCACGGCGCTCCGGGCGAACCTCACCACTCGGACGCTGGGCCGGGGACAGCTCGTTCCCGCGCAGGTCCAGCTGCTGCAGGGGCAAGCCACACTGAACCTCCAGTACTCGTACCCCGAGACGATCGTGATCGAGGCGGCGGACGACGCCGGCAACCAACCGGCCACGACGCTCCCCATCACGATCAAGCCGGGCGTGCCGACCCGCATCGTGCTCACCAGCGCGCCCGAATGGGTCGGAGGCAACAAAGTCGGAGTGCTCAGCGCCCGCCTCGAAGACCGGTTCGCCAACGGCGTGCCGAACGAGCCGATGTCGTTCGCGGTCATCACCGGCAACGGCAGCGTGGCGCCGCCCGACACGACCACGGACGCCACGGGCATGGCCCGCGCGAGGTTCCTGTCGGCGAGCCAGCCCGGACACGACCTGCTGCGCGCCAGCTCGGGCGGGCTCACCGCCGAGCTCGACCTCGAGACGGCGTTCGTGAACCCGAACGCCGGTGGCGGGCACATCACGAACTATCCGAACCCGTTCCATCCGCCGCAGGGCACCACGCTGGCGTGGAAGCTGGACGCCGACGCCACGGTCAAGCTGCGCATCTTCACGCAGAGCGGTGACCTGGTGCTGGAGCGCACGTTCACGCGCGGCGCCGTGGGTGGTGTGACTGGCCTCAACGAATGGGTGTGGGACGGCAAGAACGGCTCTGGCCGGACGGTCTCGAGCGGCGGCTACCTCGCGCTGGTCGAAGCCCAGGGCACGGGCGAAACCCTTCACGTGATGCGCCGCAAGATCGCGGTCGTGCGCTAAGGAGGAGAGAGAAATGAACCGGAATCTCCAGTCCTTGCTCGCCTGCGTCCTGTTCGGTGCCACGTTGGGCATCGCACCGGCGGCGGCCCAGGATCAGACCGCGGGCGCGCCCGGCGAGTGGCTCGCGCGTTACTCCAGCGCTCGCTCGCTCGGCCTCGGCTCCGCCTATGTCGCCACCGCGGACGATCCGCTGGGCGTGCTGTGGAACCCCGCGGGCCTGTCGTTCATGGACCAGAACCAGGTGCGCTTCGAGAACGCTCGCATGTTCGGGGAGACCTCGATCAACGCGTTCGGCTTCGCCGTCCCCGGCAGCCGCTGGCCCAGCCTCGGCGTGGCCATGGTCTCGCTCGGCTCGGGCGAGTTCCAGCAGACGAACGACATGAACGATGAGCTCGGGTCGTTCAAGGAGGGCGAGACGGCGTGGCTGCTGACCGCGTCGAAGGCCGTCACGCCGCGCGTCTCGCTGGGTGCGAACTTCAAACTCGTGCAGCAGACCGTCGAGTCGTTCAGCGCCGGCGGTTTCGGCATGGACCTGGGCGCGCTGGTGCAGGTCCTGCCCGACCTCAAGCTGGGCGTCTCGATGATGAACCTGGGCGGCCCGAGCCTGAAGCTGCGGGACGAACAGGAGACCTACGCTTCCCAGATCCGCGGCGGTGCCGCGCTGACCGTGCTGCAGGGCCGCGGCCTCGTGGCGATGGAAGTGGACCATGCCGAGGGCCTGGGCGCGCGGTTCAGCGCCGGTGCCGAGTACTGGATCATGTCGGCCATGGCGCTGCGCATGGGCTACAGCGCGGACGGTGGCTCGGGCGGCTTCACCTACCGCTTCGCGCCGAAGTACTCGCTGGACTACGCGACGGCCGACCATCCGCTCGGGCTGCAGCACCGCGTCGGCGTGAGCGCGCATTTCGGCGGCTTCTTCGCCAGCTCGAACGCCGAGCCGCAGGTGTTCTCGCCCACCGGCGAGCATGCCGTGACGCGCATCTCGCTCAACGCGCGCACGAAGGCCAGCCCGGTGTCGTGGGCGCTGGACGTCGTGAACAAGGCGGACGAGGTCGTGCGCCGCTTCGGCGGCGCGGGCCAGCCGCCCTCGCACCTGGAATGGGACGGCAAGGACGAGAACGGCCTGCCGCTGCCCGACGGCATCTACCGCTACAGCCTGGTCGTGAAGGACGCGGTCGGCCGTGCCGTGACCGGCCCGGTCCGCACTGTGGCGATCTCGACGGGCGGGCCGCAGGGCAACGTGCCGCTCGTGCCGGCCGCGGACAACGACAAATGACACGCTCGCTCGCTCATTGGGCCGCCGCGATCCTGACCGGCGCCGCGCTCGTCGCGGCGCCGGACCCGGGGTTCGCTGCCAAGCCCGACCCCAAAGCGAAGCCGCCCGCGGCCGCTCCGGCTCCGCCGGTTGCCGCTCCGGCTCCGCCGGCTTCGGTCACGACGCAGGATCCGGCGTCGGCCGCGAAGGCCGAGCCGAAAGCAGAGCCGAAGGCCGAGCTGAAGGCTGACTCCAAGAAGAAGTCGGCTCCCGCGTCGCCGGTCTCGGCCACGGCGCAGGACCCGGCCATGGCCTGGCAGCGGCTCGGGGACGCCTTCGAGTCCACACGCATGCTGGACGCTGCCGCGCGCCTGCCCAAGCTGCAGGCGATCGAGAAGTCGCTCGTGCAGGTGCTGAAGGACGGTCCCGATGACGAGCGGCGCATGGCCGCCCGCTTCCTCTCCGCGCGCCTGCGCTGGGAGCAGGGGGATTGGGAGGGCGCCGTGTCGGGCTTCCGCTCCGCCGCGGACGCCGCCGAGAAGACCAGCTTCGCGGACGACGCCACGTTCGCCTCGATCGAAGCACTCGAAGCCGCAGGTCGCGACGCCGAGGCCGCGAAGGAGTGGATCAAGTGGGAGAAGCGCTTCCCGGCGAGTTCGCTCGTGCCGGCCGCGCGCCTGGCGCGGTCCTGGAACGCGCTGCGTCGTGGTGATACGGGCGAGGCCGAGGAGCTGCTGAACCACCTCGCCACGGATTCGCCGTGGATCGTGAAGGAACAGCGCTACGTGCTGGCGAGCGCGCTCGCTCATCTCATGGCGGGCCGCGAGACACTCGCGCTCGAAGTGCTGGGGGATCGGCCGACGGCCGCGCCCGCGCTCTACCTGCGCGGCATGTGCCTCGCGCGCCAGGGCCAGCTGCTCAAGGCGGCGGCCGCGTGGCAGGAGGTGGCGGAGCGCTGGAGCCAGGGCCCGCTCGCGGATCACGCACGACTGGCCAAGGCGAACACGTTCCTCACGGCCCGCGACTACCGCAGCGCCGCCGAGGAGATGGCGCGCGTGGCGAGCCGCGTGAAGGACCCGGCCGTCAAGGCCGAGGCGGAACTGCGCGCTGCGGGTGCGCTGTTCCTCGCCGCCGGCAGCACGGACTCGGTCCTGACCCTGCTGCGCGGCGTGGTCGCGCGGCATGACGGCACCGACGTGGCCGCGCGCGCCCAGTTCCTCGTGGGTGAAGCGCTGGTGGCTCGGCAGCAGTACGAGCCCGCGATCAAGGAGTACAACCGCGTCCTCACGCGCTACTTCCAGCACAAGGTGGCCGCGAGCTCACAGTACCGCGTGGCGCGCTGCCTGGACGCGCTCGGCCGGCGTGCCGACGCCACCGGCAGCTACCAGGCCGTGGTGAGCGGCTACCCGCTCGAGCCCGAGGCTCCGGCCGCGGCGTACCTGGCGGGCGTGGGGCTGCTGCACCGCAACCTGCCGCGCGCAGCGGTCCCGTACTTCCAGATCGTGCTCGACCGCTACGCCCGGCCCAACGCCGAGGGCGCCGTGGTGTTCGCGCGCCCCGAACACCAGGAGCTGGTGGAAGCCGCGTTGTGCATGCTGGAGTGGTCGTGGCACCGGGCCGGCGACATGGGCCAGGTCGCGGGCGCGACGCACCTGCTCTTGCAGAAGATGCCGGCCAGCCGCTCGCCGTGGCGCGCGTGGGCGCTCGTGGTGGATGCCGACGCGCTGGCCGCGATCGGACGCTACGACGAGGCGCAGTCCACCTTGGAGCGGCTCGCGAAGGAGTTCCCGGATCATTCGGTCTCGGCCTCGGCCACACAGCTGCTGGCGTGGACGTACGCTCGGCAGGGCCAGGACAGTCTCGCGATCGCCACCGAGGAGCGGCTGCTCGCCCGCTGGGGTGCGACGGGGGACGAGGCGATCGTGAGCGGCGCGTTCCTGGACATCGCGCACGCACGGTTCAACCAGAAGCGCTACCGCGAGGCGGCCGGCGCGTACGAGGACTTCCTCCGCCGCTGGCCCGCGCACCGCCAGCGCGCCTCGGCGCTCTACCAGGCCGGGCTCTGCTACCTGCGGCTCGACCGCGCGGGCGATGCCGTGGACCGCTGGGAGGCGCTGGTCAGGGACAGCGCGTCCGCCGCGATCAGCGAGCGCGCGTGGGCACGCGCCGGGGACGTGTACTTCCAGGCCGACAAGTTCGACGCCGCGCGCCGTTGCTACCTGGGCCTGCTCGAGCACTTCGCGGCGAGCCCGGCCGCCGGGCTGGCGTCGCTGCGGCTGGCGCAGTGCGAGTACAACGCCGGCCACGACGCGGCAGCCCTCGAGGGCTTCTCGGCGACCATCGAGAAGTTCCCCGGCACGCCCTACGCCAAGGAAGCCCAGCGCGGCACCGAGCTGGCGCTCTACCGGCTGGCTTCGAGTGCGAAGGGCGAAGCGGTGCTGGCGCAGCTCGTGGAGCAGTACCCGAACAGCGCGTTCGCGGCGGATGCTCTGCTGCAGATCGCGCGCCGGCATTACCAGGCGAAGCGCTGGAGCGAGGCCGCCGAGGGCTTCCGCCAGGTCGTGACCCGGTTCCCGAGCTATTCGGCGGCGGACCAGGCCCAGTTCCTGATGGCCGACGCGCTGGCGCAGTCCGGCGCGAGCACCGAGGCGCGCAACGCCTACGACCAGTTCCTGTCGTACTTCCCCGACAGCGACCTCAAGCCGACGGCCAGCTTCCGGCTCGGGCTGCTGCAGTTCGAGGCGAAGGAGTTCATGCGGGCGGCGGTGGCGTTCACCACCGCGCTCGAGGACAGCGCCTCGGCCGAGGTGCGCGACCCCGCGCGCTACAACCTGGCGCTGTGTCACCGGCAACTCGGGGACCTGGTCCAGGCGCGCGCCGAGCTGGAGCGCTACCGCCAGGAGTTCCCGGCCGGTGCCCAGGCCGCCGAGGCCGTCTTCCAGCTCGCCGATCTCGACGAGGCCGCCGGCAACATGCAGGCCGCCGAGGCCGGGTTCGACCAAGCGCTCAACATGAAGCACGGCGCCGCCCTGGGTGCGGAGATCGCGTTCCGCCTCGGCCGCTGCCGCGAGCAGCTCGCCGACGTGCCGGGCGCGATCCGTGCCTACCAGGAGGCCCGCGCCTGCGTCGACCGCGACGAGCCGTTCCGTCTCTCGGCGCTCGCCCGGCTCGCCGCACTGCACGAGTCGCGCAAGGAGTACACGCGGGCGATCGAGGCCTACCGCGACATCATGAAGAACTCGCAGGACCGCGAGCTGGTCGTGGCCGCGGAAGAACGTGTGGAGCAGTTGTCCGCTTCCACTCGCCGGCGCTAGAGCCGGGCCCCCACGGGAACCCACAAGGAGAGTCGTGATGTTCGCCAATTTCGATTGGATCGGGGCCATGCGGTCGAGCCCGGTCATGGTCATCATCGTGATGTGTAGCGTGGTGACGCTGGGCTTCGCCTTCGAACGGCTGCTCTACTTCTGGAAGCGCCGTGGCAATCCCGAGACGTTCTACAAGGCGACCTGCGACAAGGTCCGCAACGGCCGGGTCCAGGACGCGCTGAACGAGTGCCTGGGCAATCCGCACCCGCTGGGCGCGGTGGCTGCCGAGGTGCTCAAGAACGCACACATGCCGCACGACGCGATCGAGGAGAAGATGCACATCGCGTTGAGCGAGCAGCGGCTGCACCTCGAGCGCAACCTGGGTGTGCTGGGCACCATGGGCAACACGGCGCCGCTCATCGGTCTGCTCGGCACGGTGTGGGGCATCATGCGCGCATTCCACGACATGGCGAGCACCGGTTCGGCCGGCCCGTCGGTGGTGGCGGCGGGTGTGGCCGAGGCGCTGTTCACGACGGCGGCCGCGCTGGCCGTGGCCGTGCCGGCCGTCATGCTCTACAACCACTTCATTCGCCGGATCTCGGTGATGCTCACGCAGGCCGAGAACCTGTCCCGCGGGCTGCGGATCGAGGTGGAACACTCGCGCTCGGCCCAGGCCACCCGCATGGCGTCCTGACGCATGGCCAGCCCACGCCGTCGTTACTCGGAACCGGGCATCTACGAGCCCAACATGACGCCGCTCATCGACGTCTCGCTGGTGCTCGTGGTGATCCTCATGGTGGCCACGCCGATGGCGTACCAATCCGGCATCGCCGTGAACTCGGCGAGCCGGAGCGGAAAGCAGGCCGCGCAGCCGTCCAAGGTGGAGCGCATCGAGCTCGCGATGTTCGCGGACAAGAGCGTCACCGTGAACCGCAAGACGGTGCCGAGGGATTCCCTGGAGATCGTGCTCAAGCCGCTGATCCTCGCCACGCCGAACGCAGTCGTCGTTCTGCGCTGTGACGACAGCGTGCCGCACGGCGATTTCGTGGGCGTGCTGGACGAAGCCCGGCAGCTCGGGGCCACGAAGATCGCGGTGGTGGGGGGCTGATGAAGATCCGTGTCCAAAGACCCGAGATGATCACGAAGGTCAACGTCACGCCGATCATCGACGTGGCGCTGGTGCTCGTCATCATCCTGCTCGTCACCGCTCCGATGATGTCGGTGGCGGACCTGCCCGTGGACCTGCCGACCGCGCGGACCCGCGAGGCCGAGGACGAGCGCAATGTCAGCATCACGATCAGCTCCGACGGCCAGTACGCCGTGGACGAGACCACGGTGCTGCCCGAACGGCTGCGCGAGACGCTGGAGAAGCGGCTGGCCGAGCCCGGCAACACGGGCGTGCTGGTCGTGGTGCGCGCCGACACCGGCGTGCCGTTCATGACGGTCCGGCACACGCTCGAGGACGCCCGCGCCGCGGGTGCCCAGCGCCTCGCCATCGCGACGCGCCAGCGGACGGAAGGCAAGCCATGAACGCGCGCGTGATGCACTTCGATCGCAGCGTCGCCGAGCTGGACGAGGTTCGCGGCCGCACGCGCTGGACCATGACGATGAGCTTCATGCTGCACGCGATCCTGCTGCTACTGCTGATGCTGCCGAAGCCGGCGCTCGAGGCTTCCGCGCCGCTCACCGAGATCACCATGCTCGGCGCGGGTGAACTGGATCCTGCGCCGGCCGCAGGCGGTGCGGCGGCGCCGATGAGAGCCGACGAGACGCGATCCGGCGTACGCGTGTCGAGCACGACCGACGCGACCTTCCTCCGGCGCGACGAGCACGCCGACGTGTCGCCGGACGCGGAGTCGATCAACCCGATGGACCGCGTCAGTGCGAGGCTTGCCGCGTTGCGCCAGGACGTGAGCCGGCCCGTGGCCAGCACGAACGTGGGCGGGCCCAGCGCGTTGTGGAGCACGCCTTCGGGCACCGCGGGTGCGACCGGCGGCAGCGGGCAGTCCATCAGCCTGACGCGCGGCGGCACGGGTGGCGGCGGTGCGCCGCTGGCACTCGGCCGCGGCGGCGGCACCGGCATCTCCGGAACACTGGCGAAGGCCGGCACCGGAGCGGCACGCACCGAGGCTCCCGCCGGCGAGGCGGCCGGCGACGCTCACGCCCGCCGCACACTGGCCGGCGCCCAACTTGCGGGCCCGATCGCCGATCGCGCCATCGTGAACTCGGTCACACCCACGTACCCCGAGTGGGCCAAGCGAGATGGCGTCGAGGCCGCGGTCACGCTGTACTTCATCGTGCGCGCGGATGGCACGGTCAAGGAGAACATCCTGGTGCAGAAGACGGCCGGCTTCGGCGACTTCGACGACAGCGCGCGCGCCGCGCTGGCCGCCTGGCGGTTCGTGCCGCTGAGCGGCGGCCGCACCGGCGAACAATGGGGCACCATCACCTTCCACTTCCGTCTGCGCGAATCTTGAGAGGAGACCGGCGATGAACTCGAGGAGATCGCTCCCGCTGGCTTGGGCCGTGGCCGCGGCATTCATCGTGTCGGCCGGCCTGCCCGCGGCCGCCGCGCCTCCCGCGCCGGCTGCCCGGAAGGCCGGCACACCGTCCAAGTCCAGCCAGGCCCCGGTTCCTTCGGCGCCGGCGAAGACCGGCACCGCCACCGAGGATGCGGCACCGCCTTCGGCCGCCAAGGACAGCCCGGGCAACATGACGCTCAAGGGCGGCGACGAGGGCACGGTCTTCCGCACGCTCACCGTGCAGGGCGAGGACCGCATCCACATCGAGGTGGAGCGTCCGGCGCTGCGTCTGGACATGGATCCCGAGAAGGCCCCCGGCCTCGAGCGCGGGGACGTCAAGGATGTGCTCGAGCGCACCACGCCCGACCTGCAGGCGCCGCTGCTCGCCGTCTCGTCGCGAGAGGCCTCACCGTGGGTGGCGCGGCCGTGGCTGTCGCACTTCCCCGAGGGTGCGGTCGCGCGCATCCGGCCCAACGTCCAGGGCGTGGAGCGCTGGCGGCTCGTCATGGTGAATGCGCGCGCGGAATCCGTGGCCGTCTACCAGGGCAAGGGTGACCCGCCGCGCGAGATCGCGTGGGATGGCCGCTCCTCGGCCGGCGACCCCGTGCTGCCCGGTGCCAGCTATTCGTACGTGTTCGAGGCCCGCGACAAGGCCGGCAACAAGCGCAACTTCGTGGGTGAGGGCTTCCGCGTGAACTCGTTCCGCTACGGCTCGAACGACGACCCGGTGTTGCTGTTCGCGGGGCAGGAACTGGTCCGCCCGGGCGGCTCTGCCGGTCTGGACGACGTGCCGCCGATCGTGACCGAGGCGGCCACCGTGGTGAACCAGGCGCCGGCCTCGCGCGCGGTGCACATCGCGGTCACGGCACGCAGCCAGGAGGAAGCCAACGCCCTGGCGCAGCGGCTCACGCGCTGGATGACCCCGCTCGTGATCGGTGATCCCTCGCGACTCCAGCCCACGACGCTGGTGCAGAGCGACGCACCACCGGGGGCGGCGGTCAAGATCACCACCGCCGACTAGGCGACTCCGTAGTACGAGCACGGACCGGCGGCCCTTCGGGTCGCCGGTCCTCGCGTTCATGGCGGCAACGACGCGAGCCCGGCCCGTCGCATGCGTGCACGCGGCTTGCGGCTCGGCACTCCACTCGCGCACAATGAAGACGACATGGCCGCCACCATCGGATCCCGCTTCGGTCGCTACCAGCTCACCGCGCTCCTCGGCAAAGGGGCCATGGGCGAGGTCTACCGTGCCGTGGACGACCGGCTGGGGCGCGACGTCGCGGTCAAGGTGCTGCCCGCCCTGTTCAGCGCGGACGTGGACCGCCTCCGGCGCTTCGACCAGGAGGCCCGCGCCGCGGGCGCGCTCAACCACCCGAACGTGCTGGCGATCTTCGACATCGGCACGCAGGACGGGGCTCCCTACATCGTCTCCGAACTGCTCGAAGGGGCCACGCTGCGGGAGCGGCTGGCCTCCGGCGCGCTGCCGCTGCGGAAGGTGATCGAGATCGGCAGCCAGATCGCGCGCGGCCTCGCCGCGGCCCATGCCAAGGGCATCGTCCATCGTGACCTGAAGCCCGAGAACCTGTTCGTGATCCGCGACGGGCACATCAAGATCCTGGACTTCGGCCTCGCCAAGCTCGTGCGCAGTGACGGCAATCCTACGGGGAGGAACGACTCGCTCGCGGCCACCATGACCGAGGCCGGCCGGGTCATGGGCACGGTGGGCTACATGGCGCCCGAGCAGGTTCGGGGCGAACCGGCCGACCACCGGGCGGACATCTTCTCGCTCGGCTGTGTGCTCTACGAGATGGCGTCCGGCACCGCCCCGTTCCACCACGCCTCGGCCGTGGACACCATGGCCGCGATCGTGCGGGACGACCTCCCGCCGTTTCCCGCGGAGGTCGAACGGCATGCGCCCGGGCTCGCGGCGCTGCTCCGCCGCTGCGTGGAGAAGACACCCAGTGAGCGCTTCGAGTCCGCGCACGACCTGGCGTTCACGCTCGAATCGCTGGGTCAGCTCACGGCGCCGCGCCCGAGTGCCGAGGCGGCGGCACACGGGACCTCGGACCACACGTACCAGCGCGTGACGTTCCGGCGCGGCTGCATCTGGTCGGCCCGGTTCACCGCGGATGCGCATAGCGTCATCTACAGCGCGAGCTGGGAGGGCAAGCCGCTCGAGCTGTTCTGGTCCCACATCGGCAATCCCGAGGCGCGCACGCTCGGCTTCAGGAACACCGACCTGCTCGGCGTGTCGTCGTCCAACGAGCTGGCCGCGCTGCTGCGCACCGAGTTCGTCACCTCGTTCGACCGCCGTGGCACGCTGGCGCGCGTACCCCCCATGGGTGGCGCGCCGCGCGAGCTGCTGCACGACGTGCACGCGGCGGACTGGAGCCAGGACGGCGCCCAGCTCGCGATCGTGAGGTGGAAGGAGGGCATGATCCGGCTCGAGTACCCGGTCGGCAACGTGCTCTACAAGACCGCCGGGTGGATGAGCTTCATCCGCATCTCGCCGGACGGGCAGACCATCGCGTTCATGGACCACCCGAGCCGGAACAGCGACTCCGCGCGGATCACGCTGGTGAATCGTCGCGGCGAGCGCCGGGCGATCACCGAGGCCTGGGGCACCATGCGCGGACTCGCGTGGGCGCCCGACGGGCGCGAGGTGTGGTTCACAGCCGACCGCGGCGGGGCGGCGCGCGGGCTCTACGCGGTCTCGCTCGAAGGCGTGCTGCGGCGCGTGCTGCAGGTGGCGAGCAACCTCACGCTGCACGACATCGCGCGCGACGGCCGGGTCCTGCTGGGGCACGGGCCCGAGCGGGCGGGCATCAACGGGCTGCCGCCCGGCGAGACGCAGGAGCGCGACTTCTCGTGGCTGGACTGGTCGCTGATCCAGGACCTGTCAGCGGACGGCCGCATGATCGTGCTCGACGAGACGGCCGAGGGCGGCGGCGAGAGCGGCTCCATCTACCTGCGCCCCACCGACGGCTCCGCCGCGATCCGGCTGGGAGACGGCTCGGCGCGCTCGCTCACGCCGGACGGCGAATGGGTCATCGGCTCGCCCGACGGCGGGCAGAAGGGCGAGTTGTTCCGGCTCCCCACGGGCGTGGGCGAGCCGCGCCCGATCAAGACCGGCGAGCTGTTCTGCCACTACACGCGCTGGGTGCCGGGCGACCACCGCATGGTGATCTCGGCGAGCGAGCCGGGGCAGGGCGTGCGGCTGTTCCTGCTCGATCCCGAGACCGGTGAGCACCAGGCGATCACGCCCGAGGGCATTGACTTCATGGAGTTCCAGGTGCTTCCCGACGGCAAGTCGGTCTCGGCGATCAACTATGACCAGGAGCATCGCATCTATTCGCTGGATGGCTCCGACTCCAAGCCCATCCCGCACCTGACGCGCACCGAGCGCATCGTGAGCTGGATCCCCGGCCACAACGCACTGCTGGCCTACCCGACGAACGAGCTGCCCGCGCGCGTCTCGCGGCTGGACCTGGACACCGGCGTCCGCACGACGTGGCGCGAACTCACGCCGCCCGACCCGACCGGCATCTTCCGGGTGGGCCGGCTCCGCATGAGCAAGGACCTCACCGCGTACGCGTACACCTACTACATGCAGCTGGTGGACCTGCACGTGGTCTCGGGGCTTCGCTAGCCCCGCCGCCAGTCGGACTTTCGCCGGGAGCCTGCCGGCGAGCGGCCGATCCGATGCCCCGTGCACCGCACGGCGAATGCGTGCCCCCACGCGCTCGGCGCTCCGCGCTTGCGCCGCGGACCCGAAGAGAGTGAACTCCGGGTGTCCGGCCGCGCGAGTCACTGCGGGACGCGAAGGAGGGCAGACCGATGAAGGACCAGGTGCTGTGCGTGGATTACTTCGCCGTGCAGATCGACGACCGCCCGGGCACGGGCGCGGAACTGTGGAAGCAACTCGCCAAGGCTGGCGTGAACCTGCTGGCGACGCACGGCTTCCCCACGGGATCGGGGAAGGCACAAGTGGATCTCGTCCCCGAGAATCCCGACGTGTTCCGCAAGGCCGTGAGCAAGCTGGGCATCACCGTCACGGGCCCCAAGCTGGCCTTCCTGGTGCACGGCACGGATAAGCCGGGTGCCGTGGGCGAGCTCATGGACCGGCTGGGCCAGAAGGGCATCAACGTGCGCGCGAGCAGCGGCCTGACGGCGGGCGGGAACCGCTACGGCCTGATCATCTGGGTCGCTCCCGCCGACGTCGAAGCCGCCACACGCGTGCTCGGCGCGTCGGTGGCCGAACACCATACCGCCTGAGGTGGCGCGTGCTTCAGCGCGCTCAAGCGCTGAAGCGAGTGGCACAGCCTGCGCGAGTGGCGGGCCCGGTCGGGTCCCGCCGCTCGCGGCGGGCCGAAGGCCCGCGTGAGGGTCGCGGCCGCTACTGCTGCGCGCGCTTCCTCGCCTCGGCCAGGTAACCGGGCCGCAGGTCCAGCAGGCTCGCGAGCTTCTGCGCCAGGTAGTCCTCGTGCTCGGAGAGCTTGCCGTCGGCGTAAACGACACGCCACAGCAGCTCGGACAGCAGCAGCCGCTGCCCTTCGTCGTAGTGACGGTTGATCACCGATGTGAGCTGGTGCAGGTCGGTGGCGTCGCGTCGCTCGCGTTCGGCCGCGGCGAGGATCTCGCGCGTGGTCTCGTCGTCGAGCGCGAAGTGGCGCGCCACGAGCGCCTCGATGTGCTCGCGCTCGGCCTCGGTGAACTCCTCGTCGGCGTGCGCCATCTCGAGCAACAGCGCGCAGGCGGCGACCTTGAGCGCGCGGTCGGGATCGGCCCCGCTCGCCGCGGCGGCCGGCGAGTGCTTCGCGAACAGGGACTTCAAGGCCTCGAACATGGGGCCACACTAGCGACCCGCGTGGCGCCGGGCAAAGCCGAGCATGGGACCTGCGGGGAAGCGGGCGCTCCGAGACCGCCTCAGAACCCCTCGGCCACCGCGCGCGGCAGGTTCACCATCACCGCGATCTCGTCGAGTCGTTCGGAGTCCGACCGCACGCTGGCGATGATCCGCTCCCCGCGCGCGTCCACGTCGAACCCCCACACGACGCCGGTGCGGAACAGCGGGCGGGTCGGCCACTCGGTGGGACGCCGGCCGGCGACTTTCGTGACCTCGATGAACTGGTTGGCCGACGTGTGGTAGAAGAGCCGACCCGAGTCGTGCGCCCAGCGCGGCCGCCTGCCGCTCTCGCCGGGGAGCACGAACCGCTCGGAGGTCCCTCGTTCCACCAGCTGGATCTGTGGCCGGCCCGCAGCGTTGCTCTCGAATGCGATCCAGCGGCCGTCGGGGGACAGCGTGCCGCCGGTCTCATAGGCGGGTCCGACCGCGACCGGCACGCGCGTGCCGCCCCGCAGCTCGTAGACGTTGTTGGTCATGCCGGGCTCGTACTGGTCGAGCATGAACAGCCCGCCGGGAAGCCAGTCCCCGAACCACATCGGGAGCGCGCGTTCGGGTGAATACAGAATGCGTTCACCGAGCGATCCGTCCGCCCTGCGCGCGATCAGCTGGTAACTGCCGCTGCGGTTCGTGGCGAACGCGAGCGAGTCGCCATGGGGCGACCACACGGGATGGCGATGCAGCCCGGTCCCGTCGGTCCAGCGCGCGGCACCGCCCGTACGAGAGTCGACCAGCCAGATGTTGCTCCGGCCGCTGCCCTCGATCCGTTCGGCGGCGAGGCGGTTGCCATCCGGCGACAGGCGCGGATCGAAGTAGGGCCCGGTGGCGAGCGTGGTCGGCAGACCGGTTTGCAGGTCGAACCATGTCAGCCGGCTCTCTCTCGCAGCCTCGAACGAGTACACGAGCGTGCCGTTGAGCGAGACACTCGCATGCGGCTCGGCGATCGATCCACCATCCCCGGGGATGTTCGTGATCGGCGTCGGCTCCCCACGCCAGCGCAGCGTCCGCGCGTCGAAAGGCCTCGCCTCCAGCGTATGATTGAGCATGTAGACGAGCAGGCCGGACGTGTAGACCGGACCCGAGCCCACGCTGCCCACGTAGACCCTGCGGTCGGAGCGGAGGGAACCCACGTAGAGCGGGTAGGCGCCTTCCCGTTCCGGCGTGGTGACGAACAGGAAGTGCTCGCCATCGGGCAGGAAGCACGGCCAGCGATGGGAAGCCTCCGCGCTCAGCGAGTCGAGCGACGTGATCGGGATCGGTGTGCCGCCTCCGGCGGGCACCTGGAACAGCGGGCCCTGGGTCGAGTTTGCGAACACGATGGTGCCGCGCCGGCCCCAGGTCCCGCCACGGCCGTAGTCGGCCCGGCAGATCACGCGGACACTCTCGCCCTCGGCACCGACACACTTGAGGTTCCCGCCGCTGAAGAAGCCGATCTGCCGGTTGTCCGGCGACCAGAAGGGATTGGCCGCGTCCTCGGTGCCCGGGATGCGCGTGCTGCCGAGCGCATCGAATGGCCGGATCCAGAGCGAGCGCTGCCCGAGCGTATCCACGGCCGCGAACACGATCCGGCGCCCATCGGGCGAGACCACGAGGTTGGCGAACTGGAACAATCGCTCCCCACGCGGCAGCTGCAGCGTGAACTGCATCGGCGTCGCCTGGCCCGTGTGCGGTCCGCGGAACAGCCACCAGGCTCCGGCGAGTGCCATGGCGAGCAGGGCCGCCGCCAGGGCCAGGCTCGGCAGGCGCCTCGGCTTGGGCGGGCTCGGAACCGCGGGCGCGGGTAGCGGCGGGGCTGGACTCCAGTCCGAGCTGAGGGTCTCGAAGAGCAGGCGCTCCATCTCGGCCGCGGATCCGATCCGCGCGCGGGGATCACGCTCGAGTGCGCGGTCGAGCACGCGGGAGAACGCCAGCGGAACTTCCGGCCGCAACTGGCGCGCGGAAGGCAACGGACCGAGCGCCAGTGCGGAACGCAGGTCGTCCAGGGTCTTCGCTTCGACCGGGTAGCGGCCGGTCACCATGCGGAACAGCAGCACGCCGAGGCTATAGACATCGGACTCGGGAGTCGCCTGTTCCCCGCGCAGTGCTTCGGGGGCCATGCACAGCGGCGTGCCGTCTGCAGGCGGGGGAGGTGCGTCCCCCTGGGTCGTGTAACGCGTCGCGCTCCCGAAGTCCATGAGCACGAGACGGCCACCGAGCTCGCGCATCACGTTCTCGGGCTTCACGTCACGGTGGACGAACCCGATCGCGTGCACCGCACCCAGCGCGCGGCACAGCTCGATGCCGTAGAGCGCGGCCTCTCGCCAGTGGGCCGTGCCGAGCTCCTTCATCAGGCGCTCGAGCGTGGCCCCTTCGAGCAGCTCGGTCCACATGCCGACCCGCCCGTCGTGCACGTCCGCCCCGTGCACGAGCAGCACGTTCGGATGTCGCACTTTCGCGAGCGCGCGCGCTTCTTCGAGCAGCCGCTCGATGGAACGCGGCTGCTCGGAGGCACTCCACAACTTGAGCGCGACCTCGCGGCGGAGTCCGGGGTCGAACGCGCGGTAGACCTCGCCGTGAGTTCCCTCACCGAGCGGACCGCGCAGCGTGAGGCTGCCCCAGGTGCGCTCGGCAGGCTCGGCCGGCGCGCCACCCGGCGGGATGTCCGAGCCGGCTCGATGGACGCGCGCCACCTGGTCGATGATCCGCAGCGCGGTGAGTATCTCGGCATCGGCATCCGTACCGGCGAGTGCGCGCTCCCATTCGACCGGCTTGCCGTCCGAGATCGCATCCACGACGCGCTCGAGTTCGGGCGCGGGCTCGTCCGTCGGACCGCTCACGAACTGGCCGGCTGCTTCAGCAGTCTCGCCAGTGTCTGGATCGCACGCCGCACGAGCATGCGTGCAGCCTCGGCGGAGGGCCGGCCAAGCGCTTCGGCGATCTCGCGGAAACTGCAGTCCATCTCGATCCGCATGATGAACGCCTCTTGCTGGTCGCAGGGCAGCTGCGCCAGCGCAGCGTCATAGCGCCGGAGGGTCTCCTGGCTGATGACGATCTCGAGCGGATCGCGCTCGTGCGACGGCAGGTCGGGCGACAGCCCGGCGGGATGCGGCCGGCGCTGGGCACGGCGGATCTCGTCGCGGATCTGGTTGAGCACCGCGCAGCGCAGGTAGGCGATCAACGAGCCGCGGAGCGAGGTGTCGATCGAGTCGAGCCGGCCGAGCGTTCGGACCACCGCCATCTGCACGATGTCGCAGGTGTCCACGAGGCCGCGCGCGGCCGCCGGCACGCGGCCATGAGCGAACCGGGTCAGGGCAGCCTGGTAGCGCTCGGCGATCAGTTCGAGCGCGGCGCGGTCCCCCATGCGGGCACGCATCACCAGCGTGAGCGTGCTCTCGAGCACAGGGCTCGGAACCGTGACGGTCATGCTCGCTCGGTCTCCAGCGGGGGAAGACGGACGGGAACTCGGCCTGGGGTGCTCGGCCGGCCTGGCGTCCGGGCGGCGACCGCCGCTCGAGCACCGGGACTCCCGCCGGCCACCCCGGCGTGAAAATCCGCGACCGGTTTCGGGCTCGCGGACGTTCTTATGGGATACACAGGGCGTCGGCCGCCACGCGGTGGCAATGGCCCACGCCAATGCTACATGTCATGGTCGCGCGGTTCGTCCGGAACCGGCTTTCGGGGGATTTCCGGTTTGTTCCCGGCCGTCCGCGCGACATTTGTCTGTGCCCGGCAGCCGGTCTGACCGATTGCCGGAATGCGCGTGACAGTATCATGACGCCCAGCCGGGTGTCAGCGGTGCCGTGAGTTCGACCGGAGCACGCCCTGGCCGCCCGGAAGGTGGCTTTCCGGCGGAGGCCCCACGCATGCCGCTCGGCCGCATCGACCATTTCACCGTGATCCGCCTGATCGACGGCGGTGGCATGGGAGATGTGTACCTCGCCCGGGACACGCGACTGGATTGCGACGTCGCTCTCAAGGTGCTCCGCGCGGACCGGGCCAGCGACCCGGGGCAGCGCGGGCGGCTGCTCTCCGAGGCACGCGCGCTCGCGCGGGTGGATCACCCGAACGTGGTGGGGATCCTGAGCTGCGCCGAGGCCAAGCCGGAGCCCCCCGACTTCCTGTGGGTCGGCCGCGACGGCCCGCACCCCGAGTGGGTGGTGTACCTGACGATGCGGTACCTCGAAGGCACCGACCTGCGCGCTCGGCTCGAAGCAGGACCGATCCCACTGCGGAGCGCGCTCGAGTGGGCGATCCAGATCCTGCGCGGGCTCGAGGCGGCGCACGCGCACGACGTCGTGCATCGCGATCTCAAGCCCGCCAACATCCGCATCCTGCCCTCCGGAGAACTCAAGCTGATCGACTTCGGACTCGCCAGCTCGCATCCTCGAGCGATCGATAGCAGGGGACGCACCCGGTCCGACAGCCGCGGCTACATCCGGGGCTCGGTGGGCTACACGAGCCCCGAACAGCTGGCCCCCGGCGGCCGTGCGGATCCGCGCAGCGACCTGTTCTCGGTCGGTGTGATCCTGTACGAGATGGTGACGGGGCGCCGCCCGTTCCCCGGCTCGACGTTCGAGGAGGTGATGTATGCGGTGGCCAGGGACGATACGCCGCCGCTGCGCCGGTTCGCCGACGGCATTCCACCCGAGCTCGAGCGCATCACGACGAAGCTGCTGCACCGAGACCCGGGACATCGCTACCAGTCCGCGCACGAAGCGCTCACCGATCTCGAGGCGCTGGAAGTGCAGGACAGCATCCGGAAGCGCCGGCCGCTCGAAGCGCTGCGTGCGGTGATCACGCGGCTGCTGCCCTCGCGAGCGCTGCGCCGAGGTGCGGTGGGCGTCGTGGTGACGATCGTGCTGTTCTGGATCTGGGAGCTCATCAGACGGGTGCATCCCCAGACCGTCGTGGTCACGCCCATCGAGGACCTGACCGGCACTCCCGGCATGGCGATCGTCGCGGCCGGGCTCACGCAGGACCTGCTGTCCACGCTCGCCCAAGAATGCAAAGTGAACATCGTGGAGTCGAGACTGCTGGACGCGAAACGCGATCCGAATCGCAACCCGCGCGAACTCGGCCGGGAGTACGGCGCTCACTCCGTGCTGCTGCTCGCTCTCCACCTGAAGCCCAAGGAGGACGGCAACGCTACGCTCTCGCTGAACATCCGCGAGGTGCGCGTGAGCGACCAGGTCACGCGCTGGGCCCGCGAGTGGGAGGCCGCACCGCAGGGGGGCGTGGCGGAGCTCCGCCGCAACCTGATCAAGACGGCGATGGACCACTGGCCACGTGTACAGGGAGTCTTGGCCGGCACGCGCGGCGCGCTGGACATCCGGCCGGCGGCCGCGGACGAGGCCTACCTGCGGGGGCTCGGCTACCTGGCCTCGGGCGACCCGGTCGTCCGCGACAGCTCGCTGGCGGAGTTCGACCAGTCGCTCGCGCTCGATCCGTCGTTCGCGCGCGCGTACGCCGGCCGGGCGCGCGGCCAACTCGCGGGCTTCGTGGTCGACCGCGATACGACAAGGTTGGCCCGCGCGGAAGCCGACGCGCGACGTGCGACGGAACTGGCGCCCGACGAGCGCGAAGGACACATGGCGCTCGCCCAGATCGTGCAGAATCGCGGACGCACACGAGAAGCGGTGACAGAACTGCGCGGCGTGGTCGAGCGCAACGAGCACAACGCCGAGACGTTGAAACTGTTGGGCGAGGCCTATGCGAAACTCGGCGACATGACATCGGCACGGAAGAGCTACCGTGCCGCGCTCGCGCTGCAGCCGTCGGGGCCACGGGTATGGCGGAGCTACGGGAACTTCCTCCTGCTCAAGGCGGCGGACTTCTCAGGAGCCGAAGCGGCCTACCGAAAGGAGATCGAACTCTCGCCTCAGGACAACAAGGGCTACGAGGACCTTGCGGTCGCGTTGATCCTGCAGTGTCGCTATGCCGAGGCGGTGGCGATCTACGCTGACCGCCCCGATCCCCAGAGCCATGGCACCACGCTCTATGCGAATCGAGGAGTGGCGCTGTTCTTCTCGGGCGACCTCAATGGCGCCATGCGCGACTTCCTCGAGGGCGTGAAGCTGGCGCCCGAGGACGGCCAGAGGAGACTGAGCCTGGGCGACGCCTACCTGCAACTCGGCCGCCGCGAGGACGCGGTGCGCGAGTACCAGGAGGCGCGCCGGCTGCTCGAGCGCGAGATCGTCAGCCAGCCCGACGACCTGATGCTTCGCGCGTCGCTCGCCATGGCGCTGGCCAAGTGCGGCGAGTTCGAGCATGCACTGGCCGAGATCGAGCGCTGCGAGGCCGCGCACCCCGAGCGCCAGGCCGATGCCCTGCACACACTGGCCAAGGCGCTGGCGCTCTGCGGTGAACGCGAGCGCGCGCTCGACGATATCCGAATACTGATCCGAGCCGGCTACTCCAAGTGCCTGCTGCGCGTCGAGGAGGAGTTCGCGAGCCTGCGCGCCGAGCCGAGGTTCCGAAAGCTGCTCGCCACGACTTCAGACTGAACCCGCGCCGATGTGAGAACCGGCCGGGCCCCGAGGGGCCCGGCCGGTTCGGTGACTTCGATGCGTGCGCGGCAGTCCGCCGGCGGCGCGGATCGGACTACGGGTCGGGGTCCACGTCGACATCGGGATCGATGGCGTGTTCCAAGCCGTTGGCATCGAAGAAGACGATGCTGTAGCGGATCAATGGCCGGTTCTCGGGG